>Ga0187893_10014305_pt1 | contig 10851 bp, 9 predicted proteins | sample MA1701074metaG_FD_139574 | JGI IMG/M metagenome (GOLD analysis project Ga0187893, IMG submission 139574) | White microbial mat communities from a basaltic lava cave in the Kipuka Kanohina Cave System on the Island of Hawaii, USA - MA170107-4 metaG ...
AGCGATGAAGCGCCGCGGTCTGAATGCCGTGTGCAGATTGACAGGTCGGGCCGTTGGCCGATTGAACTCAACGGACCGGGCTTACGTGCTGTTTCAGAGCCTGGTTTACCAGCGGCCGCGCGGCCTGAAACCCGCGGCTCGATGCGAAGGTCGGGGCTCTGATCTGCCCCGGCGCTGGTCGCGCGCAGGCCCTGACCAGGGCGGGATCGCTACATGAACCTCGAAGCTGCTTTAGCCCTGCCGCCTGGCCAGGGTCTTGCGCTGAATGCCTTTTAACGCTCGAATGCCTCTCTCCGCGAGGGACAACATCCGGGACATCTCCGCCCGGCTGAATGTGGTTCCCTCGGCCGTTCCCTGGACCTCGACCAGTCGGCCGCGGCCGGTCTGCACTACGTTAAAGTCCACCTCGGCGTCCTTGTCCTCGACGTAGTTCAGGTCGAGGACGACCTTGTTGCGAATCTTTCCCACGCTGACGGCGGCGACGGAATCCACGATCGGATCGGCCGTCACCAGCCGGCGCCGACGGAGTCCGCTCACCGCGTCGGCCAAGGCGATGTAGGCCCCGGTAATGCTCAGCGTCCGCGTGCCGCCGTCGGCCTGGAGCACGTCGCAGTCGATCCAGATGGTCCGCCTGCCGAGCCGCTTCATGTCCACGACGGCCCGCAGCGACCGGCCGATCAGCCGCTGGATCTCCTGTGTCCGGCCGTCGATCTTGCCGGCGCGGTTACGAGCGCGCCGCTCGCCGGTGCTGGCCGGAAGCATGTCATACTCGGCCGTCACCCAACCCAGGCCGGAATCCTCCCTCCACGCCGGGACGTCTTCCTCGACCGAGGCGGTGCACAGGATGTGGGTGCGGCCCGCCTTAATCAGCACCGAGCCGGCGGCGCTCTCGGTGAAGCGGCGCTGGATCTTCACCGGGCGGAGTTCGTCCGCGCGTCTTCCGTCGCCGCGCCGCCAACGTCGAGCGCCAACTCCCATCGGCGGTACGTTACCGATCGCCGCGCCACTTCGCCAGCCGACGGGCGAGGCCGGGGGAATCGGTCCGCAGCGTCATTCGACGCTGGTCGTCGCCGGTGATGACCAAGTCGATCCAAAGGGTCTCTCGTCCCATGGCCGCCACGACCCGGTCGGCCCATTCGACGATCACCACGCCGCCGTCGCCGCACATTTCCGCGAAGCCCAGGGCCTCCATCTCCTCGGCTCCGGCCAGGCGGTAGGCATCCAGGTGAAAAATTCTCAGCCGGCCCTGGTACTCGTTGACCAGCACAAAGGTCGGGCTGGTGACCGTCCGCGGATCGGCCAAGCCCAGGCCGGCGGCGATGCCCTTGACTAGCTGCGTCTTTCCCGCGCCGAGGACGCCGACCAGGGCGACGGCATCACCGGCGGCCAGCATCGTCCCCAATCGCCGTCCAATCTCGACGGTCTCGTCGGGGCTCGCGGAGTCGATTTGACCTAGTTGGGTCATGGCGAGGTGAAATGCTGCCAGCCTCGCGGCTCGATCTTCTCGCGGCTTTTGTCCGTGCGGCGCAGCCAGACGCCGGGCCCACTCACCGCGACGCCAATCCGGGTGAGAGGAGTCGGCGATGCGCCAGCCGCTTCAGTTCTGCGAACTTCCCGGGGGCCCGCCCCCGCGACGGCATAGAACAGCTCGAAATCCTCCCCGTCGTTCAGGACATGGTGAAGGAGCGTTTGGCCGTCGGTCCGCACGGCAAGCTTGGAATCCTCGGAGGCCACCGCCTCCAGCGCCGCCTCGTCGAGCTCGATCCCGCAGCCGGACGCCGCCGCCATTCGATGGGCATCGGTGGAAAGACCATCGCTGAGGTCCATCATCGCGTGCAGGCAGTCGCCTAGGGTGGCTGCGAGCTGGTGGGCCTCCTCGACCCGCGGGCGGAAGTTGAGGTGACGTCCCTGGATGCTGCCGCCCAGAGCGCCGCTGACCCAGATGGCATCCCCCGGACGCATTCCACGGCGCGTGACGGGCTTTACTTGCGGCCAGGGTTCGGCGGCCAGGACGAGGTCGATCACCAGCGGATGGTCCCAACTGTTGGTGTCGCCGCCGATGAGCGCCACTTGGTATTCATCCGCGAGGAGTCTGATTCCCGCATGGAGCTGCATGGCCTGCTCGATCGACCAGTCATTCGGCAGGGCCACGCTGACCAGGGCCCATCGCGGCCGGACGGCCATTGCGGCGCAGTCGGAGAGGCCGACTGCCAGGGCTTTTCGGCCGACCATGTCCGGGGGGTGGACCGCGGCGTCGAAGTCGACGCCGTCCATGAGCATGTCGGTCGTCAGGAGCAGATGCGAGCCGGCCAGGCGGACCATCGCCATGTCGTCGCCGATGCCGATCGGAGCATCGGAGGCGTTCGAAGGCGATCTCGACGCGATCCAGGCGACCAGATTATCTTCGCTCTTCTCCATCGGCTTGATTCTAACGCCACCGCCGCTGCCTTGCTCCCGGCGCAGTCGCCGCTAACATCTGGAATGAAGCGGGTCCTGGAGGAGGATGCCATGGACAAGATGAGCGTCATTGTCGTGGCCGCCGGCAGCGGTGAGCGGTTCGGTGGGGCGGAGAACAAGATTTTCGCCAAGGTCGGCGACCAGCCCCTGTTCCTCCTCGCCTTGCAATTGTTCGTCAACCGCGAGGACGTCTGCCAGACGATCCTGGTGGTCTCCTCCTCCGACATCGGGCAGATGAAGTCCAAGTACGGCGCGAACCTCGGCTTCATGGGCGTGCAATTGGTCGAGGGGGGACCCGAGCGGCATGAGTCCGTGGCCAAGGGACTCGCCGTCGTAAACGACGAGGCCAAATTCATCGCCGTTCACGACGCGGTCCGGGTGTGCGTGGCCGCCGATTGGATCGACGAGGTTTATCGCGCCGCCGTCAAACACGGGGCGGCTGCGCCGGTCTGCCCCGTGACTTCAACGCTCAAACGGGTCAGTCCCGAGGGCGTCATCACCGAGACGGTCCCGCGAGACGGCTTGTTCATGGCCCAAACGCCGCAGGTCTTTCGCGCTGATCTCATCAAGTCCGCCTACGAAGCGCTCTTGGCGGGCAAGCTCAAACTCCCCCACGATGGCTCGCCGACCGATGACGCCCAGGTGGTCACCGCGGCCGGACACAACGTCTTTTCCATCTCGGGGGACCCACGGAACCTGAAAATCACCACCAAGGGCGATCTGACCTTGGCCTCGACGATCATCAAGTCCCTGCCGCAAAAGGCGGTTGTCCGCTCGGGGGCCTTTGAGGAGGCCCAGTGGTAGCGCGGCCTCGCCTCGACGCTTCCGGGTCCCGGCAAGCGGTGGACGATCGCCTCAGAGCGGATGTGAGATCTCCACAATCCACAACGCGAATCCCGCGTCACACCGGCCTGCGTGAGTCCGCAGGCCCTTGACCTGTCCGATGGCAGCGGTTGCAATGCCGCCGCCGTTTGAGGAAGTAAGGAAACGGGACAGGAATCGCGGCCCAGCCGCGAATCGAGTCAAGGATAGCTCGCATGCACGCGCCATTTTTCCATCGGTTCGGATTCCCGCTGTTTCTATTCGGGTTGGCCGTCGCCGCCGGCGGCTGCGAGGGCATCGACCGCAAGCACGATTACGCGGTGGCGGACATCACGCCTCCTGCCGAAGACGAGGAGAGGCCGCGCGGTTCGAGTCACGTCGCCGGCTTCGCGGACATGGTCGAGCAGATGATGGCCACGCGGCAGGATTTCCTGACCGAAGTCAAGTCGCTTCAGCGGGCCTACCTGGAGGCCGGCGACACCGTCAAAGCCAACTGGTGCAGGCGGCTGGCCTGGCAGCTCGAACAGGTGCTCGACTATCCCTTCCTGAGCGCAGCGCCGGTCGAGCACCGCGTCGAGGTCATGCCGGAGCAATCAATCCCGGCCGCCGACAAGATGTTCACCGAGGCCGAGGCCATCTACAACCAAGTCTCCGCGATTCCGCTGGCCGGAGCCCTGGAACACAACAAGGAGAAGGCTCGGCAGGCCCTGGGCATGTTCAAGACGATCCTCAAGGACTATCCCAAATCCGACAAGGTGGACGACTGCGCCTTTTATTGTGGAGAGATATACAAGGAATATCTCCGCGAAGAGGACCCGGACGACGAACTGTCCGTGCGCTATTACCAGTGGGCCACCGCGCTGGACCCCAATACGCCGCACCCGGCGAGGTTCCAGTGCGCCGTCGTCTACGACTTCCGCCGGCACGACCGGGCGCGAGCCATCGAACTCTACCACCAGGTCCTCGACAGCGAGGAAGCAGGCTACGCCTCGAACGTCCGGTTCTCGGCCACGCGCATCGAGCAGCTTACCGACGAAGAGTCCAGCCACATCCGACCGGACGAGCCGAAGAGCGCCGTGGCCGGCGAACCCCGGAGCGCGGACGACACGCCGGATGATTCATCGGGCTCGACGATTCGCCGGACCGGCGACCAGGACGACGAGCCGCCGCCGTCTCCGTGATCCCCCCGCGCCGGCGACGCCGCCTTTGATGGTCTCTATAATCTCTCGCGATGGATCACTACCGGCGCATTGGCCGCCGACCGCCTGCCTGCGGCGTCCACTTGCACGATGATTCTGTCTGAGGCGGACGACGCCATGCCTAACCCGCCTGAAATCACCGAACAATATCGAGCCGCCGTTTCCGAAGTCGTCCTCTGGCGGCGGAACGACCGCGGGTTGATTGAGATCTGCGGCGCGGACCGGGCCGGCTGGCTCAACAACCTGGTCACCAACGTGGTGAAGGCCCTCGCTGCCGGAGAGGGAAACTATGCCTTCGCGACAAACGTCAAGGGGCGCACGCTCTTCGATCTGAACTTGCTGGTCCTGGAGGACCGCCTCTGGCTGGACCTGGACCGGCGGCAGACTGAAGCGGCGATCAAGCATTTCGATCGCCACATCATCACCGAGGACGTGAGACTTGCCGACCTTTCGCCGACAACCGGACGTCTCACCATCGTGGGGCCCCGCGCCCACGAGGCGGTCGCGCAGATGGGGCTGGGAAACTTGGTCCCGATGGCGCAGTTGCAGCACGTGGCGGGGAAGATCGGCGGGGCCGATGTCCGCATGGTCCGCAATGACTGCGTCGGGCTGCTGGGGGCGGAGTTGATCGTCAGAGTGGATGACCTCGCGGGGGTCTCAGATCGAATTGTCCAAGCCGGGGCCGAGACGGGGATTCGCCCACTGGACGACGCGGCGGCGGAAGTGCTGCGCATCGAGGCCGGCATTCCCGCTTCGATTGTCGACATCGACGAGGAAGTCGTCCCGCCCGAGACCGGACAGGTCGAGCGCGGCATCAGCTACCACAAGGGCTGCTATCTCGGCCAGGAAGTCATCGAGCGGATGCGTTCGCACGGCGTCCTGGCTCGGCTGCTCGTCGGCATAAGAGTCGAGGGCGATGGGCCGATCGCGCGCGGCGCCGCGGTGCAGGTCGATTCGCAGGAGGTCGGCCGCGTGACGAGTTCCTGCTGGAGCGAGGCGATCGGGGCCCGGCTCGCGCTCGGCTATGTCAAGACCGCTCGCGCCAATCCCCGGACCACGGTCACGATCACCGACGGCGATCGCCAGCGGTCGGGCGTCGTCATGGCGCTGCCGGTTCGGAGATAGTCTCGGAACATGGGGCGTTTCCCGCGCGCCGGAGCCGCGTTTTTCCGGGCGCGATCGCCGCTCGGCTCTTGTCAAAAGCGCGCCGCGGGGCTAGATTCGATCAGCGGGGGAGTGTAGCTCAGTCGGTAGAGCAACGGCCTTTTAAGCCGTGGGTCCTGGGTTCGAGTCCCAGCGCTCCCATCTTTTTTTTAACCCATGCGAGATGACGCCGGCGATTTGGCGGGAGCCGCGATGCTCGCGCCGAGGCGTCCCGCGGTATCGACGGAGAGGGAGTCGTCGTGCACGACCCGAACAGAGTCAAGGCTAGACCGCTTCCCGACTCAGTGGACCGTGTGGTCAAGCGCCTCGCCTAGCAGGCGAGCTTGACTCGTTTAGCCGGCGGGCTTGCCCGCCAGTGATGGGAACGCACGCCCCATCGGCCACTCAATCGGGAACCGCTATGATGATATCCAGCAAACTTCATGCACGATTCTCATCGGTTGAGTGCGTAACGTCCGGTTCGTCAATTCCGAATGAATCATCGGATTTAGTGCCTTCTCATTGCGGCCTTATTCTGAATCGCTTTGTTTGTCGTAAAGGCAACCACGAGTGCCTTGACCGCATCGGAGCGAGTGGGGCTCGGCTCGTTTCATGATACTGATTGTGACCAAGGACCTTCAATTTGACACCAGGCGGCGTCTCATCCCATTTGTTACACGTCGTCCAGGTCGATGCGTGTTAATGGCATCGATGATTGCAAGAGGTTCCTCATTCGAGCCCAGGTACATCCCGGATTCGGGACCGCGGCCAAAGGGAGGTTGACCGATCCACTGGGGGCCGTTGATCGGCAGCTCGGCCCATGATGCCATGATCAGAAACAGGTCCGGGTCGCGGGGAGGAATTCGAAGGGCATCTTGCCCCGCCTTTCCGCTTCGTGCGATTGAGCACTAGTGGGGTGTTTCGATCGAAACGTCGGGTTGGGGAGTGCGGGCGTCCCGCCCGCAATTCTCGATTGGCAGATTTGTGCGAGCCAGAGGCCCGCACTACCCGAAAACTCGAGCGAGACGGAGCACTGGAACCTATCCCAAAACCTCTTTGAGCAGGAGGATGGCGCAGCTGAATTGAAGGAATCCGCTTGAGCCGTTCGGCAAGGTCGGCCGGCAGCGTGGCGGCGAGCTCGGGCGTGATGAGCCCGACGCCTTTGAGATCGACGATGTGCGCAAAATCAATTGGACGACCGGACTGAAGCTTCATGGCAACCAAGGAAGGCAGATCGACGACGGGGGTAAGGAGCGATATCCCGATTCACATCCGTCACGTCCGGCGCTGGATGGGCGTGATTAGGGCGGACTCGCTCATTGGCGATGATGATGTGGACACCCCGCTTGGGGCTTGGGTCCTCGCGGTCGATGAACACCGTCACCCCCGGGACTTCGTCTTGAATCATGCCGATTTCCATCAGAGCGCGTGCGAAGTCGGGCAGATCGGCCCGGCGCGCGAGAACATCCACGTCTTTCGTCGCCCGCACGGCATCCCCGTCAACGGTGGCGACCCAGGCTGAGACCGCATTGCCACCCACGACAGCGTAAGAAACGCCGGAACGATTCAAGGTTTGGGTTATCTTGCGAAGCAGTTCCTCGATGCACCACAACGCCACGTAGGGAGCCCAAGTCGGCCGTAAATCCATGGACATGGACGCATTTTAGCGCAGGCGCCGCGAAACGACCAGCCGCGCTCGTGTAACTCCAAGCGGCCCGTTTACGCCTTTGAGGCGTGAAGGAGTCGTCCGACTCGCTCGGCCGCCTCAGCAGGGGCGAGCTTCTCGATCTCGGCACTCGATCTCTGCTTCACCTCCACCACCCCCACCGCCAGCGCCTTGCGGCCCACGGTGATGCGCAGCGGGATGCCGATCAGGTCCGCGTCCTTGAACTTGAAGCCCGCCCGCTCATCGCGGTCGTCAAAGAGCACGTCGATGCCGGCCGCAGTCAGCTCGTCGTACAGCTTCTCGGCCGTGTCCATCACTTCCTTCTCCCGCGGGTCCAGGGCGACGATCAGCACGCTGAACGGCGCGATCGACTTCGGCCAGATGATCCCGCCTTCGTCGTGATGGGCCTCGATGGCCGCGGCCATGATGCGGTTGAGTCCGATGCCGTAGCAGCCCATGACCAGCGGCTTGGGCTTACCGTCGTTGTCCAGGAAGGTCGCCCCGAGGGCGTCGCTGTACTTGGTGCCGAGCTTGAAGACGTGGCCGACCTCGATGGCCTTCTTGATGCGGATCGGCGAGCCGCTGCCGGTCGGCGAGAGGTCGCCATCGACCACGGTCCGCACGTCGGCGACTTTCACGTGATCGCCTGTGAGCGGGAAATCCCGTCCGGGGTTCAGGCCGGTGACGTGGTAATCCGTCTTGTTCGCGCCCGTCGCGGCGTTGCGCATGACCGCCACCGCCTGGTCGACGATGAGTCGATGCGGCCCGTTAAGCGGATGTGGCCCGGCGAAGCCTACCGCCGCGCCGGTCAAACGGCGGATCGTTTCGGCATCGGCGAGTTCGAGCGAGGCGCTGGAGTCCTTTTCGCTGATGCCGCTCCCCTTGGGGTCGCGGCTAAACGAGCCGGCAATGCGGTCGAGCTTGTTTTCATTCACTTCGTGATCGCCGCGCACGAGCACTACGACCGGCGATGTTTCCCCTAGTTTCGATCTTTCGACTTTTTGACTTTTCGACTTTTCGACGTAGATCAGCGTCTTGATCATCTGTTCCGGCTTCGTACCCAGAAACGCGCAGACCTCCTCGATCGTCCGCTGGCCCGGCGTGTGGACTTCCTTCAGCGGCTGCATCGGCGACTCGTCCTGGGGCAGCGGGGCGCACGTCGCCCGCTCGGTGTTTGCGGCGTAGTCGCCGTTTTCGCTCATGGCCACGAAGTCCTCGCCGGCCTCGGTGAGCACCATGAACTCGTGCGAGGCGTCGCCGCCGATCGGTCCGCTCTCCGCCTCGCAGACGACGTACGGCAGGCCGCAGCGCGAAAAGATGCGGCAGTAGGCGTCGTACATCTTTTGATAGCTGGCATCGAGCCCGGCCTTGTCGCGGTCGAAGCTGTAGGCGTCCTTCATCAGGAACTCGCGCGTCCGCAGCACGCCGCTCTTCGGCCTCGCCTCGCCGCGGAACTTCACCTGGATTTGGTACAGGTTCACCGGCAGCATCTTGTAGCTCGACAGGTAGGCCCGGGCGATCTCCGTCACCGGCTCCTCGTGCGTCGGGCCGAGCACCAGGTGCGACCGCCAGTCGGAATCGTCTCCCGGCCTGACCGGGCGCAGCTTCAAGAGCACGTCGCCCATCGCCTGCGTCCGGCCGGTCTGCTGCCAAAGGTCGATCGGATGCAGCACCGGCATGTGCAGCTCGACGGCACCGGCGCGGTCCATCTCCTCGCGGACGATGCGTTCGACCTTGCGCAATGCTCGATAGCCGAGCGGCAGATAGGAATAGATGCCCGACGCTAGCTGGCGGATCAGCCCCGCGCGGAGCATGAGCTGGTGCGACGCGACGACCGCGTCCTTCGGGACCTCCTTGGTCGTCGGGATCAAATACTGCGACCACCTCATGCGTCACGTCCTCGCTGTGACTTCGATCCCCCGATCCGTCGTGGCTCGCCGCCAACCGGGCGGATCATTAGGGCATGATGGACCCCATCTCGCAAGAGCCGCACTTTCGATGTCAAAGGCAAAGGCCCGCGGATGCCAGTCCGCAGGCCTTGTTTGGTTTGTCGATTGAGCGCCGGGCCGCGGCGCGCCGTCACGACGCCAGCGTCGACTCCAGCGTCTGTTCCAGATGCCGGGTCAACTTCTCCACCTCCGACGCCTCAAGCCCGTAGGTGGAGAACCACACCCAGACCTCGTCGCTGCCCCCCTTGCCGCACGACTCGATCTCGCAGCGGAATAGTCCGTTGTTGAGTCCCTTGACCGTTCCCGAGAAGGACCGCGGCGCATTGTTCACGGCCACAATGCCCTCGATCGGACGATCGGCTCCGACCAGCTCCAAGCGATAAGCGTCGCCCTCTTTGAGCCCCTCGATCTTCCCGCGCACCACTTGGCCCGCCTGGCCAATGACCCGCCGCATGGCCTCGCTTGCGGCCAGCTTCGTCCCCTTCCTCGTCCAGATGACCCGACGGTTCTTACCCCGGTGGTTCTCGAGGTAGTGACGCAACCCGCGAAGCTCGAAGGCCCATCCGCGGGTCACGCCGTCGTACTCCTTGTCCCACGCGGCACCGACGCCGAAGCCGCTGTGGACCAGGCGCAAGACCGTCGTCCCGCCGCGGCTCTCCAGGTAATAATCGACGGCCACCTTCGTCGGTCCTTCGGCGTGCGACTCGCCCGTCTGCGGCCAGACCGCCCGCAACCTCTTGTTCGGCTCCCAGACCTCGATCGGCGACTCACCTTCCCAGGCGCCGCCCCACGACATCCACACCGATCCGCCGACGCCGGGCTTCACCCGGGCCTGCAACGGGAACCAGCGCATCAATTCCTCGCCATCGGTGAGCGCCTTCCACACGGCCTCGATTGGGGCATTGATCTCGATCCTTGTTTCCACCGATCGTGTTTGTTCAACCTTGCTCATGCTCAAGACTCCCGACTGAAAAGATTCCTTCATGTCCGCCGATCGTCCCGGCGACGCCCCCTCGCCGCCGAGGATGTGCCCGGCCTCGAAAGCGAGGCCGATCAAACCTGCCGCCGCCACAAACCTGGTTACTTTGTTCATGATGCTTCCTCCGTCGAATCGTCCTTCTTGGTGATTGCCGGATACGCCCCCACGAAGAAACGGAACAGCCGCCCACCCGGAGCGTGCTCGTCGTGGTACTTTGCGGTCAGCCGGGCCACCTCGCGCGTCAATTCTTCCGCGAACGCGGCTCGATCCGCCGCCGATGCGAATCGAACGTCGCTTTGCAGGTTGAAGGTCGCCAGTTTTTTCTTGGCTCGGTCGGCCCGCCTTTGCAGGACCGCCAGCTCGCGGATGGTTCTGGCAGCGACCGCCACCATGTACGCCGCCGAGAAGCGATCCTCGATCCGGCTGGGGTCGGAGGCCAGCGCGCCCACGGCCTCCGGGCTGATCAGGTACGAAGTCGCCGTGGCTTGGATGATTCGCTCCAGGCAGTTGCCGCGCCGCCGCTCCTCCACGAACCGCACCAGGCCCGACTTCTCCAATTCCCGCAGGTGGTAGTTGATCTTCTGCCGCGGGGTTGCAAGCTGCCGCGCGAGGCGCGCCGCGGACGCTGGCTCGGCG
>Ga0187893_10014306_pt1 | contig 10851 bp, 9 predicted proteins | sample MA1701074metaG_FD_139574 | JGI IMG/M metagenome (GOLD analysis project Ga0187893, IMG submission 139574) | White microbial mat communities from a basaltic lava cave in the Kipuka Kanohina Cave System on the Island of Hawaii, USA - MA170107-4 metaG ...
ACAACCACGCAAATTCGAAGACAAATCTTCGAAACATAAACATTTGACGCTGCTGGACGACCTGTGCTTTCCTGATCGTATGCTCGTCAAATGCTATAAATATAATAGTTGACGATAACTGCGGCCCAACGCTTTTCACGGAGGAGTAGTATGCGCAAGCTGATCACAGTTCTGGTGTTGGCGATCGCACCGCATGCATTCGCCGGAGCCATCTTTCTCACGGGGCATGACCCGGATTTTCACGCGTTGCTTGGCGGCAACTCCACGGGCGCGGTCAATATCAACCACGCCGCCATTGATTTCGTCATGGATCCCGCTTTCAATCCGTTTGTAAGCGGCGGTGTGAACACATTTCTCTTTGTGGAGTCGAAGATTGTGCCGCCAGCTGGCCACACCAACGGGGTGAACGGCATCGTTGCCAGCGGATACACTGCGGGTGTCGATTTTGAGCATCACGACGCCTCCACCCTGGACGCCGAACTGGATCTTCTGGGCACCAAGTACAGCGCCATCGTGGTGGCATCTGATTTCGGTGGTGTGCTCACCTCGGCGGAGCTGAATACCCTCAACAGCCGCTCAACTGACATCATTACTTTCTTAAATGATGGCGGCGGTATCTATGCCATGGCCAATAGCAACTCCCAGGCCCAGCTCACTACCGGAGCTGAACCCTATGGCTATCTGCCCTTCGTCGTTGTGGCCCCACAGCTCAACCAAAACGAAACGGGCTTTACAGTTACTCCATTTGGAGCTTCGCTGGGCTGACCAACTCGGATACCAACGGGAATGCCTCGCACAACATATTCACTGGTTCATTTGGCCTGAATATTGTGGATAGAGATGCCAATGGAAATATCCTTTCCCTCGCGGCCAGGGCGCCTGTCGGCCCTGGTGGTGTCGTGCCGGAGCCCTCCACATTCATGCTGCTCGGGGCGGGCCTCGCGATGATGTGGGTTGCCACCAGGCGCCGTTCGCAATCATGACCGCTTGGATATCCCACTGATTCAGCAACCGTCCGAACGCAAGTAAATACCGCGCCTGTTTTTTTGAGTGTGCTGGGGTTCACCGTTGTACTACTCAACCCTGCGTCGCGGCGCTTGAACCCCTCTGTCAGTTTTTTCCGCAATCCTGCGCTAAGGCTGCTTGAGCCGTAGGGAAGATGGCGAGCGTCAGTCGTCTTACTTCCGTATAAGGGGACTGGAGTTTTTCGAGTTAAGGACCGACAGGGTGCCTTGGCGCTCTTCACAGATCGCCGGCAGGATGCTATGCTTCAGTTGCAAGCATTAACCCTTTAGACTGCTGATGTCCTTTCTAACCAACAACCAGGAGAGCATTGTGACGGAGTACAGCTATACCGTGATTTACGAAAAGCTTTCCGAAGGCGGCTACCAGGTATTCGTGCCGGCACTACCGGAAATTGTCACCTATGGCCGCACCATCGACGAAGCTCGGGAAATGGCACAGGATGCCATCCGCTGTGTCCTTGAGAGCGCTCGCAAAACCGGCGAACCGATCCCACAAGACATTGAACCTGCTACCACCGAACGGCTCGCAGTCACAATTTCCTAACGCCGGGCCAAGCCCAAACTGCCGGTGCTCAAACCGAAGGAAGTTCTGCGCGCCTTGCTGAAGGCCGGCTTTTATGTTCATCACCAGACCGGCAGTCATGCTCGGCTCTTTCACCAGACTCGCAGCCATCTGAAAGCGACGATCCCGATTCACCCCGGCGATTTGCCCATCCCGATTCTGAAGAGCATCATCCGCCAAGCCGGGTTGACGAATGACGAATTTATGAAGCTGTTGAAAGAGTAGCCGGAGCCGTTGCGGAAAATAACCGCGAACCGTGAAACCTCAGTCCTTTTCAACTCTAACAAGTTCGAGCTTCGCGCCTGGCGCGAGTTCGAGAAGTCTGAAGTTGTTTGTATTCCTCCTCGCTTTCGGTAGCGAGGAGGCGGAAGCGACCGGCGAGACCGTGGTCGAGCCGGTTGAGAGAAGAGCGGGCCTTGCCGTCCTCGGTTTTAGGTCCAGTCGATTTCAGCGCATTGGCGCGATTACGGGAAGCGATATTTGTCTAACATAAATGTCTCCTTGGGGTGTCTCCTTGGCTCAAGGAATAGCAGGCGGTCAAGGAGTTCAGACTTGGAAAACCTGCAAGTTGATGAGGGGAAAGGCGCAAATATTTTCAAATCACTTGTGACGGCACCCATCGGATCGGGTGAAGTGAAGTTCCCGCCGAGCTGAGCCTAAAGCCTTCCTATAGCCTACGTTGCAACCTAAAGCTCGCTCCACCCGGATTGCCTGCTGCCAACGCTGCTGCTATTGTGAGGCAGGATGGCATCGCGCTGAGTTTTTGAGTTATGAGAAAACTTCTGATTCTGGGTTGCCTTCTGTCCGGGATGCTTCTCGCGGAGTTCCGCGCATCGGTCGTGAAATTGGACGTTACGCCTGCTACGCCCAAGTGGCTGCTCGGGTATGCGGCGCGGCAATCGACGGGCGTCCACGATCGCATCTTCCATCGTATTGTCACTCTGGACGACGGAGGGACAAAGATCCTTCTGGTTTCGACGGATCTTTGTCTGTTCTCTCCGACGGTCTACGATGAAGCGGCGCGGCGCATCGAGCAGATGACCGGCATTCCCGCAGTCCGGTTCTTGTGGACCGTCACGCATACTCACTCGGCGCCGGAAATCGGACCGCCCGGTGTTTACAAGGTGCTGTTGAAGGGGCGTTCGGAGCATCCGGTGGATGAGGAATACACCGGGAAAATTATTAGCACCCTGGTTCAGGGTGTCCAGGACGCGCTCGCCAAAATGGAGCCGGCACGCCTGGCGATCGGAACCGGAATGGCGATGGCGAACATCAACCGCCGCGCGCGCGATGCCGATGGGAGAATTTCGCTTGGATTGAACCCGGACGGCCCAGTGGACCGTCAGATCGGATTGATCCGGATTGAAAAATCCGACGGCTCCCCTTTGGTCCTCATCGCCAACTATTCGATGCACGGCACCGTGCTCAGCGGCAGGTTCATGGAGATCAGCGGGGACGCGCAGGGAATCGTCGCAGACTACGTGGAAGAGAAGCTCGGGGCTTCGATGCTTTACATTAATGGCGCCGCGGGGAACCTCGCGCCAATCTATAGCGTCTATCCGGATCCGAAAAGCGGTCACCTGACGCAATTCAAGGTTCTGCTCGGCGATAAGATTCTCGCAGCTAACCGCGCGATGGGCGCAGGCACGAGCGATGTCAAGCTCTGGGCAGGGGAGAAGTGGGTGGAGACGCCGCGTAAAAAGGGACTCGAATGGACGGAAGACCTGCCTGCTTACTCGCGCATAAGTCCATCGGGTTTGGCGCTGGTTCGTATGCCCATTCGCTTCCTCAAAATCAATGAGGCCGCGATCTGGAGCGCGCCCGTGGAGATGTTTTGCGAGATCTCCATGAATGTACGCAGCCAGTCACCCTTCCCCTACACGTTTTTTTTCGGGTACACAAACGGCTGGATCGGCTATTTGCCTACCAAGGCGGCCTTTGCCGAGGGCGGGTATGAGCCGGCCACCTCCGTGTTCAGCGACCAGGTGGAGCGGGACGTGACCGAGGCCGTCCTCTCCTACCTGCAGGGGATGCCTAGAGCGGGAGCGCACTAACCGGCGCGGGTCCGCTTAGGCCCTGTGCGGGCTACAATGAACCGGAATGCGGATTGCTGTCACTGGCGCGTCGGGCTTCCTCGGACGCCGCCTGGTTTCGCGGCTCATTGGCGCGGGCCGGAACGTAAATGTCCTCGGCCGGTCCCCTAAAACAGGATTGCCGCCCGAAGCCCGGTTCTTTCTCTGGGACCCCAATAAAGCGCCCCCAACGGCGGCCAGCCTCGAAGGTTGTCAGGCCGTCCTTCATCTGGCGGGGGAGCCGGTGGCGCAACGCTGGACACCGGAGGTGAAGCGCCGCATTCGAGACAGTCGCGTGGAAGGAACCCGCCGAATGGTTGAGGGGATGGCTTCGCTCGATCGCAAGCCTTCCACTCTGATCGCCGCCTCCGCCGTCGGGTTCTACGGCGACTGCGGAGACGAGATCCTGGACGAGTCCTCTCCCGCCGGGAAGGGGTTCCTGCCCGAAACCTGCCTGGAATGGGAAAATGCGTCGAGGCTGGCCCAATCCCTGGGCGTCCGAGTGGTTCTGTTGCGGATCGGAGTAGTGCTCGACCAGCGCGGCGGTGCACTGGCACGCATGCTGCCCATTTTCCGGCTAGGGCTGGGCGGCAGGCTCGGGTCGGGTCAGCAGTGGATGCCATGGGTCCATTTGGGCGACTTGCTCGATCTGATCGAGTTCGCCATCGTGAAATCCTCGCTCAAGGGCCCAGTCAATGCCTGCTCGCCCAACCCTGTCACTAACTCCGATTTCACCCTCGCTCTCGGCCGCGCCCTGCACCGGCCTGCTCTGCTTCCAGTACCTCGCACCGCGCTTCGCCTGCTTTATGGAGAGATGTCGGATATCCTGTTCGACAGCCAGCGGGTGATCCCCAAAGCCGCGCAGCAAGGCGGTTTCGAGTTCGGGCATCCAGAGTTGTTCGCCGCGCTCAAAGATGTGGTCGCCTCGTGAACGCAGCATGGTAGGATGAAGATATTATGGCAATTCCAAATGCACGCCGTTTTAAAATTACTCATTCCGATGGCGTACAGTCGGCGACCATCGTCGCCGTTCTCCCCAAGAACGCCGACGTCGATGCTTACCTGAAGGATGCTTCCGCCCGATTCGATTGGAAGGCGTTCTCGGAAGTCCAGTCCCGCCAATTCAAGATCCGCGTCGGACAGCAGAAGCAGAAGAAGGCGAAGTAACCGCCTTCCGTTTCCCCGTTTTCTGACGCTGCCGGGCATTCCTAGGCGATGCTGCGTCCATGGGTGTTTTTCAATAACGGACGTCGACCCACAGCGCGTATCTGCGCGACTAGACGGCTGGCCGCGGTAGACAGGCGCCACTGCAAATCGGCTGTAGTCCTCAAAAAGACTCCATAATAAGAAGCCACGGTGACAGCGAGGGGAACCGTCAACCATAGGCGCTGAGCCCGCTCGCTGGATGATATCCATCCCTGCGGGACCGAAGTCCCGCGTCTGGAGGCTGAAGCCTCGCGTTGCAAGCTGAAGCTTGCTCCACTGTGTTGGTTCAGCGTGAAAATGGAGAGAGGGCGCTCTGCGCCAGTGAGTAATCCGCCCTTCGGGAGGGGATTTTCAAGGCATTGAGGTCTACCGATCCGATGTGGTTTTGGAAGAGCGCAGAAGCAGACTTTTGCGCTCTGTTCATCGTCTCGATGAGGCCACCGGACTATTCCCTCAGCATGGTCGCGTCCCCGCGGTGCCGCTTCCGTTTCGCCCGGCAGAATGATTGTTTAGCTCCACCAAACCTTCAGTTCCAACTTCCGGATGCCGCGTCAGGGGTGGCCTATAGCGGCAGAGCTGGGCGCGTCGGTTCCAGGCCCACTTTCCGAGAGGGGACTCTTCGAGTCCCGGAGCCCCGGGTCCTGGCCCGATCTGTCTTAAGCTCGTATTGTAGGTGTGGCGAGTTCCATGTTCCGAATTGCTATGTTCTTGGCTGCGTCCGCAATGCAGCCGCGTTTAGCCCTGCCGGGATACTCATGCGTTCGCATCGGCAATCACCTTATTGAGGGATTAGGTGTTTCGCACTCGTGGCCTGCTAGACTGAAACCTGCGATGAGCCTGGTTGAGAGGATTCGGTGAAACAGATTCTGATTTCCACACTGTTGATCGCGCCGCTCGCCCTCGCCGGGGACACGCCAGCCCCGCGAGACGTGTTCCAGGCGAAGCTGCGCGCGACATTGAATCGCCATCTACGCCTACTGCTCAGTGGTGACGGTTCAGTCGCTTCACTCAAAGGCAAGACCGCCGCTGGCAACAGCGCACTGACCTTCTATCTGATGTTCGAGGCGACAGGCGAGCAAGGGTTACAGAAGGCTGCGGTGGCATTGGCTGATCAGGTCCTGAAGGACATGCGGGCGACGAAACACGGCGTGCTGCCGATCAAGGAAAAGGACAAGCCCGACGGCGAAATAATCCTCGGCGGAGGACCGCCGGCTCTGGGAGCTTATACTGCAGGTATCGCGCACATTCTTCACCGGGAAGGCGGACGAAACAACGATCTACGGTACATTGCCACAGTGTTGGACCGGTACCCATGGAACCCCAACGGCTGGTGGGCGTCCACGATTGACGTGGAGACCGGCGACCCAAAACTGCCATTGGACAAGCCGTCCATCATCAACAAGAGCGCAGCTATCGCGATGGCCGCCGGCATCGTCAGTTCTTATGTCCGCGACATCGACCTGGAACTCGCGTCCCGGTTGAAGCAGAAGGCTGACAAGTGCATCTACTCTCAGATCATTCCCGCCCAAGAGACGGATGGATTCTGGCACTACAACATTTCCGGCCGGGACCCGAAGGACAAGGATGTGCTCGGCTACTTCATGCTCACAACGAAAGAGCTGATGACGCTCCAGCGATTCAATCCTGCCTATCGCGAGGGGCGGCTGAACGCGGCGCTGGCAAAGGCCCAAGTGTTCGCTCTCCGGTGCATTGCACCCATGACGGAACCCAACACCGGCCCGGCATGCCTATCGCACTCCACGCCCGGAACACCTTCGCATTACTCGCTCACGGACCCAAAGCGCAGTTTCCAGCTTGGAGGTATCCTACTCGGGGCCGGGCACGTGGAGGAAGGCATCAAGATCATGAACGCGGCGCTCGAGCGCTTCCCCTACGGCAACACAGGTCAGGATGGTGGCCACGCCGCGGAATCGTCGGCCTTGATTCTCTCCGCACTCTCGCGCCCGTGAACCTCGGACCAGGATTGAACCGGTGTCGCGGCGCAGAACGATGACTCGCCCCTTGGCGACTTGATCGGCATAGGGGCGGCGGTCACCCGCCGACCCCTGCCACACCAACGTGCGTACGGGTCCGTACAGGGCGGTTCGAGTCGGTTACGCTAACACTCCTCGAACAATGACGGAAGTCCGAGCGATTTGAAGTACGCATTCGAAAGCCCCACGGATAGGGCCTTGGACTTCGCGCGGATCTGGGAAGCGGCCGACAAGATGGTCTATTCCAAATCGCTCGAGACCGTCTCTACACCGAAGACGCGTCTCGAGCGGGAATTCGATCCGCAGGTGGTTCGCGGCCTGAAGCCTCAATTGCCTCACGATGTTTCGGTGGGCGGTCCCGCCCTCGCCGCCCATGCTATCCGGGCGGGGCTAGTCGACGAGTATCATCGGCTCGTCGTGCCTACTATGCTTGGCGGCGGCAAGCGGGTCCTGCCCAACAACGTATGCGTAAGGCTGGATCTCGTGGACGAGCGCCGTTTTACTAATGGAATCGTCTATCTTCGCTGTCACACGCAGGCCTAATGGAGTCTGTCGCTCCTGGTTCGGAGCGCTTTTCGCGCTCCGAACGAAAGCGCTAAACTTCGAGGAGCAACAAGGCCATGGACAACACGAGAGTATTCAGAATGGCGTTCGCAAGCGTCTACCCGCACTACATCACCAAGGCGGAGAAGAAGGGTCGCACGAAGGAGGAGGTGCATGCCATCATCCACTGGCTAACGGGCTACGATGAACAGACGCTGCAACAGCAGATCGACAAGAAGGTCGACTTCGAGACTTTCTTCGCCCGGGCACCACGGATCAACCCGAACGTTTCCAAGATTACCGGCGTGATCTGCGGCTATCGGGTGGAGGAGATCGAGGATAGGCTCATGCAACAGATCCGTTACTTGGACAAGCTGGTGGATGAACTGGCCAGGGGAAAAGCCATGGCCAAGATCCTGAGGAAGTGAGCAGGGGTGTCGGTGTTGTCATCGTCGTTTCCGAGGCGTTCTCGATGTTGGTAATCGCGGGCCCAGATCACCGCCCGCCTCCTGAGTAACTGATTCCACCCGCTTTTTTGATAGAGAACGAAGAACGCCACAGTGTAGAGCGGAGCCAGCTCCAGGGTCGTCGGCGATCAGGACGGGTCCCGGATCGATCAAGCCTCGTTCGGCTGGCCAGCATCAGACTGCTTGCACTTGACTCCTTGCACTTGACAGTCAAGTGAAGTGCGTGCAACAATTACTTGAATGTCAAGTGAAGAACGGCGGGTTGAGTTGCTGCAAGGAAGCCTCGATCTGATAGTGCTACGGACGCTCGCGACAATGGGGCCCCTTCATGCATACGCGATCGCAATGCGGCTCGAGCAGATTTCCGACTATCCCCTCGACCTCAATCAAGGAACGCTGTATCCGGCGCTGGTCCGGCTGGAGCAGAAGGGGTGGATCAAAGGCTCCTGGCGGAAGAGCGAAAACAATCGCGAAGCCAAGTTCTATACCCTCACGAAGGCGGGAGAACGCGCCCTCGCGGAGAAGGTCGAGAGCTGGCGGCGTCTCGCCGGCCTCGTCGACAAGCTCCTCCTGGAATCCTGAGAATGTCGAAGCTTCGTCTCTTCTTTCACCGGCTCCTGGCGTCCTTTCACGGAGGTGGCGCCGAGGCCGATCTCGGGCGGGAAATCAACGCCCATCTCCAATTTCTCGAAGAGAAATTTGTCGAAGAAGGGATGAGTCCCGAAGAGGCGCGATTCGCAGCGAGACGCGCCTTCGGCAACGTCGAGCACACCAAAGAGCTTCAGCGCGATGAGCGATCGTTCCGATGGCTCACCGGCTGGGCGATGGAACTCAGGCTCGGCGTTCGAATGCTCGTCCGGTATCCGGGCCTCACCGTGGTCGGAGGTCTCGCCATGGCCTTCGCGATCCTGGTCGGCGCCAGCGTCTTCGAGGTCATCAAGCAGGTGACCGATCCGGTGATCCCCCTGCCTGACGGGAAAGAGATCGTTGGCCTGGCTTACTGGGATCGCCGGGAGGACGCCCGGAAGCCCGCGAATTCCTACGACTTTCTCAAATGGCGAGAGGAGCTCACCACGCTCCAGGACGTCGGCGCTTTTCGATTGGTGGAGCGAAATCTCGCCGCCGAAGGAGGAGTCGCCGAGCCCGTGACGGTCGCTCAGATCAGCCCGGCGGCTTTCCGGGTGGCGCGCGTCCCTCCGCTGCTTGGGCGCACGCTGGTGGAAGCGGATGAGAATCCGGGTTCGCCCGCGGTCGTGGTCCTGGGCTATCGCCTGTGGCAAACGCGTTTTGGCGGCGACCATGCGGTGGTCGGCCGCACCGTGCGGCTGGGCAGCATCCGGGCGACGGTCGTCGGCGTGATGCCGCAGGGCTTCGCGTTTCCCGTCGACGATCACCTCTGGACGCCGCTCCGCTCGGGAGAGCTGGCTCGCGAGCCCGGCCACGACGCGCTCAAGGTGTTCGGACGCCTCGCGCCGGGTGCGACCCTTCGGGAAGCGCAGGCGGAGGCGGCGCTGGTCGCGGCGCGAGCGACGGCAAGCTTCCCGGATCGCTATGCGCAATTGACTCCGCAGGTGCTGCCTTACGCCAACTCGTTCCTCTCGCTTTCCCTCGACTTGTCCGTCCAGGCCGGCATCCACTCGATCAACGCGTTCGCCGTCCTGCTGCTGATCGTCATCTGCGGCAACGTCGCCCTCCTGATGCTGACTCGCACGGTGACGCGGGAGAAGGAGATCCTGGTGAGGACCGCGCTCGGCGCCACGCGCGGCCGGATCCTGACCCAGCTCCTGCTGGAGGCGCTCTTGCTGGCGGCGCTGGCCGTGGGCCTTGGCCTGACGGCGACGAATGTGTTGTTGAAGGCGGTTGTGGACATGCTGCGTCCTGGGGACCGCTGGCCATTTTGGCTCGAAGGCGGGCTCTCACCCGCGACCATGGGGTACGCGGCAGCGCTCACGCTCCTTGCCGCGATCATCGTGGGAGTGGTCCCGGGGTTGAAGGTCATTGGGCGAGGGATGTCGGATCGTCTCCGTCAGTCGAGCGCCGGAGGCGGGGGCCTGCGGATGGGCAAAGTCTGGACCGGCCTGATCGTCACACAGATCGCGGCGACCGTTCTCTTCACCGCCCTGGCGTACGTCGTGCATCGCCAGGCCGAGTACCTCGCTTCCGTGCAGACCGTCTTTCCGACCTCCAGGTACCTTTCAGTGCGGCTCGAAATGGAATCGGAAGGCATGAAAGGCCCCGCGGAAGATGCGGCCGGCGCCATCCCGGCGCGTCATCGGCAGCGCTTTGCCGCCGCCGTCCGCGAGCTTGAGCGGCGACTCGCCAACGAACCCGCCGTTGCAGGCGTCACCGCGGCGGAGCACCTCCCGCTGATGCCGACTCCGATCCGCGCCATCGAGGTGGCTGGAGCGAGCCCCGCGGGGCAATCGAGGCGTCCGAAAGCGAGTACATCCGCTGTAGCGCCGAACTTGTTGGAAGTCTTCCAAATGCCTGTCCTCGCCGGCCGGACCTTCGATGCGCGCGACCTGAACGAAAACGCGAATACTGTCGTCGTCAACAGCTTGTTTGTGGATCGAATCCTGGGCGGCCGAAACGCAGTCGGACAACGGATTCGGTACGAAGCCGTTGAACCAACAGACGATCGTCGATCGCCGGCGAAGCCAGGGCCGTGGCTTGAAATCGTCGGCGTTGTGCGCGACCTGGTACCGGACCGCGGAGCCCCGCTGAATCTGGATAACCCGGCGAAGCCGCGCCTGTACTACTGTCTGAACGCGAGCCAAGGGAGCACTCCCCTTTATCTCGCCGTGCACGCGAAAACCGATCCGCAGTCGCTGGCCCCCACGCTGCGTCGCATTGCCGGAGATGTGAGCCCCTCACTCCGGCTTCACGACATTCTGCCGCTCGACCATGCGACTAACGTCGATACCCGTTTCTGGCGCGTCTTCGCCAACGTCTTTCTGTTGGGAAGCGCGATCGTGCTCTTCC
>Ga0187893_10014307_pt1 | contig 10849 bp, 14 predicted proteins | sample MA1701074metaG_FD_139574 | JGI IMG/M metagenome (GOLD analysis project Ga0187893, IMG submission 139574) | White microbial mat communities from a basaltic lava cave in the Kipuka Kanohina Cave System on the Island of Hawaii, USA - MA170107-4 metaG ...
CCTTCTTGCCGAAGATCCACGGTCCGGTGTCGACGACGACGTAGCTGGCACCGGCCTCGTCGGTGGCTTCGTCGATCTTGCCGATCGAGCCGTCGAGCGCCTCGACCCCATAGCCGACGAGCCCGTTGCCCTTGCCGTTGCCTATCCCTCGATCCCGATCACGGTCCTTCTCCGAACGCACATCGGTATCGGTCCTGCGTCCCTGATCTCGCTCGGGCGAATAGACATCGTCCCGATAGGTCCAAATTTCGTAGTACATCCATTCCTCCCTTGTTCAGTGCGGATGCACTCCTGAAGTACCCGCGAGGATCGGGGTCGAAACTACGGCTTACGAGCTTCTATGCGCAGCCTGACGTAGTCGGCGAACCACCTGCCCATGCGGAACAGAGTCGGACGAGCGGCCTCCTCGATGGCGGCGATGACCGAGGAGACTTCCCCTGTCGGCAACGAGTCCAGGATCTCGCCGCGGAACATTTGCAGCCAGCCGGCCAAGCCTGCAGGCAAGGGCGTCGGGCGCTCCACCAGTTCGCTCCGCATGACCTGCAGGCCCGAGTCCTCGAGCACCTGGGAGTAAGCGTCCGGAGTTGGGTAATACTGGCTGGGCCAGGCGAATCGTCCGTGCGGTTCGAGAACCGATCGTGCGGCATCGGCGATGGCGTCGACATTTCCATGCCCTCCGAACTCGGCGACGAACCGGCCGCCTGGCCGCAGCGCGGCCGAGACCCGGCCCGCGACTTGGTCGGCCTCGGGAATCCAATGGAGAGTCGCGTTCGAAAACACTGCATCCACCGGTCCGTCAACGGCGAAAGTGCGCGCGTCTCCTTCCTGAAACTCAAGGCTCGGGTAGGCCCCGCGGGCGGCGGCGATCATCTCTGCCGAGCGATCGATCCCAACCACCGCGGCCCCGGCCGCGCCGATGCGCGCCGTCAGATGACCGGTCCCACACCCGAGGTCGACGATGCGCTCACCTGGTTGTGGATCGAGCCACGCCAGAATCTCCTCCGCCAACCTCCACACAAAGGAGTGCTCCTGGTCATAGAGGTTGGGGTCCCAGGTCTGGTGCGGCATCCCAACCTGGCGTCCTATTCAGACCAGTCGAGCGCATGCAGCGAGACGGCTTCGTCGAAGCCCTTGGGCTTGAACTCGCCTTTCGGGGTGAATCGAAAGCCCTTGCCGAGGCTGAGGTCGCGCACCACCCCCGCTGCCAGGATCTGGCCGGCGTCGGCCTCGCCGGTGACTCGGGAAGCGAGGGCGACCGCCACTCCCTGGACGTCGCCCCCAAGCTGGAGCGGCTCACCGGCGTTGAGGCCGATGCGCAACCGCAGGCCGGCGGCGGCCGCCGCTTTCTGAATCTCGATCGCGGCCCGGAGCGCACCCGAGACGGACGGAAAAGTGAGGAGGAAGCCGTCCCCGGTGTTCTTGATGAGGCGCCCGGCGTGACGGTCCGCAGCATCTTTCACGGCGAACTCGTGTTGACCGACCACCGCCTGACTGGCGAGGTCTCCACGATGACTCGCCATCTCCACCGAACCGACCATGTCGGTGAACATCAGCACCAGGGGCCTCGACTCCATCGAAGCCACGGCGCTGCCGGGCCGCAGATCGCCCAGTCCGAGGAAGCGCCCGATCGCGGCCAGGGACACCTCCGGCCGTTCGTCCCAAAGGTTGGCGGTGTCGCCCTCGAGGGCAACGAAGGTGGCGTCCGGCAACAGATTGCTCAGCCGACGTCCACATTCGAACGGGATCGAGGGATGTCCGGCTCGATGGAGGACCAGGCTCCGTGCGGTCACCTGCGGACACAACCCAGTGACATCGATGTCGAAGGCCTTTGTGTACAGCTCGATCGCGGCCAGGGGGTCGATCGAAGATCTCGCCCGCTCAAAGCGGGTAGTTCGATGGAGTTCTGGCTCCGGCCCGCTCAAGTGCGCTAGCACCGCAAAGATCGCGTCAGGCTGCGATCTCATCTCGGCCAGCATGCGCAGGAAGGAATTGCGGCGCTCGGGCGAGGCTAGGGCGGGACCGGAGGCGAAGGCATTGTCGATGATCAGGTGGCTGACCCGACTCGGGTGGCGGGCTGCATAGGCAACGGCAATCGGCCCGCCAAAACCGGAACCGTGGACAACGACCCTCTCGGCACCGAGGGCATCGGCTACAGCGTCGACGTCATCGACAAACGACTCGAAGGAGAGCGAAGCCGGCGAGCGATCGGACAGCCCATTCCCTCGCGCATCGAAGCGGACCAGCCGGGTGCTAGCAGCGAGCGGCTCGAAGAAGGCGCGGATGTGCGGTTCCGACCAGAACAGCTCCAGGTGGGTAATCCAGCCACGCACGAACAGGTAGACCACGCCCTCACCCGATTCGATATAGGCGAGCCGGGCGCCGTCCCTGGCCGAAACGAAACTGATTCCCGATTCCATTGGAGTGGCTCCGATTTGGGCGTCAATCGTATCGGCGCCGGGTTAGCGTCGATTCCGCTCGAGGAGGAGAGATCATGCCGGTGATGCAGCGGATGGCAGTGCGGTTCAATCAGACATTCGGGGAATCAGAGAGCTACGGCGACGATTTCGCTCCCGGCAGTTCGCTCGTGGAGTCCATGCAGACGCTCGGTGTCGTCGAATCCGAGGCAGAGGCGGGGTTCTGGCGAGCGATCCCCGGTGGCATGCAAGAGGCCATGCGGTCGTTGCTCCATCACAACGGTCAGCGTGAGGGCGGGCCGGTCTCGGTCACCATCGCCTGGCTCCCCGCTTACGACTACGAGCTCACCGTGATCGAGGCGCCCGGCACGCCCGTGAGCAAGGGCGGCATCACGATTCTGCTCAGGACCCGCTATCCGCTCGATCGCCACCCTGCCGACGCGAAAGGCAGCGCCACCTAGCACCTCAAACTGTGTCGATTTTTCCGTCCCCGAGACTCAAAAATCGACACAGAACGAGCGACACAGGCGAACTGCCTCCCGAGTTCGACCCCTGGAGTCCACCGCTCGGTCCTGATCTGATGTACTCGATTCGCCGTGCCGTCGCGGTGCGGCTCTCGCCCCAACCTCATAGCAGCCAAAGGACGCTTTTGACCCTTCACCCGCACCAGGCGGCGACGTAGCCTTATCCCGAGTCGAGTCGGAGGGATTGTTGACGCGCCGTCGGATCGGTTTGTTAGGCCTGTTGGGACTCTTGTTCGCGATGGTGCCGTCGGTCGAAGCGGCCCCGGTTGAGGAGCGGGTCATCGTGGTGTTCAAGCCCGAGGCCGGGCCGGCGGAAGCAGCCGCCAAGGGCCTGGCGGAAGCCTTCGGGGGCCAAGTCGGCTTTGTGTACCAGCATGCCCTCTCCGGCATGACCCTCACCCTTCCGGGCGATGCGGTGAACGGCCTCCCCACCATCCCGCGGTCGCTTCGGTCGAGCCAGACGTCGCAGTGACAGTGGCGCAAAGCACCCAGGTCACTCCTACAGGGATCGACCGGGTCGATGCCGACCTGAATCCGCCTTCCGGACCTCTCAACCTCGAGGAACGGCGTGATCGGATCAGCCTCTACGAGCAGGTCCTGACTGAAGGAACTGCCGATGACGTTCGTTACTACAACAGAGTCGATGAGCTGGTCGTTCTCTGGGACGAGCTAGTGCTCTCCCCCCATGTGCGAGCTGCCTGGGAGGCGTGGCTTGGTGCTGCGGGAGGCTGGCCGGATAGATGCTCGGCCCTCTCCAGGAGAGGCTGTGGCGGCTGGTAGGCCGGCTCCCAGAGGCTGAAACCGCTGCCCTCGCTGGCGGAGCGGCCTGGTCGAAACCACCACCATCGACCTGACCTGGGAGGTCGCCGATTTCCGCTGGAGCAGACCGAGCACGGAGCGATCCTCGCCGACAAGGAGCTTGCCACCGACAAGGTCCTGGCCCTACTTGGCCGGGCAGCGGCTCGCGACTTCGTCGACGCGGCCGCGCTCGCCACTCGGTATGGACTCGAGCGATTGTGCAGTCTGGCCGAGGAAAAGGATCCCGGTTTCGATCGATCAGTCCTGGCAGACATGCTTGCAACCTTCGACCGTCTACCCCGAGCCGATTTGATCTCGACGGCTCTGAACTAGCCAACCTTCGAGCCGCGGTTACCAGCTGGTTTCAGCAGCTCAAGCCTTGAAGCTCAGCCGTGGCAACGTTTGTACTTCAACCCCGACCCACACGGACAAGGAACGTTCCGATCCGCCTTTCCCAGCACCACCGGGATCGGCGCAGGCGGTGGCGTCGGCTGCGAAGCCGTGATCCGCTCCCGGAATGGCGAAGGTCGCCGTAAAGATGAGCGAACTCTTTGGGGTGGCCGGCAACTTGGTTGTTAGACGAGTTCGAGCTCGAACCCGCTTACCGGCTCCGAGTGCAGGCGTTGCGGAGCTTGATCGCCACCTTGGAGACCGAGGTGGATCATTTCGACCGTCACATTCACCAGGCCCCCAGGCCCACCTGCGAGGCGAAGGGATGCACGACACCGAAGCTTCGCCTGCTCATTCAACTCCGATCACGGAGCACAATCGCCACCTCCGATCTAGCGCCCGAGGTCCGCCGCTACACACCGAAACCGACCCTTCGGACTCCGAGCCGACACGGCTGGGAATGATTCAACGCGTTCGGGCCGACGGAAATCGTCAGTGAGTGCCTTCAAGGCCGCCCAGAAAACTCGGCTGGGCCACTTGACAGGCCTGAGCTCCTACAGGGAACCATCAAGGTGATGCGGCGTATCCGGGTTTACCGCATCCGGTTCGTGGTCAAGGAGACGCCGGCTGATGCGGCTGACTGAGGTTCTCCACGAAGCTGGTGGCTTTGTAGTTTGCGTGGAAGACCAGCGTGCCTGACGGTATTGAGAGGTTGGGGTTGCCCTCGAGCAGTGCTGATGACTCTTCGAGCAGGGTCCCGTTCGGGTTCAACGTAAAGGTGTCCCGGGTGAGCAGAGGGGATTCATAGGTGCTGGCGAGCGTTATCGATCCATCGGGTCGACGCTCCAGCAGCTGCAGATCGAGGTCAGCGAGGACATGGATGACAGCAGCTCGGAGCTCTGGAGTTGCTCCGGTCTCCCGGAGGAGATCTAGGGCCAGGTCCAGGATCTCGACGGTCTCGCCTAGCCCCCGATCTGGTGGAACGAGCGAACGGAGAGCACTCTTTAGTTGGTCGGGGTTGGTGGGCCATACCCGGCTCTCAAAAAGGGAGAGCGCTCCCCTGACGGCGCCTGTCACGGTCTCACCAACCTGGTCGATCTGATCGAGGCCGCTCGAGTAATACGCTGCCTCGGCTTCAGGGGTGAAGAAGGACGGCGGCCCGGTGGTAATCCGCATTTGGACTACACCGCCGATGCCGATCCAGACCTCGCGAGTCTGGGGTAAGAGGTAGGCGATGCCCTCGACGGGGACTGTGAGATCGCCGAAAGCGTCGGAGGGTTGAACGACAAGCACGGTGGTCTTAGAGCGGGTGTAGGCAAACGCCTGAGGCGGGATTACCAATGGGTCGACCCGTTCGGCGGCAGCGGCGATTTCTGACAGGGCCGCTGACGCTGCCGTTGGCGTCGGCAGCAGGAAGGTGAGACCGAGTACCACTACCAAGGCTGCTGCCACGACGACACTGAGACTCCAGGACTTGCGTAACGACCATCGTCTCTTCGGATTCACCCGCTCCCGGGCGATAGCCTGCAGGAGCGCCTCCTCACCCCGCTGCCTGTCGGCTGCAGTTGGTTGAGGGTCGCCAGCAAGGTCCCGCAAGGCGCGCAGCAAAGGATCGGACGCGTTGTCACCCTTCTCTTGATCAGTCACTGCCAGCCTCCTTGTCCGGAAATGGTGTTTGGGCAAGGTCCGGCAGATGTTCTCGCATTCTCCTGCGAGCCCGAGCCAGCCGCGACCGCACCGTCCCAACCGGAATCGACAGCGTCTCGGCGATCTCAGCATATGCCATTTCCTCCAGGGCGAAGAGGAGCAGCACATCCCGATCTTTGCTCCGGAGCTCGGACAGGGCGTTCTTGAGGACGATGGCCCATGCTTCGGCATCGATCCGGTTGTCCGCGAGCTCAGCGGGATCGGGAGTTTCTTCCGGGAGGGTCATTGCTTCCCGATTGGTGACCTCCCGCCGACGGATGTGGTCGCCAACGACGTTTGATGCGATCCCATAAAGCCAGGGCCGGCACAGCGGCCGAGAAAGGTCATAACGCGCTCGTAGTTGGAAGGCACGCAGGAAAACCTCGTCGGTCAAATCAGCGGCCAGCTCGCTGCCTACCCGCTTGGCAGCGAAGCGGAAGATTGCGTCAAAATATCGATCGAAGATCGTTCCGAATTCTTCGGAGTTGATTAGCGACCGGGCGATGATCTCGGCGTCAGTTGGGGGCGGGTGGGTCACACCTGGCGACGCTACCGCTGGTGACTCAGCCGGAGTGATAGGCGACCGATTCCGCTCTGTTGTTCAGGAGTCCCAGGTTGTCGGTAGTGCCGACACCGTACGTACTCTCGACCGAACCGCCCTTGTTGGGAAAGTCATAGTGTGCGAGACGAGCGCAGCCGTTGTAGCTGGATGAGATCCGATTCGCCCATGAGGCGCCGGTGTTCCACCAGCCTCCGTTGCAACCAGAGCCTGTAATAGTGATCGAGCTTCCCGACCCATTGGCTCCATCGAAGTGGATTCCGAGGATCAAAGACAACACTTCGGCCGCGAACTCTTTGTCCCCCTCCAAGACATCGCTTTGAGTCGGGGGCGGCAGCGCAAGGGAACCGGCGCTAGCATCAAACATCGCCTCGGCGAAGGTACTGTAACAGCGTGACTCGGATAGGAGCAGTTGACCTGTCGATGACCGAGCCGTCACATCGACGACGCAGTGGGACTCAACTACTCCGATATCAACCGCATCGGACGGCTGCGCGAGAGCCGTGGCAATAGCCAATACAACGAGCACCTGATTCCGCACGCCATCCTCCACGTAGGCATTTGTCTCTTGTTTGTTGAAGACCCAACGCCGGTTCTCCGTTGCTGTTTATCCGGACGTTGATTGATTCGTGGGTCCTCGCGAAGGCTCTGGTCACTGGCCAAATAGCAACGGAGAAGATCACCTGATGCTGACATTGAGTAGGCAGCCGAGTCGCATGAGGCGGGCTCCAGGCCGCTGTGTGAGCGGCCGGGCACCTAGCAGAACCCAAGTCGATTAGCAGAACCCAAGTCGATCGGACCCAAACACAGTGGCAGGCACGGGGCGGGAAGGTTGCCATCCTCCACAAGTAAGCAGCCCTCCCCGCTCCTGCCGCAAGGTTGCCTCGAATGCGTAGGGCCTTCCGGAGCCGATCGCTGCTCGCACCAAAGTCTCGAGCATCCCAGGGCCTGAGGATCTGGTTGGTCGAGAAAGCTCGCTCAAAACGGCCGCATCTCAGCTCAAGGGCCCACACCTTCAGCACTTCTGACCCAGCCGGTCGCCGATCCCGCTTGGAATCGGTAGCCACCGCCCAACGTGGCGCAAATCCCGGCGCATGGGTCGGAAGTGACCCGTTGCCCGCGGGCAAAATCCGGGCCAATGGCCGCAAGCCAGTCGCGCAGGATCCAAATTTCGTTCTCGAGTCTGATCGGCTTGAGGATTGTCGCTAAGGGCTCTGGTTCCTGTCGGCCAGTTTTCAACCGGCGGAGTTCGCGCAGGTATTCACCTGGCGCCGACGCTGCACAATCACTGGTACCGAGAACCAGCCTGCCTTCTTCTCCAAACAATCTAATGATTGGTGGTTATGAGCATATCGAAGCACTGCAAGATGCAGTTGAACGCAATCCGTTCTCCCCTGGCATCGTTCGGTACTCCCTGATGAACCAAGGTGCCTCGACACCCACAAAGCCCCACGAAGCATATGGCGCGAAGGCGGGAAGATTGGCGGCTGCGTTGACTGTCCTCATACTGGTGATCCCACTCGGAGCAATGGCCGATCACCACCCAGCTCACTATGGCTCGGCTGGCCCAGTCCACGGATGCACGTGGGACGGGTGGAACCAGCATCTCGGTTCGAACATGACAGGAAGCACCAGAGACCTTTCAAACGGCTGCGGCTCGCTTCAGCTAGATCTGGCGACCTTCATCGCCGGTTCTTGGTATGAAACGAGATTTACTGATACTGACAATCAGGTCGGGCCCTCGAGCATCGGGTGGCCTAGCTCAGGGCACTACTCGGATCACAACGCTGTGAACGGCATCGGTCAGAACTTGGGCTTTCGACTCTACTGACATCCAACCAGAAAGGAGCAAACATGCGAAGGAGTCTGCTAACTGTCCTTCTGGTTGTTGCAGGGGTGCTCCTGGTCACCGAGCAGGTGATTCGGGCGACGACCGTGCCCGACGTCCCAGCGGGCCTGACCGAACTGGTCGCCAACGCTGAAGGTCTACAGAAGACGATTCTGGAGGATGGCGTAGTTACGACGGCCGAACTCGAAAACGCGATCCGGGCGGCTGTCACATGCATGGAAAACGTCGGGCTTCAAGTATCGCTGGACTTGGATCTCGATGACAACGCTTGGGCGGTGCGGTTCAACGGCGGTCCAACCGAGGAGTCCCTCGCCCAGGCACAGCAACTTGTCGACCAATGCGAAGCCGAGCATTTGCAGTTGGTCTCCAGTGTCTATTCGTATCAGGAGCAGCCCACGGACGAAGAGTTTCTGGCGGCGTTCGCAGAAATAGCCAACTGTCTCCGATCAAGGGGTGTCGAGGTGAGAGATAACAGCGTCGAGGCCGTCGCAGAAGCCACAGCCGTCGATAGCGCGGCCTACATCGAATGCTCAAGGGACCTTTGATTTCTACACAAGGAGGTGACTCGGAATGAAGGTACGCGGATTGACCAGCTTCTTTTTAGCCTTGTTGGTCCTACTGGTTGCTCTTCCTGCATGGGCCGCAACGACCTCGTGGATCTGCGGATCTGCCGGCTGCAAGTACGATCAGGCACGAGCGCAATACACCGGTGGATTCGGTCTCTATACCGTACAGGAGCATCACATTTGGGGTTCGACGGCTTCCGGGGTGTGCGATCCGTCAAACGATGGAATCCAATGGCGGTGGGACGCGAGCGAACTTTGGGTCAATGGCGTCAAGGTGTTTTCCAACGGGCCATCGATCTGGCGCACAAACTGCAACATCGACAACGCACCTCCACCACCGGGATACTGGATCATCAATGTCAACCGCTCATACGATTCGGCGGGTAGCGCATACTCTCGTCATGTGATCAAGCACGACCATGCCTGCGGAGGTTGCGATTTCTCCGACGTAATCATCAACAACCTGCCCGTTGGCTAGCGAGGACTTATGCCATTGCACCTAAAAGAGACTTCCACCCGGATAGTCGGCCTTGCTCTGGTCGGACTGGCACTTTTGGCTCTTGCGACTTGGGCTCTGCCGACTCAGGCAGGTCAGGCCCCTGGAGACTGGCCGGTCAGAATCACATACACAATTGCCGACGAATCAAGTGGAAGCGTCCAAACTTCGTCGCACAGCCTGGTTGCGGACAGTTGGAGGGAGTGGAAGGACACCGTCACTTGCTGCGGATCAATGATCGGAATGGTGATCGAACTCAGGCCTAACGGAGAGTTGTGGACTGGCGGGCTTCCCGGACTCCCCGTGAGCTTCGTTTCACGTAACGACGACCCAGCGGGGATGGTACCCGTGGCCGAGTTCGCCCCCAGATTTCCCTCCGACCCGAGCCTTCTGGCGTCCGAGCCGTTTGTGCATGTAGCACCCTTGGCGGAGCTTGCCCGTTTGCCAGGAGAGCTCTCGAAACTCGGGATTCCGGCCGAGCATTTGGTCGCCTACGAGGTACGGAGAACTGGTCAGACCGATGGTGTCGAACAAGACCTCGTTGATTTCAAAGTGGTCTATCGACCACTCAATATTCCCTTGTACTACGAGCAGTTCGTCGACGGCAACACAGTCCGAACCTTTGCTGTGGATTCGATCGAGTTCCTTCCCGAGGACTTTGTAATTCCGTTCGGATGACCTAAAGCCCTCGAGTGGAAGGATGGTTGGGTGCGGTGGAGTACCAGCAACGCATTTATGAGGGTGGAGCTGAGGGGATTTGAACCCCTGACCTCTTGCATGCCATGGAGGAAGCCGTGAGTATGCCGATGTCGCGGGCCGTCTCCCGACGTGCCAGAAACCCGAGCCAGAACAGGTGATTGCGGGTGTCATACTCCAAAAACCCAATGGTTGCGGCTGATCCCGTGGGAGGCGGTTTAGCACCCCACTGGCTCCCCAACTGGCACCCCAGACGATCCGTACGTTGTCCGGACAGGTGTTAGGCTTGCCGGCATGACCGAGCCCGCTCCCAAAGCTTCCCGCCGTCAACGGCTCGAGATGCGGGTCACCCCCCAACAAGACGCAGTGATTCGCCAAGCCGCCGAGCTGGAGAACACCACCGTCACCGCCTTTGTGCTTGACACCGTCACCGCCCGGGCACACAAGGTAATCAGAAAACACGCCGACCTGGTGCTGACCAATGTCGCCTTTGACCGTTTCCTGGCCGAGCTCGACAAACCGGCCCGAGTGGTGCCGCAGCTGGCCAAACTCTTCGAGCGGAACCCCAAGCTACCCGAAGGGTGAGCCAACCCAGGCTCCGCCTGCAGCGTCTCAGCCGTGATCACGATGTGAGCGGCTTTCAATCCGGAATCGAAGGGCTTGACGACTGGCTGCGCCGGCATGCCCTAGCCGCCCAGGAGATGGACACCGCCCGCACCTTCCTCCTGATCCGAGGCCGCAGAGTGGCCGGCTACTTCAGCCTCACCATGGGATCGGTTCTCAGAGAGGACGCTCCGGCACGGTTGGTGCGGGGCATGCCCGGATACCCGGTGGGGATGGTCCTGCTCGCCCGGCTCGCCGTCGACCAGCG
>Ga0187893_10014311_pt1 | contig 10846 bp, 6 predicted proteins | sample MA1701074metaG_FD_139574 | JGI IMG/M metagenome (GOLD analysis project Ga0187893, IMG submission 139574) | White microbial mat communities from a basaltic lava cave in the Kipuka Kanohina Cave System on the Island of Hawaii, USA - MA170107-4 metaG ...
AGGATATGGTGGTAGTCGATACCGAGGATGCCCTCCTGGTTTGTCCGAGTAATCGGGTCCAAGAGGTCAAGAACGTGTTCCGCGAGTTACAAACTCGTGGGGCGGAAGTAGTACATTCCCCTCGTACTGTGCAGCGTCCCTGGGGGATCTACACGGTCTTGCAAGAGGGCGAGCGGTATAAAGTCAAACTTGTCGTTGTCTATCCGGGGGCATCCTTGAGCTTGCAACTACATCACTACCGTAGTGAGCATTGGATTGTCGTGCGTGGGGTGGCCCAAGTCACGAACGGCGACCAGGAATATCTTTTGCAGCCGAACCAATCGACGTATATCCCCGCCGGCGCGAAACATTGCTTGACGAACCCTGGAACAGAACCATTAGAGATTATCGAAGTACAAACTGGACCATACGTGGGGGAAGACGATATTGTGCGGTTCACCGACCTATATGGGCGAGTCTCGTCGTGAACCACGGTAGGCGGCGACACGAGGAGGAAAGCATGGCCGCACGCGAATTGAGGCGGGCACAGGAAGAGGCTGAAACGATCTGGCTTAAGTGTACTGGTTGCCAAGAGATTCTCTTTCGCAAAGAAGTCGAGCGACGCCTCTTTGTCTGTCCCAAATGTAATGCGCATCTACGTCTTACCGTTGAGCAACGATTACTGATGATCGTGGACCGCGGTTCGTTCGTTGAACACGATGCCACCCTACGCTCGAGTGATCCATTATGCTTTACTGATCGCAGACCGTACGCGGTACGATTGACTGACGCTCGGAGCAGAACAGGACGAGAGGAGGCCGTAGTATGTGGCGTTGCGACGATCGCCGGACGACGGGTGGCGCTCGGGTTATTCGATTTTGCTTTTTTCGGCGGTAGCATGGGGTCGGTCGTCGGTGAAAAACTCACCCGCATCGTCGAACATGCTCTTACTGAACGGTTGCCAGTGATCTTCTTTTCGGCCTCAGGCGGGGCGCGGATGCAGGAAGGGGTGCTCTCGCTCATGCAGATGGCCAAAGTCAATATGGCCTTAGGTCGCCTACGCACGGTCGGTTTGCCCTATGTCTCTGTGATGACTGATCCAACAACCGGCGGAGTCGCTGCCTCGCTCGGCATGCTTGGCGATATCAACATCGCTGAGCCTCAGGCGCTTATTGGTTTCGCTGGACCACGAGTCATTGAGCAGACGATTCGTGAAAAGCTTCCGCCCGGATTCCAACGAGCTGAGTTCTTGCTTGAACACGGCATGGTCGATGTGGTAGTCGAACGGAAAGACATGCGTCGGGTGCTCAGTCAATTGCTCAGTCTACTCTGTGACTGAAGTCCGTGAAGAGTGAAGAATGAAAAATATCTGCTCCTTGACTTTCCCCTCTTCACTGTTAACTCTTCACTTTTCACTCGCGTAGCGTATGCCAACCTATCAGGAAACGCTGGACTTCTTATATCATCTCGAAGTCGAGCGTATGGACCTCAAGCTCGAGCGAGTGGCCACAGCCTTGCAGCGCTGCGGATCCCCGCAGCGCTGCTTTCCAGCTATTCATATTGCTGGCACGAACGGAAAAGGATCAACTGCAGCAATGCTGCACGCGCTGCTGAGTGTAGCCGGCTACCGGGTCGGTTTGTTTACTTCTCCCCATCTCGTCGATTTCTGCGAACGCATCCGCGTAGGGACCAGCTGGATCAGTCAACAAGAGGTGATTGACAAGGTTGCTGCAATTCGCGCATGTGTTGAACCGGTCGGCATTCGCCTGACTCCATTCGAGATGATGACCGTTCTGGCATTTTGCACGTTCGCCTATGCCCGCCTCGATGTGGCGGTGGTCGAGGTTGGCTTGGGCGGGCGGCTCGACGCGACGAATGTACTTTCTCCGCTCGTCTCGGTGATTACGAGCATCGGCCTCGACCACCAGGCATATCTCGGGCCGACTCTTGCTGATATTGCTCGCGAGAAAGGTGGTATTATCAAGCCGGGCCTCCCGGTCGTGATCGGCAAACTCGATAGGGAGAGCCTCCACATTCTGCGCACTCTCGCGTTGCAGGCCGACAGTGCTACGTATGTCTATGGCCGGGATTTCACTATATCTGATGATGATGATCCGAGTAGAAACATTACTTACCGGGGAATCGCTTGGCGGTTGGCAAACCTTCATCTTGGCCTGCGTGGTCGGTTTCAACGGCAAAATGCTGCCGTTGCTCTTGCGGCACTGGAATTGATCAATTCTGTTTTCCCAGTTTCCGAGGAAAATCTTCGCCATGGTCTTCGAGCCGTGACTTGGCCCGGTCGGTTGGATGTGGTATCTGAGCATCCGTTGGTCGTGCTTGATGGCGCGCACAATCCACAGGCTGTTGAAACTTTGATCGCCGAACTGCCGGATCTGCTGTCAGGCAAGCGAGTGAAGATGCTATTTAGTGTCATGCGTGACAAGGATTGGCGTTCAATGATTCCCTTGCTGACGCAGATTGCGGATGAGGTAATAGTCACTCGGGTGCAGCAACCGCGTGCTGAAGACCCTGCTGTTTTGCAGGCCGCTTTTGCTCCCTTCTGCCCTGTACGCGTGATGCTGGACGCTCGTGAGGCGTGTCGGGACCTCATGGCTGAGTCCGGACCAGACGAAGCAGTTGTTGTTTGTGGATCGCTGTTCCTGGTTGGTGAAGTCTACCCACTTTTTTCTTCACCAGTCACATCTCTCCCCGAGCAGAGACAACAGAGGGGGGGAAATGCGACGGATTAGCAGACTTGCCTTTGGATTACTTTTGTTCGTTCCTCTCCATAGTTGGGCTCAGAGCTCAACAGAGGAGCAAGAGCAGGTGCGAGTGAAAGCTGATACGCTGACGTACGAAGAGCAAGGCAACACTGTCACCGCAACGGGAAATGTCGTCGTTACTCGAGGAGAAACAACTGTCACGGCGGATAAGGTCGGTGTGAACCGAACCACAAATGAGGTGAGTGCCCGCGGTAATGTTATTGTCACAGATCCCCAGGGAGAAATTCAGGCCGAGTCGTTGCGCTTAGAGATGGAGAATGAGACGGGTGAAATCACGAACGGCACGGTACGCCTTCCTCGTAACCAATACATCTTAACCGGCAAAACTCTACAGAAATCGTACGGCCAGACCTACCATATTGAGAACGGCGCATTCACTACTTGCCAATGTGAGGACTTTCGCAAAGCTGATTGGAGCATCGGAGGAAAAACGATCAATGTCACCCTGCGTGGCAAAGGTGAGGTTTATGGAGGGGTGTTTCGAGTGCGGGATATCCCCATTGCGTACTTACCCTACGGAGTTGTTCCCCTGCGCAACGATCGACAGAGTGGGTTTCTCTTTCCCCACTATGGATTTTCCAGCAAACGCGGCTTTCAATGGGAACAACCCTTTTATTGGGCGATCAACAAGAGTCAGGATCTGACCATAACCGCAGATTTAGAGACATCAGCACGGCTCGGCGTGTTGGGTGAGTATCGTTATGCGCCGAACGAAAGGACCGAAGGGCAGTTTCTCGCCTCGTATTTTAACGAACAGATCCGTGGTCCTGCGACGACGAGTACGCCGATAGACCGCTGGAGCGTGACCGGGACCCATCGTCAGGCCCTCGCAGATGATCTCCGTCTGTACAGCGATCTGTTCTTTGTCAGTGACGACTTGTTTCTTCGTGAAATCAACTTACCCTTTTATCCTGGAGTTCCAGACTGGGACTTGCGCACTCGACGGTTTACCGACTCCCACGCTGGCGTGGTCAAAACCTGGAACCAGGCATTACTACGTACTGAGGCCAGTTACTATCAGGACCTGCGGAATGATGATGACTTCGCTTTTCAGGTATTGCCACGGGTCCAGTTTCAAGGACAACACCGTATTTGGCACGACCGCGTCGAGACCGGCCTCACCGTTGAGGGGGTACACTTCTACCGTAACCAAGGATACGCCGGCCAACGCTTCGATCTTGCCCCTTCGGTGGCGTTGCCATTCCACTTCGGCCACTATGCCTTCGGATCTTTTCGAGTGGTTGGTCGTGAGACGGTCTACCGCATGACTTCCGAGGACCAAGGGCAACCAACTCTCCCACAGCCGGGCCGGTTACGGGGCGACCGTACGCGTGAGATCGTACAATTTGACGCTCAGATTGGGACCCGATTCTCGCGAGTGTTTGATGTGAATTGGGGTCGGCTACTGAAATTGCAACACGTTGTGGAGCCTGAGATCGCTTACCTTTACGTACCGTTTGTTGAGCAAGAGGATTTGCCACTCTACGATTCGCTCGACCGCATCAATAAACGGAATCTGTTTGTCTACGGCGTCTCCAATCAGATCTTGGGGAAATTCGCAACAGCGCCTGCGGCTGGGGGGACTGGGCAAAACGAACCGCAAACCGAGGTCCGCGAACTCGCTCGCCTCAATGTATCGCAAGCGTATGATCCCGTCCGTGGAATCAGCCGGGGCAGGGAGCACTATTCTGATGTGTACTTGTATGCCCGCCTGACTCCACTGCCATACACAACCCTGACATTGGACTCGACCTACGATGTGGAGAGAGGTGATGTCACGACCACCCGGATTGGCGCATTTCTGCGCGACCCACGTCCGCTCCCGCAAACTTCCCCTCTCTTGCAAAACCTGCAGCGGAGCACGACAGTTGGCGTGTCCTACCGGACCATTACTGATCGCCTCCTCAAAGAGATCGACACCAGCGTTATTTTTCGTCTCAATGACAGGATCACGACGGCATACACCGGCCGCTACGACTTCAATGCTGGAGAGTTTATCGGTAATCGCTATTTCTTGCGCTTCTTCTCGCCGCAAAACTGTTGGTTTGTAGATGTTGGACTCATCGACAAGGTCAATCCTCGCGAGTTTGAATTTCGTCTCCTCTTTACCCTAGTTGGCTTAAGTTCTGCACGCACAGCGTTCTGAACAGGTTGCTTTTGCCGCGCACTGCGACGAAATTAGTCCCTGGAGGATCACACCATGATCGAAGCGGGCATCGTTGGTGGCTCGGGCTACTCAGGTGGGGAGTTGCTCCGTATCCTACTCCAGCACCCCTCGGTGCGTGTCAAATGGATCACTTCGCGCGAGAACAAAAAACTTGAACATGTTCACCGCAACCTTTACGGCATGGGCTTGGAATTTATTTCTTTGAAAGAAGCCAGTGGTGGAGATGTTGTCTTCCTGTGCACTCCCTCGCGCGAATCGATGCTGCATGCCGCTCGGTTTCTCGACCAGGGAGCCAAGGTAATTGATTTAGGTTCGGACTTCCGCCTAAAGAATCGAGAAGTGTTTGAGACGGTGTACAAGACCACGCATACCTGTTGGGAACTCGTCGGCGAAGCGCCGTATGGTCTTACTGAACTCCGACGCGAAGAGATCAAACCCGCACGCCTCGTTGCGAATCCTGGCTGCTTTGCCACTGCTATGATTCTGGGGCTGGCGCCATTAGTGAAGGAGAGACTGATCGACCCTGAACGTATTGTGGTTGATGGAGTGTCAGGAACCTCTGGTGCCGGCGCCCAGCCTGAGACCTCTACCCATCATTCTGAGATCGGGCACTCGATCTTCGCGTATAACGTCGTTGACCACCGCCACACCTATGAGGCAGAGCAGGAGTTATCTATGCTGGCGGGGGAGAAGTGCGAAATTCACTTTACTCCGTTCTACGCGCCCTTCTCTCGGGGCATTTTGGCAGCTTGTCACGGTTTCATGACTGAACCGCTCGACCGCGGCCAAACGCTCGACTTATTCAAGGATTTTTACCAGGGACAATACTTCGTCCAGCTCCTCGATATGGACAAGGATCCCAAAGCCTCTTGGCAATACCTTCCATACCCCAGCGTCGCAACGTTAGCTGGCTCGAACTTCTGTCAGATTGGTGTAGATGTAGACAACAAGCGGGGGCGAGTGGTGATCTTTTCGGCCCTAGACAACCTGGTGAAAGGAGCGGCTGGAGCTGCGGTGCAAAACATGAATGTGATGTTTGGTCTTCCCGAAGAGACCGGGTTGACGATGCTAGGGATGCATCCATGAGAAATGCGGAATTCGGAAGGCGGATTGCGGAATGTGGGAAATGAGATTGCGCGCCAAATTCTATCCCACTCAGGCTCTGGCGCAGATCCTAGCGGACCTGCGCCGTCAGGGCAAACGGGTTGTCTTTACCAACGGCTGCTTCGACCTCTTACATCCGGGGCATATCTACATACTCACTCAAGCAAAAGCTTTGGGAGATGTTCTTGTTGTCGGACTCAACAGTGATGCTTCGGTCAAGCGCCTAAAGGGTCCGCAACGTCCGATTCTGAATGAGGCCGAACGGGTCTTGCTACTGTCTGCGCTAGAAGCAGTCGATTATGTCGCGCTCTTCGAAGAAGATACCCCTTTGGAATTGATCCGCTCACTGCAACCTCAGGTGTTGGTCAAGGGTGGAGACTGGGCTCCGGAAGCGGTAGTAGGCAAAAAGGAGGTTGAGGCAGACGGGGGAGAGGTCGTACTGATTCCTTATCGGCCAGGTTTTTCGACCAGCGGTATGATCGAGCGCATCCTGGCAGTCTACGGAACGGTCGAAAAGTCAGATTCGTAAAACAATCCGCAGTCCACAAGCGTAAACATCCCGCCTTGCGATGGGGCGGGCTGTATGGTACTCAAAGGCCTTTTCAGGAGGAAAGCTGTGGCACGTATTTGCGAAGTGTGTGGGAAGACCCCGTCAGTGGGGCATAATGTCAGTCACGCGAACAATAAAACCAAACGTCGCTGGCTCCCTAATCTTCAGCGGGTAAGAGCCAACGTGCGTGGGACGGTAAAGTATATTCGAGTGTGTACCCGGTGCATCCGGTCAGGATGGGTGAAGAAAGCGGCGTGAAAGAGGACTTATAGGGGGTCTCCTGTGCATGCAGGACACCGGCTCACGCTGGTTAGCCCCCTTGGAGCTTCTGCGAGTGGACGAACAGGAAAGGCGGGAATCTGAACTCTAATACTGCTAATCCCTACAAGTATCGTTGCCCCTGCCTAAGGTGGTCCCTCTCAGCGCATTTGCTCAGAAAGCCACAAAAGCCGCAACGTTCCCTATTCAACATCTCTGGGAAGCACGCTGTATCGCAAGATTACCTAATCGGCATTCGCGAGATCGACCTTCAGAGACTCTGCCGCCCATTCAGGTGACAGTTTATAGCTAAGCTCAATCATCCTACAGAGCTATGTAGTTTTCTTATGATCCACGGTAGCAATTTATACCACTGAAAGTAGCCACAAATGAAAAAGCTTAGCCACGTCAAGAATATCGAGAGAACTGTTAATTCCCCCAAAGTGATGGAAAAGAGGTAGGGAAAGGCATAAGCAATGCCGCTAACCAACAAGAGCCATAAAAGCCCGCAGGGAAATGTTAAAGCGAGCATCCAGAGTTCCATAACCAGAACCCTTTCGCTCTTATACGCCGGTGGAAGATCGTTCCCTACACCAGTGAGAAAAGGGTATAACGCCCACCCAAGAAGGAATACACTTGGAAGGAGCCATGCTACATAAGCAATTGAAAAGTAAGACCTTCTGCTCTTGGAGCTTGCAGAATGACGAATCATACGGCTAATACTATGCTTTTGGTTGGTGCCGCAATCTCCCATCAGTGTCTGCCTCTTATTGCAAGCCACACTCTGCCCGACACTGAGAGTGAATATCATCATCATATTCTTTGCAGTCGGTGCCAAAAGGACCAACGCCGTACGGTGGACGAGGCTGACTCCATTTTTCCTGGATACACTCCTCAACGCACCGGTTAGCGTCAGGTTCTGGTTCGCAGGCATCGGGATGGTAGTAATCTTCTTGGGGTGTGGTCGGTCGCCCAGGACTCCGCAGTGGATTGCCATCTGTAGTACTGCCACCACAGATCGTCTGCCCATCGGCGAGTGTAATACAGGTGTAACGGTGGTCAGTGAAACTTCCTGGGTCAATATATTGTCCAGGCGGCGCGTTGAGAGGTCTTCTACATCGGTAAGTTTTGAGCCCAACAGGATCTCTCTCATTTACTGGGTCACTGAGCACATACCCATACAGGTTCACATCCCCGCCCTCAAATAGAATCGGATCTTTGGCCGTCCATCGTCCAGTCTCGGCATCATAGTCCCGGGCGCCAAAGCGGACTAGGTTGGTGTGTTGATCATACAGCCCACTCGCGAAGCCAAAGGGTTGAAAACCAGGGTTCGAGTCCAGGAGGACATTACCGAACTCGTCGTAGTCCAGCCGTTGTACGATGGCGCCGGTGACAGTGTCTACGACAAGGCGTGGGCTACCAAGATGATCACTGATAATGCGATAGGTTACGCCATTCTTGACCATGTAGTCTGGGACGTTTGCACGTGAGCCATAGACAAAGCGGGCTATAATACTCCCCGTCCCGTCCAGTTCGGCCACCGGCTTGAGTTGATCCTGATACAAGAATCCTTGTACCAGGGTGCCATTGGTCTTTTTGCCGATCCGGCGATTCTGACCGTCGATAATGTACTCGATCTGGGAGCCGTCGGGCAGGGTAGCTGTCAACAGATTCCCTCGCACGTCATAAGTGTACGTGGTCGTCTGGTTGCCCACGATCTTGCTTTGGAGTTCGCCGTTGGCAGTGTAGACGTACATAGCCGCGCCGTAGCTCAGCAGCCGGTCCTGAGCGTCATACGTGCTATCCACCGTCCCACCAGGCGTCGTATGGGTCAGCCGGTTGCTATTAGCGTCGTAGGTATAAGTCGAGAGCGTCGTGCCGTTTTGCTTGACCTCCGTCAGCCGTCCGGTTTGATCGTAGGTGTAGCTGTAGGTGTCTGTGACACCCCCAATGGCCTCGGTCTTCTGCGTGATGCGGCCCAGGTCGTCGCGGGTGTACTGCACGTCAAACACCGGTGTGCCGCTCACTGTCGCGTGGTAGCTCAGCGGCTCGGCAAAGACGTTGTAGCTCAGCGTGTCGGTGACACTGCCCAGGGTCGTGCCCGTGAGTAGGCCACTCTGTAGGTCACGACTGAGGCTGAGGGCGTCAGCGCCGGTCAGTAGGCTGTCTTGATCGTAGGTGAAGCTGACAGTATGGCCGCTGTTCACACTCTGCGAGGTGAGCCGGAAGTTATCGTCGTAGGTACGGTTGACGCTACCACTGACTGTCCCTGCCCAAGTCGAACCCGTGAGCAGGGAGCCATCGTAGCTATAGGTGAGCGTCCCACCAGTGGGCACGGTGACAGTCTGTAAGCGGCCTATGCTATCATATCCGTAACTGAACTGCCCACTGGGAAGTACTCGGCTACTCAGCCGCCCGGCACTGTTGTAGTTCAGAAATATACTCTGCCCATCGGGCCGTGTAATCCGCGTGAGCTGCCGGTCAGCGTTGTACTCATAAAGCGTTTGTTGGGTGCCGCCCCCGTTCACGCTGGGGGATGTATACTCCTGCTCCAAATTTACTGGCGTGTAGTCAAACGCATGGGGTGGCCGTCCAGGCGGGGTGATCGAAGTCACGTGACCATTAGCATCGTAGGTGAAGTGAATCTCTCGCCCATCAGGTAGGGTTTGGCGGGTGACTCGCCCCACAGTGTCGTGCGCAAAGCTCACGATGCGGGCCAGCGGATCAGTAATGCTGGCCAGGAAACCTTGCGCGCTATAGGCAAAGGCCGACGTCCGATTGCCTTGTGACAACAAGCTTAACCGTCCCCGATTGTCGTAGCTGAATTGGATCGGTGCTAGCCCTGTCACCTGACTCTGTACCACCCGGCTCAAGTCATCTAGCACTACACTGCTCTGTCGTCCCTCAGGCGTAGTGTCGGTGCGTGTACGGGTTGTCGCCTCGTAGACGCTTGTAGAGGTGCGGCCATTGAGGATAGTGAAGTCAACCTGTCTCAGCAGGCTCAAGGGGTTGTCAGGATCAGCCAACTCTACCGCGCGTTCAATCGAAGTAATTGAAGTTAATCCTGCCGGTGTGGAGACAATTGCGGTCGTTGGCACGGCAGCTAACATGCCAAAGCGAGGGTCCGGTCTCTGCTCGATGACCATCACCGTTCCCTCTGGCCGAATGTTGATACGGCTGCCATCTGCGCTGCTCTGTGTTTCATTCTGTGTACCATCAGGAGCGGTGAGCAGTCGGCGTCGGCTGCCATCAATCGATCGTTCTACTCGATAGCGAGTGAGTCGATTGAGCGCAGTGGTTTTCATCACCTCGTAGCCGTTACTGAACTCTGTTCGTCCCAGAGCTTGGAACCCTCCGGATGGATCACTGTCCTGTATCAACCGTCCTTGGGCATCATAAGCGAACTGGTATACCGAGCCTCGGGGATCGGTCATCCCTGTAAGCAATCCATCACTCGTGTACGTAAAAGCCGTGCGTTCTCCTGCCGGATTGGTAATACTCGCCAGATACTTATTGGCATTGAGTTCAAGAGTTGTGCGTTGCCCATAGGGTGACACAAGAGCCGTGGGTTGCCCACCAGCCGTGCGTTCGATGGTGGTAACATTGCCGACTGCATCCGTGATCTGCTTCAGTACCCCTGTGTTATTGTAACTGAATTGATACCGCACTGCTCCTGTCAGCGCGTCTACCGTCCGCAGGTGGCGGCCGGTGCTGTCGAAGACGTAGACCTCATTCCCACTCGCGACAGGAACGAGTACCTCTCCAGTTGATAGCCCAGGCAAGGGGTGACTGACTCGGCGGACTCCGCTCTCACACTCCAAATAGCCATGAGCGATGTAGAGGCTACCATCCGGTCCGACCGCTACGTTGCGGAGCGCAGGAATAGCCGCCCCGAGGGCTGGCCCTCCTTCTTCGAAAAAGTTCCCGCAGGTATAAGTCTCCCCTGCGACGGTACTAATAATCTGCTGAGGGGTCACTTTGCGAATGCGTTCGTTCTCTGAATCC
>Ga0187893_10014312_pt1 | contig 10846 bp, 4 predicted proteins | sample MA1701074metaG_FD_139574 | JGI IMG/M metagenome (GOLD analysis project Ga0187893, IMG submission 139574) | White microbial mat communities from a basaltic lava cave in the Kipuka Kanohina Cave System on the Island of Hawaii, USA - MA170107-4 metaG ...
AGGGATGGCAACGGAAGGGTGGGTAATGGAGATGGCCCCGTACACGGCGTTTCGCAGGCTCGCACCCGTTGGGAGCACCGACGACAAGATATGCTCGGGACGTACGCGAGCGACCGCCCGGCCGGCTCGAAACATCAACCCCGGCTCGAGCTGGCGCGCCAGCGAATCGTCTCGACAAAATAACGTCGGGTAAATCGTGGTGGCTTGTTCGCCGGGACCTTCAGCCACGGCCGCCACGGCGATCTCTCCTGGCTCGCCGGGTCGTACGAACACATCCGGAACAGAGGTATCGAGCACTTGGCACGCGTGGGCGATCGAACGCGCGACGAGCTGGTTGGATTCCGCCTCGACGGGAATCCGTTGATCCCTTTGCACGCCAAAATGCTGGTGCACACGGCCCTCTCGTGCAGCGATCATCGGCCAAACGAGCGAGAACAGGTCGGACAGCCGCGTATTTTCCAGCGGATGAACGATGTATTGGCGCCACAGCTCGCGCGAAACGGCCATCCGTATTTGTGACGTCGTTGCGTCGGTCGTGTCCGCAAGCTCGAGCTCGCGCTCCGTGGCTTGTTTGAGAAACTTGAGCGTCTTGGCAATGCTAGACGCCCGGTCAGACTGGTCGTGCTGTAAATACAGGTCGAACAAGCGGTGGTAGATCGGAAACTCCGCTGGACGACTGGCGATCAGGGCATGACCATGCGCAATCGCCTTGTCTATGCCATCCGCCCCGAGCTCGAGCGCGTGGTTCAAGATGGTTCGCCTGTGCTCGACCTGAGCAGCTTCGTCTGGCTCTATGGCCAGCACTTGCTCGTAGACCGCGATGGCGGTGTTCGGATCGTGCATCTTCTCACCACATACCCGTGCTAAATGCTCGAACAGGTGCACACGCTCCTCGGCACGTTGGGGGAGCGCCTTGAGACGAGCACGGATGACTCGTGTGACTTCGTGCCAGAATCCCCCACGAGAAAGCAATTCGATCGCAGCGTGATATCCGCGCTCGTGCAACGGATCGGCCTCGAGCACACGACGTAGCCATTCGATGGCAGTGTCGATATCCCGAAGCTCATCGCGAAAGATCACCGCACCTGCGTAGAGGTACTTTGCGCGGGTGAGTGATTCCTGTTGGATGGCGATGAGCTCGCCAAGGATTTCCGTGGCGTCAGTCCAGCTCGCCAGCTGGGTGTGGAGATCCAACATTCGATGCAAGGCGGCGGGATCACCGGGTTGCAGCTCGAGCACCCGCCGCAAGGTTTCCAGCGCCCGTTCTGGGCGATTCATCAACTCGACTTGAATCTCGGCGACTTCACGCAGAATCGCGAGACGTTCGCTCGAGCTGTTGTCGCCACGATCCGCCAGTGCTGCTTCGAGGGCAAGGCGCGTGCGCACACGATCGGACGCGGACCCGGCTGTGTCCGCCAGCTCCACGGAAAGCAAAATGGCGGGTTCGTACGTGCGATCGAGCTCGAGCGCTCGGTCGATCATCTGGATGGCTTTTGCTGGCTCGCGAAGACGCATGCGACAGCGAGCGATCATTACGTAGATGTCCGCCGATTTCGGACCGGGCTCTCCGGTTGCCGACATGGCCAGCGCCTGATACCCCGTCAATGCGTCGCCCCAGCGATTCATGGCCATATCGAGATCGGCGAGTTGCCGCATCATCTCGTCGTTGTTCGGCTCGAGGCGGAGCGCACGCTCGAGGAACTCGCGCGCACGTTCTCGATCGTCGGCGGCCAAAGCACAGCGGGACGCGACGCCGAGCGCATGCAAGGTCAAATCGCGGTTTGTCGGTCCCAACGCCTGCACCTGCGCAACGAAACGCTGTGCAATGGGCCATGCGCGAACGAGTTCACCGCGCTTCACGAGTCGTGCGAGCAGGAGCCGGGTGCCGGCATGATGGTCGGGGTCGAGCTCGACGACGCGGTCGAGCAGGGCAAGCCCGCGATCGTCGTCACCGACACGTTCGAGCCACGTATCAGCCGCCGAAAACAACAGATGAATGGTTTCGTTGCGCGTTGGGGAGCATTCGGCCGCGCGTACTTGGGCGTCCAATGCTTTCACGATTTGGCCATCTTGCTCGTAGACATCGCGGAGCGCAAGCCAAGCACGGGCCTGCGACGGGTCGAGCGCGGTCGCGCGTTCCAGCGCGTGACGAGCTCGGTCGCTGTCACCTGCGTCCGAACATAGCTTCGCGAGCCTCACCAGCATGGAGGCTTGCTCACGAACATCTTCGGCCTGCTCGAGGGCCTGCTCGAGCAGGCTTCGTGCTCGTTGGTGGTCTCCGATGACCAACCGGCGTTCGACCAGCTCGTCTCGCCAGCGCGGGTTGTCTTTGTCCAGACCTACCAGCGCCTCGAGTGCTTCGACGACGCCGGATTCATCGACGAGCGGCCCCTTGCGAAGCTCGAGCAGTTCCTTCCAGCAGCGAATCTGTTCCTCGGCGTCAGGCTCGCCGGTTTGCAAGATCCGCTGATAAAGCCCCGCCAGCGCAGAGTGAGCGCCGAGCCGATGGTAATGCCCTTCGAGGTAACGGGCGGAACGAACGGCCAGCGGATGTCGAAGCGGCACCATGGCGACGATCTGTGCACGACAGTCTGCAGCCCGAGTGGCCGCATCCGGTTGTGCATCCAACAAGTCTGCAGATTCTGCCAAGAGCTCGACGCGCTCGGATGGCAACGTGCAAAGCTCGATGAGAACACCGAGAACATCGATGAGCGATCCACGTTGCCCGAGATCGCCTACCGCCGATCGACGTAACAAAATCGCCAGCCGGCTGGCAGTGTCCTTGTCGCGTCGTCGTTCGAGCATGCGCTGATATTGTTCGATCGCCCGACGCTCGTCGTTGAGCTGTTCGATGGCGAGCGTGGCTGCGTGCTTGCGCAGAGCCACGTGCTCGTCGTCGTTCGAGGCGAGCTCGGCGCGTCGAACGAGGATCTCGAACAGCTGTTCCCAGCGAGATTGAAGTCGTGCGATCTCCTCCCCCAACGTGAGCAAACCACGCTCGTTTGGAGTGTCCTTGGCGGCCAGTTCGAACGTCGACCAAGCGGTATCGAGATCGCCTTGCGCACGGCTCGAACGAATGGCTTCGACCAGGTGATCCTGCCGTTTCGCTCCGGATTCCAACGCGGCGGCGGCGAGCAACGCTTCGACGAGCTCGCGCGGGTGATCGAGTCGTCGATGGAGCTCGACCAACGTGTTGGCGTAGGAGCGTTCGCCTGGCACGAGCACATTGGCTTTGGTGTAGGCCCCCAAGGCCTGTTCGAGCGATCCGAGTTGGACTTCGTAGACACGGGCGAGCTCGCCATAGAGACGCGCCCGTGTCGTGGCCTCCGGGGCACGTTCGGCCAATCCACGGAGGAACGTGGCCAGCTCGGTCCAGGAACCAGCGAGGCCGGCGAGCCGGACGAGGTCATCGGCGAGCTCGATCTGCACCGGAACGGCAGCCTCTTCGGCTAGCGCCTGCAAGGTCGCGAATGCGTTCGCCGGTGCGCCGAGCTCATGTTCGAACACGCCGGCCAGCTCTCGTAGCAATGCGACGCGCTCGCTTTGCACCTGCGCGTGTTGTGCCCTCGCCATGAGTGCTTCGGTGACGCGATCCCATTGGCCGCGGTCACGAGCTTGGCGTTCGATGCGTTCCACGGCTGCGCGGGCTTCGAGATGCATGGGCTTGCGCTCGAGGATCCACGCCCAGGCGTCCAGGTCCTCGGGATCCGCTGGCGGAACGATACGAAGGCCCTGCGGGGCCGAGATGCTTGGTTCCGGTGGCTCGGGTGCGGCCTCGGGCGTCAAAGGAGTGGGCGAAGACGGCGAAACGAGATGGGCAGCTGCGTGCTCGTGGCTGCGTTTCTGGGGCGGGCTCGTGAGCACGCGAATGAGATCGCGCTGTAGCTCTGATGCGATGGGCCGACGTGCAGGATCGCGATCGAGTGCACGTAGCAAAAGCGCATCGATGCGAGGATCGAGCTGATCGTCGTGCTCGGTCGGCCGAGGCACGCTTCCGACGGGTGCGTGCCCCGTGAGGCAACGATAGAACACTGCCGCAATGGAATAGACGTCGCTGGAGGCGCTCGGCTCGACGCCGCCCGACAACTCCGGAGCTGCATAGTGTGCGTTGACATGCCGTACCGATGGCCTGTGGTAGCTGATCACGGGTGGAAACCCGAATCCGCGCAAGATCGGACCATGGCTCGTGATCGAGATCTGCCGTGGATGGATGTTGCGGTGCACGACCCCGGCGGCATGGCACGACGCCAAGCCGTCGAGCAAAGGCCCCATGAGCTCGAACGTTCGCTCGATCGACATCGTTGGTTCGTTGCGCAGGGTGTCTTCGAGCACGAAACCGGAGGCAGGGTCCGTCATGACGCCGAATAGACGTTGATCGGCGAAGCCACCACGTACGCGAGGCAGCGTCGCGTGCGACACTGCCATGGCGCGCTGCACCTGCTCGTAGAAGCGCTTTTGCTCGTGTTTGCTCACCGGTCGTCCGAGCGTGCTCACGGCGATGTCGAGGTGCTGCCCGGTCTCGCGATCGCGACACGACAGCAGCAAGCGCGTTCCATCGCGTCCGAGCAGCTCGACGATGTGAAACCGAGGAGGTACGAGCGAAAGCGCACGGTCGTGCTCCCCGACCGTGGAGAACCCTTCCACGGCCGCGAACATATCGCCTTCCAGATAACTCGTGTGCGCCAGGTTGAAGCGCGCGATGTTCTGGAACTCACGCACGGCGTCCCCACTCGCGACCTGTTGGAAACAACGTCGTGCACGATCCCACCGATCGTGAGCGAGCAAAACCGCGCCGGCGCGCAACAACGCGCGAGGGTCGATTTCGGTAAGCATCGTTTGGGGTAAACAATCGAGCAACGTTTCGATCTCTCGAATGTCGAGCGTGAGCGCCAAGTCGAGCGCCAAATCTGCGCGGAGATCGACCCCGGCGAGCGCACGCATCACGTCGAGCACGGCGGCATCCTGCTCCGATGTCGAAGGTTGGTCTCGCACGTCTTGCGAAGCGGCTGCCATGCGCTCCAGGATTGTGGCGAGTGGAAGTGCCTGACGGACGACCGAGATGCCATATTGTTCGAGCATCTCCTCCGCTTCTGGCTCACTGACAGCCGAAAGCACCGCATAGTGTCGTCGGCCCCGCCCAATGCGATTGAGCAGGTCGAGGACCTGGTAGAAGTCCGGATCGTCGATGTCGAAGCCGAGAAACAGAATCGTGCGGGTTCGTACGACCTCCTCGACGAGCTCGAACAGGGCCGTATCGGTGCGCATGCTTCGACCCGTCGGAGGCGTACGCAGAATGAACGGTGTGAGGTGTTCTCGTAGCGACAGGGCGTGCGCGTCGGTATGTGAGACGACGTCGAGGTTGATGCCTGCTTGTGCGTAGAGTTGATAGACGATATCCGCGTACGTGGTCGCGAATACGGCTCGAAACGGAATTTCGCCCAAGTGCGATGCACCCGGTTCGAATGGATTGGCATCGGACACGGACGAAACGTGGCGAAGTAACTCGAGCAGTGGCTCTTCACCGGAATGTCGGTGCACGTAGCTCAGCACCGTACGAAGTCGACCTTGTTCCAAGAGATCGGACAGCTGTGAACGAACATGGGGAGCGTAGTCGAGTGCGAGCTGCTCGAGCAGCTTGGCCCAACCGGGGCGACCTGCGAGTGTGCCGAGGCCCGCGCCAGCCCACAGCACGCAATCACCCGCGCGGATGGATCGAACGAGATCGTAGGGGAAGTCCACCGTTGGCGTTTTATCTGGTTCGTCCGGATTTGGCTGCCCGTGCTGGGCCCCCGAATACGAACGAGGCAATCGTGGCTCCGGTCATTCGCCGCTATTTGCGCAGCGGATGTCGAAGCACGACAGTCAACCTTTGGTGAGGTCGCGATCGTCAGAACTGGGCGGTTCTCGACTCTCGGACTCGGGTACGAACCGACGCCCGTCGGCCAACGTCACCGCAGATGCAGGGACCACTACACCGTGTTCGCGCAAGGTCTCGTCTACGAGCTGGGCAACCTGGGCGACGACTTGCGTGCAAAACGCATGGCGCGCTCGACCGGTGAACTCACCATGCGGTGCCGTCATATGGTTGCACACGAGGTCCGGACTTGGGCCACGATCGAGTTCCGATGCGATGCGGGTGTGATAACGCTGCATTGCAGTCCTCAAAGAAGGAGTCACGGATCCCGTAGGATCGGGATCGCCGAGGAGCTCGCCGAGCAGAAGCTGTCCAGCCACGACCGCACCGCAGGTGCCTTGGCCGGTAATCCCTCCCCGACGTAGGCTTTGGTACGCTTGCGTTGGACGATCGAACGCTTCAGCGAGCGCGATTCCGCACGAACGATGCGGCGTTTCAGTGCCCTCGTAGAGTACGAACGCTTTGCTGCGGATCGGTCCTCGGCCTCGGATGCTCATGCCCGATCATGCCTCGGTCGCGCTGCGGCGTCACCGTTCTTGCACACTTTGACGCGTGAAAGCCTACCTATGCCCGCCGGGTGTTATCCTCGCGCGGCATGGGCAGCACGTCGCGCATGGAGCTCAAGGCGCTAGCCCGGCAGCTCACGGCTATTCGTCGTGATCTGCACGCGCATCCCGAGCTTGGATTCGAGGAGGTGCGCACGCAAGAAATCGTGCGGCGATGGCTCGAGTCGTACGAATTCGTACCGCAAACGTGCGCGTATACGGGACTGGTCGTCGACGTGCGACCGGATCTCCACGAGCAAGGGCTCACCGTGGCATTGCGTGCAGATCTCGACGCGCTTCCCATGGAAGAGACGACGGCCTTGTCGCATCGTTCGCAGCACCAAGGTCGCGCCCACAAATGTGGTCATGATGGCCATACCGCGATTCTCCTCGGTGTCGCTGCCGTGTTGGCCGGCATGCGACGAGCGCTGACGATCAATGTGCGCCTGTTGTTCCAGCCGGCAGAAGAGGGGGTACGAGGTGGCGGAGCAAAGGTGATGCTGGCCGAGGGCGCACTCGCGGGCGTACGGGAGATCTATGGCCTGCACAACTGGCCCGCGTACCCAAAAGGGGACGTGCGAGTCACGGCCGGGCCGATGATGGCCGGCACGCATGCGATCGAGATCGAGCTGATCGGAATCGGCGGTCACGGCTGCCAGCCGCAACTTTGCCGGGATCCGATTGTGGCCGCCGCCGCCATCGTCGCCAATCTACAGACGGTCGTGGCACGTGGGCTTGGCCACGACGGAGGCGCGGTCGTCAGCATCTGTAGTTTTCACGCCGGGACGACGGACAATGTGATCCCGGATACGGCACGACTGCTCGGCACCATCCGGACGTTCGACCCGGTCGTGACGGAGCACGTGCTCGGGCGCGTACGCGAAATCGTGCAAGGCACCGCGCAAGCATACGGCGTGGATGCCAAACTGAACCTGTCACCGGGGTATCCACTCCTTGAAAACCACCCCGAGTGCGCCGAGGCCGTCCGTCGGGTGGCCGCCAACATAGTAGGCCGCCAGCGCGTGTCTGGTCGTGAGCTGCCGATCGCGGGCGGCGAGGATTTCGCCTACTACACGCAGGTCGTTCCGGGCGCGTACTTCCTGCTCGGCGCAGGAGACGGTAACACGCCCGGTTGCCATCATCCCGATTTCGATTTCGACGACGATCTCATCCCTTTGGGGGTCGAGATGTTCGTGGGTCTGGTCGAAGATCGAGCGACCTCATGGGTGTGAGCGCATCGGTATCTGGCTCTAGCAGCCTGTGGCGCAAGCCCTGGGCCGATGGCAGCACGATCTTCCAGTCATTGCCAGCGCCGAGCGCTCACGCAAGAATCCTGGCAGCTTCCCCATGAGCTTGCGCCCCCAACTGGACGCCATCGCTACCTTGTTGGATCAAGGAGCCGCCGACTCGGCCGTTCGCCTGCTGCGTGGCTCGTGGGAGCCGGAGCTTCCTCCCGGTGATCTCATTCCACTTTACTGCTTGTGGATCCGTGCGTTGTGCGAAACCGGTGATCACGATCACGCCCTCGTGTTGGGCAAGCGTGCCGCCGACGAGTTCCCACGTGAGCCCGAGGTCCTCATTGCGCTCGGCAACGTGCATGACATTCGCGAAGAGCTCGAGCCGGCACGCGAAGCATTCGAACGCGCGATCGAGGTGGACCCCGTGGGCCAACTCCAGCGCTACAACGTTGGCGCGGTGCTCGAGCGGCTCGGTCGCGATCGGGAAGCGGAGCACGCGTATCGCAGGGCATTCGATAGCGACGATGCTCCTCCTATGGTCGAGGCCACGGCTGCGCTCGGGGCTCTGCTTCGGCGCCAGGATCGGCTCGAAGAGGCCGAGGCGGTCTACGACCGCTATTTGATCGAGGATCCGCTGCACGCCGACATTCTGGTCGAGCACGGCATTTGCCTATCCGACATCGGCCGATACGAGGAGGCGATCGATCGCTTCGATCTCGTGCTTTCTATCGTGCCCAAACACGCATCGGCTCTGTACAACCAGGCGATCACGCATTTTCGCATGGGCCAGAACGAACGGGCCATATCGACCATGCACGAAGCACGCCGGGCGGATCCCGCCAATCCGCTCACCTTGGCGGTGCTGGGAAGCTGGTTGCTCGGGGCGGGCGATGCCGACCTGGATGAGGCCCTGGGGCTCGTGTACCGTGCGTTCGAGCTGCTTGGAGATACACCAGAGCCGACCGCCGCTTCCTACGCCGGGCTGGTCGCCGAAGAAGTGTTCGAGGCGCTTTGGCAGCACGATCGAAAAGCCGAAGCGCGGGAGATTGCCCGGGTCGCAGGTCAGCGTGATTGGATTACGCCACACATGTTCGACGTGCTCAATCAAGCCGACTACGGAATGGCTACGCAAGCCACGGCGTTTTGTGTCACCGCACGTGCGGAGGCATGCCTCGCGCCCGAACATTGGCCCGAAGATGCCGGCGGATATACCACCGGCCTGATCGTGCTCGCAAACGACGAGGACGAGGCGCGTCGCTTCACGCTCGAATACTTGCGCAGCCTCGAACCATCCCCGGGCGTATATTTTCACGTGGACGTGATCGCTCCAGGCGGAGAGGGACTTCCCGAACCACTCGCGAAACCGCGAGCAAGCGGGGTTGCGCGGGTGAACGGCTCTCGCGCATATTTTCGCAGTTGATTGTGAAAAAATCGTCGCCAGAACGCCGAAGCGTCGTGATGGCCCCGGTGTCGCGACGCGGGTTTCTGGGCGTCAGCACTGCTGCGGCCGTGGGGCTCACAGCCGGATTTTCTTCGCTATATGCCCGCCGGGCTACCGCGGCTGGCTACGGTCCCCTCATACCAGATCCTGCGGGCGTGCTCGACCTTCCTGCGGGATTCACCTACAGCCTGCTCGATCGCCTCGGAGATGTGATGACGGATGGATATCTCGTGTCCCGGTATCCCGACGGCATGGGATGTTTCGCCGGTGCCGAACCCGATACATTCGTCTTGCTCCGCAACCACGAGAACAGCACGGACGCTGCGTTGGGCCCGTATGCTGAGGGCCAGCTCGCCCCACCGCAGGCATTCGATCCTTTATATTTCGGCGGTGTCACGCGCGTCGTCGTCGATGCCGTCACGCTGAAGCGGCGTTCCAGCAATCTCGTCCTGGTAGGCACCGATCGCAACTGTGCCGGTGGAGTCAGTCCGTGGGGATGGTTGACCTGCGAGGAGTCCGTGGCCGCCGGACACGGCTACGTGTTTCTGTGCCCGTCCGAAGTGGAAACCGTGCGAAATCCCCAAAAGATCCCCGGCTACGGACGATTTCGGCACGAAGCAGCATGTGTCGATCCAGCCACCAACATCGCTTACCTGACGGAGGATCGCAACGACGGATGCTTTTATCGGTTCGTTCCCGAGTCGCCGATCTCTCCATTTTTGGGCAAGCTGCAAGCCCTGGCGATCCCGGGCTTGGCGCGCTTCGATACTGGCACGAGCATGCGGTTTGGCCAAGTGCTCGCGTGTACATGGATCGACATCGACGTTCCGGATCCCATCGAGGACACTGTGCGCATAGAAGCACAGGACAAAGGTGCCGCTACGTTCGTGCGCGGCGAAGGCATCTGGTTCGATGGCAAGAACGTGATCTTCGCTGCCACGACAGGAGGCCCTCGAGAGCTCGGACAGGTGTTTCGTCACGTGCCCGATGCCGAGGGAGGCGGCACGCTCGAGGTCATCGCGGAGGCGTGCGATCGACATGCTCTCGCCCATCCAGACAACGTGACCGTAGCCCCATGGGGTGACATCTTCATCGCCGAAGACGCTGGCGAAGGCAGTCATTTACGGATCCTCACACGACAAGGACAGCTCTATCCGTTCGCTCGCAATGCCTCGAGCGTGAGCGAGCTTGCGGGCGTGTGTTTTTCTCCAGACGGCCGTGCGATGTTCGTCAACTTTTGGGATGACGGCATCACCTTGGTTGTGACGGGTCCATGGAGTCGCTACGAGCGCGACGGCGTCGGCCCGATTGCTGTATGCGTGAGTGACGAGCAGGAAACATCCTCCGACGAGGATTCGGCCACTACCGAGGGGTCCAGCGATGATGCGCAATCGGACGGTACCACGGAGGCAGGCGAAGGCTACCAACATCCCAAACCAGTGGTGAGGACGGATGACAAGCTCGCGTCCGCATGCGCTGTCGGCAACGACCACGATCCAGCAATCGCGCTCATCGCCGCCGCAGTCGGTCTCGGGCAGCGCTCGAGGCTTCTCGCGACCGATGAAAACGACGACCCCCATTGACCATCGGTCACCAAAGCGCGTTGTCGAGAAACACACGCGGATCTGGGCCTCGCGTGGGATCGAGTGGGCCGCCGGGGCCAAACTCGGTTCTCACGCGTCTCGCGAACGAAGTGACGGCGCGGTGC
>Ga0187893_10014314_pt1 | contig 10846 bp, 8 predicted proteins | sample MA1701074metaG_FD_139574 | JGI IMG/M metagenome (GOLD analysis project Ga0187893, IMG submission 139574) | White microbial mat communities from a basaltic lava cave in the Kipuka Kanohina Cave System on the Island of Hawaii, USA - MA170107-4 metaG ...
AATCCAAAAAATATTTACTCCCAATAACCCCAATGGTTTTACTCTCGAGGTACTGGTAACAGATGTATCCATACTCAATGAACTGCAAAAAGGAATTGTAAGTGGTTTTGACAACAGTGAATACATAAAAGAAAGACTGCTTTCCAAAAAAGAACGACTGCAGGAACTGATTGACAAAACAAACCAGGAAATAAAAAGACTTGACTCTACAAAAAAGATGATGGAGAACATTCTCAGTGGCAAAGGCACAGCTTCTTCATCACTCATTGTAGATGGTTCTACTATCAGCCGGCAACTGATAGAGCTGAATGAGAAACTGCTGAATTTCAAAGAAGAGCTGCGGTTTACGGGAGCGGTGCATGTATTGCAGGGTTTTAGCAAAACAAAAAGTCCGGCGGGGCCAAACCTGTTTGTAAGACTTTTTATTGGCCTATTAGCAGGACTGGTCGTTGGTTATGTTATTGCATTATTCCGGTCTGTTAATCAATCACTGAAAGCAAGATCGCACCTGCAAAGAAAAAAAAATACCGCCATTATCTCCTGACCATACAATTAAGCTACAGGTAAAATGACGATACATGCAAAAAGTGAAACAGTATTTCATATACTATACCTGGCTTTTATGGCCAGTATCATTTTTTCGCTGAGAGCTGTGAGCAGCCTAACCATTGGCGTTATTATAGTCGCAGCCGTTCTTACAAATCCAAAAGGCTTTCTATCCGTTTTAAAAAAAAGCTACCTCAATTATTTTCTTTTATGTTGTATCCTTCTTTTTTTGCTCCAGTTTATTGCCATGTTTTATACCAGTGACGTTGAAAGCGGCTGGAGCAATATCCGCATAAAGTCAGGTCTTGTTATCATTCCTCTTGCTGTATGCCTCAGCTCTTTCCTGCAAACGAAGTCATTAAAAAAATTACTTTCTCAATTTTGCCTGCTGCTTTTGTTAGCATCGCTTTATTGCATTTTAGTTTCTTTTATTAATTACCAGCACTCTGGTGATAGCTCATTGTTCTTTTATCATGCATTGGTAAGCCCTTTAAAGCAGCATGCCGTTTATTTTTCGATACTGGTCACAATAGCTATTATTTTTTTAACGGAAATCATTTATGAAAAGGAAATTGTCTATTCAAAATGGTTTCATATATCGCTTATCATTTACTTTTCCATCTTCCTTTTTCTGCTTTCGTCCAGGCTTATCATATCTCTTTATATCTTTTATCTTGTTTTATTTTTTATCCGGTTGTTAAAAAAAAAGAAAATAAATAAAGTAATAATAGCCACCTTTATCGCAGCTGTTGTGTTTAGTGTCATATCCATTTTTACAGTAAGAAATCCTATCAGCCAAAGATTTTACGATATTGTTAATGGCAATCTCAATATAATCAGGCAGGACAGTTTTAAAAAAAGTGACTATTTCAATGGGCTGCAGTTTAGGTTGCTGCAATGGAGGTTTGTTGCAGAAATACTTTCAGAACAGGATCGCTGGTGGCTGGGAGTAAGCCCGGGCGATGCACAACACTTGCTGAACGAAAAATATCTTTCTAAAAATATGTATGCAGGCGAACGGCATCGGGGCGACCGTGGATATCTTATTTATAATACACACAACCAATTTCTGCAAACCTTACTGCAAACGGGCATCATTGGATTGATCATATTGCTCTTTCTTTGTTTTTTCTTAGTAAAAACAGCCTGGCAAAGAAAAAACAAGATGCTTATCAATGTGGTTTTAATCTTATTGATATGGCTTTTTACAGAAGCAGCTTTTGAAACCCAATACGGCATTGCCATCTTTATTTTCTTTCCTTTGTTGTTAGCCATGGGAAATGACAGCGATAAAAAGGAGGCCAACCTTTTGAACAATAATTACGATTAAAATATTGAAACATTCACTGCATGCAGCGGCTATCGGTTGTTATCATCACGTATAACGAAGAAGAAAATATCGGCAGATGTATTCAGTCGGTAAAAAACATCGCTGATGAGATCGTAGTGGTTGATTCAGGATCAACAGACCGGACAGCATCTATTGCCCGCAACTTCGGCGCAGTTGTTTATACTGAAAAGTTCAGGGGCTATATTGAGCAAAAAAATTACGCTTTGCAATTGGCTGCTTACAATAACATACTTAGCCTCGATGCCGATGAAGTGCCGGATGCAGCTTTACTCACTGCTATACAGGAAGCAAAAAAGTCACTAAGAGGCAAAGCTTATAGCATGAACCGTTGTACTAATTATTGCGGTCGCCTTTTACGTCATGGATTATGTTATCCTGATAGAAAGATTCGTCTCTTTGATCGCCGCATCGCCAAATGGGGCGGCATCAATCCGCATGATAAAATCATATTGAAAAAAGGCATTCATGCTGTGCACCTGGAAGGTGATTTGCTTCATTATGCATTTAACAGTGTTGAAGAACTTGTCAGCCGAAACAACCGGATAAGCTCCATCGCAGCGCAATCACTTTACGATATTGGACGCCGCAGCAACTGGTATAAAATTTTAGTGCATCCCGCCTGGGCTTTTCTAAATGGTTATTTTCTCCGGCTTGGTTTTCTCGACCGTTTTGAAGGATTCAGTTTTGCTGTTAATGCGGCTTACCAGGTTTTTTTGAAATACTGCAAATTATATCGCATTCAAAGGTCAATGAAGAGAAAATCGTCTTACCGGCATGCGAAATTGCCTTTACCGAAAAAAAATACCGCTACAAATAATGTATAGATACAATCATGGCGGGTATGTTTTGCCTCACAAAAAATTTAGCTTTGGACGGTGAAGTCAATTTTAAAAAATACATGGGCCGTTTTAACCAATAAAGAAAAAAAAGTTTTCAGCGTCCTGTTGCTGCTCGATATTGCCATTAGCATCATTGACATTCTTTCACTTGCTTTGCTTTTATGGATCATTCAATTTTATATTCAGCCGGAACACAATCGGAATATGTCTTATTTGCCAACATGGCTGGCTGATAAAAATTCAATACTTTTTATAGCTGTCTTTTTTATTTTTTTTGGCTTAAAGAACATCGCGGCTTATTTCATATCCCGCGCCCATTATAGGTATATTGGCAAAGTCGCCATCAGGGTATCAGGTCATAACCTGTCAAGTTACCAATCAGGAGGCTATGAAGAGTTTGTTCATACTGATTCTTCCGTTCATATCCGCAAAATCGCTTTTCAACCATTTGAGTTTTGCCAGTACATGCTGGCAGGCATACAGCAGATCATCACACAGCTATGCCTTATCACTATCGCTGTCATTGCAATTCTTTTATTCAATGCGAAACTATTCCTGCTGCTACTGGTTGTTCTTCTTCCGCCCGTTATCCTTGTATTTTATTGGATAAAAAATCGTTTGTCATCTGTTAAAAAAAATATCAGGGCCAGTAATGAAAAATCCTTTCAGTATTTGCTTGATGCATTAAAAGGATATGCCGAAGGAAATATCTACAATAGGAATCATTTCTTTTGGCAACGCTTTATCAACTTTCGTCAAAAATTCAGCACCGCTTTATTTGAATCGGTCAGTTTGCAAAACCTGCCCAGTCGTATCATTGAAATATTTGCTGTGCTTGGTTTGTTTATTCTTATTGCTATCGCCCAATGGACAAACAGTAATGATAACAATACGCTGTTAACCATCGGCGCTTTTATGGCGGCTGCCTACAGAGTAATACCCGGCATTGTAAAAGTGATCAATTTAACCGGGCAAATAAAAGCCTACGAATTTTCAATCAACGATTTGCTGCAGGCTGCTCCACGACCAGATTTAGAAGCTTCAGCCGCAAAAATTGAAGACATTTTTTCTATTGAACTAAAAAATGTTTCTTTTAAATATGGTCAAAACCAGATATTGAACAATATTTCCTTTACAATGAAAAAAGGAAATATAATCGGCATCAGCGGAAATTCGGGCAAGGGAAAAACAACTATCCTCAATTTATTGGTTGGTTTTCTTTCACCCGCAAGCGGCGAAATCATTGTCAATGGACAATCAGCAAATCACAATATTAAATCCTTCTGGCCTTCTGTTGCTTATGTAAGACAGCAAACATTCCTGATCAATGACACTATCTTACGAAATATCACTTTGGAGGAAGATGGTTTTAAAGAAAAGGAACTTGCTTCTGCACTTGGAGTTTCCGGTTTGAATGATTTGATCGAAATATTTCCCGAAGGGCTCAATAAAATTATTACAGAAAACGGAAAAAATATCAGCGGCGGACAACAACAACGCATTGCCATAGCAAGGGCGGTTTATAAAAATGCTGATCTTGTTTTGCTGGATGAACCATTTAACGAATTGGATGAATGTTCCGAAATAAAAATGCTCCGGCATTTCAAAGCAATGGCAGAAAGCGGGAAAATAATTTTGCTTGTTACACATAATAAAAAAGCCCTGGAATGTTGTCATAAAATTATTTCTCTTGATGAGCAAAGCTGAAAAAGCACTTGTCATATTGACCCCAGGCTTTCCAAAAGATGAAGCAGACAGTACCTGCCTTCCTTTGCAACAACAATTAGTGAGAGCTTTAAAGGAAACTCATCCCGATATCAATATTATTGTATTAACTTTTCAATATCCCTTCTGCACTGAATCGTACTATTGGTTTAATACCAAAATAATTCCATTCAATGGACAGGATAAAGGAGGATTATACAGGCTGCTCTTAAGAAAAAAAATTTTCCAGGCTCTAAAAAAAATTCACAGCGCAACTCCTATCTCCGGTCTGCTTAGCTTTTGGTGCGGCGAATGTGCTGCGGTCGGAAAAATCTTTGCAGAGAGAAATGATCTAAAACATTATTGCTGGATATTGGGGCAGGACGCTAAGAAAGAAAATAAGTATCCCCGGAGAATTCGTTTCCATCCGGATGACTTAATTGCGCTGTCAGATTTTTTGAAAAATGAATTTGAAAAAAACCATAAATTAAGACCGGCTTATTTAATACCTTCAGGAGTCAACACCGGGCTTTTTGCATCTCATCCGCCGCAAAAAGATATTGACATCCTTGGCGCAGGTTCGTTGATTCCTTTAAAGCAGTATGACATTTTTATTGATGCAGTAAAAAGCATCAGAGAAAAAATACCCTCTGTCAAAGCTCTATTGATTGGTATTGGACCGGAAAAAGAAAAGCTTGAACAATTAATCGGGGAATCGGGATTAGCATCGAACATTCAACTCATCGGTCAACTTCCCTACACAGAAGTATTGAGTTTTATGCAAAGATCAAAGGTATTCTTGCACCCCGCTTCTTACGAAGGATTTTCCGGCGTTTGCCTCGAAGCGTTGTATGCCGGTTGTCATGTAATTAGTTTTTGCAGGGCGATGAACAATGAAATTGACCAGTGGCATATTGTTTTATCAAAAGAGGAAATGGCGCAAGAAGCATTATCAATTTTGCAAAATCCATCAACTGTTTATAAGCAGGTATTATTCTCTTCCATTGATGAAATGGCAAAAAAAATGATCGCTCTATTTTTTGAAAACAGATAAGATTGTTTTTATAATTTTTTTTAATGGAATAATGTTAAAGGGCTTGTATATCCAGGCATTGAAAAATTGATTCATTGCTTTTACCCGTTTTTTCCGCTTCAAACAATTCTCCCCAAAACTGATATAGGCTTTAAACAAACTATCGTTAAAGACTTTGGGGGGTAATTCGTTTTTGTATGACCGGATCATGGAAAACCCTCTATATTGCCTCTCCATCCAATTGATACTGCTCGTGTTCGTATCATGCAGCCTGCGATAAAACAGCGGTTCATAGAGAATAACAGCTTTGAAACTGCCGGCAAGGCTTAATATAAAATCAAGATCGCAATGCGAAAACCCTTCTTTAAAACCGCCTGTTGCCTCCACACATTCTTTTTTTGCTACTAATGCAGGCATTGTAGCAGAAACCTCTGATTTGAAAAGCCCTATAAAAACATCGCCATACTTTATCCCTTCTCTTTGCTTATAAAAATATTCTAAAGGTTCATTAATGTTCCTGAAATTATATCCGCCCGTTAATGAGAATCCTGCCTCCGGGTATTGATGTAAGGCCGCCAATTGTTTCTCCAATTTGGCAGGCGCCCAAAGATCATCTGAATCCATAAAGGCAATCAGCTCACCGCTAGCTTTTTGCAGTCCCATGTTTTTGACCTTACTGGCTATTCCCGTCCTGGCTGCTTTGTAAAACTGAATTCTATTGTCCGCAATACGGTTCACTATTTCTTCCGTATTATCGTCAGAGCCATCGTCTATTATGATCAATTCCCAATTGGAATAAGTTTGCCTGCGAATACTTTCAATCGTTTCCGCAATATAGCCTGCCCGGTTGTAGGTAGCCATAATGATACTTACCTTGAGAAATGAATCAGATATCGTCATTTAGTTGATGCTTGTTGTAATGAATGTATTAACCTTTCGATGTTTCTGCTGATTGCCTCAAATGAAAGTTCATCGTCGAATTGTTTCAATGTTTTGTCCCTTTCTATTCTCATGTCGGCATGATGAGTTTGTAACAAAACCGATAACAACTCTTCGTCATTTCCGGGTGGATAAAGCAAACCGCATTTACCAGGACCTGTCATCTTACGGAAAGAAAGTATATCTGTCACAACAGGTATGCACCCGCAGGACATGGCTTCACTGATGGCAATACCACTTCCTTCATAATGCGATCCTGAGATAATAAAATCTGCGCTGCTATACCATAATTGCATTTGCTGATGATCCACAAAACCCACCAGCCTGATGTTTTCGCTTTTTCCCTCCTTAATTATTAATGCGTTTATATCATTCAACAATTCATCGGCCTGGTATATTAAATACAGTTTTGCGTCCGGGCTAAAAGACAAAAACCGCATAAAACCTTTTACAACTGTTAACGGATCTTTATTCGCATCCAATCGTCCAACCCATAAAAAAACGGGAGAACCGATTATATTCAGCCGAGCTCTTGCGGCACTTTTATCCTGCGGTCGAAATGAGGATGACGCCTGTATTACTTCACAAATTTTTCCTTCATTGCTTATAATACCTGCCTTAATCCACTCCTTACCAAATTCAAGGGAAGTAAACAAATAGCCGTTTACACATTTATCAGCCAGCTTCTGCAAATATTTTTTCCAATTCTTAAATGGCTTTTCTGCACGATGAAGTACAATGATTTTTGACCCTTTCCCAATAAAAAGTCTGAGTTGAATGATTTGTAAAGGATAAATGAAACCATTGACCAAAACCACATCCGGTTTTAGATTTTTTATAAACCGATGTTTTTTAAAAGGGAAAATCGCCGTTTTCCTTTTTTGTCCCGCAAAATAATATTTCACACCATTTTGCAGCAGGCTGCCTTCATAGTTTATCTGATCAATACTGATCACTTCGTTATTTTCCGCCAATTGCCCGAGAATACCTGTATAAAAACTAATACGCCTTAACCACTGATCAGGATCACTGCAATTGAAAACTTTGTTATAGCTTGTACTGACAATTCTCATGCAGGTATTTTGTGTTAGCAGGAAAGTTATTGAACTATGTGAAGTTGATAAAAAATAGCGAATAAAATCACCCGGCACGAATAATTCAGCACCTGACAACTTAAGCCACATTTTTTCCGATAAGATTAATTACACTTCGCCTTACATGCATTCTTCCGGAAAATATAATTCATTGTCGATAATTGAACAGAACGTTTCGTATTACAATGCAATAGCCCAACGCTATGATGAAATACTCGACGGGGACAAAGGCAACAGAACAGTAAGAGAAAAAGTAGCATCTGCATTTACCAAACTAATACCAGCAGGGCTTGTGCTTGACTTTGGCGGCGGCACCGGCAAAGATCTTGGCTGGCTGATTGACAAAGGATACAATGTGATATTCTGTGAGCCATCGGTAAATATGAGAGAAAAAGCTATTGCCTTTCATGAAAAAAGTTTGCCACATGGCAAGGTTGTTTTTCTTGATGATACGGCATCTGATTTCACAACATGGCAAACACGGCTTCCTTTTTCTGAAAAAGCAGACGCTGTCCTTTCCAATTTTGCAGTGATCAATTCCATTCCGGATATTGAATTATTCTTCAAAAATATTTCGCTGGTCATTCGTTCCGGGGGATTTCTTTTGATGCTTGTTCTAAAATGCGATCTGAAGAAAAAATGGCAATCTCATCGCCTCGCCACATTGCTTTCTGTTTTTACATCGTACACCGTTACTGCCTCTGTTCAATTCGATGGTCAGACACAAAAAGTCTATCTTTATACCATCCGGAAAATAATAAAACTCGCCAAACCCTATTTCCTTTTTCAGAGCCGGCAATCATTTAGCGACAAGGGATTTGAGTTGCTTCATTTTACAAAACGATGAGAAGAATACTAAAAAAATTATTCTACAAAAACGTTTCTGTAGTTGAATATTCCGGCATCACTATAAGAGATACTATCCAGGAAAAAGTATATTTAAAAATAAACAACCAGCTTATTGATGTATCAGCATATCATTGGGTGCTTTGCCTGCAGCCGCTAATATTTGGCGTCTGGATCAGCAAACAAGATGGCAACCGTGACATATCAATTAATAAACCTTTTTCGCTCCTGTTTCGGGAGTCAAATCCATCCAAAAAATTAGCGGACGTATCATTAAGCTTATTTAACATCATTGAAGAACAGAATGGGAAACTGCTGTTGCTAAAAGCAGAAAAAAGCAAAATCTGGCATACTACAGTTTTCGAAACGATATTGCTGTATTTATTTTTTTATCGCAAACCTGGTTTCAATTTTAAAAAATTCAAACTTTATGTTTCTGCGTTCAGCTATCCGCGACAGGTGAGAATGGTATCTTTTCAAAACAAAGATTACTACAATATTTTTCCCATGGACCTCGCAGGCCCTGTGGCCGGGGCGAACTATTATGTATTTGGATTACGCCATACCAGCAAGGCCCTGAAAGAAATCATTAATGAAAAAAAACTGGTTGTGTCAGAAGTTCCGTCTGACTATAAAAAAATCATTTATGAACTGGGCAGCCATCACAGCTCAACTCCTCCCCCATTAAATCAGCTTCCATTTCAAGCAATTTTATCCAAACATTTTTGTTTTCCCGTTCCAAAATGGGCTGAAAAATATAATGAGATCAGGATTGTACACACAATGAATCTTGGCAGCCACATGATGCTTTGGGGACAGTCGGAAAATGAAGAAATAATTAATCCTCAAAAAAGCAATCTTTATCATATCCATTTTCTGCTTTCGCTGATAAAAAAAAGAGCCAGCCCGGATTATATTGAAGTTTGAAACCAGGCTGGATTTTACCCCTTCGCATTTAACAGGCTATCTGGCAACTCTCTATTGCCTCGCTGCGATTAGATAACAAGTTTACTGTGAGATGAACAAAATTTTATTCTTCAACCCCCGTGCGGCAGTGTCAAAAGCCCGGGTACCTAATTCAATTCTTTCCATTGCTGCTTCCATTGAGGACAGGTATGATTATGCCATTGTGGATGGTAATCTGGAAAAAAATCCGCTGAAGGTTTTGATGAATTATTTAGACAGCGGCGCTTATACTGTATTTGCCTGTACCGTAATGCCGGGGCCGCAATTAAGACAGGCTATTCCCTTCACCAAAGAAATCAGAAATAAATATCCGTTTGTAAAAATTGTCTGGGGAGGTTATTTCCCATCCAATCATAGCACCGTTTGCATCAACTCCGGTTATATTGATTATATCATTTATGGTCCGGGTGACTATGCTTTTCCCATGCTGATGGATGCTATTAAAACAAATACTTCGCTTCATCATATCCCGAATTTGATCTTTTGCGCAGCATCCAGTGGAAAAGAAAACAGCTCCTTTATTAAAACAAAAAAAGATGAACTCTATGATCAGGATGCCTTGCCGCCACTGCCCTATGAAAAACTGAACACATTTTATCCGATGAGGAAATACATTGGTAAATCGGTGCTTGGAACAAAAACTTTTGCTTATCACAGCAGCGTTGGTTGCCCGTTTACCTGTGCTTTTTGCGGAGTGGTTCCTATTTACAATGCAAGATGGAAAGGACGTTCGGCAGAAAAAATATATGCAGATATAAAAGAAGTAAAAGAAAAATACGGCATCAATGCTGTTGAATTTTACGACAGCAATTTTTTTGTGTCGGAAAAAAGAGTGGTTGAATTCTCGAAGCTGATCAAAAAAGAAAACCTGGTTTGGTGGGGCGAAGGAAGAATTGATACTATTGATAAATATGCAGATGAAAGCCTGGCGCTGATGCGTGAAGCCGGGTGCAAAATGATCTTTCACGGAGCGGAAAGCGGCAATGATGAAATGCTGAAAAAAATGGATAAAGGAGGTACACAGTCCGGCACACAGATAAAACGTTTTGCTGCACGAATGGCAAAGTTTGATATCATTCCGGAATATTCATTTGTAGTAGGTACACCGGCCAATACAGAAGAAGAAGTGAACAGGCAAATTGATTTTGATATACAATTTATCCGTGAGATAAAGGAAATAAATCCTAAAACAGAGATCATCATTTATGTTTATAGTCCTGTACCCACGGAGGGATCACAACTTTCTTATGATGTAATTAAATCCGGTTTTCATTTTCCCCAAACACTCGATGAATGGGCAACGCCTCAATGGGAAAATTTTGATCTGCACCGGAATCCGCTTACTCCCTGGCTAAAGCCGTATATGGTGAAAAAAATAAAAGATTTTGAAACAGTGCTGAATGGCTATTATCCGACAGTAACAGATATTAAACTTACTCCCTTCCGGATAAAGTTATTAAAGCTATTATCATCGCTTCGTTACAAGACAAACTGGAACAGGTTTCCTTATGAAATTAAACTGATGCAT
>Ga0187893_10014316_pt1 | contig 10845 bp, 10 predicted proteins | sample MA1701074metaG_FD_139574 | JGI IMG/M metagenome (GOLD analysis project Ga0187893, IMG submission 139574) | White microbial mat communities from a basaltic lava cave in the Kipuka Kanohina Cave System on the Island of Hawaii, USA - MA170107-4 metaG ...
CCACGAAAAATCCCTCGAGCGCCCCAAGCCGAGGAGCGCATGGGCGCTGTAGCCGGAACCAGCGCCAGTCTGAAAAACGCCAGCTGAAACGCGAAATCCTCGCCCTCGGCGTTTTTGAAGTGGCCAGCGAACTGCCACGATTCCGTGCGATAGTCCGGGTGCCCACCGTGATCGCGCGGGAAGCGAAACTGCCAGGGTCTATTGACACGCGCGAAACCCCGGTCATCAAACCCCTGGATCGCCGCCGACAGCGTAAGTGGCCGGCGTTCGCGAACGGGTGCTTCGCTACGTTTGCCCCATACCATCCCAACGAATACAGGAATCGCCAGCACCCACCAAAAATGTCGTAGCTTCTTCATGCCGCAAATGGCGCTTTCCGCGCTTTGTCTCGAGGGATCATCCGTGCTTATCCCTGATAGGTATTGCGCCGCAAAGCGATGCGGCGGGCAATGCTCTCTACGGCCATCAACAAGGAGTTCGTCAGTGCGGAATTTTTTCCGTAGTCAGCGGGCACCAAGTTTGAGACGCGGCCATCCTCGATAAATCCCCAGGCTCGGCCCCAACGGGCCCGGTCTTCACCATCATACACACCGATGGCGATGCCGTCGTTTTTTCGAATCAGGGAAAAGCACGGGATGTCCGTGTAGCCGTCGCCCACGAAAATCATTTGGTTTAAAGGTACGCGCAGCTCGTCAGGGGCCACCTTGCGGTTGACCTCGAAGGGTTTGCGCCGCGCCTCTTCACCGACGATCCCTTTGGCGATGTGAAAGACGTAGCGCGTTTTATCGGTGAAGCTCACGATGTTGCGAGGAAAGCGGACCTGGCCTGCATCGCCGTAATCAAAATCGCAGGCCCAAATGTCCGTGAAGTGTTTAGCGACACGGGTAGCGGCCAGGATCTCGCGGATCCCGCTGCTGATCAAATAGAACTCCACTGATGCATTGGGATTGACGCTTTGCGCGTGTCTTATGAGGCGCTCAAAGATGCGTGTCGCTCCGTTATAAAGCTGAATGCGCTTACCCCAACGCACCAATTTTTCCTGGGTGATCGCATCGCCGCCCCCGTTGGATAGTTTCAGCATCATGTAAAGATAGGCCGGAACCGGATCCCAGCCTGCTTCGATCAACCCGTTTACCCTGTCTCCCCAGAACCATTTCACATCTACCCCCAGGCTGTGGAGAAAGCTGGAGGTACTGTCCGGCGCTAAGGTATCGTCGAAATCAAAGATGACGGCGATGCTATCTTGCATGATCCCCTCCTGGGGGCCTGGTTCACAACTCGAACCCCATCCGAAACAACTCTGGATCCAAGCGATGCCGGCGCAATAGGTGATAAAACTTGCTGCGTTCCCGTTTTGCCAGCTGCGCCGCGCGGGTGACGTTGCCCTGGGTAGTGCGTAAAAGCTGTACCAGGTACTCACGCTCGAAGTGTTGCCGGGCTTCTGCGAACGATAGGATCTCGCTTGGCCTTTTGCGCAAGGCCGATTGCACCAGACTGGGGGGAATGATCGGCGTTGTTGCGAGGGCTATCGATTGTTCCACTACGTTGCGCAGTTGGCGCACGTTTCCCGGCCAGGGCGCTTTGACCAGGAGATCCATCGCTTCCGGGGAAAAGGCCGTTACCCGTGGATCTCCTGAACCCTGGATGGTAGTGAGAAAATGGGCCGCCAACAGGGGTATGTCCTCGCGCCGCTGCCCGAGAGGCGGCATAAACAAGGAGACGACGTGCAAACGATAGTACAGATCATCTCGGAACTGGCCGGCGGTGATGGCTTCGTCCAGGTCTCGATGGGTTGCCGAAATGATGCGCACATTCACGGTTTCGGCGTGTTCGGATCCCACAGGTCGAAATTCGCCCTCTTGCAGCACGCGCAGCAGCTTAGCTTGAAAGCTGAGCGGCATGTCGCCGATCTCGTCTAGGAACAATGTTCCCCCATCAGCCGCGAAAAACAAGCCCCGGCGGGTTCGCACGGCGCCGGTAAACGAACCCTTGCGATGACCGAAGAGCTCCGATTCCAGCAAAGTCTCCGGGATCGAGTTGCAATTGACTGCGACAAAGGGCTTTTCGGCTCTTGGGCTGGAGGCGTGAATGGCGCGTGCCAGCAATTCCTTTCCGGTCCCACTCTCACCCTGGATCAACACGCTGGTATCGGTCCTCGCAACCAAGCGGGTACGAGCCAGCAGCGCTTCCATGGCGGCGCTTCGGGTCACGATGTGGCGCCGCCAGGAGTCGTCTTCGCCGTTTGTCTGGTCCGCTGTGACCGCACCGGTGATGCGCAAACCCTTAGCGACACACGCCAGTAGGGCTTTACTATCAAACGGCTTGGTCAGGTAACCAAACACCCCTTCCTGGGTTGCCTGTACCGCATCGGGGATGGTACCGTGAGCCGTGAGCAGGATCACCGGAAGAGTAGGATGGCGTTCGTGCACTAGCCTGAAAAAGGCCATCCCGTCCATTCCGTCCATGCGCAGATCGGTGATCACCAACTGCGGCTGAAAGGTCTCCAGCCGCGCCAGGGCCTTGTGCCCGCTGTCTACGGCGTCGACGGTATATCCTGCGGCGCTCAGGCGGATCTTGAGCAGACGCAATAGTCCGAGGTCGTCATCGACCAACAGGAGCCTGGATTCGCTCGACATCGTCTCGGGGGATCTCCAAGGGTTTTGCGCGGTCATCAATTTTTCGCTCGATGCGCTTCAAGGCGTCTAATTGATCCCGGAATCGCTTAGTTTGTTCTCGTTCCTTGACGAGTTCCAGGATTAAAGTTTCATTGTTGGTTTCGACGTCGGCGCGGTTTCGCCGTTCAACCGACCACATTTTTTGCCAATGTTGATACCGCTCGTGGTTTTGTATCCGCTCACTCAGTAGGGTACGCAAAAAATTTAGTCCCGCCTCATCCCCCTCTGTGAGCGCATGCGTCGATGCCAGCAATTCCATGGCGTAGGCGTCGTCGCGAACGGACGTGTCTGCACGCATGAGCAGCAACGCTAACTGCAGCCGTTGCGCGATATCCTGTTCAACTTTGGACTCAAGTCGGGCCACTTCCTGCTTTTTCTTGTCATCCGGCCATTGGCTGACTTGCTCGACATAGAGCAGGGCGGAGATCAGGGGTGAATGAACGACAACCTTGCTGGTACGCTCAGGGGGCGTGCTGATCGGCGCGGGTGCTAAGCTTTGGCAGCCGCTAAAAAAAAACCCTAACGCCATAAGGCGGTACCGGTGCGGGTAAGGACCTATCAATAGCATCACGACAGCGCGTTTGATCTCACTCGATTTTGAGCTACCGGATGAGAATGCCTTCGCACCAGTGGTTCTCAATAAATCTAAGCGACTACGGCCCGGGGCAAGGTGACGCGAAAACAGGCGCCGCCCTGTTTTTCTACGACTTCAATCGTTCCACAATGTGCTTTTACATACTCTTGGGAAATGGCTAATCCTAAGCCTGTGCCTTTGACATGCCCGCTTTCGATTGCCCGTCCCTGAAAAAATGGTTCAAACACCTGTCGGCGCTCCGCGGGATCGACCCCGGGCCCCTGATCCAGAACTTCGAGATCAATACGGTTCTCATGGTTGCGCAGGGTTACGCTTATTTTTCCGTGGAAGGGTGAATATTTAATCGCGTTGGAGAAAAGATTGTCCAAAACGACCCCAAGTTTTTCCGCATCACCGTTGACTTGTAACGGCTCCAAATCCATCTCCACCGACAGTTCTTTTGCCTGTAGAGTAAGCTTGTGCTCTTCCAGAGTTTGCTGGACCAGTTGGCGTAGCGAGACCGGCTGCGCCGAAAGCCTTGTTGAATTAGCGCCTGCGACGCGATTGAAGCGCAGCAAGTTTTCGATTCGGTCTTGTAGCTGGAGACAGTTCTTATGCAGAATCTCTGCGATTTCGGCCTGGTCTGTATTCAAACGGCCGACGACTTCCTCCCGAAGCAGTTGCGAGCCTTCGCGTAAAGCGGTCAAAGGTGTCTTGAGATCATGGGAAACATGGCGTAGAAATTTGGTTTTCTGGTAATCGAGCTCGAGCAAGCGCAAGCGCAGCCAATCCAGGTGCTTGCCGATCTCCTCCAGATCTTTGGGGCCCTTAACCCGAATGGGCGAGGAAAACTCACCCCGGCCGAGGTGGCCAATCGCCCGTTCTATCTGTTCAACCGACTTCGCGATAAACAGGGAACCGAGGAGCGCGAGCAAGAGTACTATCGGTATCAACGCCGACGCTTGTAAGATCAAGCTGCGTTGCACCTGTGCCGCGGCCTGGCTCATTTTATCAGCGCCATCAACGACCCGTGCTCTGCTCTCGCTTAAAAGCGAGTTCGCCAACTCGCTCGCGTTGGCAAACCGGGTCAAAGCCTGCTGCACCGTTTTCGGGTACCCCTGAGGATTGCGTAATGCTCGATATATCTGCGTCTCTTCTTTGATCAACTCGGCAAGCAGTTCTCGTTGCGAGGCACTGAGATCGAGTGAAGAAAGGCTATCTACCGAAGCTCGGAATCGTGACCTACGCTTTAAATAACCCTCATACAGGCTTCGGTCCGATAGCAACTGGTATTGCCGTGCGTTACGTTCCATAGCGGTAACCTCTTCGGTGAGGATACGTCCGGATTCGACAATGCGAGCGGCTTCCAATACCGCTTGTCGACCCTGTAATGAAAGCCGGCCCACGGAAATCGTCGCGCTAATCAGGGCAAGAATGAGTGGTAAAACGACCAGGGAGAAGCTGATCAGGAGAATGTGTAGGACGGAAGTTGGGCGGTAAGCCTTCACCGGTTTAGATCATCGGTTTGAACAGGCGACAAACCGAAATCTTACCGCAAAAACGGGAACCGGGGCAAAGGAGCCCTCTTGGCGTGGTAGCCTAAAGCCCCCTTTGTGCCTGGGCCACCACACCCTCAAGGGTTTGATCTGCCAATCGTCCTCGAAACCAAAATATCAAAGTTTGTGCCAATCCTGGAACACTGAAACAAAACATATATTAAACAATAAGATGAGAATATTATCTGGGGTCCCCGTTGGGCGGCGGCTGGTAAATCGGCGTGGCTAATCGAACACAGTTATTTTGGGAAATGTCCATAACTTTTTGAACTGGTGAATAATTCATACTGTGTTCGGATAGACACGTATATGGCCATTGCCTCTATCTTAAGTCTTGGAAGCAATCGGTCTACTGTTTCGTAGAGGGAGCAAACGGCGCACAATAGACTGGCAAAAAGTAAACAAACTCTGGGGCCAGTTAGTGACAACGGCAACTTCGTTATTTGAGCTAATCCGCGAGCTCGTCTTGCAGCACTCGCCGAGCGGTGTCGAGAACGAGGTGGATAGCTTATTGAAAGGGCGTTTTGATGCTCTTGGCCTGGAGAGTGCCATCGATGCTGCCGGGAATCTCGTGGTTAAAATCCCGGGTCAGGGGGGTGGAGGTCGCCTCGCGATCACGGCGCACAAGGATGAAATTGGCGCCATAGTCACCGATGTGCAAGCCGAGGGACGGGTGAAAGTCCGAAAATTGGGTGGTGCCTTTCCTTGGGTGTATGGGGAGGGAGTGGTCGATCTGTTGGGGGATCACGCCTGCGTGAGCGGGATTCTGTGTTTCGGTTCACGCCACGTATCCCACCTCTCGCCGCAAAAAGCGCAGCAGGATGATGCCCCTCTACGCTGGCCAGATACTTGGATCGAGACCAAGTGCAGCGAGGCCGAGTTGGCGGCTGCCGGTATTCGCCCAGGAACCCGTATGGTCGTCGGCAAGCACCGCAAAGCACCGTTTCGCCTTAAAGATCACATCGCGAGTTACACCCTCGATAACAAAGCCTCCCTGGCCCTTTTGTTGGAGCTCGCGCAGCGACTCCATCGTCCCGTTCCGGATGTGTATCTGTTGGCGTCGGCGAAAGAGGAAGTGGGTGCCATGGGAGCCATGTATTTCAGTCAGCGCGAGGCGTTAGACGCGCTCATCGCCCTCGAGATCTGCCCCATCGCGCCTGAGTACCCAATTAAAGACGGGCCGGCGCCCGTATTGCTGTCGGAGGATGGCTACGGGCTGTACGACGAATCCCTGAACGCGGCTCTCCGGCAGGCGGCGGCAAAACGCGATATACCCTTGCAGCTTGCAGTGATCAGTGGATTTGGCAGTGACGGCTCGATTGCGATGAAGTATGGGCACGTGCCGCGTGCGGCTTGTTTGGGGTTTGCGACGCAAAACACCCACGGCTACGAGATCGCGCATTTGGGAGCCATCGCGAACTGCATCGAGGTATTGGAGACCTTTTGTGCCGCCGGGCCTGTCGGGTGATTCATTATTCTTGTCCTTAAGTCTCGTTGCTACAACCCCTGCTTTTCGTTCTTGCTCTCGCGCTTGTATCCGCCGCGGCCTTGAACGCGTTCAGCCGGGCCGGGATTAAACGCGCGGAGTTGGCTCACCCGCCGCTCGGCGATTTCTTGGAAGTGGATGGGGTGCGGCTGCATTATCTTTCTAAAGGTGAGGGGTCGGCACTTGTGCTCGTGCACGGGGCCAGCTCCACCCTGTGGGAATTCACCGGCATCCTTTCTAGCCTCAGCCGCTCACATCGGGTGATCGCGTTTGACCGGCCGGGTTTCGGCTACAGCGCCCGCCCGCCGGGGCCATGGATGGATCCGGCCAAGCAGGCACGCGTGCTTCATGGGGCGCTCCAGAAACTAGGCGTCGTGCGCCCGATCCTGGTGGGACATTCCTGGAGCGGCGCGGTGGTGCTTTCCTATATGCTCGACTACCCGCGTGATCTCGCCGGAGCGGTACTGATCGCCGGCGTAACCCATCCTTGGGAAGGCGGGGTGCATTGGTTACATCACGTTGCCGGAACGCCGGTGGTGGGCGCTTTGGTGGTGCATACGGTGCTGTATCCCTTAGGGCGGGCTGTGCTCAATCAGATCGCGACCCGGGTGTTTTCGCCGAGCCCCATCATCCCCGGCCATATCACACGCACCGCCGCAGTTCTCGCCTTGCGCCCCGAGACTTTTCTCAACAATGCCCAAGACGTAAGAGGCTTAAGCGATTACTTACGAACCATTCGGCCGCGCTACCGGAGCATCGATCAGCCGCTGCTTTTAATCAGCGGCGATTCCGACTGCGTCGTACCGGCGCAGCACCATGCGCTAAAGCTTGTCAAAGAGGCCCCAAACGCGGAGCTCGTTGTGTTTACCCACGCAGGGCACGCCGTGCACCACACGCACGGCGAGGCAGTAGCGCAGGCCATTCGGAGGTTTGCCCGCAACCTACATTGATAGGGGCGAGCTTAGCATGACCGGGATACGGCGAAACGAAGATCCGCCAAGATGAGCGAGCAGTGAAAAAATCCGCCGTCACGAGTTTAGAAGGAGTCTAAAAAGGAGTATAGTTGCGGTCGCAAACTTCGATCCGTTTCGAAAAATAAAAAGTGGAGGTCTGAGTGATGAAACGGTATCTTTTGTCGTGCCTTGTGCTGTTTTTCTCGACCACCTTCAGCGCGTTTGCCGCGCCGCTCGGGCTACCCAAGGTCCCCATCCCTTCCGATAACCCGCAAACCGAAGCAAAGATCAAGCTGGGAGATAAGCTCTTTCACGAGAAGCGCTTCAGCAGCACCGGCGAAGTGAGCTGTAGTAACTGCCACGTAAAGGAAAAGACGTTCACCGATGGACTCAAGGTTTCCGAAGGCATAAAAAAGCTCACGGGTACGCGCAACGCACCCACCGTAGTTAATGCCGCGTATTTTACCAGCTTGTTTTGGGATGGGCGTGAGCCGAGTTTGGAACGCCAAGCTACCCAGCCCTTCCTTAACCCGGTGGAAATGAACCTGCCAAACCATGATCCTATCCTCAAGATCGTGCGCCGCGATCCCGAGTATGCCCAGGCCTTTAAGAAAGTCTTCGGCAAAGCGGGGGAGGCCATCACGATTAAGGAGGTCACGCAGGCGATCGCGGCCTTTGAGCGCACGCTGGTCTCCGGTGAATCGCCTTTCGACCGCTGGTATTTCGGCACAGAGAAAGCTGCCATAAGCCCGGATGCGAAACGCGGCTTTGAGGTTTTTCTCACCCAAGGGCGCTGTGTGTCTTGCCACACCGTGGAGCAGGACCATGCTTTGTTTACCGATAGCAAGTTCCACAACATCGGGGTGGGATTTACCAAGATCGCCAAGGATGTGGACAAGATGGCCGTCAGTTACCTGCAGGCGGCACATAAAGGCGAGAGCGTGGATATCAAGGTATTGACCAACGAAAACGTCTCCGAGCTAGGACGGTTCGCCGTGACGCGCAAAATTAGTGACCTGGGCGCGTTTAAGACTTCGACCCTGCGCAACATCGCCAAGACGGCGCCCTATATGCACGACGGCAGCCTGGAGACCTTGGAGGAAGTAGTGGATTTCTACAACAACGGCGGCAAGGTCGAGGAGGAGGATCCGGAGGTGCCGTTCTTGAGCGGGGGGATCCGTCCCTTGGATCTGAGCGATGAACAGAAGGCGGATTTGGAAGCGTTCCTCAAGACGCTAACCAGCCCCAATTACCAATAGGGGGTTTACCATGAACAGAATGAATCGTCGTGAGTTTTTAACCAGCACAAGCGCCCTGGTGGCGGCTTGTTCGCTGCCCATGAGCCTGATCGAAATCTGTCAAGCGAAGACAGCGGATAGCTTTACTTTCGCCTTCATCTCCGACTCGCATATCACCCACATTAAGGGAAACAAGTTTGTGCGAAACTGGGATAAAGGTTTGATGAAAGCGGTGGCGGAGGCCAACTTACTCACACCACGCCCCGACTTCACGATTTACGGAGGCGATCTTGCGCAGCTTGGCACCAAGGAGGAATTAGATCATGGCATGGAGATCATGACCGGCGTGCGCGGCAAAGTGCATTACTGTGTGGGGGAGCACGATTTTTACGTCGATCTGGGGAAGGCTTGGCAAGAGGTCACAGGCAGCAAACAATATTACAGTTTCGACCACAAAGGAGTGCACTTCGTGGTGCTGAACAGCATCCTTACGTTTCCGGAATGGATGGCCGATAGCAAGTGGAATAAGGGAATGGATCGTATGAAGCAGATGGCCCGCCTAGATAACCCCAAGGGATCACCGTTCATGGTCGGCGAGGTGCAGCGGGAATGGTTGGAAAAAGACCTGGCCAAAGTTTCCACCAACACGCCCCTGGTGGTGATCTCGCACTCGCCGCTACAAAAAATATACAAGGGTTGGAATTTCTGGACCGAAGACGCGGAGGAGGTGCAGGCGATCCTTAAGCCTTTTGACAAAGTAACCGTCCTTTACGGGCACGTGCACCAGGTGCAATACAACCAGATAGGGAATATCTCTTTTCATGCCGCAATGGCAACCGCATGGCCCTGGCCCTATCCGTCGAGCTACGCGCAAAGCGCGAGCTATCTGCCTGTGTTGACGGTAAAGATGAACCGGGCCGATCCGTTCCAGGAACGAGATGCCACGGGTTGGCAGTTTATCAACCTGCATAGCGGTGATGTCGACGTGCACTACGAGCTGGCCAATAACACCAACCGGGTGGTGGCATTCAACCGTGAGTCTGGGCGCCCCGAAGACACGGCGTACCAGCTAGCCCAGCATCAGATCGCGGCCCAAAAACACTACTGAAGGAAAACCGCTATGAACAACCAAAAAAATTCTCGACTAGCCCTGTTGCTCCCGGGCCTGCTGGTCTCGGGGTTGGCCTGGGCGGACGAATTCGACACCCAGGACACCTATCGCTGGTACCAAGAATATCTGGAAGTGGTAAAGGAAGGGGAAAAACTGTTTCACAGTGCGCGCGGGGATAACACGGTGTCCTGTGATCAATGCCATCCCAATGCTTCGAACACCCACCCCGAGACCTATCCCAAGTTCCAAAAACAATTGGGTAAGGTGGCGGCCCTGCACGAGATGATCAATTGGTGTATCCGCAACACCGCAGAAGGACAAGACCTGGCGGCGGATGACCCTGACATGATCGCTCTACAAGCCTATATCGCCTTTGAGCGACGTGGAGTAAAGTTTGATCCGGGGAAACATTAAGGAAAACGACTGACCCTGTTCCCCGAGGGTCTGTGCAGATGAGATAAAGGGCCACCCGGGAGAGGGTGGCCCTTAACGGGTGAAAACCCCTAATACGCCTCGGCTTCTTTTAAAGATTTCAACACACTCGCTTTTACCACGGCCTTCGCCGGGATGCGAAGGGGTTGCCCGGTCATCGGGTTGCGAGCCGTGCGCGCTTTTCGCTGGACGCGCCGCAGCTTGACTCCCAATTCTGGAAGTTCGAACTCTCCAGAGCCCCGTTTCATTACGTGTCTTTTAGCCAAAACTCCGAGCGAGGCCAACACGGCCTTAACTTGGATGCGATTCAGACCCGTTTCCTCTGCAAGCGCGAGAAGGATCTCGGTCTTGGTTTGCTTAGCCTTAATCGCCTTCAAAGCAGCCGCGCTGCCGTTAGCGGGAGCAGGTGCAGTGGATGTTTTCGCTTTGCTATTTGTTGCCATAACGATTCCTCTACATTAAGCCATTGCGGCGTGAAACAATACATATTGTAGTCTATGAAGTTATTTACCGCAATATATAGCTAGACGAAAGGGTATGGAGGCACGGCGGCGTGGTTCTATTAGCAACCAAAAAATAGCTTATGAGAATTTGAAACGTCATTTGGTCACAGGCTCGCTAGCCACACGTGAGTAACCCGAATAACAATGGTCGGCGCATCGGAAGCACTTGAGCGTCTGCAGCAAGGGACCGGTGTCGTTGACTTCGAGCGCCCGGAGCCCGGATGATTTGGGCGCAGGCGGACCTTGCGATAGATCGAGAAGGCCCAAATGAAGGTAAGGACGCTCTCGGCGGGGATGGTCGTCACCCGCCGGTTAAA
>Ga0187893_10014318_pt1 | contig 10844 bp, 10 predicted proteins | sample MA1701074metaG_FD_139574 | JGI IMG/M metagenome (GOLD analysis project Ga0187893, IMG submission 139574) | White microbial mat communities from a basaltic lava cave in the Kipuka Kanohina Cave System on the Island of Hawaii, USA - MA170107-4 metaG ...
CGTTGCTGGCGGAGGCCAGCCGGGTGCCGTCGGGCGACCATGCCACCGACCCCACCCCGCCGGTGTGGCCGGGCAGGGCCTGTAGCGGGGTGCCGGTGGCCGCGTCCCACACCCGCACCGTCCCGTCGTTGCTGGCGGAGGCCAGCCGGGCACCGTCGGGCGACCATGCCACCGACCCCACCCAGCCGGTGTGGCCGGGCAGGGCCTGTAGCGGGGTGCCGGTGGCCGCGTCCCACACCCGCACCGTCCCGTCGGTGCTGGCGGAGGCCAGCCGGGTGCCATCGGGCGACCAGGCCACCGACCCCACCCCGCCGGTGTGCCCCTCAATCGTGCGGATGAGCTGGGGACTGGTCGCATCGGCAATCCATGCCACTTCTCGGCGCGCGCCCGGCGCGACGTGGTCGAGGCGGGCCAGGTCCAGCGTGTCGCGCAAGGCCCAGAGATGCGTTCCGAGTATCGGGACCACCGAGGCCACCCCGGCGGCGCGGGCGAGCATGTGCGCGGTCTGCCGCAACCGGCGGAGCAACGCCTGCAAGCGGGCCCCGGTCGGCTCCCACCGCAGGGCATCGGACACGTCGCGCTCGGCGGCGAGCGCGCCGTCATGGGCGATGCGCGCGGCCAGCCATGCCGGGTCGGTGACGGTGGCGATCAGCTCGTGGTGCCGGCCGGCCGCGGCCAGGTGGTAGGTCAGGTGGTTCCACAGGTATGGGTCGTCGGGGTCCAGCTGATACCAGTCGTCTCCCGGGCACCCCTGATGAGCAGCCAACAGCTGCTCGTGCGCGACCGCTGCCGCCTCCGCGTGCAGCAACAGGTAGTCGCGTTGCAGGTCGTGGAACGCCACACCGCCCGCCTCCAACCGAAGCAACCCCAGCTCGGCGAAACGCTGCAGCTGACCGTTCAACCCTGGCTCCGCCAGCTCCCACAGCCGCCCGATCGTGACCGGCGGGACGATGGTGTCCTCGGGGAAGCAGGCCAACGCGTGGTAGCGGTCTCGCTCCTCGGCGGTCAACCCGCTGGTGGCGACCTCCAATGCCTTGAACGTATCCGCGTACGCATGACCGGCGAACATCTGGCCGGCCTCGGCTAGTCGCGCGGAAACCTCGGCCCACCCCTGGTTGCCGCGACCAATCGCCGCCCCGACTAGTGCCACCGCTAACGCCGCACGCCCCGTCGCCTCCAGGATCCCATCAGCCTGGACCGGGAGGTCGCCAGCCGCCGTACCCGTCAGCTCCCCCAACAGTTGCCTCGCGGCGTCCACGCTCAGCACGTCCAGCTCTACCGCCGCCGCCCCCAACCGCCGCAACAGCAGGCGGTCTCGTGTGGTCAGCAACAGCCGACCCCTCGGCCCGGTCACCGCCAGGGCCTGCGCCGCCCCCAGCGACCACACGTCGTCGACGACCACCAGGCACTGCATGTCGGCGAGCAGCTCACCCAGCACCTTGGCTCCCTGCAACGGCGAGCGGATCCCGCCCGCGTCACCACCTAACCATCCCGCCAGCTGGCGCTGCGCCTCAACGACGTCTGCCCGCTCACCCAACGACGCCCAAAACACGCCATCGGGGAAGTACGCCAGCGTCTCAGGATCGCGGGTCAGCTCCGCGGCCAGCACGGTCTTGCCGATCCCACCCCGACCCTGCAACCCGACCGCCGGCGGCTTACCGGTCACCCCGACCGCGCCAGCCAGCCCCGCCACCACCGCCGCACGCAGACCCTCAAGATCTGATACCCGCCCGACGAACGCCGGCGGTCGCTTCGGCACCGCCCCGAACACCTCACCCGCCACCGCCGTTGACGAGATCCTGTCCGCGACCGCCGCCGCCGGCGCGCTCCCAACCGCCACTCGCGGCACCGCCCGCAACCCCACGAGATGCTCGCCACGGATCTTGCGGCAGATCCTGGCCAGCTCCCTGGTCGGCCTCGGATGATCAGCCAGCGCACCATCCCGCCTCGGGTCCTGCACCCCCTGAATCGGCGCCAGCGCCTCGACGTCCTCCCACAGGCAGTCCTCCACCAACACCCAGACCATCGGCACCCGCTTGGCGAGCAACGCGGGGACCTCCACCTCCCAACTGAAGCTCGACATCAGGAACGCGGGCGTGACCAGCAACAACCCCAGATCCGCCCCCTCAAGCGCGTCCCCGATCACGCGCTCCCAACGATCCCCACTCCGGATGTGGTCGTCGGCCCACAGCTCCACGCCGTACCGCTCCAGCGCCGGCCCCAACATCTGCCGGAACGCATCCCGCCACGCCCGATCCTCGTGGGCATACGACACGAACACCCGCCGGCCCACCACCACCCCCTACGCCGAAACGACAACCGCGAGCATACTGGGTCTCAGGCGGGCATCCAGGATGCTCAGTTCGTTTCCCACAGCGCGCTGATCGGCAAGGCCCACAAGCGGTCGCCAAAGCTCAACGGCTCCCTACCCGTGTAGAGGACCGTCCCCGCGGCGAACCCGTCCCCGACCCTGCTGGCCAGGTGGCGCAACCCGTTGAAGTCTCTCGAGCGGACCGTGGCACCCGCCTTCACCTCGACGCCGGCGATGCGGCCGTCCGCCGCCTCGATGACGATGTCGACCTCGACCCTCACGACGGTAGTGGTGGAGCGACGCGCGCTCGCTCGCCCAGCCGAGTTGGCGTCGAAGCTCCCCGATCGCGAAGGTCTCCAGGATCGGTCCCGCGCTGCCGAGTGGATGTGCGAGCGCCTCGGCCGTGGCACCCAGCAGGTGCGCCGCAAGGCCGCTGTCCGCCACGACGAGCTTGGGCGCCCTCACGGCCCGCGTGGTGTAGCCGCGCGACCAAGCCGGGATCCGCTGGCTGAAGAAGGCCGTGTCGAGTAGCGCAAGAGAGCGACGGGCCGTGGATCCCGGTCGACCGCCGCTTTGATCGGCAAGTAAAGCTCTGGGACACGCTGAACCTCGTCGATCAAGAGGGTGCCCTCGTACTCGACGAACGAGGCAGGATCATTACGGGCCGCCGCCCGCACGGCGTCGTCGTCAAGGGTCATCGTCCGCGTTCCTCGAACAGGCATCGCTCGCGCTCCAAGACTTCTGCGCGGCCGAGGGGGTTGCCTATCACGCCTCGGCGATCTCGAACGGCACCCATTGGCCGGACGACGTCGGCGCCTTCGTGGCCAGCCACAGGCTCCGGCAGGTGCAGATCTCGTTCGACGGCCTGCAAGCCAACCACGACCGGCGCCGGCGGTACCGACCGGGCTATCGGCCCGCGGAGGACGCCTCGCCCTTCGACCGGGCCGCCCGGCTGGTCGATCGGCTGGTGCGGCACACCCGTGTCGACATTCGGTACAACGCCGACCCCGGGAATGCGGACGATTTCGCCGGCTTCATCGATCTCGCCAGACAGCGGGATGGTTCGATGCCCCGTTCCCATGTGTCGTGATGGTCGCGAAGCTGTCCGCCTACTCGGACCGCTCGGTGTTCATGCGCCGCAGAGAGCTGACCCACGAGCAGCTCGACGACTTGAAGGTCATCGCCCGCCGCGAGCTTCCCCTGGTGGCAGGCTTCCCCCACCCCAAGATTCCGTCTGCGGCGCCCTGGCCCCCGATTCGGCCGTGATCGGCGCGGACGGGCTCGAGTACCGCTGTGGCTTGCAGGTCGGCGAGACCCATCGCGCCGTCGGGCGGTTCGGCGCCGCCCGGGACGGGGAGCGCTTCGGCGACGGCGCCTGGTGGGACGAGTTCGATCCCACCCTCCTCCCCACCTGCTCGCAATGCTCCTTCCTGCCCTTGTGCTGGGGCGGCTGCCCCAAGCGGCACCTCGACGGCAGCCGTCCAGACATCGACAGCGAAAGGCCAATTCTGGCGCGGCAACCTCCCCCGCCTCATCGCCTCAGGCTTCGGCGAACAGGCCCCCGCCCATTTCGCCTACACCGCAGCCGACCAGTTCCGCGACGCCCCCGCCGGGTAGGGGCCGCCGTTAGAGCGAACCATATCGAACAGCCGGTCGACGACGAAGCGCGCAGCACAAGGCTGGCGCCACCCCGCCCCCGTAATCCCTCAGCCTCCACCCGAGGCTCACGGCTTGTGGACAAATCACAGCCCGAACCGTCCGGCGGCCACGCCACCGACCCGAGGTGAAATAGCCCGGACGGTGCCCACGCGCACGTTTCACCGCCACGCGCGCGAAGCTACGTGCGTCGTATACAACGCGCGCGTGGTCTCTTGTCTGAGTACGTATTTTCAATCCGCAGGAAAGTTTCAGGTCACTCGTCGGGTTAACTCCGTAGAGCGCAGGTTTCGTCCGTATATGGAGGAAACCTGCGTTGTGCGCGCCCGGAGCGGTGGAATCAGGCTAAGGGCGTGGGAAGAAATAACGTTTCCTTTTCGCGGCACAAAGCCTTATGGCCAGGATTCGGCACGCATGCGTGCCGAATCCTGGCCATATGCCGTTTCCTGGCCATTAGCCTTCGATACGATGACTTATCGTTACGAGGACCCCACCAGACGGTTACCCTGAGCCATCTATGGGCGAAATCGAATCTCAGCCATATGAAATCGTAAGGTTATCTCCTCCCAGGCACTAAGCCTGGATCCACCGTTTCGAGGCCATAACCCACAGCTTTCCTCCACATCCGAGGGAAAACGACGCCCTACGAACTCCACCCAACGCACCGGCTGCCCCCGGCCCGCAGACGCCGTTCAGGGCGGTGGATCCAGGCTAAGGGCCTGGGAAGAAATAACGTTCTGATTTGTCCAAGGTCTGAGCAAGCTGCCACCGTCGCAACGACGTCTGTGCGCGGGCCCGGGCGAATACGGGCCGCCGCGATCCCGCACACAACCAACGTCTCGCAAGGCGCGTGTGCGATCACGGGCGCATGCGCCCGAGCAGGCACATCACACCAGCGACTCGCGCACAGGGAAGCGCACGTGTGGCTTCAGGTCGAAGTTGGCGGTCGCGGTCGCGGGGTTCGGGGTCGCGTTCGGGGCGGTAGCCCGTACCACCGGCATTGGGCCGCTGGCGGCCACCGTGATGTCGGGGACGACGTTCGCGGGGTCCGCGCAGTTCGCGGTGGTGTCGATACTTGGCGCCGGCGGGTCCGAGGCCGCCGCCGTGGTCGCGGCGATCCTCCTCAACGCACGCTACGCGCCAATCGGCTTGACGGTGGCGGGTACCCTTGAGGGCCGCTGGTGGAGGCGGCTGCTGCTCGGGCAGCTGGTCGTGGACGAGTCATGGGCGATCGCCCGCCGTCAGGACGGGACGTTCGACCGTGACCGGCTGGTCGGCGCCGGACTCCTTCTCTATCTCTATGTGTCATGGCTCGTGTCCACCGCCGTGGGAGCTCTCGGGGCCACCGTGCTTGGCGACCCGCAAGCGCTGGGGCTCGACGCGGCCTTCCCCGCGCTGTTCCTCGCGCTGCTCTGGCCTCAGCTACGCGAGCGGCGCGCGGCCGCCGCTGCCATGCTCGGGGCCGCGATCGCGCTGGTCACCTTGCCATTCACCCCGCCAGGGGTACCGATCATCGCCGCGACCGTGGCGTGCGCGCTGGGACTGCGCAGCCGGTGAACGCGGGGTTGGTCGTCGCGCTGGCTGCCGCCGTGACGACGGCGCTCGCCCGCCTCGCCGCATAGAAGGCCTCACCCCCCGTACAGCACAAGCCCCAGCGCGCACAGCGAGAACGCGACGGTGGCGAAGGCCATCGCACGGGCGGCGACCACTCTCGTCCGTGGCTTGTAGACGACGAACACCGCTCCCAGCGCGATGGCGACCAACCCAGGAGCGTGACGCACTGGGCGGTACGGCGGGCCACCCGCGGTGAGGAAGATCGCTCCGGCCACCACGAGCGCCACGGCGGTCCTGTTCCACGCCAACGCGGTCCGCTCACGCTGCAGGCCCTTCACTTCAATCCCCCGGTGAGCAGGAGCACGATCGCGACCCCGGAGATGAGGCTCACCCCGATCGCGAGGAGGAGCGGCAGCCGGGGGTAACCCAGCGGCTCGTCCTTGCGCACGGCCCGCTCGTTGGACTCCCACCGCTGGTAGCTCGTCGCCGCCACGATCGTGCCGAGCGCGATGAGGGCGACCCCGACGACCTCACGGCTACCAGGTATCCCGAACTCGGGCAAGAGCCTGGCCACTCCCAGACCGCCCGCGTCCAGCGCGAGCGCGGTCCGGATCCACGCGAGGAAGGTCCGCTCGTTCGCCAGCGAGAACCGGTAGTCCGGCTCGTGTCCCACCTGCCTGAGCGGCTTCCGTGACATCGCGCTCAATCGTGGACGGTCAACCCCGCCGCGTCTACCTGAACGAACGTAAGTTGGAGGTGAGGGGGCACCCCCCGCCCGCGGCACGGGGTCGAGCGGGTTCAGCGTGGAGGGCAGAAGCACCATGAAGCGGTTCGTTTGGCTCTTACTGGGGCTACCGATCATCTTGTCGGCCTGTGGCGTCGACAGCACCGAGACCTACGAGATCGGCCTGGTGTACGAGGGTGGCGTGATCGAGGACAAGGACTACCGCGGGATCCTGGAGCCCGGGTCGACGGCGAACCCCATCGGGCTGGGCTCGTCGGTCTACCGCTACCGGACGGACCAGCGGACGTACATCGCGTGCGACGAGGGCTGCGACACCGGCCCCATCGAGATCGTCTCCCGGGACGGCGTTCGCATGATCGTCTACTACCAGCTGTACTTCAAGCTGAACCTCGACGAGGCGACGCTGCGCGCCTTTCATGAGAACCTCGGCGTCAAGACCGCCGCGTGGACCGACGAGGGATGGCGGCAGCTGCTGTTCGAGTACTTCGCGCCACAGATCGAGCGCGCGATGGAGGACGCCGCCCGTACGCGGGACTGGCGAGCGCTGCGGTCGGACGAGGTCGCGAGAACCGAGTTTCGCAACGAGACCGTGGCCAACCTGAAGCGCAACGTCTCAGAGGTCATCGGCCGTGACTACTTCTGCGGGCCTGCCTACGACGGGCCTGGGACCGAATGCGGGGAGTTCACGTTCACGATCGGGACGCCGGTGCCGGTCAACGAGGCCATCGTCCAGGCGGTCGAGGCCGAGCAGACCGCCGTGGCCGAGACCGTCGCGCAAGAGCAACGGAACGTGCGGATCGCGAAGGAGCTGGAGATCGAGCGGGCGCTCGTCGACCTGTACGGCCCGCAAGGCGCGTTGCTCCGGGACGCGATCGAGTCCGGCAGGGTCCAGCTCATGGTCGTCCCAGAAGGCGCGGACGTCGCGGTCCCGGTTCCTGCGCCACCGGCGGGGTAAGAAGAGGCGACGGTCACTTCCTCACACCAGGAGCACTCGATGAGCGAGCACATCACCGCGGACGGGCGGGCACGCATCCTCAGCGACGGGGCGCACATGCCGCTGCTCGGGCTCGGCGTCTGGGAGATGCGAGCCGGAAGGGAGTGCGAGGACGCGGTCCGGTGGGCCGTGGAGGCGGGCTACCGCCACATCGATACGGCGCAGATCTACCGCAACGAGAAGAGTGTGGGCATCGGCCTGCGCAGCAGCGGTGTGCCACGCGACGAGGTGTACGTCACCACCAAGTTCTTCCCGCAAGCGCGGGATCCCGTCCGCGAGGCGGAGGCTAGCCTGCGGCGCCTCGGCATCGAGTACGTCGACCTCTACCTGGTGCACTGGCCGGAGGGTGGGCCGACCTGGGCGTGGGCTGGCATGGAGCAGGCGCTGGAGCGAGGGCTGACCCGCGCGATCGGCGTCAGCAACTATGGGGTCGACGACCTCGCGGCCGTGCTCCAGGTGGCATCCACCCCGCCGGTCGTCAACCAGGTGCTGTTCAACCCCTTCCGGTTCCGCCAGAGGTTGTTCGAGGCCTGCGAGCGGCACCAGATCGCCCTGGAGGCCTACAGCCCGCTCACCCGTGGCCGCAACCTGGGCGACGAGACGATCGGGAAGATCGCCGCACGCCATGGCCGAACGCCCGCGCAGATCCTGCTGCGCTGGTGCCTCGAGCGGAACGTCGCCGTGATCCCCAAGTCCTGTCACCGTGAGCGGATCATCGAGAATGCACAGATCTTCGACTTCTCGCTGGATCCCGAGGACATCGCCACCCTCGACGCCCTCGATCAGACCGGAGGTACCTCCAGGGCCACGGAGTGAATCGCGCATGATGCGAGGCATGATGGGGTAATCCCTCTAAGCTGGTGACCAAAGGGGGTGGGAGTGCACGCATGGATCAGGTTGCTGGTCGGTATGTGTGCGCTTGCCCTCGGCCTCGCGTTCACCTCGTTTGGGGGCCAAGCGCGAGGGCAACCGGCGGTGACGCAGCGTGGCGTGGACAGCTACCGGTCGAACTGCGTGTTTTGTCATGGTGTCAGCGGGGAGGGAACCTTCCGTGGCCCCAGCCTGGTTGGGGTAGGAGAGGCGAGCGTCGACTACTACCTGCGGAGCGGGCGGATGCCGATCAACGATCCGCGCGCGGCGCCGCCACGGCAGGACCCGAAGCTGCCGCCCTCCGAGATCGAGGCGCTGGTCGCCTACGTCGGTGGGTTCGGTGAGGGACCGCCGATCCCCCAGCTGCGCCTCGAGCGCAACGCGGTCGACATCTCCCGCGGCCAGAACCTGTTCCAGCTCAACTGCGCCGCCTGCCACAACTGGGATGGGAAGGGCGGCGCGATGGTCAGCGCGCGGTACCCGATCGCGTACCCGCTGCATGGCATCCCGCCGGTCGAGGTGGCCGAGGCGGTGCGGATCGGGCCGGGGACGATGCCGGTCTTTCCTCCCGACGTGTTGAGCGAGGAAGAGCTCAACGACGTGGTCGCGTACGTGGAGTATCTCGACGACCCGGTCGATGCCGGTGGGTACGGGCTCGCGCACTGGGGTCCCGCGACAGAGGGCCTCGCCGCCTTGGCCGGCCTCGGCCTGATCTTGGTCGTCACGGTCTGGCTGGGATCCCAGAACACGCGCGGGGAGGCGCCGTGAGCCGCCCCGATCCTCACGAGCCCGGCCGGGCGACCCGTAACGTCGCCTTCCTCTTCCTGTTAAGCCTGGCCGCGACGGTCGGCTTCGCCGTGACCTACTCGATCGCCGCCGGGACGCAGGTCCTGGGGGTCACCTTGGGAGCCGCGCTCGTCACGCTGGGGTTCGGCATGGCGGTGTGGTCGAAGCGCCTGATGCCCCAGGGACCGTTCGTGGAAGAGCGGCCGGATATCGAGCCGACGGCCGAGGAGGAGGACGCGGCGGCCGAGGCGTTCCGAGGTGGGGAGCGCGGGATCGGGCGGCGCAAGATCTTAGGGCCACTGTTCGCCGCCGCCGCGGGGGCGCTGGGAATCGCCGTGCTCTTCCCGTTCCGGTCGTTGGGCCCCAGGCCCGGGAACGCGCTGCGTACCACCGGCTGGGCGCCCGGCGTGCGCGTCGTGAACGAGGACGGCCGCCCGATCCGTGCTACGGAGCTTGAGGTCGACTCGGTCCTCACGGTGTTCCCCGAGGGGCGCAGTCCATCCGCTGACGACCAGGTGATCGTCGTCAGGGTCGACTCGGCCTCGCTGCGGCCACGGCCCGGCCGCGAGGATTGGGCGCCCGGCGGGCACCTGGCCTACTCGAAGGTCTGCACGCACGCCGGCTGCCCGGTGGGGCTCTACCAGGCGCAGGGCCATCTCCTGCTCTGCCCCTGCCACCAGGCGAGCTTCGACGTGTTGGACGCGGCGAGGCCGATCTTCGGGCCGGCCACGCGCCCGCTCCCGCAGCTGCCGTTGGCGGTCGACGGGGAAGGGTTCCTGATCGCGCAGAACGATTTCGCGGAGCCGATCGGGCCCGGGTTCTGGGAGCTGGGGAGGTGAGCGGCCTTGACCCACGCTGACACCCCGGTCGGAAAGATCGTCCGTGGCCTCGACCAACGGTTGGGGGCGGCGAAGTTCACGAAATCCAAGCTCAACTACGTGTTCCCCGAGCACTTCTCGTTCCTGTGGGGCGAGATCGCGCTCTACGCGTTCTTCGTGCTGATCGCGACGGGCATCTTCCTGATGCTCTTCTACTCGCCAAGCGAGACCGAGGTCGTGTACTCGGGCTCGTACGCGCCGCTTCGCGGCCAAGAGGTCACCGAGGCCTACCGGTCGGTCGTCGAGCTGAGCTTCGACGTGCGCGCCGGGCTGCTGATGCGCCAGACGCACCACTGGGCGGCCCTCGTGTTCAACGGCGCCATCGCCGCGCACCTGTGCCGCGTGTTCTTCACCGGCGCCTTCCGTAAGCCGCGCGAGCTGAACTGGGTTACGGGAGTGATCCTGATGATCGTCGGGTTGCTCGAGGGCTTCCTCGGGTACTCGCTGCTCGACGACCTGCTGTCCGGCGCTGGGGTGCGGATCGCGCAGTCGGTGATGCAGTCGATCCCGGTGGTCGGCACCAACCTCGTGTTCTTCCTGTGGGGTGGCGAGTATCCCGGTGAGGGCTTCCTGCAGCGGATCTTCACGATCCACATCCTGCTCTTCCCCGCGCTGCTCGCCGCCCTGATCGGCGTCCATCTCGCGTTGATCGTTCGCCAGAAGCACACGCAGTTTCCCGGGAAAGGCCGGACCGAGCGCAACGTCGTCGGTTCGGTGATGTGGCCGACGTACGCGACGGCCTCGACCGGGTTGGCGCTGATCATCTCGGGCGGCCTGTTCCTGATGGGCGGGCTGCTGCAGATCAACCCGGTGTGGCTCTACGGCCCGTACGACGTGTTCACGATCACGAGCGGCGCTCAGGCCGACTTCTACGTGCTGTGGTTGCAGGGCGCGCTGCGGCTGATGCCTCCGTGGGAGATCCGCGCGTTCGGCTACACGATCGCGAACCCGTTCTTCCCCGGCATCCTGCTCCCCGGGTTGATGTTCGGCTCGCTGCTCTTATGGCCGTGGCTGGAGGCGCTCCGCACGAGGGACTGGCGCAATCACCAC
>Ga0187893_10014320_pt1 | contig 10843 bp, 9 predicted proteins | sample MA1701074metaG_FD_139574 | JGI IMG/M metagenome (GOLD analysis project Ga0187893, IMG submission 139574) | White microbial mat communities from a basaltic lava cave in the Kipuka Kanohina Cave System on the Island of Hawaii, USA - MA170107-4 metaG ...
CGAGCTGCGCCGCCGCAACCTGATCCGCCCCGAGCAGATGCCGTACAAGAACCCGATGGCGCAGACCTACGACAGCGGCCACTTCGAGCGCATCCTCGACCGCGGGCTCGAGCTCGCCGACTGGAACGGTTTCTCTGCGCGCCGCGCCGCGTCCGAGCGCGCCGGCAAGCTGCGCGGCCGGGGCATCGCGACCTTTCTCGAATGGACCAGCGGCAACGTGTTCGACGAACGCGTCACGATCGACGTGCTCCCCGACGGCGTGATCGAGCTGCGCTCGGGCGTGCTCGGCATGGGGCAGGGCATCGCGACGAGCCTGGCGCAGCTCGCGGTCGACGCGTTCCAGGTGCCGATCGAGCGCATCCGCGTCCTGATGGGCGATACCGACCGCATCAACGGCTTCGGCAGCGCGGGCTCGCGCTCGCTGTACATCGGCGGGTCGGCGGTGCAGGCGGCGTCGCAGAAGACGATCGAAGAGGGCAAGTCGCTCGCGGCAGACGCGCTCGAAGCGCCTGCCGCCGACATCGAGTACCGCGCCGGCCGCTTCACCGTCGCCGGGACCGACCACGCGATCGACCTGTTCGAGCTGGCAGCGCGGCAGCCCGACGCGCGCATCCGCGTCGATGCGACGAACGCGACCGCCGGGCCGAGCTGGCCGAGCGGCTGCCACGTGTGCGAAGTCGAGATCGATCGCGCGACCGGCGCGGTCGAGATCGTCGCGTACGCGTCGGTCAACGACATCGGGCGCGTGATCAGCCCGCAGCTCGCGCGCGGGCAGATCGAGGGCGGTGTCGCGCAAGGCGTCGGGCAGGCGCTGTGCGAGCGCGTCGTCTACGACGACGCGTCGGGACAGGCGCTCTCGGCGAGCCTGATGGACTACGCACTGCCGAGAGTCGACGCCTTCCGCGGCTTGAAGACCGAGTTCGACCAGAGCGTGCCGAGCAAGAGCAACGCGCTCGGCGCGAAGGGGGTTGGCGAGCTGGGCACGATCGGCGCGACGCCGGCGGCGGTGAACGCGGTCGTCGACGCGCTCGACCACGCCGGGCTCGGCCGCGACGCCGAGCGCATCCAGATGCCGCTGGTTCCCGAACGGGTGTGGCGCGCGCTCGCGCTGCGCGACTTCGGTCCTGCGGTGTGGCGCTGACCGTTCGCTACCGCTCCGACAGCCGCATCGACAGCCCGACCGGATTCATCGTGAAGTGCATCGCCTCGCGCGCGGGGCCGCCGTCGGGCGTATCGACAGCGTCGATCTCGAACGAGGCGAGCAGCATCGCCATCGCCAGCTTGATCTCCAGCAGTGCCAGATAACGCCCCGGGCAGGTGCGCGGGCCCGAGCCGAAGGGCATCGCGGCGCGTTCGGCCGAACAGCCTGCGGCGTTCGCACCGGCCGGGTTCAGCCAGCGTTCGGGCTCGAATCTTCGTGCTTTCGCGAAGTGACGTTCATCGACGCTGTCGTGGCGCAGCACACACCACACCGTGGTGCCGGACGGCACGTGGATGCCGGCCACCGAGGTGTCGCGCAGCGCCTCCATGCCGAGGAACGGCGCCACCGGCTCGAGCCGCATCGCCTCCTGCGCGCAGGCTTCGAGATAGTCGAGCGAGTCGATCTGCTCCGGCGTGACCGCCGCCGCATCGGGCGCCGCGCGACGCACTTCATCGCGCGCGCAGCACAGCGCCTCTGGATTCTGGTGCAGCAGCCAGATCATCCAGGCGAGCGTGTTGGCGGTGGTGTCTTCGCCCGCGAACAGCATCGTCGAGACATTTCCTGCCACGTCGCCGTCATCGACACCGGCGTCGCCCTGATCGGCGGCGGCGATCATCGCCTCCAGCAGGTTGCGCGGATGTTCGAACAGGGCTGGGTCGGCGGCCATGCGTTCGCGCGCCTCGCGCACGAAGCGCTGGATCGAGTCGCGCACGACCTGATTGCTGCGCTCGATCTGCCGAGACGTCGATCGTCGATCTGTTCGTCGCCGGCATCGGCCCCGGGCTGTTGCTGACCCTGGTGTTCGCGCTCTATGCGGCGTGGGTGAATCGGCACATGCCCACGTCGCGGTTCGATACGGGCGAACTGCTGCGCGCGCTCGGCATCTGATGTCAACGATGGCCCTGAGGATAGGCCGTTCCGGTCGAACGAGACGAGGCCGTGGCGTGCGCTTGGCACGGGACTTCAATCTCCAGGTGGGAATCCGAGCGCGATCGCGCCCTTCAGGCGCCGCTCGCTCAGTTCAGGCGTTCCGGCGAAGGCGCCGATGACCGCCTTCGCGTCGGCACGCGGGTATTGCGACCGGATGGCTGTGGCCTCGGAGCGCGCTTCGTCGAACCGGCCCATCTCGAACAGCACCAGCGCACGCGAGGCGCGGCAGCCGAAATGCTGCGGCGTGCGCTGCAAGCAGTAGTCGCACTGCGCCAGCGCGGCGTCGAAGTCGCGCTCGGCCCAGCGCAGGTGGACGACCCAGAACGAAACATAGCTCGGCACGATCGGGTACAGCGCAAGCGCTCTGGCCATCATCGGGCGCGCCTCGTCCAGGCGGCCAGCCTGCGTCAGCACGCGCGCGAGGTTGGCCAGATTGTCGGCGTCGCCCGGTGCCAGCTGCACCGCGGTCTCGGCCGCGGCCAGCGCCTCGGCTTTGCGCAGCATCGGCGACAAGGTGGTCGATCGCGCCTGGTAGGCGATCGGCAGCGCAGGGTCGAGCTGGATCGCCCGATCGATCTGCGCCAGCGCCAGGGCGTAGCGCTCGTACCCCCACTCGCCGGTGACGCGCATCGTCACATCGGCCGAGTTCAGGTAGCCGAGGATGGCGAGCGCAGGTGCGTATTGCGGATCGAGGCGCAGCGCCTGTTCGAGGTCGGCTCGCGCCGCGGCGTAGGCTTCGCGCGTGAAGACGTGCTTGCCGGCGTAGCCGCGCAAGGTCAGAGCATAGACATCGAGTGAGGCCGCCGGCCGCGTGAGCGCCTGCTGCTTCTGGTTCCAGGCCATCGAGCTGCCGATGCTGCCGCCGATGCGGTTCAGCAGCGCGGTGCGCTGCCGGGCCAGATCGGCCACGCCCGCGTGGCTCACGTCGTTCCAGACGACGCGCCCGTCCTTGCCGTCGATCAGTTGAACCTGCAGTTGCAACAGCTCGCCGTCACGCCGCACGCTACCGTCGACCAGGTAGCGTACCTGCAGCCGCCGCGCAATCTCGACCGCCGAGAGGTTGCGTGCATCGAGCGTGAAGCTGGAGCGCGGCGACACCACCGGCAGATCGACATCGCGAGCCATGTCGCCGATCAGCTCCTCGGCCATGCTCGCGCCGAGCGCTGCGCTGCCGGGGTCCGATGGATCGGCGCGGAACGCCAGCACCGCCAGCGCGGGCCGGGCGGGGAACTTGGCCGTCAACGCCGGCGTCGCCGAACGGTCGGGCTCCCGCTTCGAAGCGACCGCGGCCAGGATGACGCCGATCGTCACGACTGCTGCACCCGCGATCCACGTCGCAGGGCGACGCAGCAGGAAGTGGCGCGACGCGGCGGCGGTGGCTGACTGCGCCGCGGCAGGCGGCGCGGCGCTCGGCGCCGCCGCGGGCGCAGCGGCAACGTCGTCTGCGCCAGTCGGCACCTCGAGCAAATAGCCGCGCCGCGCAACGGTACGCAGGACTTCGTGGCTTGTGTCGCCGATGGCACGGCGTATTTCGCTGACGCATTGCACCAGCGAATCGTCGGTGACGACCACATCGGGCCAGACCGCGGCTTGCAGCGTTTCGCGGCTGACGACGCGGCGCGTCTGCGAGAGCAAGATCTCGAGCACGCGCATCGTCTGAGGCCGCAGCGGCAACCGGGCACCCGACGCGTCGCGCAACTCGGCACGGCTCGCGTCGAAGCTGGCCTCGCCGATCTGGATGACTTTGGCCGCATGCATCGGCACCTCCCGTCGCAGCCGCCTTCGCGCTGCGGGTGCCATTTTGACCAAGCTTCGTCCGGCAATCGCGAAACATTCGCCAGTCCTTCGGGCCAGCAGGACGCCCCGGGAACTAGATTTTCAGGTGCCGGCCGGGATCGACGAGGGCCCCCAGGCTCGCTCGCGCTCGCTGCCCCCGAGGGGGCTGTCAGTGGCTTCGGGCGGCCGGGCGCCACTGACGGGCCGGTCCCCGCGCTTGCAGCGCGTCACCCACGACGGAGGAAGACATGATGATCTCGAAAGCACTGACCGGCTCGATGCTGCTCATCCTGGGCAGCCTGTGCGCCTCGGAGGGCACGCGGGCGCAGGAGCGCGCGGTGGCCTACGTTCGCGTGGCCCCCGCCGACATCAAGTGGAATCCTCTGCCTTCGATGCCGAAGGGAGCGCAGATTGCGGTGCTGCACGGCCAACCCGGCAAGCCCGGGCTGTTCACGCTGCGCATCAAGCTGCCCGCCCGCTTCAAGCTGCCGGTGCATTCGCATCCCGACGAGCGGATACGGACGATCATTTCGGGCACCTACTACTCGGCGCTCGGGGAAAAGGCCGACCCGGAGAGGTTGATCGCCTTTCCCGTCGGCACGTTCTCGCACGTGCCGCCGCAGCTGTGGCAGTTCGCCGAGACCAGAGACGAGGAAGTGATCTTCGAGATCACGGGCATCGGTCCGACCGGCATCGACTACCTGCACCCAGCCGACGATCCGCGCAGGAAGTGAGCGGAAACGCCGTGGAAATTTTCTTCGGCGGCGCTTGCGCTTCCGCTGGGAAAAGAACTCGGTCGCGCTGTGGGACAACTGCTCGACGCGGCACTATGCGGTGTTCGACTACGGTCATGGCACCCTCCCAACGCCGCCCGACGCCGGTCGCGAAGCATCGAGAGCACCTTCGTCTGGCCGCATCGGCCCTCGGCCACCGGAGATGACCAGCGGATGCGTCGCTTCACGGGCTCATCGGCGGTGCCGAGTTCAGGGTTCACCCCTGACCGCTCGAGTCCTGGTCCGACATGGCGTGCAGCACCGCCCGGGCGCCGTGCTGCAAGCCGAGGCTTCAGTTCAGTGTCGGCATGTCCGAGAGGCGGGCGCTGCTCAGTTGGCGCCATCGATCGGCCCGTGCGAGCGCGCCCTTGGCGAGGGCTGCGGATCCAGCACAGGTGGCTGAGGATCCAACCTGCCCGCGCGACGCGCGGGCAGCACGCCGGCGATGAGTCCGATGCCGACCGCGAGCACCTCTGCGAGTGCGACGAACGCAAGCGGCGTGTGCCCCGGCCAGGTCGGGCTCGTTGCGCTCGATTCGTTCGCGCTCGGCAAGCCGATCGTGACGGTGGAGAACAACAAGTACAGCCCGGAGATCGGCTACCTCACCGACGGTGCCGATGCGGTGATGTCGGCGCACGGCGTCGATGCCTACGCGGCCGCCGTCGCCTCGCTGGTGCAGGACCGGGAGCGGCTGCATCAGATGCAGCGGCGTTGCCTGGCTAAGGCTTCGACGTACACCATCGCGGCGATGGTGGAGCGAGCGCGGGAAGGTGTGTTGCGGGCGATTCGAGGTCAACGCAGGACACCCTTCGGGTGCCCCCCGCCACCTGGCGTTCGTTCGAACCGACGGCTCTCGCCGGCGCTCAACTCACGCGGGGTTGCGCCGTGCGCTCAGCCGCAGACTGAGCCCGACCGGATTCATCGTGAAGTGCATCGCCTCGCGCACGGGGCCGCCGTCGGGAGGTCGAGGTCATGGCTGCGTCATGCGACCATGCACCTCACCTCACCGATGCTTCGCCTTCATCGCCCGCTCGACTTCGCGCTTGCCCTCGCGCTCCTTGATCGACGCTCGCTTGTCGTGCTGCGCCTTGCCCTTGGCGAGCGCGATCTCGGCCTTGACGCGGCCTCCCTTGTAGTGAAGGTCGAGCGGCACGAGCGTATAGCCGCGCTGCTCGACCTTGCCGATGAGGCGCCGGATCTCGTCCTTCTTCATCAACAGCTTCTTGGTGCGGTCGGGCTCGGGTACCACGTGCGTGCTCGCGCTCTTCAGCGCGTCGATGCGGCAGCCGATCAGGTACAGCTCGCCGTCGCGGATCACGACGTAGCCGTCGGTGAGCTGCGCCTGGCCGGCGCGCACCGCCTTGATCTCCCAGCCCTGCAGCACGATGCCGGCCTCGTAGCGCTCCTCGAGCTGGTAGTCGAAGTGCGCGCGGCGGTTCTGTGCGATCGACATGGTGCGCTCAATAGAATCGACGCCGAGTATGAAGCACGTGCGCAAGCAGGTCCTGCTCTGGTACTCGGCGCACGAGATGTTCGGGCTCGTCACCGACGTCTCGGCCTACCCGCGCTTCCTGCCGTGGTGCGATCGGGTCGACGTGCTGGCACGCGACGAGACGAGCGTGACCGCGCGGCTTTCGCTGCACTACGCCGGCGTGCGCCACGCCTTCACGACGCGCAACACCGAGGTGCGCGACGCGTCGGTCGAGATCGCGTTGATCGACGGTCCGTTCTCGGTGCTCGACGGCACGTGGCGCTTCCAGCCGCTTGCGGCCGGCGCCGGCGGCCAGGCGTGCAAGGTCGAGCTCGACCTCCGCTACGCGTTCGCGGGCCGCGCGCTCGAGCTGGTGATCAGCCCGGTGTTCGACCGCATCGCCAACACGCTCGTCGACTCGTTCGTGAAGCGCGCCGAGCAGGTGTATGGGGCACGTTGAGGTCGTCTACTGCACTGCACCGGGTGCGGTCGATCGGGTCGAGCTGGCGCTGTGGCAGGGCGCGACCGTCGGCGGCGCGCTCGAAGCGAGCGGCCTGCTCGCGCGTCACGGGCTCGCGATCGATGGTGTGCAGGCCGGCGTATGGGGCAAGCTGCGCGCGCTCGACGCGCCGCTGCGCGATCGAGACCGGGTCGAAATCTATCGCCCGCTGAAGGTGGACCCGAAGGAGGCGCGGCGGCTGCGGTTCAGGCAGCAGGCGGCGCAGAAGGCTGCTCTATCGCCGGCCCTCTCGCGCAAGCGCGAGAGGCGATGAACCCTTTACTTGCAGTCGGAGGCGATCACGGCGCGGCTGCGCTCGGTTTCGGCGGCTCGCGCCTTGTCGTCGAGGATCTCGCGTTCGCCCTTGTCGTTGACGCGCGCCATGCGCAGGCCGTCTTCGAGCGCGCGCAGGTGGCTCTTCGCGCGGCTGCAGTTCTCGGCGCGGATCGCGGCGTTTGCTTCCTCGTGCGCCTTCTCCTTGGCCTTCTGCTCCTGCTCGGCCTTCTTCTTGCGCGCTTCGACTTCGGCCTCGAGCGGGTTCGGCGCGGCCGACGCGGCAGCTTGAGGGGCCGGTGCCGCGACCGGCGCGGCCGTTTGCGCGGTGCGGCGCAACGTCGCCGCGTCGGGGCGCTGCAGGATGTCCTTCTCGGCCGTGTCGCGCGGCGGCGGCACGTCGCTGACGGTGACCTGGCCGTTCTTGTCGCGCCACTTCCATTGCGCCGCGGCGGGCGGCGTCGCGAGCGCGCACAGCAGCGCGACGAGCAGCATCACGAGCCAGGTTTGCAGCGGCGACGGGCGGCGGACCTTCATGCGGCGCCTAGTGTAGCGACGGCGTGCGAGGTGACACGGCACGAGCCGTGACACGATGCATCGAGTGTGAACTATGTCCGCTGCCTTTCTATAATCCCGCTTTGTCCTCGGCCGGCGCTTCGCACCTCGACTTCGCTTCGCGAAGTCAGCCTACGACGCAACGGCGTCGCCGTCGACGTCCGGAGCCTGTCATGCGCCTTTTAGGCAAAGCGCTCACCTTCGACGACGTGCTTCTGGTGCCGGCGTTCTCGCAGGTCCTGCCGCGCGACACCAACCTCGCCACCTCGCTCTCGCGCAACATCCGCCTGAACCTCCCGCTCGTCTCGGCGGCGATGGACAGCGTGACCGAGGCGCGCCTCGCGATCGCGATCGCGCAGGAGGGCGGGATCGGCATCGTGCACAAGAACCTCAGCGCGCGCCAGCAGGCGGCCGAGGTCGCGCGCGTGAAGCGCTACGAGTCGGGCGTGCTGCGCGACCCGATCACGATCGCGCCCGACCTGCCGGTGCGCGACGTGATTGCGCTCTCCGAGCAGCACGGCGTCTCGGGTTTTCCGGTGCTCGAGGGCAAGAAGGTCGTCGGCATCGTCACCAACCGCGACCTGCGTTTCGAGACCCGCATCGACGTGCCGGTGCGCGAGATCATGACGCCGCGCGAACGCCTCGTCACCGTGAAGGAAGGCGCGACGCTCGAGGACGGCAAGGCGCTGATGCACAAGCACAAGCTCGAGCGCGTGCTCGTCGTCAACGACGCGTTCGAACTGCGCGGGCTGATGACGGTGAAGGACATCACCAAGCAGACGAGCTTTCCGAACGCGGCGCGCGACGCGCAGGGCAAGCTGCGCGTCGGCGCGGCGATCGGCGCAGGCGCCGGCACCGAGGAGCGTGCCGCGCTGCTCGTCAAGGCCGGCGTCGACGCGATCGTCGTCGACACGGCGCACGGCCACAGCGCCGGCGTGATCGACCGCGTGCGCTGGGTGAAGCGCAGCTTCCCGCACGTCGACGTGATCGGCGGCAACATCGCGACCGGCGAGGCGGCGCTCGCGCTCGTCGAGGCGGGGGCCGACGCAGTGAAGGTCGGCATCGGCCCGGGTTCGATCTGCACCACGCGCATCGTCGCCGGCGTCGGCGTGCCGCAGATCACCGCGATCGACAACGTCGCAAAGGCGCTGTCGGGCAGCGGCGTGCCGCTGATCGCCGACGGCGGCGTCCGCTACTCGGGCGACATCGCGAAGGCGATCGCGGCCGGCGCATCGAGCGTGATGATGGGCGGCATGTTCGCCGGCACCGAGGAGGCGCCGGGCGAGATCGTGCTCTACCAGGGGCGCAGCTACAAGAGCTATCGCGGCATGGGGTCGATCGCGGCGATGCAGGAAGGCAGCGCCGACCGCTACTTCCAGGAGGACGGCGGCAACCCGAACGCCGACAAGCTCGTGCCCGAAGGCATCGAGGGCCGCGTGCCGTACAAGGGCTCGATGGTCGCGATCGTGTTCCAGATGGCGGGCGGGCTGCGCGCCGCGATGGGCTACTGCGGCTGCGCGACGATCGAGGCGATGGCCGCGAAGGCCGAGTTCGTCGAGATCTCGAGCGCGGGCATCCGCGAGAGCCACGTCCACGACGTGCAGATCACGAAGGAAGCGCCGAACTACCGTGCGGAGTGACACGGTCGCGGCGAGCTGGCTGTTGCCCGACGAGCATACCGGGGCGTCGCGCGCGGTCGATGCGCGGCTGCGCGCGAAGAGCGTCGCCTGCCTCGTGCCGGCGCTCGAAAGCTTCGAATGAAGCAGCGGTCGGCCGCCATGCCGTTCATCCTGATCACGGTGCTGATCGACATGATGGCGATCGGCCTGATCGTCCCCGTGCTTGCGCCGCTGGTCGGCACCTTCACCGGCAGCCAGACCAGCCAGGCGTTCGCGTACGGCGTCGTGGCCTTCGCGTTCGGCCTCGCGAACTTCTTCGGCGCGCCGATCCTCGGCGCACTGTCCGATCGCTACGGGCGCCGGCCGGTGCTGCTGCTCGGCTTCTGCGGGCTGGCGCTCAACTTCTTCGCCACCGCGCTGGCGAACGCGCTGTGGGTGCTCGCGGCGGTGCGCCTCGTCGGCGGCGCGATGCAGGCGAACGCCGCGGTCGCCAACGCGTACGTGGCCGACATCACGCCGCCCGAGCAGCGCGCCAAGCGCTTCGGCCTGGTCGGCGCGATGTTCGGCATCGGGTTCATCCTCGGCCCGGTGCTCGGTGGCATGCTCGGCGCGATCGACCTCCGGCTGCCGTTCTTCGTCGCGGGTAGCCTCGCGCTGCTGAACCTCGTGTACGGCTGGTGCGTGTTGCCAGAGTCGCTGCCGCCCGAGCGGCGGCGCGCGTTCGAGTGGAAACAGGCGAACCCGTTCGCGTCGCTGCGCGAACTGACGCGGCTGAAGGACGTCGGCCTCCTGGTCGCGGTGATCGCGTGCAGCTCGCTCGCGATGTTCGTGCTCTACACGGTGTGGGTGCTGTACACGACGTTCAAGTTCGGCTGGGGTCCGCTCGAGAACGGCTGGTCGCTGTTCGCGGTCGGCGTCGTCTCGGCGCTGATGCAGGGCGTGCTGCTCGGGCCGCTGGTTGCGCGCGCAGGCGCCGAGCGGCTCGCGCTCGCGGGGCTGGTGTCGTCGACGCTGGCCTATGCGGCGTGGGGCGCCGCGACGGCGGGGTGGATGATGTTCGCGATCATCGCGGCCAACTTCCTCGGCTCTGCGGTGAACGCGTCGATCCACAGCATCATCTCGAGCGCGGCCGACGCGGACGTGCAGGGCCGCACGATGGGTGCGGTGGGCGGGCTGAACAGCCTGATGTCGGTGCTCGGTCCGCTCGTCGGCGCGCCGCTGCTCGCGACGGTGTCGCATCTGCCGCCGGGCGACTGGCGCATCGGCACTCCGCTCTACTTCTGTGCGCTGCTGCAGGGCACGGCGCTCGTGTTCGCGTTCCTGCACTTCCGCGGCAAACGGCGCGCGCAACGACGCCTCGGCTCCGAACCATGCACGACAAGATCCTGATCCTCGACTTCGGCTCGCAGGTCACGCAGCTCATCGCGCGCCGCGTGCGTGAGGCGCGCGTCTACTGCGAGATCCATCCGAACGACGTGAGCGACGCGTTCGTGCGCGAGTTCGCGCCGAAGGGAATCATCCTGTCGGGCAGCCACGCGAGCACGTACGAGGCGCACACGCTGCGCGCGCCCGACGCGGTGTGGCAGGCGTTGGTGCCGGTGCTCGGCATCTGCTACGGCATGTTCACGATGGCGGTGCAGCAGGGCGGCAAGGTCGAGGCGAGCACGCAGCGCGAGTTCGGCTACGCCGAGGTGCGCGCGCGCGGCCACACGCGGCTGCTCGACGGCATCGAGGACTTCAAGACCG
>Ga0187893_10014321_pt1 | contig 10843 bp, 9 predicted proteins | sample MA1701074metaG_FD_139574 | JGI IMG/M metagenome (GOLD analysis project Ga0187893, IMG submission 139574) | White microbial mat communities from a basaltic lava cave in the Kipuka Kanohina Cave System on the Island of Hawaii, USA - MA170107-4 metaG ...
CACAGCGCATGCGCCGCAGAATCGAGAAGGTCGCGCCTGCGCCCGGCACCGAGCGCCAACTGCGGCCGCGCTGGCCGCGGCCGGCGGTCTGTTCCTCAGCGGCGAGCAGCACCGGGTGTGCGGCTTTTTCAGACATCAGCACTGCGTTGGTCGACGTGCAGCGCTCAACGAGCCTGACTTCGAGCCCGGGCGCGCGAATGCCGGAAGCGATCGCGGCGCTGTCTAGCCGGTCCATGGCCCGATTTTACGTCGATCCAAAAGCGAAGCCGCGACCGGGAGCGGCTTCGAACAGGGCGCGCGTGTAGGCGTGCTGCGGGCGCAGGAATATCGCTTCGGCCGGGCCGTATTCGACCACACGGCCCTTCGACATGACCGCCACCTGGTCGCAGACCTGCGCCGCGACGCGCAGGTCGTGGGTGATGAACAGCATCGCCAGGTCAAGCCGCGTGCGGATTTCCTCCAGCAGATCGAGCACCTGCGCCTGCACGGAGACATCCAGCGCCGACACTGCCTCGTCGGCGACCAGCAACTCGGGCTCCATTGCCAGCGCGCGCGCAATGCAGATGCGCTGGCGCTGGCCGCCGGAAAACTGGTGCGGAAAGCGCGACAGGGCGGAAGCGTCCATGCGCACCAGTTCGAGCAGCTTGCGCGCGCGTTCCAGTGCTTCGGGCCGCGGCACGCCATAGTTGAGCGGCCCCTCGGTGATCGCCTCGCCCACCGTGCGCCGCGGATTGAGCGAGCGGTAGGGATCCTGGAACACGATCTGTACCTTGCGCCGCAGCGGCCGCAGTTCGGCCGCGCCCATGGTCGCGATTTCGGTGCCGCCGATGCGTACCTCGCCGGAGGTCGGATCCACCAGGCGCACGATGCAGCGCGCGACGGTGGATTTGCCCGAGCCGGATTCGCCGACGATGCCCAGCGTCTGGCCGCGGCGCACTTCGAGCGTCACGTCCTCGGCGGCGCGGACCACGCGCCGTGCGCCAAACCAGCCGCGCTCGGCGTAGGTCTTCGCGAGCCCGCGGGTCTGCAGCACCACCGGCGTGTCCGGCCGCGGCGCGCGCGCGACGGGCTTGAGCCCGGGCACTGAATTGATCAGCATCTTCGTGTACTCGTGCCGGGGGCGCTTGAGCACCTCGTCGCGCTCGCCGATCTCCACCAGTTCGCCCAGGCGCAACACCGCGACGCGGTGCGCGATCTGCGCCACGACGCCGAAATCGTGGGTGATGAAGAGCACGCCCGTGCCGTGTCGCTTCTGCAGTTCGAGGATCAGGTTCAGGATCTGCGCCTGCGTCGTGACATCGAGCGCGGTGGTCGGTTCGTCGGCGATCAGCAGCGCGGGATCCAGCACCAGCGCCATCGCGATCATGATGCGCTGGCGCTGCCCGCCCGAGAGCTGGTGCGGGTAGGAGGCAACCATGCGCTCCGGATCGGGCAATGCGGTCTCGGCGATGACTTCCAGAATCCTCTTTTTTCTCTTGTCTGCAGGAAAATCCGTATGAAAGCGCAATACTTCGTCGATCTGGCCGCCGCAGGTCATGACCGGGTTGAGCGCGGTCATCGGTTCCTGGAACACCATCGACATGCGCGTCGTGCGCAACTGGCGCAGGCGCGCTTCCTTCGCCTGCGTGATGTCTTCATCCAGCAGCGAGATCGTGCCCGCGGCTACGGGCAGGCTTTTCGGCAGGAGACCCATGACGCTCTGCGCAATGACCGATTTGCCGGAGCCGGATTCGCCCACGAGGCACAGGATCTCGCCTTTGCCGACGCTGAACGACACGCTCGAGGCCGCTCTCTCTCTCTCCGCGCCGGCTGGAAGCGCGATGGAAAGGTCCTTTATGTCGAGGACGTTCATACCGTCCGGGTTACACTTTCTTTGCCATCTTCGGATCGAGCGTGTCGCGCAGGCCGTCGCCGAGGATGTTGACCGCGAGCACCGTGACGGCGAGGAAGACGCCGGGAAAGAAGATGTTGTGGGGGTACTCGTTGAAGTGGATGCGCCCCTCGGCCATGACGTTGCCCCAGGTCGGGATGTCGGGCGGCAGCCCCACGCCGAGGAACGACAGGATCGCCTCGACCAGGATGCCGAGCGCGCAGATGAAGGTGCCCTGCACGAGCAGCGGCGCGATGCAGTTCGGCAGGATGTGCGCGAACATGATCTTGACGGTCGGCGTGCCGAGCGAGACCGCCGCCTCTACGTAAGGCTCCTCGCGGATCGACAGGACGAGCGAGCGCACCAGCCGTGTCACGCGCGGAATTTCCGGGATCGCGATCGCGACGACCACCGTGAGCAGGCTGCCGCGCCACATCGCGACCAGCGCAATCGCGATCAGGATCGCCGGGATCGCCATGATCCCGTCCATGACCCGCATCAGGATGCCGTCGAGCCAGCGCAGGTAGCCCGAGGCGAGCCCGCAGACGATGCCGAAGGCGAGCGCGAGCAGCGCGGTCGAGATTCCGACGATCAGCGACACGCGCGTGCCGTACAGCACGCGGCTGTAGATATCGCGCCCGAGCGAGTCCGAGCCCATGATGAAGCTGTGCTTGACCGTCTCGCCTTCGAGCGTCGTGATCTCGCCTTGCGCGCCCGGCCGCAGGTCGCGGCTGCCCGCGTCGAAGAGCGTCGGGTCGACGGTGCCGAGCCAGGGCGCGGCGAGCGCGAGGAGGACGAGGAACACGAGCGCGCTGCCGCCGAGCCGCACCGACCAGCTCGCCCTTACGCGCTCCCAAACGCTTTGCGTGCGGACCACGGCGGCGGCTTCGATCGAGAGCGCTGCGTATTGCCTGGCGTCCGGGGCGTCCATGCTAGTAGCGGATGCGTGGATCGAAGAACACGTACGACAGGTCGACCAGCAGGTTGATCAGGACGTAGACGAACGAGAAGAACAGGATCACGCCCTGGATGGTCGGGAAATCGCGCGCCAGCACCGCGTCCACGGTGAGCCGCCCGAGCCCCGGTATGGCGTAGACCGACTCGGTGACCACCACGCCGCCGATCAGGAGCGCGATGCCGATGCCGATCACGGTCGCGATTGGCACTGCCGCATTCGCCAATGCATGGCCGACCAGCACGCGCGCTTCCGGCAGCCCCTTGGCGCGCGCGGTGCGGATGTAGTCCTCCCCCAATGCTTCGAGGACCGAGGCGCGCGTGACCCTTGCAATCAACGCGATATAGATCACCGAGAGGGTGATCGACGGAAGGATCAGGTGGTACAGCCACGGCAGCACGCCGTCGGCAATGCGCTGGTAGCCCTGCACCGGCAAGAGGCCGAGCTTGAGCGCGATCACCCAGATCAGGATGTAGGCGAGCACGAATACGGGCACCGAGAAGCCGAGCACCGAGAAGCCCATCAGCGCGCGGTCGAACCAGCCGCCGAAGCGCCACGCCGCGAGCACGCCGAGCGGCACCGCAGCGAGCACCGCGATCGCGATGGTGAGCGCCGCGAGCGAAAGCGTGGGCTCGAGCCGATGGCCGATCAGCGCAACGACCTTGGCCTTGTAGTAGAACGACTCGCCCAGGTCGCCCGTGAGGGCGTTGCCGAACCAGATGCCGAACTGCACCACGATGGGCTGGTCGAGCCCGAGGTTGGCGCGGATGCGCGCGATCTGCTCCGTGCTCGCCGCGTCGCCCGCCAGGATCGCCGCCGGATCCCCGGGCGTGAGGCGCGTGATCAGGAAGACGAGCACCGCCACGACCAGCATCACCGGGATCGTCGCCGCCACGCGCCGGGCGAGGAAATTCAGCATCTGCGGATGCTACACAAAAAGAAAGAGGCCGCGGCCGATGGCCGCGACCTCTACAGGAGAGCTTGCGCCGCTCAGTGCGAGGGCGCGCCCTTCTTCAGGTTCCAGTAGAGGTTGCCGTTGGTGATGAACCAGCCCGAGATCTCCTTGCGCCCCACCGTGACATTGAACCACTCGCCCAGCGGGGCGTGGGTGCCGACCTCGAAGGCGCGCGCCTGGATCGCCTCGGCGAGCTTCTTCTTCTTCGCCTCGTCGGTTTCGCGCATGAACTGCGAGCGCAACTCCTCCATCCTGGTATCCGAGGGCCAGCCGAACCAGCTCGATTTCTCGCCTTTCGACTCGAGCGCGGCCATGGTGATGGGGCTGGCGATGTCGGCCGCCTGCCAGGCGGTGAGGAACATGTTCCAGCCGCCCTTGTCCGGCGCGTCCTTCTTGGCGCGCCGGCCGACCAGCGTCTGCCAGTCCATCGCCTGCAGGTCGACCTTGAACCCGGCCTGGCGCAGCATCTGCGCGGCCACGTCGGGCAGCTTGGTGATAGTGACGAGGTCGGTCGGCTTCATGATGACGACCGGCGTGCCGTCGTAGCCGGAGGCCTTGAGCAGCTCCTGCGCCTTTTTCATATTGGACTTCGCCTGGATTTCGCTGCCCGCCGTGCTTGCGTAGGGCGTGCCGCACATGAACATCGAGGGACAGGGCTTGTACAGTTCCTTGACGCCGACCTGGGCCTTGAGGAAGGCCTCCTGCTGGAAGGCCGCGATCGCCGCGCGCCGCACCGCGGCGTTGTCGAAAGGCTTGTGCAGGTGATTGAAGCGCGCCATGTGCTGCAGGCCGAGGTTGGCGATCTTCGGCACTACCAGCGCCGGGTCCTTCTTCGCCGTTTCGTAGTGCTCGGAGGCGAGCGCCTCGATGATGTCGACTTCGCCCTTCTGCAGCGCGCTCACCTGCGCCTGCGCGTCGCGCAACGCGAGGTTGAACTCGACGCGGTCGAAATGGGCGATCTTGCCGCCCGCGCTCCCCGACGGCGCCTCTTTCCTCGGCACGTACTTCGGATTGCGGAGGTAGACCGACTTGTCGCCGGGCTTGAACTCGTCGCGCTTGAAGCTGTAGGGGCCCGAGCCGGTGTAATCCTCGATCTGCTTGAAAGCGTCGGTGTCGGCGACGCGCTTGGGCATGATGAAGGGCACGTTGGACGAGGGCTTGGCCAGCGCCTCGAGCACGAAGCCGCAGGCCTCGCGCAGGAAGATGCGGAAGGTGTCCGATGTCGGCGTGTCCATGCGCTCGACGAAGGTCATGAGCGCGATGCCCATCGAATCGCGCTTGCCCCAGCGCTGCAGGGACGCGACCGCGTCCTCGCTCGTCACCGGCTTGCCGTCATGGAATTCCAGGCCCTTCCTCAGCTTGAAGCTCCACAGGCGGTGGTCCGGGCTCTCGGTCCAGGACTCCACCATCTGCGGCTTGATCTGGTTCTTCTCGTCGGTGCCGAAGAGCGTGTCGTAGATCATGTAGCCGTGGTTGCGGCTCATGTACGCCGTGGTCCAGATCGGGTCGAGGATGGCGAGGTTCGAGTGCGGCACGATGCGCAGCACTTTCGGATCGCCCTGCGCCTGCGCGGCGCAAGTCGCACCCAGCAACGCGGCGGCGGCTGCAAGCCCGGCGAGGCGGCGTGAAATGGTCATCGGAATCTCCTCCGTGGATCGAGCCTACAAGATATCCTAAGGGCCTCGCGGCGGCAAGGAGCAGGCGGTGTCCGGAAGCTATGACATTTTGATTCGCGGCGCGCAGGTGTACGACGGCAGCGGCGCGGCGCCCTTCCTCGCCGACGTGGCGCTCGAGGGCGAGCGCATCGGCGCCGTGGGCGAGGCGCGCGCCGCCGCGCGCGAGACCGTCGACGCGCGAGGCCTGGCGCTCGCGCCCGGGTTCATCGATGTGCACACGCACGACGATTTCGCCGCGCTCGCGCACCCGGACATGGCCTTCAAGCTCGCAGGCGGAGTCACCACCTGCATCGTCGGCAACTGCGGCTTCGGCGCCGCGCCGCACGCCGCGGCGGCCGTGATGGCGAAGGCCATGCACCCGAAATTCGATCTGCCCGGGTGGCGCGGCTACGCGGGCTACATGGCGCGGCTCGGCGAGCAGCCGGCCGGCGTGAATATCGGCGTGCTGGCGGGTCACGGCACCGCGCGGCTTGCCGCGATGGGCAACGCGAACCGCGCGCCGGACGGCGCTGAGATGGCGGCGATGAAGGCCACGCTTGCCGAGGCGCTGGAGGCGGGGGCGCTCGGGCTTTCCTCGGGCCTGGTCTACGACCCCGGGCGCTTCGCCGCCAGCGACGAGCTCATCGAGCTGTGCACGCTCATGCGGGGCACGGGCGCGCTGTACGCGACGCACATGCGCGACGAGAGCGCCGGGCTGCTCGATTCGGTGCGCGAAGCGATCGAGATCGGCGAACGCGCCGGCGTCGCGGTGCAGATCTCGCACCACAAGGCTTCGGGCCGCGGCGCCTGGGGTCTGGTGGGCGAGTCGCTCAAGCTGATCGAGGACGCACAACGCCGCGGGCTCGACGTGCACGCCGACCAGTACCCGTACACCGCGGGCAGCACCATCCTGTCGGCGGTGATGCGCGACGGCAAGCTGGGCGGCGTTACGGGCGAGCTCGCCGCCGCCGACGTCGTCATCGCCTCAACCGCGGCGCACCCGCAGTGGGAGGGACGCTCGCTCGCGGCACTGGCCGAATCGATGGGCTGCACGCCGGAGGCGGCGGCCGAGCGCGCGCTCGCCGAAGACGCGGGCGTGACGGTGATTCTGCACACCATGAGCGAGGCCGATGTGCGCACGGTGATGCGCCACTCCAGCACGATGATCGGCTCGGACGGCATTCCCACGCTCGAGGGCAAACCGCACCCGCGCCTCTACGGCACGTTCGCGCGCGTGGTTGGCCGCTACGCGCGGGACGAGAAGCTGTTTTCGCTCGCCGAAGCGGTGCACCGCATGACCGGGTTCCCGGCCGCCAAGTTCGGCCTGCATGACCGCGGCGAGCTGCGCGCCGGCGCGATCGCCGACCTGGTACTTTTCGACCCGGCGCGCATCATCGACCGCGGCACGTTCGAGGATCCGAAGCGTTTGCCCGAGGGCATTGTGGCGGTGTTCGTCAACGGCGTGCGCGCAGTCGATCGCGGACGCGCCACCGGAGCGCGCGCCGGGCGCGTGCTGCGACGCGCCGCCGGGAGGCGCTGAGCATGGCGCGCATCGCGATCGGCGGCCTGCAGCACGAGACGAACACCTTCGCGCCCTCGCTCGCCGACTACCCGGCCTTCGAGGCGGGCGGCGGCTGGCCGGGGGTGCAGTACGGGCCGCCGCTGTTCGCCGCGGTCGGGGGCGCCAACATTCCGGCCGCCGGCGCGATCGAGGCGCTGCGCACTGCCGGGCACGAGCTCCTCGCCACCGCCTGGGCGGCGGCGAGCCCCTCGGCGCACGTCACCACGGAAGCGTTCGAGCGCATCGTCGGTGAGCTGGTCGGCCAACTGAAAAAGCAGCTTCCCGTCGACGGCGTCTACCTTGACCTGCATGGCGCCATGGTGACGCAGGCGATTGATGACGGCGAGGGCGAGATCCTGCGCCGCGTGCGCGCCACGGTCGGCGACAGGGTGCCCGTGGTCGCGAGCCTCGACCTGCACGCCAACGTGACGCGCGCGATGTTCGAGCGCTCGGACGCGATGGTCGCCTATCGCAGCTACCCGCACGTCGACATGGCCGAGACCGGCGCGCGCGCCGCTCGGCTGCTGAACGAGATGCTCCGCCGCGGCCGGCGGCTCGACAAGGCGATGCGGACGCTCGACTACCTGACCGGAATCCCCTCGCAATGCTCTTTCATCGACCCCTGCAAGAGCATCTACGCCGGCGTGGCCCGTGACGTGACGAGCACGCTCTCGTTCGCCCCGGGTTTCCCGATGGCGGATTTTCCCGACTGCGGAATGGCGGTTTTTGGTTATGGTTTTGATGAAAAGAAAGTTCTTTCGGCGGTGGACCAGCTTCACCGCGATGTCGTAGACGCGGAAAAAGACTTCGCGCTCGAACTGCACGAGGCCGACGCGGCGGTCAGGCGCGCGCGCACGCGCGGCGAGCCGGGCGCACCGGTCGTGCTCGCCGACACCCAGGACAACCCCGGCGCCGGCGGCAACGGCGACACCACCGGGATCCTGCGCTCGCTCATTCTGCAGAACGCGCAGGACGCAGTGCTCGGCCTGCTCATCGACCCGGATGCCGCCAGGCGTGCGCACGAGGCCGGGCAGGGCTCGACTCTCGCGTTTCACCTTGGCGGAAAATCGAAGGTGAACGGCGACGAGCCCTTGCACGGCGAATTCACGGTGGAAAAACTCGGCGAGGGAACGTTCGTCTGCACAGGGCCCATGTTCAGGGGCTTTCGCATGACGCTCGGGCAGATGGCGCTGCTGCGGAGCAAGGCATCGCCAGGGGTGCGGGTCGCCCTGGCGTCCCGGAAATGCCAGGCCGCAGACCAGGAGATGTTCCGCCACCTCGGCGTCGAGCCGCGCCGCAGCCGCATCCTCGCGCTGAAGAGCTCGGTGCACTTCCGCGCCGACTTCGAGCCAATCGCGAAAGAGGTGCTGGTGGTGAGAGCGCCCGGCCCCGCGCTCGCCGACCCGGCCGAGTTCAAGTGGACGCGGCTGCGCAAGGGCATGCGCCTGCGGCCGCTCGGGCCCGCCTTCCAGGGATAAGCAACACGATGCTGCGTTCCCTCGTGTTGGCAGCGGGCCTGCTCGGCGTGGCGGCCGCCCCGCAGGCGCAGATTCCCGCCCAGCCGCGGGGCGTGTACGCCTCCATCAACCTCGCCCCGATGGGCGAAATCATCCGGCGGCTCGAAGCCACGGGACAGCGCTACACCGCGGCGCGCGAAGTGCTGAAGAACCCGGCGGCCCAGATGCCGCCGGTGCTGTATGCGCTTGCCAACGTGCTGTCCGGTGACCGGCCGGAGGAAGCGATCTTCTGGTACCACGTCGGCCGCCTGCGCGCGGTCTACGACGCCTTTCGCTGCAAGGACCCGACTGCGCGCAACGTGATACCCGAACTGGGCAAGAGGCTGAGCGTCGAACTCGTCCGCTCGCAGTACTACCGGCGCGAGCGCCTGGTGGGAATCGCGAAAAAAGCCGTCGACTGGGACCTGCAGAACCCGCGCAACTACGACCAGCGCTGGGTCTGCCTCTACGGCCGCATCGCCTCGAGTTCGCCGGGCACCGATCCTGCCGAAGTACAAAAGCCCGAGAGCGAATGGCCCTCGATCCAGCAGCACATCCACGAGGCGCACCTGATCAGCGTCGAGGAGTTCGTCGCGCAGCCGGCGCCGACGCGCTAGCGCTGTTGTTCCCGCCAGGCCTTGAATTCCGCCAGCCGCAGCTTGTAGCGCGCGATGCTTCCTTCGTGCAGGTGTCTCAATTCGCCGGAAACCATGCTCGCGAAGCGTTGCTGGTCCTCGGCTGGAACCAGATTGGCTGCGATTGCGCGTACATCGCCAGATTTATCCGGCTTTCCTTCGCGCACGATTCCCGCAACAGCTTCGACCAGTTCCGCGCGGTACTTCTGCCTGAACGGATCCGGTTCGGGCAGCGACCCTGCGACCGCCTTGAACTGGTCGCAGGAACGCTCGTAGGCCCAGGTGAAGACGTCGCGCAGCAGGTCCAGGCGCCCATGCTCGTACACCGCAAGCGTGCCTTCGATGTAGGCGTGTTTTGGCACGCCGATGAACGACAGCGGACAGAGCCTGTGCTTGATGAACGGGATGTTGGCCGCGAGCCGGGACACCCGCTTGTTCACGTCCACGAACGGCTGCAGGTACGGGATGTGCACCATCAGGAAGAACGCCTGCTCGAAGGGATCCTCGATCGCACCCGCTTTGTTCAGGACCAAGCGAAACAGCTCCTCGATCTGCTGCGGGACGTGGAGCGGCCGATACACCGTTCCGCCGATCTCGACGATGCGTTCCCGCAAGCGCCCTTCGTCCGCCGGATTGCCTAGCAGATCCTCGGAGAGGAGTGTGTGCAGGTTGCAGAACGTGTGCATGTCGAAGCCGATGTCCTCGGGCTGCTCCACGAGGAACTCGATTGCCCGCTTGTGGTTGAGAATCATCTGCGCTTCTTGGCGCCCCTTGCCTTCGGCTTCGCGGCCTTGCTCGATCAGCTTCTGCGTATCGAGCAGCGAGTAAGTGTTCCCCTCCAGGTGTGAGGACGCCCAGGACAGGTCGATCAGCAGGCGGTTGAGAAGGTCGCGCGCGTACCTGTCTGCCGGGTTCGGTCCCAATGGCGTGCGGCCGATGTCGCGCAGGCGCGCGCGCCAGTCGGCATCGTTCAGGTAGAACGTCTTGTTTGGGCGATAGTCGTCCAGCAGCTTGCGGTCGTAGCCGACCGGCCGGCGCTGCGTGATCGGGCGGCGCACCCATTCGCGCAGCATTCCGGAATCGCCGGTCAGGGGGACGTAAACTTCGCCTTCGGAGCGTAGCTGTGCGTCTGCGGCGACGAGGTTTCCTGAGCCATGAATGACCGGCGGGAAATAGCGGGTGGCGCGACTTTCGCCTTTCGCTAGGATCTTCTCGTGGCGAACGAGCCGGTCGAGGATGCGCAGCAGGGAACGGGGGCTAGCCTCTTTGGCGAAAGTTGCGTACACGGCCCCTGCGGCAACGCCCTCAGGGTGGCGGAGGATCTCGGCCTCGACGCGTGAAGCTAGATCGGCGGCAAGTTTTTTTGGCACGAAACGCTCTTTATTGGCGTGAATGTCTATAAATACCTGTATTAATGTACGTTCTATTGGCGCTTAAGTCAAATACACGCCAAAAGATTGGCGCGAATAGGAGAAAGGGATGCCGGAACTGCACTGGTTAGGAGACCAGGACGCCAAGCGCGCCGCGCGGCGCGTTACCGACAAAGAATTGGCGGGAAAGTCAGTGGCGGCGCAGTTGCGTAGCGCGCTCACTTAGCCTGACTTTCTCTACTCGAGGCGATTTTCGTTGAATTCCGGCGCTGGGGGCTTGCCAAGGAGTTGAAGCGTAAGCGGCTGGTGATTGCGCAGGCGTCAGGTACAGACCTTGGTTCTGGCC
>Ga0187893_10014322_pt1 | contig 10841 bp, 13 predicted proteins | sample MA1701074metaG_FD_139574 | JGI IMG/M metagenome (GOLD analysis project Ga0187893, IMG submission 139574) | White microbial mat communities from a basaltic lava cave in the Kipuka Kanohina Cave System on the Island of Hawaii, USA - MA170107-4 metaG ...
CGCTTGTCTCAGCACGGCGAGTTGAGCCCTGCTGACGGTGACGCCGCCGTGGCCTGGCTCGCCGACCTCGACATCGTGCTCGATGCTCCGGCGCCTCGTGCCCGGCGGATCTGGCAGCTCCGCCACGCCTTCACCGCGTACGACGCCGCCTATGCCGCGGTGGCCGAGTCCCTCGCTACCCCGCTGGTCACCGTCGACGCCCGACTGCGTCGAGCGTGCGCCGAGGTCGGCATCGATGCTGTCGGTCTCGATCACCGCTCTCCACCGCCTCGAAGCTCAAGCCGACGCTGACGCTCTTGAAAGGAACCTCCTGTCCCGACGCCGCTTTGCTCGCTTCCGGGTCCGTCGTCGCACTCTGTGTGTCTGCTTCTTCACCTCACTGGGCTTCACCATCGAGCCGGCCCTCGACGACATCGCCGGCGACGAGTTTTACGGCACCATTAGCGCTGAACGTCTCGACGTTCTCGACACCGACCTCTTGATCTGGGATCAGCTCCAGTACGTGGAGGGAGGCAAGGCAGCCGTCGAGGCCGATCCGCTGGTCCAGAAGCTGGCGGCGATGAGAGAGCAGCGGACGGTCTTCATGGAGGGCGACCTGGAGAACGCCTTTGCCTTCAACTCGGTGCTGAGCCTGCCCTTCGTGCTCGACGCCGTGTTGCCCATGCTCAGGTCGGCAGCGTCATAAGGAGACAGCCTCCTAGGCCGAGACGCCGGGCTGTTGCCGTCGCCGATTCGGCCCGACCGGCGGCGAGTAGTTGCCGATCGGCGCTGGCCAGCACCAACCGAGCCCTCGGGCGCTGCGGCCCACGTCGCCACTTCCTGGCGCTGGGAGTGGACCTCCTACGCGGGGCGGAGAACGGCGATACCGGTCGCAGCGAAGTCGACGCCGGCGCACAGGACCGGGACGCCGGATCGTTCGGCGAGGGCGTAGACGAAGCAGTCGCCGTAGTTGAGGCTGGCCGGATGGCGTCCCTTGCCGTAGCGACGCCACGCGCTCAGCGCTCGATCGGCGCTCTCGCGATCAACCTCGACGATCTCGATCTCGGCGTCGCGCAAGAACCGGGAGACCACATCAGCGCCGGTTGGGCCGAGCCGGGCCTCGATCACGATCCCGAGCTCGACAAGAGACGCCGCCGACATCAAACGGGCGATGGCGCTTTCCATCAAGCCCAACAGGTGGTCGCTTCCCGGCTCGCTGACGATGACCGCCACGGCGGCCGAGGTGTCGACGACCAACGACAGGGCGGCGCCCGTCACTCCGGGAGGCCGCGGTGGTCATAGCCGATGATCTCCTCGGGGGTGTGGGGGTCGACCACAGGCAATGCAGCCGCCTCGGACTGAAGCCGGCGCAGCCGTACCGTCATGGTGGGCTCGCGATTCGCCTGATGGCGTTCGAGCCGTTCGCGTAGTGCGGTTACCACGGCTTGGGTCAGTGACTCGCCGGTTTCTCGGGCGAGCCGGCGGGCCAGCCGGTCGGCTTCGTCGCTCTTGATACTCAACGCCATAGCAGAAGTATAGAAGATATAGAAGACATAGAAGAAGTCCGCCGGGAGAGTTGCCAGAGCCCCGCCCGGCGCTCACATCGCCGCTTGCACGGCTTCGACCAGTTCGTCGGTCTTGCGGTAGGTGAGGCCCTGGCTGGAGCGATGCGCGTAGCGGATCACACCCTTGGCGTCGACCACGAACACCGAGCGCTTGTAGAAGCCGAGCGGGCCGACGACCCGGTACTGCTTGCCGACGGCCTTGCCCTCGTCGGCCAACAGCGGAAAACCCAGATCCAGCTCGGCCGAGAAGCTCTCGTGGCTGGCCACGCCCTGGGGGCTGATGCCGAGCACCTGGGCGCCGAGGTCGTCGAACTGGTCCAGGTCGGCGCTGTAGCGGCTGAGCTGGGTGGTGCACACCGGCGTGTTGTCGGCCGGGTAGAACACGAGCACCACGGGCCGCTCCCGGAACTCGGCCAGGGAGTATCGACGCCCGTTCGGGGTCCCGGCCAGGGTGAAGTCGGGCGCCACGTCGCCCACGCCGGGGCCGCCGGCCATGCTCAGACCTCGACCAGCTCGATGACGTGGTCGGGGATGTCGAAGTTGGCGTAGACATTCTGGACGTCGTCGTGATCTTCGAGGATGTCGATGAGCCGCAGCACCTTGCGGGCACCGCCCTCGTCCTCGACGGGAACTGTGGTGGTCGGGATCAGCATGGCCTCGGCGCTGTCGACTTCCAGCCCGGCCTCCTCCAGCGCCGAGCGAAGCGGTACCAGGTCCGAAGGCGGGCAGGTGAGCTGCCACATGTCGCCCTGGTCCTCCAGGTCCTCGGCGCCGGCCTCCAGCGCCACCAGCATCAGCTCATCCTCTTCGAGGGCCTTGGCGCCGGCCTGCTTGGGGAGGTGCACGACGCCCTTGCGCTCGAACTGCCAGGCCACCGCGCCCGGCTCGGCCATGGACCCGCCGTTCTTGGAGAAGGCGCTGCGGATCTCCGAGCCCGTCCGGTTGCGGTTGTCCGACAGGCACTCGACGATGATGGCCACGCCGCTCGGCGCGTAACCCTCATAGGAAATGGGCTCGTAGCGCACACCCTCCAGCTCGCCGGTCCCCCGCTTGACGGCTCGCTCGATGGTGTCGATTGGGACCGACGCATCCCGAGCTTTGGTGATCATGGAGCGCAGGCTGGCATTGGCGGAGGCGTCGCCTCCGCCCTCCCGGGCCGCCACCTCGACCTGGCGGATGAGCTTGGCGAACAGCTTGCCCCGGGCCTTGTCCTTGGCCCCCTTCTGGTGCTTGATGCTTGCCCACTTGGAATGGCCGGACACCTAGGACCTTCTCTCACAGATTGTGTCGACGAAGTACCGGTGCAACCGGCGGTCGCCCGACAGTTCGGGATGGAACGACGTGACCAGCACGTTCGCCTGACGGCAGGCGACGGGGCTCCCGTCGTAGGACGCCAGGACCTCGACGCCGGGACCCGTCCGCACGACGACGGGGGCTCGGATGAACACCGCGTCCACGAACTCGTCGCCGAGGGCTGGTACCGACAGAGCGGTTTCGAATGACGCCGCCTGGCGACCGAAACCGTTGCGGCGTATGGCGATGTCGATGACGCCGAAGCTCGTCTGGTCCGGCCGACCGTCGAGCACCTGGTCACCGAGCAGGATCATCCCGGCGCAGGTTCCCAGGGCCGGGAGCCCGGCCGCCAGGCGCGCCGCCAGCGGCTCGAACAGCCCGGACGAGGCCAGGAGCATGGAGATGGCGGTCGACTCACCTCCGGGCAGGACGACGGCGTCGACACCGTCCAGCTCGGCGGGCACCCGCACCGGAACCGGGTGGGCACCCACGGCGTCGAGGGCATCGGCGTGCTCGGCCACGTCACCCTGCAGGGCCAAGACGCCGACCTTCACGCGCCTACCACCCGCGGTCGGCCAGCTTGACGTCGACCGTGGCTGCATCGACGCCACGCATGGCGTCGCCCAGGCCCCGGCTCACCTTGGCCACGATGGCCGGCTCGGCGAAGTGGGTGGTGGCCTCGACGATGGCCCGGGCCATTCGGGCGGGGTCGCCCGCCTTGAAGATGCCCGAGCCGACGAACACCGCCTCGGCCCCGAGCTGCATGACCAGAGAGGCGTCGGCCGGAGTGGCGATACCGCCGGCGCAAAACAGAGGTACGGGCAGACGCCCGGTGGCGGCCACCTCCTGGACCAGGCCGATCGGCGCCTGCAGCTCCTTGGCGGCGGTGAACAGCTCGGCCGGGTCGGCGGCGGCCAGCCGGCGGATGTCGCCCAGGATGGAACGCAGGTGGCGCACCGCCTCCTTCACGTCGCCGGTGCCGGCCTCACCCTTGGAGCGGATCATGGCCGCTCCCTCGGAAATGCGGCGCAGAGCCTCACCAAGGCTGGTGGCGCCACAGACGAACGGGATGGTGAAGCCCGACTTGTCGATGTGGTGGGCCTCGTCGGCCGGGGTGAGCACCTCGCTCTCGTCGATGTAGTCAACGCCGAGGGCCTCGAGCACCTGGGCCTCGGCCAGATGGCCGATGCGGGCCTTGGCCATGACCGGCACGGTCACCGCCGCCTTGATGGCCTCGATGAGCGCCGGGTCGCTCATACGGGCCACCCCACCGTCGCGACGGATGTCGGCGGGGACCCGCTCGAGGGCCATGACGGCCACGGCTCCGGCGTCCTCGGCCACCTTGGCCTGCTCGGCGGTCACCACGTCCATGATGACGCCGCCCCGCAGCATTTCGGCCAACCCTCGCTTGACGCGCAGCGTGCCCGTACGTGGCTCTTCGTGGGTACCCATGACGCTCGATTCTACGGTGCCCGCGGGGACGCCGGCCGCCTGGTTATCGGGCGGCGGTGGTGGCGCCGTTCGGCGCGAAGGTGACCCAGCTCGCCCCCGGGGTGAGCGCCAGCGGGGCGCCGGCGGTATCGGTGTACTCGGTGACGGCCGTGGCCGACGCCTTGGACCACCTGGCCTCGACGACGTTCGGCCCCGACAACACGATCGCCTTGCCCGAGCCGATGACCTCAGCAGTCGGTACGGGGTTGCCGGCGGCGTCACGCGAGCTGGTGTTCTTGTAGGTCACGAACTGGGTGATGACGTTGGTGAACCCGAGCTGGTTCCCACCCTCGACGACGTGAGGTGTGCCGTTGGTCCCTCGGCGCCACAGGTTGGCCGCGGCGTCGAAATCCCAGTCCGCCTTCACCCGGCCGGTGATGTTGGCCGTGAGGTGGGTGGCCGGGGCCACGCCGAGCGGGGCGAAGGCCTGGCCCTCGGCGAGGCGGACGAACAGCACCGGGGGCGCCTTGGTGTCGGACTTGGCCCCGGCGTACAGCTTCGCGGTGTCGGAGTAGGTGTTATGAGGCGCCTTGCGGTCCCGGCGCTTGGTGTAGGCCGAGCCCAGCTCGTCGACACCAACCAGGGTCACCGGCGCCTTGCGGATGAGAGCGGTGAACTGGGGGGCGCCGCCGGAGTAGGCGAACAGACCACCAAGGGCCGAGATCACCTCGGGGTCCACCGGTCGGACGGAGCGGATCGGCCCCACCGATCCGGCATCTTGGGACTGGAAGACGGCCATGAAGCGAACCTCGCCGCCCTCGACCATCTCCTCGAAGACCACGTCGGCCTTGTCCAGCCCGGCCTGAGGCCGGGCGGCCGGCGCGTTGTCGATCTTGACGACCAGAGCCGGTCGCCCGGCATTGGGCGTGGCCAGACCGGTCAGCGGTCCGGGTGTGTCGGGAGGCAGCGTGGTCGTCGCAGCATCGTCGGCCGCCGGGCTTTTGGATGCGGCGCCATCGTCCGCCGCCTCGTCGCCTCCACCACTGCATGCGGCCAGGCCGAGAAGGCCGGCGACCACCAGCGTCACCCAACGGCGGTGGCGGTTGGGCTTGTCGACGACCTCGGTCATCCGACCACCTGGGCAGTCGCCGGCTTGGGCAGCTCGATCCAGGTCTGGCCGGGGGCCAGGGGAATGGGGGCGCCGGCGCTGTCGAGGTACTCCGTGACGGCCTCGGGGGTGGCCTTCTTCCAACGACCCCGGACGAGTTGGCCGTCGCTGAACACCCAGACGTCGCCCTCGCCGATCAGCTCGGCCTCGGGCACCGACGCACCCGAGCGGTCCTTCTGGCCCGTGTCGCGGTAGGCGACGAACTGGACGACGACGTTGCGGGGGGCCACCTGGGCGCCCGCGGCGTCGACATGCGGGGTGCCGTTCTGCGCTCGCTTCCAGGTCTTGGACCCGGCGTCCCACCGCCACTCCACCGCCGTGGTCACATTGGCCTTGTACTCAATGTTCACGCCGTTGCTCGGCTCGAGGCCTGCGCCGGTGGCGGGAGCGCCGTCGGCCCGGTAGCGGAACAGCGCCGGCGGCGGGCCGGCTCCCTCGGGCACGTGGGCGAACAGCTTGGGGGCCGAGGTGAACAGGTCGTAGGTAGCGGGGCGGCCCTTCTCCCGGCGGAAATCCCCGGGGAAGGCGTTTTGGCCCACGTCGACCAGCGGGGCGCTGTTGACCGCCGTCTGGAAGGTGGCGTTGGCCCCTGAGTAGGCAAACAGCGGCCGGTTCAGGGAGTTGGCGATCAGGATGTCGGTGGTGCGGGCCGAGCGCACCGGGCCGACGCTCTCGGGCTCCTGGGAGTGGAAGATGGCGGCGAAGCGGGTGATGCCCCCCTCCACCAGTTCCTCGACCACCACGTCGGCCTCGTTGATCCCGGCCTGAGGCCGACCCTTCGGAGCGTTGTCGATCTTGACGATGAGGGCCGGGCGGGCGGCGCGGGCGGCCTCGATGGGCAGACCGGTCAGCGGACCACCACCGGCGGCCGGCTCGGCCGGCGCAGTGGTGGATGTCTGGTCGACCGACGCCTTCTCGGGATCGTCGTCGCCACCTCCGCAAGCGGCCAGGGCCAGGCCGGTGGCAGCCAGGAGCGCAACATGGCGCATGGGGACACGAATGAACATCGAGGAATCAGAGCTCCCTGAGCGCGGCGATGCGCTCGTCGAGGGGTGGATGGGTGTCGAACAGGCGGCCGGCCCAGGCCATGCGTCCTTCCGAACGCTCGCGGGGTACGGGCGACTCGATCCAAAGATGGGCGGTGGCCGAGGAACCGGAGTGGACCACCGTGTTGTCGTCGCGCAGCTTCTCCAGCGCAGCGATCAGGCCCGGCGGATAGCGGGTGAGGGCGACACCGGTGACGTCGGCCAGGGCCTCGCGCCGGCGGCTCACGGCGAACTGCATGAGACGGGCGGCGACGGGCGTGAAGATGAGGAGCACAAAGCCGAGGATGGCGACGACCGAGCCGGCGCCGCCCCCGCCGTCGCGCTGGTCATTGCGATGCCGGGGGCCACCCCACCACAAGAAGCGCAGGCCCCAGTCCGACAGCAACGCCACCATGCCCACCATGGTGACAGCCAAGGTGGAGACGAGAATGTCGTAGTTCTTGACGTGCGACAGCTCGTGGGCGAGCACGCCCTCCAACTCGACACGGTTGAGCTTGGCCAAAAGACCGGTGGTCACCGCCACGGCGGCGTGGCGGGGGTCCCGACCGGTGGCGAAGGCGTTGGGCGCCTCGTCCTCCACGACGTACAGCCGCGGTTTGGGAAGGCCGGCGGCGATGCACAGCCCCTCCACCAGATTGTGCAGCCGGGCGTATTCGACGGGGTCGGCCGGGCGGGCGTGGCTCATGGCCAGCGCCAGGGCGTCGGACTTCCACCAGGCCGCGAACGCGACGGCCACCGAAATGGCCATGGCGATCGCCAGGCCGACGACGCCGCCGGAGATCAGGGTGTTGAACGCCCACGCCGCGGCCGCCAGCACGAGCAAAAAGACCGCGCCGAGCACCCACGATCGGCGCTTGTTGGCCGTGACCTGGTCGTACAAGACGAAACTAGAACTGGACCTGGACGGGGCCGCGGGAGGTGGCGTCGGCCTCGAAGTACTCGCGTTCGGCGAAGCGGAAGACACCGGCCACCAACCGGCTGGGGAACGACTGGACCTTGGTGTTGTAGGACTGGATGGCGTCGTTGAAGTACTGGCGGGCGTAGGCGATCTTGCCCTCGGTCCCGCTCAGCTCCTCCTGCAGCGCCAGGAAGTTCTCGTTGGCCTTGAGTTCGGGGTAGGCCTCGGCCACGGCGAAGAGCGACTTCAGCGCAGTGGTCACGAAGTTCTCGGCCTCGGCCTGCTGGGCCACCCCGGTGGCTCCCATGGCCCGGCTGCGGGCCTCGGTCACGGCCTGGAAGACACCCTTCTCGTGCTCGGCGTAGCCCTTCACCGTCTCTACCAGGTTGGGGATGAGGTCATAGCGCCGCTGGAGCTGGACGTCGATCTGGGCCCAGGCACTCTCGATGCGGTTGCGCATCCGGACGAACCCGTTGTAGGTGACCACCAGGTACAGCGCCCCCAGCGCGGCCACGCCCAGGATCACCCACACCACGATCACGCCCGCCAGTGTAGGGGGACGGGACTAGTCCGAGGGGGACCCCGCAATGAGCCGGATGGGCCATCTCGGTGCACACCCCAACTGCCGAAGGTTCTGGGGACGGAGATCGGTCCGTCCTGAGCCCGTAAGGGGAAATGCATGCGAAAGATCCGGGTGGCTGCGGCCGCCACGACCCTGAGCCTCGTCGGTGCCGTGAGTTCGCTCGGTGCCGCCGGTGCCGCCCCCTCCGGGGTCGGTACCTCCGAGGCGTCCACCACCGTGCTGGGCATCGCCCTCGGCGACGGCAAGCTCCTCAACCTGCGACTTCTGGGCGACCTCGCCCGCTCCACCACCGACGCCAAGGTGAACCCCGTCTCCGAGGCGTTCGCCACCCTGAGCGCCCTTGACGTCGGCTCCAGCGTGGCCGCCCTCAACAAGAGCGTGCCCGAGACACCTTTCGAGACCCGCTCGCCCGGGGGCAAGGCATCCGACGGTATCCCGGGCACGAACCTCGGTAGCGCCCTTCCGCTGGGCGTGCTCAGCGGCGTGCTCGACGTCGCCAATCTCACCTCCTTGGTCGACGCCAACGGCGCCACGTCGGCATTGAACAGTGCCGTCGGCGACATCTCGGCCGTCGGCGGTCTGCTCTCGCTCAAGGGCCTCACCTCGAACCTGACCACCAGCTCCAAGGCCGAGGCGTCCGCCGGCACCCGATCGGTCAAGCTCGAGAGCGCCAACGTGCTCGACCTGGGAGCGGTTCTCAACGGCCTGGGTATCGACCTGCTCGACCTGGCACCCCGCCAGCTCACCGGACTGCTCGGCGGACTCGACCTCGATGTCGCCAACCTGGGCGACGCCGCGGCGGTCGACGCCCTCGTGGACTCACTGCAGGGCCAGATCACCGGCCTGCTCGCCACCGTCACCTCCATCACCACCCCGCTGACTGGCACTGCCATCAACACCGTGGTGGGCAGCCTGCCCATCGGCGGCCTCATTCCCGTCGCCACGGTGACCGACCTGGCCGGCATGACCGATCCCGCCGCTCAGGTGAACGCCCTGGTGGACGAGCTGCAGAACGTGCTCGGCGACGTGTTGTCCAGCGTCCTCGGCACCCTGGACACCGCCAGCCTGCTGTCGCTCGGCGCCAGTGAGTTCGGCGTGGTCACCAAGGCCAGCGACACCGTCGCCGGCTCGGTGGCCGACGTCACCGGCAGGCTCGGCGCCCTGTCCGTCGGCGGCCTGAGCATCCCCGGCCTCGACGTCGGGGCCACCGCCGCCCAGGTGACCGGCCTGCTCAACACGGTGAACGGCGCCATCGGTTCGGTGCTCGGCGCCGTTGACCCCGGTCTGTCCGGTCTGGTCAAGGTGAAGGCCCTGGACAAGGACGCCAGCGTCACCACCGAGGCCGGCTACACCAAGTCCAAGGCCAGCGTCACCGGTCTGACCGCCAGTATCCTTCCCCCCTCGAACCTGCTCGGCATCGTGACCGGGATCGCCAACCAGGCCGGCGCCGGCACCAGCGCCGGTTCGCTCATCCCGGCCAGCAGCCGCAGCGCCCTCCCGGTTCTCGACGGGGCCATGGGTGGCCTCGGTGGCGTGCTCGGCGTGGTCGACGCCCTGACCGGCGGCCTCACCGTCACCGTCGGCCAGCTCCTCGGCACCTCGGAGTTCACGGCCACCGCCGTGCCCGGGACGCCCAACAACCCGGCCGCTCCTGTCGCCAGCCCAACGGGCGATCTGCCCCGGACCGGCCAGAACGGCCTGCAGTTGGCCGCCATCGGTGCCCTGTTCGTGGCCCTCGGCCTCGGCTTCCGCTACTGGATGTCGATGCCCAGTTTGGACTAAGGGTCTTAGTTCCTCTTCCGGCCCCTAACTGCCCGACCTCTGGTCGCCGTCGCCCTGCACGTGCCTGCGGGGGGATGGCGACCACGGGCGCGCCTGGCCGGTACCTTGGACGCGTGCATCGGGTGGGGCTGGTGATGGCGGTCGTTGCAGTGTTGCTGCTGCCTGCATGCAACCGGGGAGACGACCCGACCATCGGCGCCGGCTCCGGTAGTTCGCTCGGAACGACCCAGACGGCGCCACCCGATACCAACGCCCCCGGCGCGACGCCGCCCATCAGCGCCGCTCCCGTCGAGCCCCGGGCCCACCTGACCGACGCCCGGCTGGGCGCCCGCAGCGGAGGCGACCGGGTGGTCTTCGAGTTCGACACCGTCGTGCCGGGCTACGTCGTCGAGTACGTCAGCCGCCCGGTCACCGAGGACGGCTCCGGCAACGAAGTCGCCGTGAAAGGCGAGGCCATCCTGCAGGTGCGCATGGAGAACGCCTCGGCCGCCCGCTTCGAGGGCGAGAACGTCGTGATCACCTACAAGGGACCACGGCGCATAGTCGAGAAGGGCACCGGCGTCGTGACCGAGGTGGTGCAGGTGGGTGACTTCGAAGGTCAGCTCACCTGGGTCATCGGCCTCACCAAGATGGTCCCCACCGTCGCCATCAGCGCTCTCGGCGGGCCGAGCCGCCTGGTCCTCGACCTCGCCGCCCCCTGAGCCCAACCCCCACCCGCGCTTTCGAGGAAATAGCGGCCGGAATCCGGTCGCTATTTCCTCGAAAGCGACAGCACCTGGGTGTACAGCTCGACGTAGCGCTCGGCCAGGCGTTCGGCAGAGAGTTCGTCGGCGCGGACCTCGCCGGCTGCGGCCAGGCGGTCGGCCAGGGAGCTGTCGCTCAGGACCCGGCAGATGGCCGCGGCCAGCACGGACGGGTCCCCGGGCGCTACCAGCACCGCCTGAGTCTCCCCGAGTGCCACGTTGCGGTAACCCGGCAGGTCGCTGGCCACGATGGGCGTGGACGACGCCATGGCTTCGAGAAGCACCACGCCGAAGGACTCGCCGTGCAGTGACGGCGCGCAGAAGACATCGGCCGCCCGGAGCCGGGAGGCCGC
>Ga0187893_10014323_pt1 | contig 10840 bp, 11 predicted proteins | sample MA1701074metaG_FD_139574 | JGI IMG/M metagenome (GOLD analysis project Ga0187893, IMG submission 139574) | White microbial mat communities from a basaltic lava cave in the Kipuka Kanohina Cave System on the Island of Hawaii, USA - MA170107-4 metaG ...
CCCCGCGGCGAAGTTGACGGTGGCCGCCTCGACCCCAGGTTGTTTCGCGAGGGCCTTCTCGACCCGCGCTGCACAGGACGCACAGGTCATGCCCTCGACCTCGAAGTCGAGGGTCTTGGTGGTCAATTGACTACCTCGTATCCCGCCTCGTCGATCACCGCGACGATCTTGGGGAGCGTTACCTGGCCCGGATCGAAGTCGATGTCCACGGTGCGGGCATCGATGTCGACTGCGACATTGCGCACGCCGGCGAGCTGACCGACCGCGCCTTCGATGGTCTGTTTGCAATGCGAGCAGGAGATAGTGGGTACGTTGAGGGTGGTCGACATGTCTGTTCCTTTCATGCCTCTTGGGGCCCGGTCACGGCCGGGGTGTACTTGATGGCTTCCATCAGCTCGTCGACGATCTGGCCAGAACGGCCTTCCGCCACCGCGTCGGGGACGCAGGTCTCGAGATGTGATTGGAGGACGAGCCGGTTGACCCTCTCGAGCGAGGACTGCAACGCCGAGACCTGCTTCATGATCTCCGGGCAATAACGGTCCTCTTCGACCATCGCGATTACGGCCTCCAGGTGCCCGCGCACGGTCTTGAGCCGGTTCGTCACCGAGGCCTTGTAGGTCTCCTTCATCCTTCTATCCTACCCCACCCGGGGTGGGTTTATTCCCACCAAGCCCCGACAAAGTGGAGACCCCGGCGGAGGGGGCGCCGGGGTCTCTGTTTCTAGGAGTCGTCTGTGTCGGGGGAGGGGGAGAGAACCTGACCCAGCGTTCCTAGAACCTTGTCAGCTCACGTTCCTTCCGGGAGGATGCGGCCTCTCACACGTGGAAACCTGACTGGCGCATGCGCATAGCAGTGGTCCCGACGGTTGTACTGGCTCAGCTTGGTGTCGCATCCGGAATGGCTACAAACCCGGTCCCGGCCGTAGCGGCGGGAAGGGCGAGTCATCCCCCTGATCGCTGATCCTTTAAGGGTGTCTGACATTGTCAAGGGCCTCCTTCCTGGCGGCCTCCACCGAACAACAACTTTTCACGGCGATATCTTCCGCTGCCAGACTTCCAGGAGGTGCCTCTTGGGGCCCGGCCCGGTCGAGCAACAGTTTCCCTTTTCCCGGTTAAACCGCCGGTAAAACCTGCTACCGGTTATACGCCCGAAGAGGCTGATCGGTTCCCCTTCACCCCATCCCGAGTTTGCGCAAGAAGGCTTCGTTGTTGGGTTCTCGACCGAGGAACGCACGTAGGTGCTCGATGCCGTCACGGGTCCCGCCCTTGGCCAGCACCTCGCGCCGGTAGTCGGCGCCCACCTTGGGACTGCGAAGGCCTTCTTTGGCAAAACGGCTCCACATGTCGTCCCCGTAGACCTCCGACCACAAGTAGCCGTAATAACCGGCGTCGTAGCCGCTCAAAAGGTGCCCAAAGGAGGCGGGGTAGAAAGTCCCCTGGTGATGGGGGAAGAGGGAGATGGCGGTGGAGCGGACGTGGATTTCGTCCAGATCCTTGGTCGGCGCCTCGTCGTGGAGCCACATGTCGAAGAGGCCGAACTGCGCCTGGCGCAGGGTTAGCAGGGAGAGGTTGAGATTCTTCGCCGCCGTCAACTGGGAAACCAGGTCGGAGGGAATGGGCTCGCCGGTTTCATAGTGGCGGGCAAAGCGAGCGAGGATCTCCGGTTCCCAGGTCCAGTTCTCCATGATCTGGCTCGGCGCTTCGACGAAGTCCCCTTCCGTCGACGAACCTGCGAACCGGGTGATCTCGGCCTCGGTCAGGGTCTGATGGAGGATGTGGCCGAACTCGTGGAAGAAGGTCTCGACCTCCTGATGCTGCAGCAGCGAAGGACGCTCCGCCGTCGGCTTGGTGAAATTGGCCACGATCGCCGACAGCGGTCGCTGGTAGCTGCCGTCGGCTAGCCGACGGCCGTTGACCAGCGTGAAGGCGGCGGCGTGGCTGAACTTGCCCTCACGGGGAAAGAGGTCCATGAAGAAGCGGGCGATCTCGGCGCCGCTCTTCGCATCGTCAATCGCGTACGCCAGCACGTCGCGGTGCCAAGCCGGCATGTCGACGACCCGGTACCTGACGCCGAAAACCTCCCCGGTGAGCTCGAGCATCCCGTCGATGACGTTCTGCAAAGGGAAGTAGGCCGCGACCTGCATCGGATCGACCCCGTAGTCGCGCTTGCGGAGTTGGGTGTCGTAATAGCGGAAGTCGTACGCCTGTAGGCCGTTGTCGTAGCCGTCTGCCGCGAGCATCTCGGCGAGTTTCCCCTTCTCGGTTTGCCCGAGCTCGCTCAGGCCCGGCACCAGGCCCGAGTAGAACTGGCGGACGGCCTCTGGGACCTTCGCCATCTTCTCCTCGAGCTGATGGTGGGCCCACGATGGGTGCCCGAAGAGGTCGGCGATGTGGTGGCGAAGATCGATGGCCTCCTCGAGCAGCGAGCGGTTGGTATCGACGGCACGGCTGTTGAACCGCCGCAGGAGGTCGTCGCGCAGATCCCGGCGGGCCGAGTTCTCCATGAACGGGATGACGTCTGGATACGACATCCCGATCTTGTAGGTGCCCTCCTTCTCGCCCGCGTCGAGCCCTTCGAGGTATTGGGGGGGCAGCCCTTCGAGGTCGTCTTGGCCGACGATGATGAAGTCCTGATGCTCGTCGATGTTGCGCTGGAACAACACCCCGAGCTCGACCAGGCGCTCGGTCATGCGCTTGACCTCGGCGCGCGATTCGGCGGGCAGCTCGTGGCCGGCGCGACGCAGATCGCGCAGCGAGAACTCGAGGAAGCGCGCTCGTTCCCCCTCGAGTCGACCAGCCTCCTCGGTGGCGGCGAAGCGTCGCACCGCCTCATAGAGATCGGAACGAAAGATCAGATCGACCCCCCACTTCTGGATCCGCTCCTCGGCCTCGTTGCCGGCGTCGCGCACGGCCTTCTCGGGATGGACGTATCCCAGGAAGGCGGTGCGGCCATAGAGCTGGCCGAGCCGATCTTCGATCTCGACCAAGGGGGACAACACGTCCGCGAACGTCGGCGAGGCTTGCGAGTCGACCAGTCTGGCGACGATCGCGTCGGCCTGCGCCAACTCGCGCTCGAGGTCGGAGGCGATGTCCTCTTCTCTGATCTGCGTGTAGTCGAACATCGCGCCAACCTAACAAAGCGCGAGTCGCTTGATCCTGGTCAGGCGAACGGCAGCGGGGTCGGCAGCTCGATCGGAGTCCCTTGGCGGTAGACCGAGAGGACACGGGTGGCGGCCTCGAGGAGGTCGCGATCGGTCTCGATCACATGAGCCGGGTCGCCCACCCGTAGAGGTGGCCCGTAGAGCCGGTAGGCGGAGGTGGGGTTGAGACCCGACGCGACGGCTGCGACCATGGCCGGCCAAGGGTTGGGGTCCTCGACGGGAGCATCCGATCCGCCGAGCAGCCGGATCCCCTTCGACTCCATCGCGGCCCAGGCGTAGGCCGTGGCCGCCCGCCCCCCCAAGCGCTTGGGGAGCCAATCCACCTCGGAGGCGGCGAACGACGGCTGCACCGAGGCGGTGATTCCCAGCCGGCTCATCCGCTCGCGATCTGCCGGGGTGACCAGGGAGGCGTGTTCGATGCGGAGCCGGTCGGCGGGCGCTCCCTCGGCGATCAGCTCCGCGAACAAGTCGAGGACCGCGCCATTGGCCGCGTCGCCGATCGCATGGATGGCAACTGTGCCTCCGAGCTCGAGACAGGCGCGGGCCATCGTCGTCGCATGGTCGGGGACCAGGCGGAGGACTCCCCGGTTGGAGGGCTCGTCGTCGAACGGCTCGTGCAGGGCCGCGGTCCGGGCGCCGAGGGCCCCGTCGGCGAACTCCTTCCACCCGAGGAACCGCACGTTCGGAAGCGAAGCGGCGGCGATTTCTCCCGCCGAGGCCCGAAGATCTGGCGGCGAGTCGGCGATCACCAGCACCTCGAGATCCAGGGGCAGGAGGGGGGCGATCTCGAGGAGCGACGCGACCTCGTCGTCTACCTCACACCACAGAGCCTTGCTGGTCGAGACGATCGTGGTGATCTTGCCGAGGCCGAGGCCCGCCAAGCCCCTCAAGGCTCGCGCGGCCTCGGATGGGGCGAGGGGTGGTCGCAGGCCCGCCACCGCGTCGCCGACGGGGGCGATCTCGGTCTCGCGGAGAACGCCGTCGGGATGATCCGCCAGGCCGGCCAGGGCCAGCGCCGCCGAGTTGGCGACCGCGGCGTGCCCGCAGTAGCGATAGAGCAGCGTCGGGGTGTCGCCTGTTGCCCGGTCGACCTCGTATCGATCCGGCAGCCGCCCTTCGGCGAGAGCTTCGTCGTCGAGGCGGTTGCCGATTAGGGCCTGGCCCGGCTGCAAGTCCTCCGCCGCCTTCCTGACGAGCGCAAAGACGCCGCCGAGATCGCCGGCCTGTTTGAGCGACAGACCCAACACCGCACCGGCGTAGCCGAAGGGATGGAAATGGTGGTCGTGGCGTGGCGCGCCGAGGTAGCCCTCGTGGGTCACGGAGCGGGTGGCCGAGAACTCGGCGGCCTGCCCGATCGCGGCCACCCGGCCGTCTTCGACGAGCAGCGAATCGGCGCCCGGATGTCCGACGATGCCGCGCCCGGTGAGGCGAAGGCTCATGCGCTGTGCAAGGCGGCCAGCAACGGCTCGTGGATCGACGCGTTGCTGGCCACGATCGCCGCGTCGTCGAGTCGATGCGGGTCGCCTTCGAGATCGCTGATCCGCCCGCCGCCCTCTTCCACGAGGAGGACTCCGGCGGCGGCATCCCAAGGTTGGATGCCGAACTCCCAATAGCCCTCGTAGCGGCCGCAGGCCACCCAGGCCAGATCGAGCGCCGCCGACCCGATGCGGCGAATGCCCCGCACCCGAACGAGAACCTCACCCATGATCGCGGCGTAGCGGCGGCCATGGACGTTGCGGTCGTAGGGGAAGCCGGTCGCCACAAGGCTGGCGCCGAGATCGGTCTGCGGGCTCACGGTGATCGGGGTTTCGCCAAGCCACGCCCCGCGTCCCTGTGCGGCGGTGAACTCCTCGGCCCGGCAGACGTCGATGATGTCGGCGACCTCGGCACGGCCATCGATCCACAGCGCCACCGAAACCGCGAGCTGGGGGATCCCGTGGAGGAAGTTGACCGTGCCGTCGAGCGGATCGACGATCCAAACCCTTCCCTCCTCGAAGCTCTGACCGCCGCTTTCCTCAGCCAGCGTGGCGTCCCCAGGGCGGGACTCGGCAAGCACGCCGAGGATCGCCGTTTCGGCTTCCTGATCGACGAGGGTGACCGGGTTGGCGTCGCCTTTCCACTCGGCCGAGGTGGCCTTCCCGAAGGCGCGTCGAATGATGTCAGCCCCTGCGCGCGCCGCCCGCCGAGCGACCTCGAGATCGTTCACGGCCGAACCCTACCGACCGCCTGCCTCGTAGACTCCGGTCCGTGCGGTCGGTACTCCTTGCTCTGACCGCGGCCGCCCTCGCGGTGGTGGCCTTTCCCCCGTTCTCGCAGGCATGGCTGCTGCCCGTGGGTCTGGCTCTCTACTTCGCCGCGGTCACCGCCACCGGGCATCCGTTCTGGGTTGGAGCCCTCTATGGCTGGGCCTTCTTCTCCGGTCTCATCTGGTGGGTGGGCAAGCTGGGTCTGATCGCGGTGGCGCCGCTGGTCCTGGTCTTCGGCCTCTATCCGGGCTTGCTGGGATTGCTCGTTCATCGTTTCCCCCAACATCTGTTCCCGGTGGCCGTCGGCGGCTGGGCGTTGATGGAGGCGATCAGGGTGCGCTTTCCCGTCGGCGGGTTCGAGTGGGGGCTCGCCGGCTATCCAATGGCCGAGTACCCGATCACCCGCGGCGCAGCCGCGCTGATCGGCACGAGCGGGTGGAGCGTCCTTCTCGTCGCGCTCGCCGTGGGTTTCGTCCTTGCTCTGCGGGGAAACTGGCGACCGCTTCTCTGGTCCTGGGTGGGCGTCCTGGGTGTCCTGCTCGTCGCCTTCCTCGTCCCCGAGAGGGAGAAGGGGGAGGCGCTCTGGGTAGCGATCGTCCAGGGGTCGACCCCCTGTCCGCTCGAGCACTGCTTGAACGAGCGCCGCCTCACCTATCAGCAACACCTCGATCTCACGAGGACGATTGCTGCCACCTCGGCCGACCTCGTGGTCTGGGCCGAGGGCTCCACCGGCTCCTTGAACGCCGACCCGGTCCTGGTCGACGAAGTCGCCGAGGAGATGGGCGCGGAGGCCGCCCGCATCGAAGCCCCTCTCCTGGCGGGTGGAGACCGGCCGCTGTCCGACACCCACTGGGTGAATGCCGTTGTCGCCTTCGGCCGCAATGGCGAGATCGTCGGTGAGTATCAAAAGCGCCATCCCGTCCCCTTCGGCGAGTACATCCCGGCGCGTCCGCTGTTCGAGTGGATCCCTGCCCTGTCGCAAGTTCCCCGCGACATGATTCCCGGTGACGAGCCGGGACTCTTCGCTCTCGAGCGAGGCGTCATTGGCACCGTGATCTCGTTCGAAGGAACCTTTGCCCGCTATGGACGCGACGTCGCCAAGGAGGGAGCGCAGCTCTTGGTGGTGGCGACCAACGAGGGGAGCTACGAGTTCACCCCGGTCTCCGACCAGTTCTTCCAGATGTCGTCGATGCGGGCCTCCGAGCTCGGGCTCGACGTCGTCCACGCCGCGGTCACCGGCAAGTCGACGTTTTTCACCGACGGAGGCGTTCAAGGAGAGACCGCCGACTTCCTCCTGCAACGAGTCCTGTCCGGCACCGTGCGCCTGGCGACCGGGCCGCCGACGGTTTACACCCGGCTCGGCGACTGGGTGCAAATGCTTGCCATCATCGGGGGAGCGGCCTTTGTCATCTGGAAGAAGCGAACCGACTCCCTATCGTGAGCCCATGCCGAAATTTGCCTGGCTGGCTTCCCACGAGGCTTACCAACCCGAAGTCCTCCTCGACCAAGTAGTGGCGGCAGAGAAGGCCGGATTCGACGCCATCACCGCCTCCGATCACTTCCATCCCTGGGTCGACGACAACAGCGCTGCCGGCTTCGTCTGGACCTGGTTTGGGGCCGCGGCGGAACGCGCAAAGTCGCTGACCTACATCACCTCGGTGACGTGTCCGCTCTTCCACTACCACCCGGCGATGATCGCCCAGGCGGCGGCGACGGTGAGCCGGCTCGCCCCCGGCGGGTTCGTGCTCGGGGTCGGCACCGGCGAGAACATCAACGAGGGTCCGTGCGGCTTCGAGTTCCCCGGTTATGGCGAGCGCATCCGGCGGATGCGGGAGGCACTCGAGATCATCCACCGGCTGCTCGACGGGGAGAAGGTCGACTTCGACGGCGAGTTCTACCAGGTGAACAAGGCCAAGCTCTACAGCCCGCCAGCCGGGGAGGTGCCGGTGTGGATGGCGGCCGGGGGCGAGCAGTCGGCGACGTTTGCCGGCGAGAACGCCGACGGCCTCATCACCTCGGTCAAGGACCCCGCCGAGACTCTCGAGAACATCATCAAGCCCTTCCAGGCGGCCTGCCATCGCAAGGGCGCGAGCGACGGCTCGATCATGGCCACCCGCTGGGTGGTGCTGGCCGACTCCGACGACGAGGCCTGGGAGGCGCTCGGCTCGATGCGAGGGCTGCGGGCTCCTGGTCGTCTGGAGGAGGTCGACCCGATGGTCCTGCGCCAGCGCGCCGATCAGATGGACCGCGACGAGATCCTCTCGAAATACACGATCGTGAACAGGGCCGAGGAGATCATCGAGGCGTACCAGCCGCTCGTCACCGAGATCGGGGCCGATGTGATCTCGATCCAAATCGCCTCCAACGATCCCGAGGGGGCGATCGCGCTCGTCGGCGCGGAAGTCCTGCCAAAGCTCCGAGCGTTGGGGTAGTTGCCGCCTCCTGAACTTTGGCGGCAGCAACTCGTAACCGTTTCGTCACGGTTGAGAAGCGAGAATTCGCTCATGGGTCGACCTCGCCGGGTTCGGTGGTGGTTCCTTCCGCTCGCCCTCGCCGAGGTCGTGGTAGCCATCGTCGGCTTTGGCGAAGTCTTGCGGTCTCCGGAGATCGTCGACATACCTGTCTTCACCACCCTCCTGACCTCGCGCGGGGTGCCGATCTTGGTTCTGGTCTGGGGCCTGCTCATCTTTCCTTCGATCTTGGCGATGGCCGCCGGTGCCTTCATCTTCATCGCCGCCCGGCGCGAAACCTTCCCGATTTGGTTTGCTTTGGGCCTGGTCGCGCTTTACCTCGTACAGGGTGGAGCCGGCGTTGGTGTTGCCGAGGCCTGGGGTCTCTCGGGAGCGCTCGTCGATACGGTGCTCTGGATTGCCGCCTCGCTGATCTTTCTCTTGTTTCCGAACGGGCGTTTTGTCCCTCGTTGGTCCGGCTGGATATGGCTGCTTGCGGTCCTGCCCCTCCTGCTCGACATCTCTCTCACCCAGGACCTGCGCCGCCTCCTCTCCGAGTCGGGAACGAGCATCGGGGGAGGCCGCCTCGTCGGCGCGTTGGCGGTGATTTCGATTTTTGCGTTCGTAATCGGTTCCCAGATGATTCGCTACCGATGGTTTTCCACTCCGATCGAACGGCTCCAGACAAGGTGGGTGCTCGTCGGAGCGGTCCTGGTCTTGTTCCCGGCCATCGTTGCCAACGCGGTGAACCTGGTGGCTCCCGGACACCAGAGCGTGGGCTGGCTGGTAGCGGTCACCGCCATCTCGGGCTGGGTCATTCCAGTCGCTTTCGCCATCGCGGTGACGAAGTATCGGCTCTACGACCTGGATCGCGTCATCTCCCGCACCGTCACCTACGCCGTCGTCGTCGGGGCGGTGGGGTTGCTGTACGTCGCCGGTATTACCGTCGTACAGCTCGTCATCCCCCAGTCGGGCTCCCTCGGCGTGGCCGCCTCGACGCTCGCCGCGGTGGCGCTGATCACGCCGCTCCGTCACCGAGTGCAGCGGGCCGTCGAACGTCGGTTCAATCGCGCCCGCTACGACGCACAGATCGAATCCGCCGCCTTCGGTTTGCGGCTGCAGGCCGCATTGAATCTCGACGACCTCCTCGCCGACGTGGCTGAGTTTCTCGCCAAGACGTTGCAGCCTGGTTTCGCTTCGGTCTGGATCTCAGCTAGTCGGAGCGACTCCTCAGCTAATGCCTCGCTCCGCAGCGACAGTTCATAGCCAAGTCGCTAGCGGTTAACGAGACCGAGGTTCTTCAAGAGCCTGGCGTTGGCGGTATCCTTGGCACATGAAACGCACGAATCTTGTGCTTGATGAGCAGTTGCTCGAGGAGGCGGTGCGCGTCTCCGGACAGCGCACCTATTCGGCCGCCGTCCAGATGGCGTTGGCGGACTTTGTGCGGCGGGCGCGCGCCGGCCGGATCCTCGAACTGGCCGACTCGGGCCTCTGGGAGGGCGATCTTTCGGAGATGAGGGGTGACGCCGCGCCTCGACGCCCTCGCTAGGTGATCCTCCTCGACACATCGGCCTGGATTGAGGTCTTCGCTCGCCCCGCACGTCTGCAGGTCGATGAGGTCGGCGGCCTCGACGAGATCGTCACCTGCCTTCCGGTCATCCAGGAAGTGCTCCAAGGCTTCCGAGACGACCCTGCTTTTCGCCTCGCCCGCCAGGCCATGCTGGCGCTTCCGATCGTCGAGTCCCCGCTCCGTCTGGAGCTTTTCGAAGAGGCGGTCATGCTCTACAGGTCCGCCCGCCGTAGTGGAGTGTCGATCCGCTCGAGCGTCGACTGCCTGATTGCGGCGTGTGCGCTTCGACACAATCTCACGGTGGTCCACCGTGACCGCGACTTCGGAGGGCTGGCTCGCGTCTCAGAGCTCCGACAACGCGATCTCCGGCGGAAGTCCCGTGGTTGATCCCGATTCACTCGGTAGGTCGGGGCTGGGTACTCCGGAGGTAAGCCTCGCCTCGCGGCGACAGCTCGTAGCCGATCCGCAAGCTGTACGTGAGACCGAGATTCTTCAACTTGCGCACGTCGACTTTGAACGGCAGCGTCTCCCGGCCTTGCATGGCGGCCAGATCAGGTGCCCGCCGGCCCGGGTGGGAGTCGATCAGCGCAAGAACCTCCCTTGTCCACGAGCCGTGGGTCGAGGCGCGGTCAAGGCGGTCGAGCCGACGGTCGAGATCGGCCAGCTCCTCCTCGCTCAAGTCGGCCGTTTCGGCGAGAACCGCTCGAGGGTCGGGCCCGGGAGCGACGTGGAACCGGATGAGAAACGTCGCGTCTCCCGGCCTTAGCTCCTTGACCAGCTCGAGCGACGAGCGATAGCCGGCCTCGCGGGCGAGGTCGTCGGTGAGGTCCTTCTCTTCGATGATCTCCACCGAATCAATCTCGAGAATCGTCCCCGCGCTGCGATAGCGTCGGCCCGCGACAACCCGGGGACGATCCCAGCGGCGCACGGCGACGGTCACCAGACCATCGGCGATGGGAGCCCAAAATCGCTGCAGGAAGCGCACGGGGCGATTGTCGTACTAGTTGACTTCGGAGGAAAGGAGACAGGGTGAGAGGGGCGATTGCGGCCGCCGTGGTGTGTGGGGTGGCAGTGGCGATGCAGGCGACCTTCACCGGGAGCATGCAACGGCAGATGGGGACGCTCGAGGCCACCTTCGTGACCTACTTCTCCGGGGGGATCGTGATCGGGCTCCTGATCCTCCTCGCCCGCGGGGGGCGTCTCGCCGCCGGGGTAGGTCTCCCCTGGTACGTCTACACCGCCGGTCTGCTCGGCCTTGTCATCATCGGAGCCCTCTCCCTTTCGGTGGGCCAGCTCGGCCTCGTGCCCGCCCTGGTGCTGATCACGGTCAGCCAATTCGTGGTGAGCGCCGTCATCAACCACTTCGGGCTCCTCGGCTCGGCGGTCGACCCGATCGACCTCGGCAACATCGCCG
>Ga0187893_10014324_pt1 | contig 10839 bp, 11 predicted proteins | sample MA1701074metaG_FD_139574 | JGI IMG/M metagenome (GOLD analysis project Ga0187893, IMG submission 139574) | White microbial mat communities from a basaltic lava cave in the Kipuka Kanohina Cave System on the Island of Hawaii, USA - MA170107-4 metaG ...
ACCGCGCCGTCGGACAGCGAGTGGTCGCGGTCATGGCGCACGGCTCGCACGCCGAGCTGGTCGCCGTGCCGGCCCTCACCACCTGGGTGTTGCCCGATGGGCTGGACCTGAAGCTCGGCGCCTGTGTGCCGATCCCGTTCGGCACCGCCGACGACTGCCTCTTCGAGTTCGGCCGCCTGCAGGCCGGCGAAACCGCGTTGATCCATGCCGGCGCCGGCGGGGTCGGGATCGCGGCGATCCAGCTCGCCAAGCGCGCCGGCGCCACCGTGCTGGCCACCGCCTCGAGCGATGAGAAGCTCGAACGCCTGAAGGCCTTCGGGCTCGACCACGGCATCAACTACCGCAGCGGCGATTTCGCCGCCGCCGTCCGCCAGTGCACCGGCGGCCACGGCGCCGACGTGATCGTCGATTCGGTCGGCGGTCGCACGCTCGAGGGCAGCATGGACGCGGCCGCGTATCGCGGGCGCATCGCCTACGTCGGCTCGGCGGGACGTGACGCGTTCCGGCCCAACGTCGACGCGCTGCGCCCGGGCAACAAGACCATCACCGGCATCTTCCTCGGCGCCGAGCTGATGACCAACTATGCGCGCGTCCATCCGATGATCGCGCGTCACCTCGCCGACCTCACCCTCGGCACGTTGCGCGTGCCGATCGACCGCGAGTACCCCCTCGCCGACGCGGCCGCCGCCCACGCCCACGTCGAGAGCCGCCAAGCCTTCGGCCGGGTGGTGCTGGTACCCTGACGCGCCACGGTGGGCCCCGTGGAGGGCGGCGCGGCGGCAGGACGCCGAGGGTGAAGCGGACCAGCACGTCGATGACCTGATCGAGATCCGTGTAGCGGCCATCGAGGTAGCTCAGCGCCAGTCTCTGCGTGAGGACGATCAACCCCTCGGCGATCATCTCGATCTGCTGCCGTTCGCCCGCCGATGCAGTGGGGGCGCCGAGCTTGACGAGATCCGCCGGCATCGATTCCTTCACGATCCTGGAAAAGGCCGCCGATGTCGGCGGCACCTGGCGCGACAACACCTATCCCGGCGCGGCGTGTGACATCCCCTCGCATCTCTACTCGTTCTCGTTCGAGCCCAAGTCCGATTGGTCGCGCCTTCTCGCCGCAGCAGGAGATCCACGACTATCTCCGCCAGTGCGTTGAGAAATACGATCTCGGGCGCCACATCCGCCTCGACACGGAAGTGACCGGGGCAGAGTTCGATGCCGCGGCGGGCGTGTGGACGGTGCGCATCCGCGACGGCCTGCCGCTGGCGGCACGCGCGCTGGTGCTGGGCAACGGTGCGCTCAGCATTCCCTCGTATCCCGATCTGCCCGGTCTCGAGGCCTTCGCATGGCCGCGCGGAAGCGCGGCCCTCCAAAATCACATATCGGGACACGGCCAGAACCGGGTGTCGCGCTTGCTCGTAAGATTTGCGTCCTCTACTAACAACTAGCTCCGCATTGCGCTCATGAGGACGATTCTTCGGAAAGGCGCAGCCCTCGTCTGCGCGATTGCCGTGCTCGTCGGCTGTGGCGACGGCGGCTCATCCTCGTCCTCGCCGCTCCCGAACGGGCCCGTGCCGGCGCCCTGGCAGCGCACCGAATCGCGCGCGCCGTGCGCCGACTTCCATCCGCTGCGCGCGCCGTACTTCGGCGACCTGCACGTACACACGCGCGTGTCGGCCGACGCGACCATCTACGGCACCAAGGTCGGACCGCGCGATGCCTACGCCTACGCGCGCGGCGACGAGATCGCCTTGTCCGACGCGGACGAGCAGCCCACCCGCCGCACCCGCATCGATCGGCCCCTCGATTTCACCGCCGTCACCGACCACTCCGAGTGGTTCGGCGAGGTCGAGGTGTGCACGACCCCCGGGTCGCCGGTGTACGACGACGAGATCTGCGAGATTCTCCGCCAGGTCGAGCCGCCGAACCGCCAGTTCGCCACCACCATCCGCTGGCTGTTTCCGGCCGGGGTCAACAATCCGCCGCCCGGGCTGCCGTTCTGTATGCTGCCCGGCGTCGACTGCGACGGCGCCGCGATCTCGGTGTGGCAGGATATGCAGGCGGCGGCCGAAGAAGCGTACGACCGCACCGCCGCCTGCTCGTTCACCAGCTTCATCGGCTACGAGCACACCGCCAGCCTGGCCGGGCGCCACCTGCACCGCAATGTGATCTTCCGCAACGAACACGTGCCCCTCTTCGCCGCCAGCCAACTCGACACCGCCGCGGGTGGAATCCCGCAGGGGGTGTGGACCGCCATCGAACGCGATTGCCTCGATGCGGGTAACGGCTGCGATGCCGTCATCATCCCGCACAACCCGAACCTGAGCGACGGACAGCAGTTCTTCGATCCCGCAGACGCCGTCGAGGCACAGCGCCGGCAGGACCGCGAACCGCTGGTGGAGATCCACCAGCAGAAGGGCAACTCGGAGTGTCGGTTCGACCGCCTGGCCGGCCGCGGCGTCGGCACCGAGGACGAGCTCTGCGCTTACGAGCAGGTCCTCGAGGCCAGCCAGACGCCGGGCCGGCCGGATCCCACCATCGACGAGTACCCGCGCCGGAATATGGTGCGCAATGCGCTCGAGGACGGTCTGCTGTTCGAGCAGACGCTCGGCGCCAACCCCTTCAAGATGGGCTTCATCGGCAGCACCGACACGCACAACGCGCTGGCCGGAGGCACCGCCGAGGACGAGTGGGTCGGCGGCAACGGTAACAACGACGCCACGCCGGGGCTGCAGATCGATGACAACCGGCGCAGCAATCCCGGCGGTTTGGCCGTGGTCTGGGCCGAGGAGAACTCGCGCGATGCGCTCTTCGCCGCGCTGCGCCGGCGCGAGACCTACGCGACCAGCGGCACCCGTCCGGTGCTGCGCTTCTTTGCCGGGTCGCTCGGCGGCGTGCATTGCGGCGCGGCTAACCTGATCGAGCAGGCCTACGCCACCGGCACGCCGATGGGCGGCGAGATCGGCGCCGTGCGCGGCGCAGCCAGCCCGCGATTCGTCGTGTTCGCCGCCAAGGATCCCGGCACGGCCACCAAGCCCGGTACCGACCTGCAGCGCGCGCAGATCATCAAGGGTTGGGTCGGCGCGGATGGCCTGGCGCACGAGAAAGTGTTCGAGGTCGCCGGCGAGGCGGACAACGGCGCGGCGGTCGATCCCGCCTCCTGTCAGCCCGTCGGCAAGGGCGCTACCGAGATCTGCGCCGTCTGGGAAGATCCCGAGTTCGATCGCACGCAACGCGCGTTCTACTACGTGCGACTGCTCGAGAACCCCACCTGTCGCTGGAGCACGCTGGTCTGCAAGGCGGCCGGTGTCGACCCGTTCTCGGCGGATTGCGAGACACAGGCTGCGGCGATCGACGCGTCGTTGAGCGATTGCTGCCTGGCCCAGACTGACGACCCGTTTCTGACCCCGTTCATCCAGGAACGAGCCTGGTCGTCGCCCGTGTGGTACCGCCCCGAAGCGATTGCGGACGTCGACGGCGGCGTGCGCTTCGGTAACGGTTCGGCTGGCGATCAGCTCACGCTGCGCGTCCGCATCGGGGCGCTCCCCGCTGGCGTCGACCCCGAGGCCGACGGTCTGACCGTTGCGGTCACCGACGACGGCGACATCTATCGCTTCAGCGCCGCGCTCACGCGCGACGGCACGCGGTACGTTCTCGCATCGGGTGCGGGACCCGAGGCTCCCGACGGCCTTACGCTGGAACTCCTGCCGAACGGCGAAGCGGTGCTGGAGCTGCAGGCCGCTGATCGCGATCTGTCCGCCGCCGACCGCGTCGACCACATCGTCGAGGTCGCCGTCACCATCGGCACCTATCACGCCTCGCACACCCGCCTGTGGGAAGCGCGCGGCAACCAGCTGCGCCCCGCCGCGAGCTGAGCGTGCCGCCCAATTGGCGCGCCCGGGTAGCGCCGGCCCTCGTGGCCGGCCCCCTCCGCCAGTGGCCGACTCGGCGCGTACGCCGGTGGGGCGCCGGGACAAGCCCGGCAACTACCCGGCAACGCGGCGTAGCGCGGACACGCGTCATGCACTTCCTCCTCCTCGGCGCGCTGCTCTTCGGCGTGCAGCGGTACTGGACGTCGACCGCCGACCCCGCACCGCGCCCGACACCGATCGTGCTCACCGGCGGCGACATCGAGCGCTGGCGGCGCGAATGGCCGCAGCAGTACGGCGTCATGGCGACCGGTGCGCCGACCGATGCGGAGATCATCGAGGCGGCCATCGATGAGGCCGTCCTGCTGCGCGAGGCGTTCGCGCGCGAGTTCGACCGCCGCGATCCGGTCGTGCGCGAGCGGCTCATCCAGCTCGGACGCTACCTGGGCCTGGCGTCCGGAGGCAGCGACGAGGTGATCGAGCGCGAGGCGCGCGCGCTCGGGTTGCAGCGCAGCGATGAGGTCGTCCGCCGCCATCTGGTGGAGATGATGCGGCTTGCGGCGGCCAAACCAGTCCCTGCCGACCTGCCGGACGACGCCGCGCTGCAGGCCTACTATGCAGCCAACGCAGCGCGCTACGCGCAGCCCGAGCGCATCGGCTTCAGCCATGTGTACCTGAGCGCCGAGCGGCGCGGCGACCGACTCGACGCCGATGCGCGCGCGCTGCTCGCCGAGCTTCGCCGCAGCGCCGCCGACCCCGCCGCGGCGCCGGCGCGCGGCGACCCGTTCGCCCGTGCAGCAGCCGTTCCGCTCGCATCGCTCGCCGACATCGATCGCGCCTTCGGCACCGGCTTTGCCGACGCCCTGGCCGAGCTTCCCGAACGCACCTGGTCGGGACCTATCCGCTCGGCCTACGGCCTGCATCTGGTGTGGATCGACGCGCGCGCAGCCGCCGCTGTCCCGCCGATCGAAGCCGTCCGCAGTCGCGTCCTCCATCAATATCTGGACGAACACAGCCAGGCGCGCATGCGCGAGCGGCTGCGCACGTGGCGCGCGCGCTACGACGTCCGCGTCGAGCGGTGACTTCCGGCCGCCATCCCCGCGTGCTAGCTGCCGAGCATGAAATTCACCCCGCTGACCCCGGAGCTCTACGACTATCTCGTCCAGCACGGCCACAATGCCGATGCGGTGCTCGCCGAGCTCGCCCGGGAAACCGAGGCGCTCGGACCGATCGCGCTCATGCAGATCGCGCCCGAGCAGGGCACGTTCCTTTCCATCCTGGTGCGCGCCATCGGGGCGCGCAGCGCGGTCGAGATCGGCACCTTCACCGGGTACAGCTCGATCTGCATCGCGCGCGGACTGCCGGCGGACGGCCGGCTGCTCTGCTGTGACATCAGCGAGGAGTGGCCGAAGATCGCGCGCAAGTACTGGGCGAAAGCCGGGCTCGCCGATCGCATCGAGCTGCGCGTCGGGCCGGCGGTCGAGACCCTGCGCGCCCTGCCCGCCGAATACGCCGTCGACTTCGCCTTCATCGATGCCGACAAGACGTCGTACCGCGACTACTACGAGGCGCTGCTGCCGCGCCTGCGCCCGCACGGGCTCATCGTCTTCGACAACGTCCTGTGGATGGGACAGGTGCTCGACGCGCAGACCACCTCGGAAGACACCCGAGCCCTGCGGGCGCTCAACGATTTCATCGCAGGCGACCGGCGCGTGCAGGCCGTGATGATCTCGATCGCCGACGGCCTCACCATCGTGCGCAAGAAAACACCGAACGAAAACGCAACGTGACCTGTGGAGGGCGCCGCGCCGTCGGCGCCGAGGGAGAGGGGGGGTGGGTCAGAGCGACGGCCGGCGAGGCCATTTCACCTACCACCACCCCAGCCCCCGGCGCCGACGGCGCGGCGCCCTCCACAGCGCGCGGGCAGGGTGCTGGTACGAAACGCGTCGTGTGGCTACGTTAGTGACACCGATCATGCAACCGATAGACCGCGTCCAACTGGTCACCCGCCGCGCCGTGCTGCGCGGCGCCATCGCGGGGGCCGGAACACTGGCCGTCTCGCGATGGCTCGGTCCGCTGCGCGCCTTGGCCAGTCAGCCATCCGGCGCCGCCGCGCGCTGGGAATTGGGCAACGCCGACGCCAACGGGGTGCGCCTGCCCGCCGGCTTCACCTCGCGCATCGTCGCGCGCAGCGGCAAGCGCCCTGTCTCGAGCTCTCCATACGCCTGGCACGCCTCGCCCGACGGCGGCGCCTGCTTCCCAACCGACGACGGTGGCTGGGTGTATGCGTCGAACAGCGAGCTGCCGCACGGGGGCGGCGGCGCCGGCGCGTTGCGCTTCAACGCGAGCGGCGAGCTCGTCGACGCCTATCGGCTGCTCGACAAGACGACGCTCAATTGCGCCGGCACCAGGACGCCGTGGGGCACGTGGCTGTCGTGCGAGGAACACAAGAAGGGCCGCGTCTGGGAATGCGATCCGCTCGGCCGCACGCCGGCGATCGTGCGCCCGGCGCTCGGAACCTTCACGCATGAAGATGCCGCGGTCGATCCGCGGAACGGCCGCGTCTACCTGACCGAAGACTCGCCGGACGGCCACTTCTATCGCTTCACGCCGGCGCGCCCCGCCGACGCCGGCCGCCTGGATCTCTCGGAGGGCGCGCTCGAGGTTTCCGAGGTGATCGGCGGCCGCCAGGAAGGAACGTTGCGCTGGCACGTCGTGCCCGACCCGAGCGCGGCGACGACCCCGACGGCGCGCCAGGTTCCCGCCAGCACGGAGTTTCCGGGCAGCGAGGGTCTCGTCTGGCACGACGGGACGCTGTACTTCTCGACCAAGTTCGACAACCGGATCTGGGCGTACGACACGGCGGCGGAGTCGGTACGCATTCTCTACGACGAGGATCGCCACCCCGAACCACTGCTCACCGGCGTCGACAACGTCACCGTCTCGCCGACCGGCGAAGTGCTGGTCGCCGAGGATGGCGGCGACATGCAGATCGTCGCCATCACCGCGTCCGGCGAGCTCTATCCGATCTTGCAGGTGGAAGGGCACCTGGGCTCGGAAATCGCCGGCCCCGCCTTCGACCCCTCCGCCACTCGCCTCTACTTCAGCTCGCAGCGCGGCCCGATCGGCCTGCTCAACAGCGGCATCACCTTCGAAGTCACCGGGCCGTTCAAGACAACGTAGGGCCGGCTGCGCCGGCCACATGCGCCCCGACGGCCGGCACAGCCGGCCCTACTGGGGCGGCGCGCCGCCCTCCAGAGCTCCGACGGTCACTCGGGGCCGAACTCGCTACTCGGGTAATCGGGCAACACGTCCTTCAGCTCATCGAGCTCGGTGCGCTCGTGGGCGAGATGGCCGGTCGCGTAACAGGCGTGCGCCAAGAGGTAGGTCGCACCCGGCGTGGTGAGGAACTGGAAGACGATGGCGAGCCCGCCGCGCACGGACACCGCCGGGTCGCTGCCGAGGAAATAGAGCGCCGGCGCCAGAATGAGCAATGCCACGCCGAGCGTGCCGGCCTTCCCGGCCGCGTGCATGCGCGTGTAGACGTCGGGAAATCGGATAAGGCCGATGCCCGTGACGAGCATGAAGAACGTGCCGCCCAGCATGAGCGCCACGACGGCCACCTCGACGACCAGGTGCGCCACCGCCGTCATCAGAAGATCCGCCCACGGGTGAGATACTTGGCGATCGCGGCGGAACCGATGAACCCGACCAGCGTGAGGATCCAGACCGCATCGAAGTACAGGGTCGAGTTCCACAGCACGCACAGGACGCAGATCATGCCGACGATGACCGTCGAGAGCGTATCGAAGGCCACGGCCCGGTCGGCGGCGCGCGGCCCGATGATAATCCGGGTCAGGCAGAGCACCGCGGCGATGAACAGGCCGAACAGGCACAGGGTGGCGACGGTCGCGACCATCCGTTCACGTCCTCCGCGTGCGGCGACCGGCCCGCGTCCAGCGCAGGATGCTCGCCTCGAGCACCGCCTTGGTCGACTGGCGAAGCTCCTCCGGACTCTGGCCGATGTCGATGGCGTGCATGACGAGCAGGCGGCGATGCGGATCGACATGCACGGTGATGGTGCCGGGCGTCAGGGTGATCGAGTTGGCAAAGAACGTGATCTCGAGGTCGGTCTTCGCCTCCAACGGAACGCCCACGAACCCCGAGCGCAGCCGGTGGAGCGGGCCGAGCGCCAGTTTGGCCACGCTGATGCTCGCCAGCACCACCTCACGGGCGAGGATCAGTACATAGCGCACAAAATAGGGCACGGCGCGGACGCTCATCGCCCGCTCCCGCCGCTCGCGATCCGGCGCGGTCCCAGGACGGCCTCCACGTAGGACGCCGGCTGGATGAGCTCATCGGCGGCATCCCCGGCGAGGCGTAAGAACGGCTGCCCCCACAGGCCGAGGACGACGGTAGCCATGACCAGCAGTGATGCCGGCGCCGCGACCGTGCGCCAGCCGCCGGCGGCGCGCGCAGCCGGCGACGTTCCCCAAAACGCGTACGACCAGATCTTCAGCATGGAGAGCAGCGTGAAGAAGCTGGTCGCGACCGCGATCGCCACGATCACGCCGCGGCCGCCCTCGAGACCGACGCGCACGAGCAGGACCTTGCCCAGGAAGCCCGAAAACGGCGGCATCCCCGCCAGCGAGAACGCCGCCACGAGGAAGAGCGCCGCCGCGCCCGGCGCCGCGGTGGCGATCCCTCCCATATGCTTGAGTCGTTTTGATCCGCTCAGCAGCTCGGCCACCCCGCCTAACATGAAGAGGCTCGATTTCACCACGCTGTGATGCGCGACGAAATATATGGTGCCGACCAACGCCGCACGGGCCAGCTCCGCGTCCACAGCCAACCCGATTCCCATCACCATGTACCCGATCTGGCTGATGCTGTGCCACGAGAGAATGCGGCGGATCTCCCACTGACAGAGGGCGCCCAGGACGCCGAGCAGCATGGTGAACCCCGACAGGGCCAGCAGGATCTGCAGGGGCAGCTCATGCCCCTCTTGGCGGAACGTCATGACGAACACACGCAGCAGCGAATACACGCCCACCTTGGTCAGCAGCCCGGCGAAGTAGCCGTTCACCCCCGCCGGCACGATCGGATACGAGTCCGGCAACCAGAAGAAGAGCGGGAAGGCCGCGGCCTTGAACGCGAAGACAATCAGCAGCACGATCGAGACGGCGGTGACCGCCGCCGCGCGCGGGCCGGCCAGCCCGGCGGTGCGCACCGCGACGTCGGCCATGTTGAGCGTGCCGACCAGCGCGTAAACGAGCGCGACCCCTACGACGAACAGCGCGCCCCCGAGCATGTTGAGCGCGATGTACATGAGGGCCTGCCGCACCTGGGCGCGGCTCGCGCCCACCATCATGGATCCGTAGGACCCGACCAGCATCACCTCGTAGGCGACGAAGAGGTTGAAGAGGTCGCCGGTGATGAACGACCAGTTCACACCGCACAGGAGGATCTGAAACAGGGGGTGGAAGAAGTAGCGCTCCTGCGTATCGGTCACGGTCGGCAGGCTCACCAGCAGCGCCACCGTGCCGACCGACATGGACAGGCACAGCATGATGCACGCCAGCCGATCGGCGACGAAGGCGATCCCGTACGGAGCCAGGTACCCGCCGATCATCGACGCCTGGATGCCGTGCCTGTCGACGTAGCCGAGCAGCCAGAACACGTAGGCAGTGAGCAGCACGCACGACCCGACGTTCACTGCCCGCTCGAGGCGCGGCCACCCGTTGAGCAGCGCCAGCAGCAGCGCGGTGAAGAAGGGAACGAGGATGACGAGCACCAGGCTGTTCACCGCCGGCCTCACTCGTCCCCGGACCCGAGCGCGTCGGGGTTGTCTGTGCGAAAGTCGCGGTAGACGACGTACGATACGGTGAGGAAGAGCGCCCCGACCGCAAAGCTGATGACGATCGCGGTGAGGATGATGTCCGGCGGCAGGGGATCCATCAGGTCCGCCACCGCGCCCGGGTCGCTCACGAACGGCGCGTTGCTGCGCAGGGTGAAGCCTCCGCAGGCGATCATGAACAGGTTCACCGCGTTCGAGATCAGGCCGAACCCGACCACCATGCGCACCAGGTTGGGCCGCAGGATCAGGTAGACGCCGCCGCCGAACATCACCCCTACCGTGACCGCGATAAAAAACGCCATCGTCTATCGCCGCTCGCTTCCCAGCTCGACGAAGATCGTCATCAACGTCCCCAGCACGACCAGCATGACCCCGAAGTCGAAGAACGTCGCGCTCGGCAGATGGAGGGCGCCCAAGTGTAGGATGGTGTTGTCCATGAAGGCGGCGCCGCGCAGCAGCGGCACGGTGCCGTTGAGCAGCGCGATGCACAGGCCCACCACCGACAGCCGCCACCAGTGGACCCGCACCGCGGCCTGCAGGCCGAAGGCGAGCAGGTACATCGCGCCCGCCGCGGCGGCGAGGACGCCGGCAATGAAGCCGCCGCCCGGGTTGTCGTGCCCCTGAAAAAAGATCCGGATGCCCACCAACAGGCTGAGCGGCACCGCAAAACGGGCGATGACCCGCACGATCGGCGACCGGCCGGTCATGCGGCCCTCCGCCGGGCCCGCAGCAGACCGTATACGCACAAACCGACGACGACCAGCACGGTGATCTCACCGGTGGTGTCCACGGCGCGGATGTCGGCGATGATGACGTTGACCGCATTGGCGCCGCCACCCTCGGCCAAACTCAGCGAGAGCAGCCCGCCGGGCCGCGTGGCGATGTTGTCGGTTTCGCGCAGCCCCGGGCTCATGGCGAAGAGGAGGAGGAGCGCGATCGCAAGCCCGAAGCTGATCGCGATGCCGGCGTTGACCAGGCGCGCGCCAGGGCTCAGATCGCCAGCCACGAACGGCGGGAGGTGCACGAGCACCAGTAGCATGAAGATCGTCGAGACCGTCTCGATGAGGATCTGCGTGAGCAGAATGTCGGGCGAGCGGTAGACGACGTAGAGCATCGCGA
>Ga0187893_10014326_pt1 | contig 10837 bp, 10 predicted proteins | sample MA1701074metaG_FD_139574 | JGI IMG/M metagenome (GOLD analysis project Ga0187893, IMG submission 139574) | White microbial mat communities from a basaltic lava cave in the Kipuka Kanohina Cave System on the Island of Hawaii, USA - MA170107-4 metaG ...
CAGCCTCGCCTGCGAACTGCCGATTGCGTGCGCCCGGTGGTCAGCTTTTCTTCGTCGTCTTCGCGTGGCTGAAGCTCACCGACTCGACGGTGTTATGGCCGTTCGATTCGGTGTACTTGACGCTCAGATCCCGCCCCGCCAGCGCATCGAGGTTGGCCGGCGCCACGGTCTTGGACCCGTCATGGATGCGGGCCGATGGACCGAGCATGAACTGCTGTTCGCCCTTGCTGGTAGCGACCGTCAACGCGTTGGACGACGCGTCGAACTTGATCAGTTTGCCCTTGGCGACGAGCGAGGTGCTCTTCGTCGTCGACGCCTTGGCGCTCGCCTTGTGCGGTGCCGTGCTTTGACTGGCCAGCGCCATGCCGGTCATCGCGAGAACCGCCACAGCCGACGCGATCACGTTTCGAACCCTTCGCATATGTCTACGCCTCCTGAGTGTGCCCGACGGTTTGCACCATCAAGCGGCATGCCACGCGGGCGCGATTGCGCTAGCATGGGGTAACTGTCGGAAGCGAACGACGTTAGATGGCTCCGCAGAATCCGGATCGCGTGAACGGCGCCGTGCACGATCGCCCCACTGTGGCGGACTGGCGAACCGGGTTGGCCATGCGCGTCCGTTTGTCCCTTCTCGTTGCCGTCGTCGTCGCGCTGGTCATCGCGGCGCTCACCTATCTCCAGCTTCGCGCGGTCGAACGAACCATCGAGAAAGAGCTGACCGATTCCGCACGCCTGACGGCGCAGGCGATCGCCGACGACCTCGGCACTCGGGGTCTCAACCCAGTCGACCTCGACGATTGGCTGCACGAATTCATCGAAGCGAATCCGGCCGTGCGAGCGGTGACTGTCGTGACGGCCGACGGGGTCCCTTCGATCCTTGCCAGCACCTCGTCGCAGGAACGAGCGGAGGCGGCGGACTTGGCGCGGGACGCGATCGGCGCCTCGGCGATGCGTATGGCGCAGACCGCCGCGCTGACCACCGTCGCGGTGCCCGTGCGGCGGCCGGAACGCCGAATGGCCGTCGTCGTGACCGTGTCGATGGCGGCGGTCCAACAGGCGAGTCGGCAGGGGCGAACCATCGCGCTCTGGTTCGCAGCGCCGACCGTCCTGGTCCTGACGCTGCTGGTCGATCTTCTGGCGAGACGGCTCGTCCGCCACAGCGAAGAACTGCAACAGCGGGTTCGCGTGGCGCTCGCACGCGCGGACCGTTTGGCCGCGCTCGGAGAGATGGCGACCAGCGTGGCCCATCAGGTCGGCACGCCGCTCAATCTCATCTCGGGCTACGTGCAGATGGTGAGAGACGATCGCACCGTCGATTCCAGGACGCACGAGCGCCTCACGATCGTCGAGCGCCAGATCGAGCAGGTGACGCGCGTGCTGCGCGCCATGCTCGACGAGGCGCGGCGTCCTCCGTCGCGTGAACGGATCGATCTGCGTCGCATCATCGAGCATGCGTGCGATACGGCGCGTCTTCGGCTGGAACGCTCCGCGGTGCGGCTCGAGTTACACGTTGAAGATCCCCTTCCGGCGATGGAAGCCGATGCCACGCAGCTGGAGCTCGCCCTGCTCAATCTGATTACCAACAGCCTGGATGCGATGCCGAATGGAGGGCGGCTGACGATTGCGGCAACACCCACCGCGCAGGGCACCCGCATTGAAGTGACCGACACCGGACCGGGCATCGCGCCCGATCTCCTTCCCCGCGTCTTCGAGCCGTGGGTGACGACGAAACAGCCCGGCCAGGGAACGGGGTTGGGGCTCGGCATCACGCGGCAGGTCGTCGCGGCGCACGGCGGAGCCATCGTCGCTCGAAACGGCGCTCACGGCGGCGCCATCGTCACGATCGAGATTCCGGCGGCGACGACGACCGCGGCCGCCGCCGTCACGTAATCATGCCTCGCATCCTGGTCGTCGACGACGATCGCGAGACCTGCCGCTTCATCGAAGAGCTGCTCGAGGAGCCCGGCCGCGAGTTCGTCTCCGCTCATGGCCCCGAGGATGCGGTCGCGAGTCTGCATCAAACGGCGTTCGACCTGTTGATTTCGGACATCAATCTCAACGCCGCGCGCTCCGGCCTGGACGTGCTGCGAGCGTTCAAGGCTGCTCATCCGCGTGGCCAGGTGGTGCTCATCAGCGGGTTCGGCACGCTGGAGACGGCGGTCGAAGCCGTCCGGGCCGGCGCGTTCGATTACGTCAGCAAGCCGTTCAATATTGCCGAAGTGAAGGCGACCGTCGACCGCGCGCTGCGTCAGGCGGCGCGTGTTGATGACGCGGCGGCGCCGTCCGCGCCTCCGGCTGCCGGCGGCCTGCTCGGACGGACCGCGCCCATGTTCGCGGTCTACAACCAGATCGCCCGGGCGGCAGACTCGGCCGCGCCGGTCCTCGTCATCGGGGAGAGCGGCACCGGAAAGGAGCTGGCGGCGCGCGCCGTCCACGCGCACGGCCCGCGCGCCCGCGAACCGTTCCTCGCGGTGAACTGCGGCGCCATCGCCGAATCGCTGCTCGAGTCGGAGCTCTTCGGGCATACCCGCGGTGCTTTTACCGGGGCCGTCGCAGATACCCGGGGGATCTTTGAACAGGCGGGCGGCGGGACCGTCCTGCTCGACGAAATCGGCGAGACTTCGGCGGCCATGCAGGTCAAGCTGCTGCGCGCCCTGGAGGAGAGCGAGGTCCGTCCCGTCGGTGGCAGCCGGGCCGTTCGCGTCAAGGCCCGGATCATTGCGGCAACCAACGCCGACCTCGAACAGGAGGTCGGCGCCGGGCACTTCCGCCAGGATCTGTACTACCGCCTCAGCGTGATCGTCATCCGGATGCCCGCTCTGCGCGATCGTCGGCTCGACATTCCACTTCTCATGAACCGGTTCTTGGAAAACGCGTCGGCCCGGGCAGGCCGACGGGTCACGCTGTCGGCCGAAGCGCTCGACGCCCTCATGCGATATGGATGGCCAGGCAACGTCCGCGAACTGGAGAATACGATCGAGCGGCTCGTGGTCTTCAGCAAGGGAAGCGTCATCGATCTCGCGGACTTGCCGGTCGAGATTCAGGGGGCCGTCCCGTCGCTCGGCTCGGATCTATTTGAAGGGCTGCCCACGCTCGACGAAATGGAGCGGCGGTACCTTCTGCACGTCCTCGAGCAGGTTGGCGGGAACCGTACGCGTGCGGCGAAGGTTCTCCGGATCGACCGTCGTACGCTGTACCGGATGGCGGAGCGGTTAGGCATTGCGCTCAAAGAATAGATGCGCGTGGGCTGGAACCGATCCGGTCTATCTCGCATACCACGACCGGGAGTGGGGTGTTCCGCTGCACGACGACCGGAGGCTCTTCGAGATGCTCGTGCTCGAGGGGGCGCAGGCCGGGCTGAGCTGGATCACGATCCTGCGCAAACGGGAAGCCTATCGGCGGGCGTTCAACCGTTTCGATCCCCGGAAGGTCGCGCGATACGACGCCCGCAAGGTTCGCTCGCTGCTCGCAGACTCAGGCATCGTCCGCAATCGGCTCAAAGTCCAGAGCGCGATCAAGAACGCCCGGGCGTTTCTCGACGTCGTCGAGGAGCACGGCAGCTTCGACGCCTACATCTGGCGGTTCGTCGGCGGGCGGCCCCGACGGAACGGCTGGCGAAGCTTGAAGGAGATTCCCGCGCGCACCGAGGAGTCCGACGCGATGAGCAAGGACCTTCGGAAGCGCGGCTTCTCGTTCGTCGGGTCCACTATCTGTTACGCGTTCATGCAGGCGACCGGCATGGTCGACGATCATGTCGTCGACTGCTTCAGATATCGAGAGCCTCGATCAGCCCGCGCGTAGCTCGTTGAGGCGCGCGGCGACTTTACGCAGGTCCGCGACGAGCTCAGCGTAAGCGCGCTCCTGTGCCGCCCCTGGGTCGGCGCGCAGGATCGAAGATGGATGCACCGTCGCCATGAGCCACGGCGCCCACCGGCTCGGGAATACGACGCCTCGATCGCGCATGATCCGCACCTGCGGACCCATCAACGCCTGGGCGGCCGTGGCACCCAGACACACCAGAACCGCGGGCTTGAGCGCTTCGATCTCTGCCTCGAGCCAGGGCCGGCACGCCTCGAGCTCGGGTGCGCGCGGCGTCTGATGGATCCGACGCTTGCCACGTGGCTCCCATTTGAAGTGCTTCACCGCATTGGTGATGTACACATCCTCCCGCGCGATGCCGGCGTCCGCCAAAGCGCGGGTGAGGACGTCGCCGGCCGGGCCGACGAACGGTTTCCCCATGAGATCTTCCTGGTCGCCAGGCTGCTCGCCGACGAACATCGCGCGTGCCTCCGTCGGGCCCTCTCCGAAGACCGTCTGGGTGGCGTTCTTGTAGAGCGGACACGCCGTGCACACGGTCGCCGCCTTCCGGAGCGACGCGATCGTCCGCTGCTCCGGAAAAAACGCTGTCGCCGGTTTGGGATTCAGCTCGTCCAGCAGACCGCCCTGCGACACAGGAGGCGTGGCAACCGGCGGTGCCTCCATTTTGCGGAGCGCGCTCACATCGGAATCCAGATCGCGCTGAAGCAGATGACGATCTTCGTGAACGATACGCCAGAGCACGCGATACAGCAGAGCCCAGCGAGAGGGATCGGAGTGCCTGGCGATACGCGAGGCGAGGTCGACGAAGTCGCGTGGCACGGTGACCGCGGGGGCGGTCGTGACCTCCTCGGAAGGTCCGGTCGTGCCGACAGCCCCCTGCGCTTCGACCCATGCCACGGCATCGGGGCTGACACCGGCCGCGAGAAGCGTCCGCGCCGTTCGTCGCCAGTCGTCGAAGGTCGGATGGATGATGACCTGTCTCATGCCCGCGCGTTCTAGAATAGCGCCGGAGTGATTCGTGGGCGTATCCGATCCAGTCTCGGCCGTCGATCTTCTCGTGTTCGGTCCGCATCCCGACGACCTCGAGATCGGCCTCGGAGGGACCGTCGCGCGGCACAGCGCCCGGGGCTCTCGCGTAGGCCTGTGCGACCTTACACGTGGCGAGCTCGCGACGAACGGGACGCCCGAGGAACGGCTGCGCGAAGCGGAAGAAGCGGGACGGGTGCTCGGCGCGGCCTGGCGCCGCAATCTCGGTTGGCCGGACGGCGGCATCGACGGCGGACCCGTCCAGCTCCGGGCGGCGGTCGAGCTGATCCGGGCGGCGCGACCTCGCGTGATCGCCGCTCCGCACTGGCGCGATCGCCATCCGGATCACCTGGCAGCCAGCCGCGTCCTGACGGAGGCTGCCTTCAAGAGCCGTCTGCGCCGGTACGCGGCCGAGGGCGATCCGTGGGAGGGAGAGTGGGTTTGCTACTACTTCATCAACGACGACTTCATCAACGACGACGAACGAGCGTCGTTTCTGATCGACGTGTCTGAACAGTACGACGTGAAGCGGCGGGCGCTCGCCTGCCACCGCAGCCAGTTCCAGCCGGCCGACCGCGACGCCAGGCCGACCCGGCTCACGTCGCCGCGGTTCCAGCAGCTCATCGAAAGCCGGGACGCGCACTGGGGTGCCCTCGCGGGGGTCGCCTTCGCCGAAGGTATCGTCGTCCGCGAGCCCGTCGTGCGCGCGGACCTCTTCCGCTGATCAGGGGTCAGGCTGACCCCTATGAAAATCGGCATCGTCTGCTACGCGTCTCTGGGCGGGAGCGGCATCGTCGCAACCGAGCTGGCTCTCGCGCTCGCCGCGCGCGGCCACTCCGCACACCTGGTCAGCAGCGATCCGCCGTTCCGGCTGCCGGCGGCCGCCGCCGGCGTGACCTTCCACCGCGTGGATACACCGGGATACCCGCTCTTTCGTGAGTCGCAGTACCTGCTTGCGCTCTCGACGAGCCTCGTGCACCTCGTGCGCCGCGAGCGGCTCGACGTCGTGCACGCTCATTACGCCGTGCCGCACGCGACCGCCGCGTACCTCGCCCGGCAGATCCTGATCGGCACCGGCGCCGAGTCGGTGCCCCGTATCGTCACGACGCTTCACGGAACCGACATCACGCTGGTCGGCAGCGACCCGTCCTACGCGGCGTCGGTGGCCTTTTCCATCGACTGCTCGGACGGCGTGACAGCGGTTTCCGAAAGCCTGAAAGCCGACACGTATCGCGCGCTGCAGGTACGGTCTCCGATAGCCGTCATCCCGAACTTCCTCGACTGCAGCAGATACCGTCGCGATCCCGACCCGACGGTGCGGGCGCGCTTGTGTCCACCAGACCGCTACGACGCGCTCGTGTTACACGCGTCCAACTTTCGGCCGGTCAAACGAGTGAGCGCGGTGATCGAGATCTTCAAGAGCCTCCGCAAGCGCGTGCGCGCGCGGCTCGCGCTGGTTGGTGACGGGCCGGATCTCGAGGGGGCGATGCGGACAGTGTCAGCCGACGGCCTGGATGACGACGTTGTCGTACTCGGCGAGCAGCAGGACATGGTGCCCATCCTGTCGATCTCGGACCTGTTTCTGCTGCCCTCGGCGCAGGAGAGCTTCGGACTCGCCGCGCTTGAAGCCATGGCCTGCGGCGTGGCCGTGGTGGCCTCCCGAGTCGGCGGGTTGTCGGAGGTCATCACCGATGGAATCGACGGTTTCCTGAGGCCCGTCGACGACCTCGATGGCATGGTGGACGTTAGCGTGGCGGCGCTCACCGACCGCAGCCTGCGCGACCGAATCGCCATCGCGGCCATCCGGACCGTTCGCGAGCGCTTCTGCACTGATCGGGTCGTCCCCCTTTACGAGGAGTACTACCGAACCGTCCTGAACTCCGGACACACCCGCTGAAGTCCGCCTACTCGCGGCCCTGCAAGAAACCTCTCTGCCTGCGTTCAACGGGAGAACGGCACGGCTGGAGGTGCGCCGGTGAGCGATCTACGGACCAGAAACGACCCGCGGCTGTACCAGATAGCCGTCCTCGGCTCGCTGCTGCTCTACGGCCTCTTTCGACTGGAGTTCGAGATTACGATCGGCCGGGCGGCGATCGTCATCGGCAGCGTGCTCCTGACGCAGTACGGCTGCTCCCGGCTGTGGCAGCTGGCGGCGTTCGATCCCAGAAGCGCCCTTATCTCCGGCCTTTCCTTGTGTCTCATGCTCCGCACCAACGGCGCGGGGCTCGCCGTGCTTGCGGCCGTCATTACCATCGCGAGCAAGTTCCTCGTTCGGCTGCGCGGGAAACACCTCTTCAACCCCACCAATTTCGGCATCGTGGCCCTCCTCGCGACGACCGGGGACGTGTGGGTCTCGCCCGGGCAGTGGGGCAACACGGCGTTCCTGGCGTTTCTGATGGCGTGCCTCGGCGGGCTGGTGGTCAACCGGGCGGCCAGGAGCGACGTGACGTTCGCCTTTCTCCTGGCGTGGGGGCTCCTCGTGATGGGGCGGTCAATCTGGCTGGGCGATCCGTTGAGCGTGCCGTTTCACCGGCTCGCCAGCGGGTCGCTGCTGCTCTTCGCGTTTTTCATGATCTCCGATCCCAAGACGACCCCCGATTCGCGCGCGGGGCGAATCCTGTTCGCGGCGCTCGTGGCGCTGGGCGCCTACTACGTCCAATTTAAACTCTTCCGAACCAACGGCCTGCTGTGGTCGCTCGCCGTCTGTTCCCCGCTCGTACCCGTGATCGATCGACTCGTCCCTGGAGGCCGCTACGCCTGGCTTCACATTCAGTCACAAGGGAGCATCCGCATGACCTCATTCAAACGCGTCGCCTCAATGTTCCTTCTCGTACTCGTCGCCGCGCAGCCCGCGGCCGCGTTCTGCGGCTTCTACGTGGCGAAGGCCGACTCGAAGCTCTTCAACCGGGCCTCGCAGGTCGTGCTCGTCCGCGAGGGCGATCGAACGGTGATGACGATGGCGAACGACTTCAAGGGGGAACTCAAGGAGTTTGCGATCGTCATCCCGGTGCCGACGTCGATCCAGCGCGACCAGATCAACGTGGGTGACAAGATGATCATCGATCATCTCGACGCCTATTCGGCGCCGCGTCTCGTGGAGTACTTCGACGAGAATCCGTGCCTGCGCCGCTGGTCGGATGAATCGCGAGCCGGCATGTCGAGGGCTTCGCCGACGGCGAAGATGGCAGCCGAGCGTGACCGGGCCCGGAGCCTCGGCGTCACGATCGAAGCCCAATACACCGTTGGCGAGTACGACATCCTGATCTTGTCTGCGACGCAGAGCACGGGGCTGGAAACGTGGCTCAAGGAGAACGGATACCGGATGCCGCAGGGCGCAGCGCCCGTCCTCGGCAGCTACATCAAGCAGAACATGCGCTTCTTCGTGGCGAGAGTGAACCTGAAGGAGCAGGCAAAGCTCGGGTTCTCGTACCTGCGTCCCATCCAGGTTGCGTACGAGTCTCCGAAGTTCATGCTGCCGATCCGGCTCGGGATGCTGAACGCCGACGGCCCGCAGGATCTCTACCTGTACACGCTCACTCGCAAGGGGCGCGTCGAAGCGACGAACTACAGGACCGTCAAGCTGCCGACCGGGATGGAGCTTCCCACGTTCGTCAAGACTGAGTTCGGCCGGTTCTACGGCGCGATGTTCGGCGAGCAGGTCCGCCGGCAGGACATGCGGACGGTCTTTGTCGAGTACGCCTGGGACATGACCTGGTGCGATCCGTGCGCTGCCGATCCGCTGTCGAACGACGAGTTAAGGAAGCTCGGCGTATTCTGGCTCGACGAGGGGAGGGCTCCGAACGTGTTCCTGACGAGGCTGCACGCGCGATACGACAACGTCCACTTTCCGGATGACCTCGTGCTCCAGCAGACGGCCGATCGCGAGAATTTTCAGGGCCGGTACGTCTTGCGTCACCCCTGGACCGGCGGCGACTCCTGCAACGCAGCGGAGCAGTATCGGCTCGAGCTGAGGCAGCGCAACGAGCGGGAAGCCCAGACGCTCGCGTCGTTGACCGGGTGGGACGTGGAAAGCATTCGCAAGCGGATGCCTGGGTTGTCGGCGGAATCGCCGCGCGATCCGAAATGGTGGCAGCGGCTGTGGAAATGACGCCCGAGCGGGCTTCACTCCTGAGAAAGCCTGTTGAGGAATCGGCAAGCCCACTGTCCGCGGATCAAGGGGTCCCTGAGTTCCAGGAGAAAACTGTCCAGGCGCGAATCCATAGTCGAACCAGTTCATGAGTAGTACCTCCCTTTGAGAAATGGCAGGGTTGCAGCGCCGCAGATCGCCGTGTGAGCAATCTTCGCGTCCCGATTCAACGCCGCAGCGCCCTGGCTGTGGATTGCGACCAAAGTCGCAACGCGGATGCCATCGGCGTCCGATCCTCTCCTGCGGTCACTGTCTGATGATTCGACGTACTCTCGCGTTATGTTGCGAGACAGCGGGCCTCAGCCGCTTTCGACGTGCGACTCCATCACGCGGCGGTCCCCGTTTCAGGACTGCACGTTAGGAGAATTCTGAAAGACGCGAGGAATTACACGCGAAGAATTACACGATCTCGATCGGAGCCTGTCGGGGTCCGGCGTGTCAGACGGGTCTTGCCGGCTGGCCCGATTTGGGCATTTGGACCTTACCCCGGAGGCATCCGCCGTCGGCGATCGCAAGGCGCGGAGAGACGACATCGCCGTTTATGGACCCGGTGTTTTGAATCTCGATTCGCTCTCCGGCTGTGACGTTGCCGGTCACGGCGCCCATGATGACGACCGACTTGGCGGCGATGGCCGCCTTGATATCGGCATGAGGGCCGATGGTCAGCGTGTGGTTTGGCAGCGTGACGCTGCCTTCCATCTGGCCGTAGAGCGTGAGGTCTTCGGAGGCACTCAGCTCGCCCTTAATCATCACGGATTTTCCAAGATCCATCACTACATTCTCCACGGGCTTTTTGGCCGGCGCCGCTTCTACCGACGAGCCACGGCTCGGGCTCGGGGGTTTGACAGCCTCATCTCGTTTCCACATTGGGCGCCTCCTCCAGGTGTTTCAGCGACCGCCCTCGGAATGGAAGAGCTGCCACCGTTTCGTGGCGCGCTCGCACTGTATCGCGAGCCTGAGCTGGACGTCTAGCTCAGGCGTAGGGCCGACGAGCTCCGCCGTATAATGCGGCGGCCTCACATGCGGCGCTCCGCTCTCGCATTCGCGTGTCTGCTCCTGTTCCCCGGCGCTGCAGCGGAGCCGCCCATTCTGATCCGCGCCGCGCGGCTCTACGACGGCCGCGCGGCGCGCCTCGTGTCGCCCGGCGTGGTACTGGTACGACAGAACCGCATCAGCGCGGTCGGCGCGGCCGCCCAGGCCCCGCCCGATGCGCGGGTCATCGACCTCGGCGACGCGACGCTGCTGCCCGGGCTCATCGACCTTCACACGCATCTGACCGACCGCGAAGGCGTTCACTGGGAGGAGGCGCTCGTCACGACGACGCCGAGCCAGGCGGCGCTGTGGGGCGCCCGGAACGCCCGCGTCACGCTGATGGCCGGCTTCACGACCTGCCGCGACATGGGCCCCACCTGGCCGTACGTCGACGTCGACCTGCGAGATGCGATCGAGCAGGGGGCCGTACCCGGACCGCGGCTGATCGTGGCCGGCAATTACGTGTCCTCCACGGGCGGCGCCGGCGACGCGAAGCAATTCTCGATCTTCGTGGAGGTCCCGACCGTCACGAATCTCGCCGACGGCCCGGCCGAGGTCACGAAAGCCGTGCGGACGAACTTCAAGCACGGCGCCGACTTCATCAAGATCCTGGCAACCGGCGCGGTCTTCTCCCGCGGAATTCCGCCGGGCGCGCAGCAGTATTCCGACGAGGAGATCCAGGCAGCGACCGTGTCGGAGTAGGGACGCGAGTTGCCTCGCGCCCCCTCCACAGATCCCAGCGAGCGGCTTTCCCGCACTGGGCTCTTGCCTCAGGTCCGACCGTCGAAGCGGTGGATCGGATAGGGATGCACG
>Ga0187893_10014327_pt1 | contig 10836 bp, 5 predicted proteins | sample MA1701074metaG_FD_139574 | JGI IMG/M metagenome (GOLD analysis project Ga0187893, IMG submission 139574) | White microbial mat communities from a basaltic lava cave in the Kipuka Kanohina Cave System on the Island of Hawaii, USA - MA170107-4 metaG ...
AAGCTGGCGCTGAATTCCAATGTTGAATTGATACGCCGTGGGGGACGAAAACTCCTGGTTAAAGATAGGGCCGGCTGAGGTGCGGCCTGAGGCTTCGATCGCAGTTGGTCCACTTGGATTCGGCGTGAAGCCTGCAAAAGCGGCCTGGTAAGCTGCCTGCAACTGGCCGATCTGATTAATCACCGCAGCAATTGGCTGGCCTTGCAGCAGTCGTGTATCAATGTTTGATACCGGTTGACCAGTTGGTCCCAAAACTCTGCCCTGAGAGTCAATCCCGCTCAACGGCGGAGTGGCGAACGCAAAGCCAAACCCTGAGGCTAGCTTATCCGTGCGGTCGAAGATCCCATTATTGAAGATCTGCGTTTCGTAAAACACGCCGGCTCCACCACGCAGAATCGTCTTGCTTCTTCCGCCGATGTCCCAGGCGAAACCAAGCTGTGGTGCAAAATTGTTCTTGTCCAGTCGAGTTGGGCGCGATTGACCTGGACCAACTATCTGCTCGAGGATCGCCGGACCGGGCAAATCGTCATTTACCTGACCGGTGTCCAGTTCGTATTTAAGGGCAGCGTTGATGGTGAAGGTCGGCCGGAATCGCCAGCTGTCAGCGATGTACCAGGAAAGCCGCGTGTTGTTGAGCCCACCGGCAGGCCGCCCGTGATTGGCGATTTCGGTGAATGAACCCTGGCCGTTACCAATGATAACAAAACTGACCGGGTACTCGAGTGGATTCAGGGGATCACCACCGCGAGCGATGATGGCATTGCGATTTGCCGCGCTAAAAGTTCCGCGCACTTCCGGTCCCACACCAAAAAAGCTGGCAAAGAGATTTACCTGAATGTAATTCACTTCACCGCCGTACCGGAACGAGTGGGCTCCGCGCAGAAAACCACCATCGTACTTGAACTGATGGTTGTCCTGGAATGTTGCCTGTGGCGCCAAACGATTGGGGTTTGAGAAAAACTCTCGCCGTGTATTGAGCGCTATCGAGATCGGAATGCCATTGGTGGCCTCAAATACCGGAAGCCCCAGGTCGGCAGGCACAATCTGATTATCGAAGTTGGTGTAACCGTACCGGAAGGAATGGCTAAACTTGCCACTAGTTAAGTCGGCCCCAACTGCAAGCACGTTTGTGTTGTTGTCATTTACAAACGGCGCGCAACATACGTTTGAGCCACCAAAGCCGGTTGCGGCATCGTTGCCGTTGTGACTATACCTGACGAATGCCCGGAGATTATTGTTGATGTTCCAGTCTATCCTTCCCAACGCCATGTTCTCGTTGAAAGGAGTCGTCACCGCCCGGGCAAAGTTGGGAAAGTTCGTTGGTCGAGTGAAGGTCGTTGCATCCTGATTAATCTTTTCAAAATTGGCAAACCAAAAGACCCTGTCTTTGATGAACGGACCACCCACACTAAATCCTCCCTGTTGGCGGTCAAACTCGGCGCCCTTAAGTTGAGCGTCAACCACTGGATTGCCGGTAAAGGTGGTCGGTACGGCGGCGACTTCTTCGTCACGATAGAAGAAGAACCCGGCACCGTGGAACTCATTGCCGCCGCTGCGGGTCACAATGTTGACTGCTCCGGAAGAGGTCAAGCTGGTCGATGGATCGAGTGAAGATTGGCTGAGTTGGAATTCCTGGACTGAGTCCTGAGAAATGTTCTGTACGGTCGTTCCGACTGTTTCATCTGAGATGTCAATACCATCTACCTGAATGCGGGTAACGCGGCCAGTGCGCCCCCCGACCGAAACGCCCACCATCTGATTCTTTGTTGGATCAAACGACCCACCGTCGACGAGCTGGACTCCGGGTGAAATCCCTGCCAGGTCCAAGAAGTTGCGGCTACTCGCGGGTGGCGAGTTCTCGATCTGTTGTTGAGTGATCACATCATAGATTTTGTTTTCGACGGGATTCACCTGCGTGGCGGCTTCGGCCATGACCGTTACCACCTCAGTTGGGGACCCTACTTCCAAGGTAACGTCTCCAGGGCTGGCCGAACCTACCCGCACGACAACCTCACGCGAGGCAGTCTTGAACCCAGTCTTTTCAACCCGCACCTCATATTCGCCTGGTTGAAGCGCGCGCATGACATAAACCCCGGCTCCGGTGGTATTGACGGTGAGAGTTCTACCGGTCCTCTTAGAAGTGATGGTGACTGCGGCACTTGGGACCACCGCACCGGTGGGATCGCTAACTACACCTTCGATAGTGCCAGTCGATTCCTGAGCTAATAGGGGTGAGGCGAGCAGACTTACAAAAACGGTCAGAAGTATGGGCAATAGCATACCAAGCCATCGCCGATTCGAGTCGAATCTCATATTTAATTCCTCCTTAGAACGGTTCGCGCCAGCGAACAAAAGGAAACAGCTAGTCCTGAGAAACGGGCAAAAACGCCAGGGCAGATTGGCTGGGGATTTTCTTGTAAGAAGACACAACTCCTGTTCCGGGCGGGATAAGAAGGGTCCCGACAGAGCTAAACGCAAGCCTCTTAGTCAATAACGCAAACTGCCAAGATGTTTGGCTGAAGTTAAACCGTCCAACACTTCCGAATTATGTCCAGAATTCTGGATTTTGCGAGAGTTTGGTTGGCCCTAACATGGATGCTCTAGTCCGCGGTAGCGGACGATCGACAGTAGCCCAGCAGTTCACTGCTGGGTTGGAAAGGTTAGCGAAGCCAGTCCGTGAAGCGGACGGCTGACCGCTTAGCGCAACCCGCAGAGTTGCTTTTTTTTGCCTTCCATCGTCCTGATAAAGTTACCAGCATGTCCATCAGCTAATTTTGCTTTTTCCAACAGCCTGCGGAGCAGGCGTCAGAGTAAAGCCTGGGGTGGAGCGAAGCGGAACCCCAGGATTACACCGAACAAAAGACAGCCAACCCTAGGCAGCGGGTGACAGCGTGATCAATTTAAGGGCATCAGAGACTTTTCTTACCTTGTGCAACCTATCGTCAACCGCAATTACGAGCTTTCGGCGCACTCATCGTAATCCCACGCGCTTGAGTAATTCATTAAATCGCGGGTCATCGCGCAGAGAATCAAGACGCGGGTCAAGAAGCGCAAACGGCCTCAACTCATGTCGCTGGTACCCTTTCTCCAGATATTCAAATGCTTTGTCCTTGTTTCCTATTTGAGCATTCCAATTCGCACCATAACGATAATCAGCATTGCCTTCATCGAATTGTCCGGCTTGCTCGCGCAAAACACCCTGCCAACCCGATCTTTGATAAATAGTCCTAAATAGCCCGATGGTTTTCTCATCTCTTTTCCGAAGGTTTTGCTGTTCTATAAACCATTCAAAGGCTTCCGCGTGATTTCCCTGCATTTCCAAAGCGGGAATAAGCCATTCGTAGGTGGTAATAAAATTCTTATCCATGGCTATTACTCGTTTGAGTTGCACGACGGCTTCCTCATAGCGTCGTGCGAGATATAAAGCAACCCCTAAGCCTCGTTGATTGAAAAGTGATGTCGGCTCAAGGTCTATCGCCGTCTTGATTTCGGCAATTGCTTCGTTGTGCCGTCCGCGAGTATTGAAGTAACGCGCATAAATCTGATGTGCCAGCGAAGAATTGGGGTCTAATTCGACGGCGCGTTGGCACGCTCGTTCGGCTCCGGCGAAATCATACTCGTGATACATTTTGTTTTCGCACAAGGCGCTATACGCTTCGGAAAGATTTTCGTCCAAAGCTAACGCTTTATTGATCGCTTCGATTGATTTTTGATAATGCTCGTGCATATCAGCGCCGACTAGAAAATTGGCAAGAGTGCGGTGCGCGTGAGCTTTGCCCGCCCAAGCCTGAGCATAATTCGGGTCGAACCGAACGGCTTGCTCTAAAACTTCAGCCGCTTTTTGTGCATCCGCTGCAGATCTTCTGTCATATAAATACATCCCTTGCAAATAGAGCCGATACGCTTCTTCATTCGTCGTCCCGCGCTTTGCCGTCCGGCTGCTTTCAGTCGCAAATCGTGCCAGCAAAATATTACCAACCTCGCCCGCAATGGCTTCCTGCATCGCAAAAACATTCGCCACATCTTTCTCGCTTTTGTAAGTTTCCTCAATCTGTCCATTCGCCACATTAAAAAGCTGTGACGTTATACGAATTGTTCCACCGGCCACTTGATAGTTCGACGCTAGAACGTAATCAACCTGCTGCTCCTTTCCCGCCGCAATAGGGTCTTGATTGATGTCGGTGTATCTGCGTGTTGCGCTCAGTGGACGAACAATGAGTGATTTCATCGAACCCAACCGGTGAACCAAGGAATCGGCAATCCCGACTTCATAAAGCTCGTCGCGGTTGGTTGTATCGATGGGCTTTAGTGGAAGGACGGCGATTGATTTCTTACCGCCCACACTCGTTGCTGTTTTTGGTGCATAGAGTAGGTTATAAGTGATTCCGATCGCGATCGCTATCAATGCGACGAGCGTTAGGCTCGTTAGCCACTTGTGCCGCCTGAACTTCTGCACAAAACTGTATTGCGTTTTGGCGGCTTGCTGGTCAGTATCGCGGATGGCGGCAGCCAGGACGGCAGTCGCTTTGTCAGCCACGGATAGATGCGGCCTTGCCAGTTTTTCCTCCGATGTCAGATCTGCACGCAAGTCTTTCAGATCCGTAAGAACGTCTTTCATTGTTTGATAACGCTCGTCGCTGTTCTTGCGGAGCATCTTGGACACGATGCGGTTGAGTTCGACCGGTACGGTTGCGGCAAAGCGTGAAAGCGGCTGCGGCTCGGCGTTTATCAAGTTCGCCAACGTTTCCGACATAGAGCCCTCTGCGAACGGAGTCCTGCCCGCGACCATCTCGTAAATCACCACGCCCAGACTAAAAATATCCGTGCGCTCATCAACAAGTTCGCCTTTCGCTTGTTCGGGCGACATGTAATTGACCGTTCCCAGGATCACACCTTTCGCCGTCTGGTTTTGCCTGACGGTCGATTCTTCAAAGCCGAGAAACGCTTGCTGCTTCTTCTCCACAAGCTTTGCCAAACCGAAATCCAACACTTTGACGTAACCATCGGGCCGAATCATCAGATTGTCGGGCTTGATGTCGCGATGGACGAGATGCGCTTCGTGCGCGGCGTGGAGAGCACTTGCGACCTGAACGGAAATATCCAGCACCTGGGATATCTCCAGCGACCCTTCGTTCAAAATCTCGCGCAATGTCCGGCCTTCGATGAATTCACTGACAATGTAATGCGCGTCATCGGCCTCGCCGATTTCGTGAATTACCAAAATGTTCGGATGGTTCAAGGCCGAAGCGGCTTTGGCTTCGCGGACAAAGCGTTGGAGACTTGATTCGTGCCGGCTAACTTCTTCCTTCAGGATTTTGATAGCGACCGGGCGGTCCAGCTGCTCGTCTTTCGCGACATAAACCCGCCCCATTCCGCCAATGCCGAGTTCTCGAATTATTTCGAAATGCCCGAAGCGTGTTCCTGGTTTGAGAGTCTTAGATTCGGATTTGATCATATCCGCGACGTGAGCGACCGCGGGCTTTTCCATGAAGCTCTCAGAACTATCGAGCGAGGCAAGGAGCGATTCGACCTCCCTAAGCAAATCCTGATCGTCGCCGCAGGCTTGCCGAGCGTAATTCAGCCGATTCTCTGGTGGTTGCCGGAGCGCCGCATCAAAGACTTCTCGGACCTTTTGCCACCCGTCGTAGTTCATAGAACTTCCGGGCTTTCTGTTTTACTTACGTTGCCAACTCGCGACGAAGCCACGCCCGCGCCAGTTGCCAATCACGTTTGACGGTGGAAGGGGAAGTCTCCAGGACTGCTGCCGTTTCTTCAACGCTCAGACCGCTGAAAAATCGAAGTTCGACGATTTTGGCGAGATACTCTTCCCTTTCCGCAAGTCGCGTCAAGGCTTCGTCCAATGCTAACAAATCAAAATCTGTTTCACCCGTGCCGATTGTCAGCGCGTGCTCCAACGGCACTTTGCCCTTCGCTCCACCTCGCTTGGCTCGTTGTTTCGTTCTGGCGTAATCGATAAGGATTTGACGCATGAGCCGCGCCGCGATCCCAAAAAAATGCGAACGACTCTCCCAGGCAACATTTTTCTGCTTCACCAATTTGAGATAGACCTCGTGAACCAGACCGGTTGTTTGCAAGCTGTGTCCGGCACGTTCGCGGCGCAGATACTGATGCGCCTGCCGGCGCAGCTCGTCATAGACGAAATTCAAGAGCTCTTCCGACGCTTCCTTGTCCTTTCCAATGCGCCAGTTTCTGAGCCGCTCCGTTATATCCTCGGCTGAGGCCTTCCTGGCTGCCATCACTCAAACCCTTTCGTTACTTAGACCAGACCCGCGCGCAGTAAGAGTCAAGATTATTTTAGGTGAAACTTCAATCACTTTCATGAAAGTTTGACCCAAATTTCCAAGTGTTGTCGCACTAATAATCAGAACAGTCTTCGGTGTCAATAGGTATGAAGTGCCCCAAAGTGCACGGGAGCTTATCACGGCCTAAATGTGTAAACGAAACCTCAAAAATCTAAGGAGTTCAGATCATGCTTAGACCAATAGGATCGCGTCTCTCCTGGTTCGTCCGCTTTGCGTTAGCGCTGACGGTTGTCTCGGTTGCTTCAGCCAAGCATTTCAGCGCCTGGGCCCCGCCCGCGAATATGGAATCGATTCCCGGAACCAGTCCGGAGTTCAATACCCCTTTCAACGATGGCTGCCCGATCCAGTCGCCGGACGGCCTTAGCTTCTACATGGCTTCGAACCGGCCGGGCGGCTTCGGCGGTCAGGATATTTGGGTCGCCCGACGCGAACACCGCTGGGACCCGTGGGGAGCGCCGGAGAATCTTGGTGCAACAGTTAACAGCCCATTCAACGATTTCTGTCCTACACCAACCAGCGGAAACCGGCTTTTCTTTGTCAGTGACCGGCCAGGCGGCTTCGGCGAAGGCGATATATACGTAACCCGATTTACGGAGGGAGCGTGGGAAGATCCGCAGAACCTCGGATGCAATGTGAACAGCGACCGGGGCGAGGCGAGCCCTTCAATCTTCATCGGCGAAGACCGCGAGCCGGTGCTTTACTTCTCGAGCAACCGAGCCGGCGGTTTCGACCCTGTCGATCCACCAGTACCCGACTCTGACATCTATTTCTCGCGCGCATTCGGACCGGCCCAGTTGGTTCCGGGACTGAATACATCGGCCGACGATTCACGCCCGAACGTCAGATTCGACGGTCGGGAGATAGTGTTCGATTCGAATCGGCCGGGAACGCTGGGCGGGCCGGACATCTTTTCTGCCAGCCGTTCTCGCGTAACCGACTCATGGTCGGCCCCAGTACATCTTTCGGCGTTGAGCAGTCCGGCTCCCGACACGCGGGCATCGCTTTCCAAGAACGGCAAGACGCTTGTTTTTGGTTCTAGTCGGCCGGGAGTGGAGGGGATGGCCGATATCTTCATTACGACTCGCAGTCGTCACGGCGGAGACGATGACGATGACGATCATTGAGCAGACCTGCGGGCTACGTTTTGGACGCGTCAGCGCTAGCTGGATATGAGGCTCTTACAATATTGACTCTGATGGGCCAAATGATCTGAACACGACGATGCAGTACATTCGTGCCGTCCAGCTTCAGAGAAACGTGGCTCAGAATTTTGGTCACAAATCTCCCACGCAAGAGATACGGCCGCCAGGTGCTGGCGGCCGTAGGTTTTTGATATTGATGGTCGGGGCGAGAGGATTCGAACCTCCGACCTCTCGGTCCCAAACCGAGCGCACTACCAGGCTGTGCTACGCCCCGAAACCTTGCGTGTCAAATATTTTCGCAAGGCCATGAATTCTAAGGGTCAGCGTGATCGGGGGTCAAGTCTGCTTCTTCAATAGCTCCGTCAGAAAGGCTTTCGTTCCTGCAAGCGCTTTTGCTCGATGACTGATCTGATCTTTTAGCTGCGGTGGCAACTCCGCGAAGGTTTCAAGCTGGCCTGCCGGGATGAAAATCGGATCATAACCAAAGCCTCGCTGCCCCCTCGGGGCTCTGCTGATTGAACCTTCACAAGTGCCTTCGGCAATATTTAACACCCGACCTCGCTCATCACTGATGACCACCGCGCTGCGAAACCGTGCCTGTCGTTGTTGGTCCGAATTGTTCGAGAGCTCGTTGAGAAGTCGAGCTACTCGGTCGGAATCGGCGGCCTGGTTTCCAGCATATCGCGCAGAGAAAACTCCCGGCTGGCCACCTAACGCATCAACCTCCAGGCCGGAATCGTCAGCCAGGGCCCATAGTCCAGTTGTTAAGGCATAGTAACGGGCCTTGAGCGCGGCGTTTTCAACGTAGCTGTTTCCCGTTTCATCCGGAGCATTTATTTGAGGAAAGTCTAGAAGAGTGGAGAACTGAATATTTAGGCCGCTCAGAATAGACTCCACCTCTCGAGCCTTACCGAAGTTCCTGGTGGCAATCAATAGTTTGAAATCGCTAGTAGCGTCTGCCATGTCTGGAAGTTTTCAGAGATGAGATTCAATCACGGCGCAATAGGCTCAGCAGCGTGCTGAACTGACCCAGGGCAGAGCGCGTGCGCCGCTCGATACCGCGGTCTGATAGGTTTGTTTCAGTCGTCGCAAAAAACTCTTTTCTCTGATCGGTAGAAGGCTTCTCGCCGGGCGGATGCTTGCCTCGTAGTCCCTTAATCACAGAAAAGAAACCGTGAACACGCTCTGAGTCGTTTGCATACGTCACAATGCTTGCCGGACTGCTGTTAACCAGATCAGCCGGAAACTGGTGTGCCGTTGCTTCTTTCAGAACGCCCCCACTCTTGCGAGCTTCGAGCCATCTGCCAATATCAACCGGTGGACCAATCAGAAAGTGTTCATCGATGAAGGTAAATGCAAACTCTTTGTCCCCGATTACCATTGACCGGGTGTCCATCGACGCTGGCGACGGCGGTTGCAACTTAAACATTGCTTCCAAGGCTGAGCGATCCAGGATTTTAGCAATCAGGATGGTCCCATCTGCTGACGGATGGAGTTTAACTGTGGCTAGCTGGTGCCCGACTGCTGATAAGAATCTTTCGGGCTCCTCGATGCCATAGGGCACCAGCGCCGCTTTCAATACCGAAGAGAAAACCGCCGCCGATAACGTGTCAAGCTGGTAGGTGATTCCTCGGAGGGCCCCCCAGGCAACAGCCGGACGTTTGAAGCGATAAACGGTTACTGCTTCGAATTCCGCGGGGAGGAGGTTGATCAGAACGCCAGCGTCGGTCCTGCCAACCTCAAACCCTGGTTCCAGACGGGCAATGATTTCCGGCTCGAGCGAGAAAAAGAAACGATCTTCGATGGCTCCCGAAGCCGCTTGTGAAGTCCAGCCAATGGCGCCAAACAACCTGGCGGCACTCTTGGTAATGATTTGTTCGAGATTTATATTCCCTGGGCCTCGACCAAAGAGTAGCGGAGTTCCCCAGGAAAACAGACGCGCAGCGTTCGCCGAAGAAATATAGCCAAAGGTCAGAGCTTCGTCCGCCTGAACCTGCTGTCGCATTAATTTTAGCTTCGGATCCGAAAAGAGGCTTGTTGTTTGTCCTTTACGAGTCTTCAGGCATTGCTGCACGGCCAGTTTGCTGTTACCCAGAATGACCAGACTTTGATCCAGAGCTGCAACTATCCGGCGATCACCGGTGGTTGAGCTCCATTCCAAATAATCGGCCTCTTCACGGTAGCGTTTCGGTTCAACTGGCCCATAGATTTGTTCCACAAATGCGCTCAAAAGACGTTCTACTGCCGGGCGGCCCCGCCATTGAGACGTGTGTGTTTCAATGATCACCGCGCCCTCGGGCTTAATCTTTAGAGTAGTACTTTCTTCAGCTGTCTCGAGATCCAACATCACGACGGCCACTTGAGCTCTGGCCAGGAGTACAGACTCCGCTGGGCCTACACCGAGCCATGCCAGTCGGGCCAACCAGCGATCCGTTCGAACAAAGGGCTTCACTCCTGCCGCGGCTCCAAGCTCCTTCCAGGCCTCTGTAGCCGTAAGGCTATCGACGACGGCCGTCAAACTGTTACATTCGAGATATAGAAGCGAGTCGTTTGGGACGTAGTGGGCCATGTCGACCAAACGAGGCAGGTTCCACCACCACGAGAAGCCGAGCACAACAAGCAGCAAGAGGGGAGCTAAGAAGAGCAAACGGCGTCTGATCATCTAGCGGAATCGTAGCTTCAGGAGTGTTAGCAGGCAAGCGAACCGGAAATCACCGAAACAGTCTGATAATTAAACCGTAGTTTCTGTTGATGGTGGATAGTCCATGTGCTAATTTTCAACCACGCCCCGGCCAGACGCAGTTAGGGTAAAAGGACGAGGAACAAGTCTCATGACTTATCGTCAGCTCTCGGCAGAGCCAGCGGCCCAGTCGATCTTCGATGCTTTTCTCGAGGAGCTGGAGGCTGAACTTACTTTAGGCCAGAAGGACCCGAACGAAATCGTTCGGGACGCTCTTTATCAGCTCTATTTCGGGCCTTTGGGCGCCAACGCCAACAACCCGGAAGACCTTACCACCGCCGCCAGAGCCGTGTTGCACACCCTTGATCCGAGAAACATCACGACCGAACCGGAATATTATGCGGATATCGACGGGCCAAAATACCTGGCGCGCAAGCCTTACATTTGGTTCTGGCAGATGTTTGATCGTTCGCCTTTAGGACTCAATGCCTTAATAAGCCACCGTTTTCGGAGACTGCTAGCGCCCTTTATATTCCGCAAAGTGGGGAGGAATTTTAAGTGCTGGCATTTTGTCGAGTGGACGTTTGGCTACAATCTTTCCTTTGGGGATGATGTCGTTGTCCATCGTCATGTGTTGTTGGACGACCGGGGTGAGATTGAAATCGGCAGTCGGGTATCAATATCCGATTAT
>Ga0187893_10014328_pt1 | contig 10836 bp, 7 predicted proteins | sample MA1701074metaG_FD_139574 | JGI IMG/M metagenome (GOLD analysis project Ga0187893, IMG submission 139574) | White microbial mat communities from a basaltic lava cave in the Kipuka Kanohina Cave System on the Island of Hawaii, USA - MA170107-4 metaG ...
ATTCGAGGAAATCGATCGCTTCTGTGACGTCGGCATCGGCTTCGGCCCAAGTTTTTCCCGCTTCAACGATCTCCCACGCGGCAAATTCATCGCGCCGGGTACGAAGTTGGCCTGCCGCATCCAGGAGATAGCGCGCCCGTCTTTCCATCTTTACCGCCGACCAGGACTCGAAAGCGGAAGCAGCCGCCTCCAGCGCTTGATCCGCATGCTCGGGTGTCGCCTGCGCCACCTTTCCTACGATCTCGTCGGGTCGGGCTGGATTGAGCGAGACCCGGTAATCACCGGTGTCTAGGGATTTTCCGCCGATGGCAAGGCCATAGCTCTGTCCCAGGAGCTTATGCACCGTAGCGATAGCGGAATGAAACGCCAACCGTTCTGCTCGGGCCGTAAACCGGCGCCGGGGTTCATTGCGGAAGCTCTGCAACTGCAAGGCATCCCCGGCATGCTCCTGCGGTGCCGTGCTGCTTTCCGCAGCCGCACCTAGGGCATGAGGCGTCGCAAGCAACTGGCTCGGCGAGAGATGCTGGGCATGACTCATACGTTGAAACGATTGGCTGGATGTATTCTCCAGCAGCCGGCGTGTGAGATAAGCCATGCCCGGCAACAGCTCTCCAAAGGGGACATAGATCCGCAATCGGAAACCTTGTTCAGGGATCACGTTTTCCAGCGACTGGGCCATTCCGTGCAGCATCTGGAACTCGATCTGCTCTGCGCCCAGGCCGCGCTCCTTTGCCAGCTCCATGGCTAACGCGATGCTGCGGATGTTATGGGTCGCGATTGCCGGACGCAGGTGCGGATGACTGTCCATCAGCAATCGGGTGCATCTCTCGTAGCAGGCATCGGTCTGCCATTTGGTCGGCCATACCGGTTCGCGCCAGCCGTTCTGGCTGGCGATCACGGTTTCATAATCCCAATACGACCCGCGCACTAAACGCACCGATACCGGGGCCCCCCGCGTTTTCGCCCATTCGGCCAGTTCCTTGAGATCACCCTCGGTGTCCTTGAGATAGGCCTGGATCGCGATCCCGATATCCGCCCACGAGTGTAACTCGGGCTCCATCAGCAAGCGGCGAAAGCATTCCAGGGTGATGCCTTTTATGTCGTAGTGCTCCATGTCTAGGCACACAGAGGCACCCTTCGCGCATGCGGCGAACAGAATTGGGCGCAGCCGGGAGGCAATGCCCTCGACGCTGCCGTCTGGATCCAAGGGAGTGATTTGCGAATAAAGCGATGAGACCTTCAGCGAGACGTTGAGTTGAGGGGGTTTCTCGCCCGCTGCCGACCAATCCGCGAGTTGTAGAGATGCTTCTTCCAGCAAACGCAAATAGCTATCCCGATAACTATCCGCCTCCGCTTCGCTCACGATGGCTTCCCCCAGCAGGTCGATGCTGGCATCGATACCGCGTTCACGGAGCCGCTTGGCGGTCGCCAATACCTCGCTGATATCCGCACCCCCGAGGAACCGCCGCGCCAGGTTCTTCATCGCTTTGCGCACTGTCCCGCCCAGCAGAGCCGTGGCCCATTCCGCCCGGGTATAGCGGACCCCGAATTTGATCAACCCGGTGAGAGGAAGATCGTGCCCGGCGAAGTATTCTTCCAAGTGACGGGCGAGATCCCCGTCGCTTTTTAAAGCGGGCAGGACATCCACGAACCTGAGGGCTTGAACGCGGAAGCGTTCATCCTCCACGATCTTCTGGAGAAACCGATCGACCCACTGATTTTCGATCCGAGCGTCCCTGGCATGTCGTTGCATGGCGGAGAGTATGCGCCGACCACGTTCGAGCACGCTTGTCTCCAAATCCTTCGCGGGAGCAGCATGGGTCACCATAGCTTTCATCCTCCTAAAAAACGATACCGCGTTTTTGCGTTGCGCTTCGATAAATTGCAAGGAAGCAATTTATCGAAGCGCCCCTCGGTTAATCGCAGCGTCGTCAGATGATTACGCTCGATCTCAGCACCGACTCTAGCTCCTCGGCGTAAGTTTTGATCTTCGCCCACTGGTCGAGGCCGTTAATGATCCCCTTGCCATCGCAAACGGCTTTCAGCTTGAACGACTGCAATCGCGCCCGGCCGCCATCGAGCTTGTAGGTCGATAAGCTGCCGCAATCGCCGAGGCCACGGAACTTGTTGAATACGATGAGCTCCGCTGGGATCCCCACAGTTCGATGTCTTCCCTCGCGATGATATGGCTCGCATCCACGCCCGGTACCTCGAAGGTCCCGAAACCGTATAGGTTCAATGCGTCGCGCCCGTGGATCCTCATCGATATAATAGTAAATCTGGGACCCCTGGTAGGCGCCTCGAGCACAGGCCACCTCGACCACAAACTTTGCTGGCAGAGGATAGACCTGGACACCGCTCCAACGGGGATCGAAGCGGTCAAACCCTTCTTCGCAGCTATCCGACCAATCGAGCAGCGCACGCCAGCTATGCCGCGGCCAGTAACGCAACTCCTCCGGCACGGGCGCGATACGCGACAAAGGCTCCGTGGCGACAGCAGATCGGCAACCCTGTATGGCTAAGGCCGCCGTCACGATAGCTGCCAGTCGAATAGCGTGCCATTTATTAGGCAGGATCACCGTCAAGCACATTCCCCTACCCACCGTCACCCTGTTTCCCAGGAAAAATTACCCACAGAGTCTGTGGATAAACTTGTGCAAACCCTGCGATGAAACGCCGCAACACCCGCTAGATACGTGGCTTTGCGCTGATTCGGCTAGCGCATAACCATTGTATTAAGCAAAAAAGCACTTCGATGTGTCGGAGTGCCCGCCCTCACCGGGACGTGAAGACATTGGTCAATCACCCTAAGTGGCCAATGAAGCAAAGCAAAAACCACGCTTCTTGCTTTGCGATTCGATAAATTGCACGGAAGCAATTTATCGAAGTGCCCTAAGGTCCTCAGCTGCCAGGGCATCCCCCCATCCAAGCACGGACCGTTTTTGATCACCTGTACTCACGCCTTTTTCTGACGCGTGTTCAAACCTTGCGGAGGAACGGCCGCCGGCTTACGCCGCCGGCTTACGCAATTTTCCGATAACGGCTTGCGTGTCTGGCCTTACTCCGCGCCACAGATAAAACGACACCGCCGCCTGCTCGACCAGCATGCCGAGACCATCGAGCGCCTGCGCAGCACCCTCGTTACGCGCCCAACGCACAAAGGGCGTAGCTTCGGCCCCATACATCATGTCGTAGCAACAGGCTCCGGGGGCAAGCAAACCGGCGGGCAGTGGGGGCAGGCCCCCCTGGAGGCTGGCGGATGTGGCGTTAATGATCAGGTCAAACCGATTTCCAGCAAGGCGCTCATAGCCTAGACACCGGATCTCGCCTAGATCGCCGAAAAGCCGCGCCAACTCCTCGGCCTTAGCGTCGGTCCGATTCACCAACCAAATCCCTGCGGGCTCTTCGGCTAATAAAGGCGCCATCACCCCACGTGCGGCGCCACCCGCCCCCAGCAGCAGAATGCGCTGGCCACGCAAAGAGCGTTGATGATTCACCACGATATCTTGCACCAATCCGATCCCGTCTGTGTTCTCGGCGTGGATCTTGTCCTTGGAGTCGAACCATAGCGTGTTCGCCGCGCCTGCTCGGCGCACCCCTTCGCTGACTTCGCCGGCCAAGCGGGAGGCGTCTTGCTTGAAGGGGAGAGTAACATTGATCCCCTTACCGCCGCGAGCGCGAAACTGCCGCAGCGCATCCTCGAGCCCTCCCGCGGCCACACAGATGGCGCAGTAGTCTATCGCTTGCGCCGTTTGTTCGGCAAAGGCTCGGTGGATCTGGGGTGACTTGCTGTGGGAAATGGGATTACCCATTACGGCATACAAGTCGTGTGTTTTCGTTCCCAATGCCGGCATCGCCTCATAGTATGTCCATATAGACCGTTAGGCGAGCGGGTTTTGCATCCCGGAACAGTCTGTTGCTCTGCTAACCCTTTCTGCCGCCGGCGCCTGTGGTGCGCCGAGCATGGCATAGGTTTTTCCGTTCAGCTTACGACTGCAAGACAAGCGAGAAAGCGCTCTGCACACGCCTTCCAAGAGCGGTTCTGCACGAAGGCGACGCAGTCATCGGGATTTAATTGCAATGCCTGGGTCACGGCTGCTTTTAGGTCTTGATCCAAACATCCGGTGACGCCCTGTCGAATGAGATCGATCGGTCCGGTCACGGGATAAGCGGCCACGGGTACCCCGCATGCCATGGCTTCCAGCATAACCAAGCCGTAATTGTCCGTCCGGCTGGGGAACACCAAAACGTCAGCGCACGCGAGATGGGTCGCCAGATCCCTGCCCAGCTTCTGCCCCAAGAATCGCACCTGCGGAAAGCGTTGGCTGAGCTTCTCGCGATCGGGGCCGTCGCCGATGACGATTTTGCTGCCACTGAGATCGAGGCGCAAGAAGTCCTCGATGTTTTTTTCCACCGCGACCCTGCCCATGTACATGGCGATCGGTCTCGGTGCATCGAGGAGCCCGTTCTTATCCGTCGGCCGGAAGATCTCCACATCCACCCCCCGTTCCCAGATTGCCAGGTGCTTAAACCCCCACCCGCGCAACCGTTCCAACTGGGATGGTGTGGCCACCAAAGTCCGCTTTGCCCGTGCATGGAATCGGCGAAGGTAGGCATAAGACCAAGGGATGGGCACGGGCGCCCGGAGCCGAATGTACTCTGCAAACTGGGTGTGAAAAGACGTGGAAAAGGAGATCTTATGCCTTACGCAGAATGCCCGCGCCGCGTGTCCTAAAGGACCTTCTGTTGCAATGTGAATGGCTTGGCCGCGAAATTCAGCCAGCCGTCGCCACACTCCCTGCTTAGGAAAAACGGCCAGCCGGATGGAGGGGTAGCTTGGACAAGGGATGGTGTTGAACCCCTCGGGTGTCAGCAGGCAGACTTCGTGTCCCAGGTTAGAAAGTTGCCCCGTAAGATTTCGATAGGTCGTGACCACCCCATTGACCTGGGGATCCCAGGCGTCGGTCACTATCGCTATGCGCATGGCTTAAAAGGCGGGAGCCGTCAAGCTGCCGCCTTGAGCTCCAAGGCGGCGCAACCTATATCCGACCAGCGAAGTAACTGTAGGCGGCCGTGCGCATCCTCCACGAGCGCGGTGCAGCTTTCGACCCAGTCGCCGCAGTTACAGTAGAGGATCTCTCCGATGCGCGTGATCTCCGCCCGATGAATATGCCCGCAGATGACGCCATTGACATTGCGTTTAGAAGCCTCATAGGCCACGGCCTGTTCAAAGTTGCTGATGTATTGAGCGGCATTCTTTACCTTGTGCTTGAGAAACGCCGCCAGCGACCAATACGGAAAACCAAACTGGCGGCGGGTGAAATTCACCATGTGATTGATGCGCAACAAGAGGTCATAAAGCCGGCCGCCGATAAGGGCCAAGGCTTTGGAGCATTTGACCACGCTGTCGAACTCATCCCCATGAACGATCAAGAAGCGTTGCCCATTCGCCATGGTGTGGATGGCATCCCTTTGGATACGGATATTCCCGAACGTGGTCCCGTCGTAATCTTTTAGCAGCTCATCGTGGTTGCCGGGAACGTAAATCACTTGGGTGCCGCGCTTGGCCTTGCCAAAAATGGTACGGATCACGTCGTTGTGCGCCTGTGGCCAATAAGGGCGCTTCTTCATCTGCCAGATATCGATGATGTCGCCGACGAGGTAGAGGTATTCGCATTCGACGCTACGAAGAAAGTGCAGAAGAAAACCTGCACTACAACCCCGAAAACCCAGGTGAATATCGGAGATCCAGACCGTGCGTAGCGGAAGGAACGGGTTGCGGCTACGCATGAACACTTGTACAAGTGATCATACGGTTAACTTAGCGCAAGTTTATTACCCTCAAGTTAACAAACTGTTACTGGTTGGTTAAGAAGACAAGGTTCCTCGATTCAGCCACATGCGTCGCAATACCGCTAGTGCGTAACGCGTTGGGTCCATGATGGTTGCTGTTCCTGTGGGTGGCAAATGCTTCACGCGGGGCCGGCCCCGAGCCGACCTCATTGGCGTTGTCGGGGCGATCATGGAAGCGAGCTTGGCCCGGAGGAGCCTACTGGCCTGTCGCTTAACTTTCTACAACAGCCAGCAGTGTCTTCGATGCCCGTGACTTCAGCGTTGAAGATTGATATCGGCATCGGGCCATTCCACATTTGAGGCGATCGGACGCGGTCTTCATAGAGTCCGAATCGACGCGGTCAGGGCCGATCGAAAACGCGTGCCGGCCGCACGCGACCCGCGACGGCGATCGCGGTAGAATATCGACTGACAAGCGACGCGCTGGTCAACCGTTCGCGCCTAAGAGCCCGTAGTCAGCTAAGATCGGCGATAACGCGGCCGTGATCAGCCGAAAATATAAGAGGGGAGTCGCGCATGCCGTCAGACAACGATGTCCCAACGGTCAAACCCGCCTGGATGTCGCCCATCGAAACGCGCCAGGCACGTGCCGACTATTATTTCCGAACTGTCCTGGATGGCCAGCGCGAGTGGTACTCGAAGGGCGCCGGGAAACAGAAGCGCCGATATTTAGCATTCGCCATCTGCGTGATCGTCCTTGGCGTGCTGATTTCGCTACTCCACGTGCTGGATACGGCGGTCTGGGTACGATTCGGCGGTGTCGGTCTTTTTCACATACCGGATCTCATCAAGGTCATCAAGCCAGGAAGCAACAGAACGCAAACAATGGGCAATGTCGGTCGCGGAGAAGGTTGCCATGGCAACCACCGAAGGCGGTTTTCTTGCTTTTGGCGGCGAGAGGCTGAGTGCGAACGACAAGCAGCTCCTGGGCGAAATTGAGAGCACGCTTGGCGTTCAGAGCACATTGGCCTGACTCAAGCGGCTCTTCTCACGGCAACGAGCCGCACCTCCGCCACGGCATTTAGTCGCGAATCAAGAGCAAAAAGGGCGCCTCGAAAAACAATCGAGACACCCGGTCCCTTGGCAGAAGCCGGCTTGTCAGCCCGTCACTTTGGATTTTAACGCCGCTAGGGCTTGCGCAATCGCATCGCCCTCGGGCAACTTGCCGTCGGGAGTCAGTTTATCGATGAGCTGCGGCAGGATGCTCGCCAGTCTCGAAGTAGCCTCTTCACGGGAGACTCCCGCCGCTTGGGCGGCCTCTTCGATCTGCCCCTGATCGAGCACCTGTTGGACTTGTTCGCCAGAGACGGGCTTGTTTTCCCCGGTGCCGATCCAAGAGGAGATCACGTCATCCAATCCCTTGTCCCGGAAGGTCTGGATGACACCCGCGAGCCCACCGGTCTGCGGGTTATCGAGCAACTTGATCGCCGCGTCCATCAGCTTATCTCCTTTGGCGCCCACAAACGCGCCGCCCACGAATGCTAAGATCGTTTTTAAGAGGCTCATATCGCCCTCCTTTTTTATTTCCGACCAAATTCCCGAAAGGCTGAATACACTTCCGGGGCAAGCGTTCCATGTTTCTTATTATCCACCCAACGAATGCTATCAAAATTGGGGATCAATACCCAACTGCTCGTCATGACTGCCCTTTTCCACCCAGCACTCGATAAGTGAGCCCGGCCAGCAAGGCGCCCGCTAAGGGTGCCGCCCAAAACAGCCACAACTGCTTTAGGGCCCAAGCGCCGACGAACACCGCCGGGCCGGTGCTGCGCGCGGGATTGACCGAAAGGTTGGTCACCGGGATGCCGATGAGATGGATCAAGGTCAGCGCGAGCCCAATGGCAATCGGCGCGAATCCCGGAGGTGCTCGGCGATCGGTCGCACCCAGGATAATAAGCAGAAACATGAAGGTAAGCACCACCTCGGCAATAAGCGCCGCTCTGAGTGAATAACCCCCGGGTGAATGCTCTCCGTAACCGTTTGCGGCAAAACCGGCGCTCACATCAAAGCCTGCCTTACCGGTGGCGATAAGGTAGAGCACGAAGGCACCCAAGATCGCCCCCAATACCTGGACGATCACGTAGGGCACCAGCTCGAGCCATTTAAACCGCCCCCCTACACAAAGTCCGAGCGACACCGCTGGGTTGAGATGACAGCCCGAGATATGGCCGATGGCATAAGCCATAGTCAGGACGGTTAGCCCAAAAGCCAGGGAAACGCCAACAAAGCCTATACCCAGGTTGGGAAAAGCGGCGGCCAGCACGGCGCTGCCGCACCCCCCAAAGACCAGCCAAAAAGTACCGATCAATTCCGCAAACATGCGATGCGCAAGCGACATCGGATCCTCCTTTCGATGTGGTATACAAAGAGAATGCTCAACGGGCGTTTCATATTTTTTTTATTCGCCGTACCGGGTGCAGTCCCTTTGTGCGCAGCGAATGAGGGAAGAGGTTAGCATCTCCCAGGGCAGCGCAGCAATATTTTGTCAGCAGCAAGTTTCCTTGGACACGTTCAGTTTTGTGATACCTCGTGCTCCTTACCGCGTTTTAGTACTATAACGGCCACACCATAAGACCGGCGGCTTAATGGACATGAAGTCAATTACCCTTTCGGCCCTGAAACGTCCTCGCTGCTACATTCCTCTGAGCCTTTTTTTGATCCTCATCGTTGTTCTGGGGATGCTATTTCACCCATCGATTCAGAAAAAAATCCTCCTGGCTCAACTCACGCCACTCACCGAGGAACTGCATATCGCCCATGTCCACCTGACCCCCTGGTCCTTGACCCTTGAAGACGCCCGGGTGCGCTACCAGGGAGGCGATTTCCGGCTCAAAAGTGGTCTGGTGAGATTTTGTCTCAGCGCACTGATTAGAAAAACGATCAGCCTGCAGCAAGTATCCGTCGATGGACTCGCAGTCGATTTAACCCAATTCACGCCCGATGAGAAAGCGAAGAGCGATATCCCTTTTGCTGGCGCACTGGCTTCTTTGAATACGGGTTTGCGGATCGTCATCCGCGAGCTGGCCGCAAACGGGCAAGTGACGACCAAACCCGGTGAGAAGTTGCTTGCTAAGCTTGACGGCGGGCTCAAAGCGGATGCGGTCGGTGGATTCCGCGTCGCCTTGAGTCTTGAACGCCAAGAGCAACAGCTCGCCGTCCATGGGAGGGTTTATCTCAAGCAGACTCCCAAACGGGGATTCGAGGCCATAGCGACGGATCTGCAAGTGCGCCTTAAGGCAAAAGCACTGCCGGTCGAGGAAAAGGCACGGATCGCCGTATCGGTCAAGGAGGGTGTATTGTCCAACACCGCTCGCACCGGCGAGCGCGCGATCAGCCCGGAAGCGATCAGGATCGGGATCTATCTGGACCCCGACAAGCCTCGTTCCGTCTTGGGCTTTGCCGGGGTCTATGACGGCAACGTGGGCCTGCTGCGAGGGGCTTATCGAGTAAGCGCCAATCAGGCGCTGTTACGCCCTTACCTCAAAGGACAGCCCTTACCCGATTTGATCGACAAGCTCACCGGCCAGGTAAGCCTGGATATCACGAAACTCATCGGCGACGTGACCCTTAACAATAATCTCGCGCTGATCGACGTCAGGAAATTCTCCGCCGATCCGTCAATGCCGCGCAAGCTTTCCATGGTATCCGATCTGAGCCTCAATTTAGAAGCGGATGCTCTGCTGCTTAGTCGCTTTGACACCCAGCTCGTGGACGACGGCGGTAAGCGCTATCTGAGCGCTACGCTCCCGAGTGCGGTTCGCCTGGGCTTGGAGGATCCCATGCGGTTCTTGGAAAAAAACAAGCCCCTTTTCCTTCTGCGACTCGATCAGATCCCGTCTTCCTGGGCCGCTCCGCTCATACCCGATTACAAAATCAGCGGTGGCCTACTGCAAGGGGAATTCAAGCTTGTCGCCGCAAAAGACGATACCTTGCGCGTTGTGCCCATCAAGGCTCTTTCCCTCAACGGGGTGCGTCTTTCCCAAGGCGAGCAGCCCATCGCCGAGCAACTCGCGCTCACCCTGCGCCCGCAGGTGACATTCAACAAATCCGGGTTAGGGGTGATCATCGAAGATCTCGCGATCGAAGAGAGCACACGACGCCTTGCCTCATCGACACTGACAGCACGGATCCCAAGCTCAAGTAAGGAGGGGGTGGAGCTGGAGCTCGCCGCAAAAGCGGCGGTCGATATAAACAACTTGGCAACCCTGCCGGCACTGCGGGAACGCTCGGATAAACTTCCCCCCGAGCTATCATTTGCATTTGAGGGCAAGATCACAAAATTAAAAAATGCCATCCAGGTGCAAAAGCTGGCGAGCGGTTTGTCGCAGGGGACAGGGAAAAAATTCCTCGCTATCGATCTCGCGCAGCCTCTTAGCATCCAGCTTGAGAAAAAAACCCGACTTAAGAATCCCAAGGGGACACTCGCCAGCCTTTCGATCCGTGATTTAAAGCTCGGGTGGTTCTCGCCTTTCTTGCCCGATGCTGAGCTATCCGGCGATATCACTGGCGCGGAATTCACGCTTAGCTCGGATGGAAAAGGCGAGTTTGTCCTCACCCCGCGTTTCCCTTTAGAAATAATGAGGCTCTCGCTCACCAGCCAACGCGAGGCTCTGTTTGACAAGCTGTCGGTGAAACTGCGCCCCACCCTCAAATACTCCCCCGAGCGCCTGCAGATCGACTATGAGAAACTGGCCGTTAGCGCGGATAACCAGCCGCTGATCACGGCAAATGGGACGCTTTTCCTGCCCAGCAGCCAGCCGGCGCAAATCAAAGCCAGCGGCGCTACCGAAATCGACTTGCAGTCGCTCGCCGGGCAACCGCTGGTCCAGCGACTGCTGGGGGCCCCCATCACCGCTTCGACGCGCCTCAACGCCGATTACCGTCTCGCTCAGGCAAACCGAGCCGTGGACATCGAGCGCTTGGCTTTAAAGCTGTCGCAACAGGGCTCCTCCGCTCCAGCCATTGAAGTGCAAAGCAACGGCA
>Ga0187893_10014329_pt1 | contig 10834 bp, 9 predicted proteins | sample MA1701074metaG_FD_139574 | JGI IMG/M metagenome (GOLD analysis project Ga0187893, IMG submission 139574) | White microbial mat communities from a basaltic lava cave in the Kipuka Kanohina Cave System on the Island of Hawaii, USA - MA170107-4 metaG ...
CGGATGAAAGATCAGGTTGTCGAGGCGGAAGTCGCCATGCACGACCGCGCTTTCGTCGCCGGGCGGCACATGAGCGGGCAGCCATTCGATCAATCGTTCCATCGCTTCGACGGTTTCGGTGGCCGACGCCTGGTATTGCTTTGACCAGCGGCCAATCTGGCGCGCGAAATAGTTGCCCGCTTTCCCGAAATCGGACAACCCCGCCGCGCTCACGTCAACCGAATGCAGCGCGGCGATCACGCGATTCATCTCGTCGTATAGCGCGGCGCGGTCTGCACGGTCGAAGCCGGGCAGCGACTGATCCCACAGGATGCGGCCCTCGACGTGCTGCATCAGGAAAAACGCGCGACCGATCACGCTTTCGTCTTCGCACAAGAGCAGCATGCGCGGCGCCGGAAATCCCTGTTCTCCGAGCGCGCGCATCACGCGGTACTCACGCTCGATCGCGTGCGCCGACGGAAGCAGCTTCGCCACCGGCCCCGGCTTGCTGCGCATGACGTAGGTTGCTACATCGGTGCGCAACAGATACGTGGGATTGGACTGACCGCCCTGAAACTGCTGCACACCCAGCGGTGGGGCAAAGCCCGGCAGCGCGCTCGCCAGATAATCGGTCAGGCGCCCAATGTCAAAGCGATGGCGATCGGTGACCGCGGCGAGCTGGGTCATGAGTTTCGTTCCCGTGAGCGCAGATACTGGTGTAGCAGACGTTCCATCGTCGACTGGCGCGTAGCCGTTTGCAGAGGTTCGAGCACGCAATAGTTGACCACGCGCACGATGCTGGCGGCGGGGGTGGGGGCGACATCGATGATGTTCAGGCAGCCCGCGTCCTGCGCCAGCCCGCCGAGCAGTACTTCCTGTCCCGTAAGAAACCATGACAGCAGTGCGCGGTTGACGCCGCCATGGAGCACCAGCAACGCGGTGTCCCAGTTGTGATCCGCCAGCAGGCGGCGCAGCGCCGGCAGCACGCGATCGATCATGTGGCCTACGGTCTCGCCGTTCAAAAACCGCGTGTCGCGAGGCACCGGCCCCTCGAACGCACCGAGAAACGCGGCGCGCAGTTCGCCGGTCGCAATTCCGGCAAGCGGGCCGCCGCGGATCTCGTGCAATTCCGGCCAGTGTTCAACCGCCGCGCCGCAGTTGGCGGCAGCGAGCACATGTTCGGCGGTGCCGCGCGTGCGCACGAGGCCGCTCGTGATCGCGCGATTCGGCCGGACGGAATGTTGCGATAGGGCCACGCCGGTTGCTCGTGCCTGCGCGATCCCGGCGTCCGTCAACGGAACTTCGTCGGGCGGGTAGGGGCGGCCGGCTGCATCGAAATACTCGACGGCGCCGTGACGCATCAGCAACAAGCGGCGGCGTTCCATGGGGCAGCCAGTGTAGTTCCGCGTGCCCGCAACCGTCGGAAAGGACTACCAAGGCCCCCGTTTTCCGATCAAAGGGGCGAGCGCGTTCGCGAACAATTTCGCCGAACGCCGTCTGCAATGGCGCGTCGCGCTCTCCGTTCCCGGACTCGCCTTGCCGATGAGGAGTCGAACCATCTCGACATCTGCCATCAAGCCGCGCTTGCGCGTGCGCACGATTGCCGTCGCCGTCGCGCTGGCGTGTGCGGGCTCCGGCGTATCGGCGCTCGGGCTGGGCGCGCCGGAGGTGTCGAGCGCGCTCGGACAGCCTCTGCAAATGCGTGTGCCTCTGGCGATGGCGGACGGCGATGATCTGAATCAGCTCTGTTTGCGCCTCGGACGCGGCGCCGATGGCGACGACATTCCGACGCTCACCCACGCGCGTTTGACCCTCGAACGCGGTCCGACCGGCCCAGTGGTCGGCATCGCGAGCTTCGCGCCCGTGCAGGAGCCGGCGCTACGCGTCGTGCTCGAGGCAGGGTGCCGCCAGCGCGTGCAACGCGAATTCACGCTGCTTCTCGATCCGCCCGCGGTCACGCATCCGCCCGCTGTTGCCACCGCGGGATCGCCCGCCTCGACGTTGAAGTTCGGCACGCCGCAGATCTTCGGCATCCGCGGCAGGCCACTGTTGATCAACGTTCCGCTGTACGGTGAAGCCGCGCGCAGTCTGGGTCCGGACTGCGTTCGAACCGTGCAGGGCGATACCACCGATACCCCGCGCCGCTTGAACGAAGCGCGTTCGAGCCTGATCCAGCGCAACAATCAGCCTACCTTGCAGATCAACACCGCCGACGCCGTCAACGACGCGAGCGTGCGCGTGGTCGTCGATGTTGGGTGCGAGCTACCGGTGCGGCGCGAATTCGCCGTGCTGCTCGAAGCGCCCGGACTTGCACGCACGCGCGAACCCGCGCTTGCGTCTGTCGCCGGCGATTCGCCACCGCGACGTCAGCCGAAACCCGTACAGGCACAGGCGGCTCGGCCCAAACCTTCCATTCCCGTTGCGCTGCCACCGCCAGCGATCGCGGCCGCTCCCGCTCAGAAGCCGGCGAGCGAAACACGGCCGCCCAGCAGCGATGACTCGCCGCTGCTGGCGCGGCAGACCCCGGCCAGCACGGACCGCCTGGTGTTGCGCGCGCCGGAGGACATGCCGGCGCCGCCGGCTCCACAGGGTTCGGCGAACCCCATTGCGGCGAGTCCCGTTGCAGAGAGCTCATCGCCACTCGTTTCGGAAACGCCCGCGCCTATCGACGCTGAATCTGAAGTTTTGAAGCGCATGGATGCGTTGAGCACCGAGGTCAAGCGCCTGCGCAGCGACCTGGACTCCGCCAACGCGCGCAACCGCGAGTTGACGGCAAAGGAAAACAACGCGGGATACGCGTGGGCAAGCGCTGCGTTTGCCGCGGTGATGCTGCTGGGAGGAGTCATCCTCGCGTGGCGTACTCGCCGCGCCGAGGACGAACGCTGGAGCGAAGAAAAGAACGCTGGACCGCTGACCCGGATCCTCGGCAAGGAGCACGGGGAGCGAAACACGCAAATGGCGGCGCCGCCGCCATCCGCGCAACCGATGGCGAACTTCAAACGCGATCCGCATCCAGCGCGCAACACCAAGCCGGCTGCGGCAGCCCCCGCCACGACCCCGTCCGCCCACACCGGGCCGTCGACGGATATCAGCGCCATCCAGGTCACCGAATTTCGCAACACGACAGATGCGATCGATCAGCTGTATGCATCGGTGCTTGATCGCGACCGGCCGACCGAGCCGTTGACGCAACCGAGTACCGAGATTGCGCTCGATGTTGACCTCTACCATGACCGCACCACGCTGGTGTCGCAGCCGACCAGGACGCAGCTCGCAGTCGATATCGACCTGAACGCGCGCCCGACACAAGCAGCGCCGGGGGCGGCACCACCAACGGGCCGCGTCGAATCCGATGAGCTCGATCAGAACACGGTGCCGGCCGACCTTGACATGATCGACCGCGATAGCGCCGTGCCGACAAAAAAACTCGAGCTGGATCTCGATCTGGACCTGACTACATTGGCGCAGCCGAAGCGACCCCCCGATCCCTGGAAGAGCTAGTGGCACCGTCATTCCGGCGAAAGCCGGAATCCAGTGTCGTTGTGCCGAAAGACGCTGGATCCCCGCTTTCGCGGGGATGACAACCTCGCCGATCCATCAGTCGTCTCCCGCTCGCCGAAGTAAAGTGCGCCCATGGAAGACGCACTGCTGCTTGCCCGCGCCCAGTTCGGGCTGAATATCGCGTTTCACATTCTTTTCCCGACCATCTCGATCGCGCTCGCCTGGATCCTGGTCGTGTTCCGCGTGCGGCTCGCGCTCAGCGGCGACGCGGTTTGGCTGGGCATCTTCAAGTTGTGGACAAAGATCTTCGCGCTCACTTTCGCGATGGGTGTTGTTACGGGCATCGTGATGTCGTTCCAGTTCGGCACCAACTGGCCGGGGTATATGGCGAATGTCGGGAATATCGCAGGTCCGTTGCTCGCGTATGAAATCCTGACGGCGTTCTTTCTCGAAGCGACGTTTCTCGGTGTGATGTTGTTCGGCATGGACCGCGTTCCGCCCTGGCTGCACATCGCGTCAACGGTGCTGGTCGCCTTTGGCACCACCGTGTCGGCGTTCTGGATACTGGCGTTGAATTCGTGGATGCAGACGCCGACGGGCCACGTCGTAGAAGGCGGCGTATTGATCGCACAGGACTGGTGGCGCGTGATCTTCAACCCGTCGTTTCCCTATCGCCTCACGCACATGCTTCTGGCGTCGGGACTTACCGCGGCATTCGTCGTCGCGGGGCTGTCGGCCTGGCGGCTGCTGAAAGCACCAGTCGACGATGCGGCGCGCCGCACTTTGCGCTTTGGTCTCGTGCTGGCGGCCGTGCTTGCCCCGGTGCAAATCGTCGTCGGCGACTTGCACGGGCTCAATACGCTCGAACACCAGCCGGCGAAGATCGCCGCGATGGAAGGACTGTGGACGACGCAGCGAGGCGCGCCTCTGGTGCTGATTGGCATTCCGAACGAAGACGCGCAGCGCAACGACTACGCGATCGAGGTGCCGAAGCTTGCGAGCTTCGTGCTGCGGCATGATGTCGATGCCGAAATCAAGGGTATCGATGCCTTTGCGCCCGACACGCCGCCCGTATTGCCGGTGTTCTTTGCGTTTCGCGTCATGGTTGGAATGGGCTTCCTGATGCTCGCGGTTGCGTGGCTGGGCTGCGGGGTCACGCGCAAGAACAAGCTGCCGCAGGCACGGTTGCTCTGGCTGTTTGCCGGCTTCACGTTTGCGGGCTGGATCGCGACGATTGCCGGCTGGCTGGTGACGGAGATCGGCCGCCAGCCCTGGCTCGTCACCGGCGTACTGCGCACCGCAGACGCCGTTGGACCGACGGCCGAGGCGAGCCTGGGCGCAAGCTTGACGAGTTACGTGGTGACTTACAGCGCGATGTTGCTCGCCTACATCGTGGTGCTGACGCACCTTGCCGCGGGCGGTGCCGATCCCGCCAAGCCGCAGGCGTCCCCGCTGGAAGTCGGAGTCGCGGCATGAGCCTCGATCTGCCTCTGATTTTCGCGGCGTTGATGGGATTGTCGGTGCTCCTGTATGTGCTGCTGGACGGCTACGACCTCGGCGTCGGCATGCTGATGGCCGGCGCCAATCCGCACGAGCAAGACATCATGGTGGCGTCTATCGGACCGTTTTGGGATGCCAACGAGACCTGGCTCGTTCTCGGCATCGGCATCCTGCTGGTGGCGTTTCCGGTGGCGCATGGCGAGATCCTCGGTGCGCTGTACATGCCGGTGCTGGCGATGCTGGTCGGACTGATGTTGCGCGGCGTCGCATTCGAGTTCCGCGTCAAGGCCGAAGGCTGGCATCGAGAACTGTGGAACTGGCTATTCTGGTTCGGCTCGTTCCTGACGTCGTTCGCACAGGGACTGATGCTCGGCCGCTACATCACGGGCTTCGAATCCGGATTCGGGTACTACGTTTTCGCGGCGGTGGTGGGCGCGAGCCTATGCGGCGGCTACGTGCTGCTTGGAGCCACATGGCTCGTACTGAAAACCGAAGATGACTTGCAAGCGAAGGCGCTTTCGTGGGCCCGCTGGGGGCTCGCATGGGTGGCGCTTGGCGTCGCGGCGGTGAGCCTTGCCACGCCGCTAGTCTCCGAATCGGTGCGTCTGAAGTGGTTCGCGTTTCCGCAGACGCTTTGGCTGATGGCGCTGCCCGCGTTCACGCTCGCCGCGGGTGTCTGGGTGTGGCGCTCGACCGGCCTCCTCAAGCGCAACGCGGGCGCGAGCGACGGCGCGCCGTTCGCCGGCGCCGCATTGATCTTCGTGCTCGCGTTCGCGGGACTTGCTTACAGCATCTTCCCGTACGTCGTGATCGACCGGCTGACGATCTGGGACGCGGCTGCGCATTCGTCAGCGTTGACGTTTGTGGGAGCCGGTGCGGCCGTGGTGCTGCCGGCGATCATCGGCTACACGTTTATCTCGTATCGCGTGTTTCGCGGCAAGGTGCGCGAAGGGCTGTACGGGTGAGGAGGCGCGCCATGCCGCCGATTCGGATCGAACTCCTGCAACGTATGCCGATCTTCGGCGCGATTCGGCAGGACACCGTGCAATTCCTGCTGGAGCAAACGCGATCGGTGTCCATGCGCGCGGATGAGTATTTCTTTCGCGAGGGTGAAGAGGCGAGCTGCCTGCTTGTCCTCGAGAGCGGCCGCGCCGCCGTATGTAAGAGTTGGCAGGGTCGCGAGCTGCTGTTGCGGTACCTGGGCGTGGGCGACTGCTTTGGCGAGATGGCGTTGATGGACTTCTTTCCGCGCAGCGCATCGGTGCGCGCCGTCGAGGATTGCACGGCCCTCGAGCTGGCCGCATCAAACCTGTACCGGCTGTACGAGCGCGATATCGAGCAGTTCGCGCTGATTCAGATGAACATGGGCCGCGAGGTATGCCGCCGTTTGCGCGCGTCCGATGAGCTTTTGTTTCGCGCGAAGATGAACGATCCTGCGCAGGACGAAGAAGACACCGTGTTTCGGGCGACGTGACCCACCGTGACTCGATACATCGTCGGAATACAGGTCGCCGCTGGTCTCGGATATCGTGGTCGTTCACACGGAGAGGCCTGGCAACGTACGAATCATTGGCGCCAGAAAGGTGACACGATATGAGCACAACATCTACACGCAAGGCTGAGGACGACATCCCTGTTCTCAAGCGAGAACAACTCGGCAAAGGAGTACGTGGTAAATACTTTCGCCAATACACGCAAGCAAGCAACGTTGTTGTATTGCGACCAGAGATTTACAAGGCATTTCCCAGCTCAGAAGCCGTGAACGAAGCGCTGGCCAACCTCCTCACGGTGACGCGCGAGACGGTTCGCCTGACTTCACGTTCCAGCGGACGTGCTAAAGCGCGCCGCTGAGCTCGACGTTGTGCCTCATAAATTCGGAGACTTGAGCATGCCTGTGTGGCGCGCTGTGACTATCGCCGTCTGTCTGGGTCTCACACTGACACGCGCGGCCGCCCATGACTCGGTCACCGGCGAAGAAGCCTGGTTAACGGAGGCGGTTTCCTTTCGCTCCGCTGATGACGTTCCGCTGTCAGGTTCGTTATTCCCCAAGGAAGGCCATAACCTCGCCGACTCGCCGAAGCAGGCGTCGTTCATGGCGATGGTTGACTGGATCAGGTAAATCGCTTCATCCCGGCCGTGATGATCGAGCGACGATCCGGGTGGCCACAATGAGGCACAACAAGCGGTTCCACGCGACGCACTCGCTTCGCTCGTGCGCGCGTGAAGCGCGGGGTTACGTGTCAACTACTCTCGCCGCGAACACTACCGGTCGCCCGCAACTCCTCGATCGCTTTTTCCTTGTAGCCGAGTTCGCGCAATAGCTCGAAGGTATGCGCACCGGAACTCGCGGTCGCCGGTGGCGTCCACGCCGCGTCATCGAATCGCGCAAGCCGGCCTACGTGTGTGACGCCGCCACGCCGGTGCACGAGTTCCCGCGCGAGCGCTTGCGGATGCTGGAGCGCTTCCGCCGGGGTAAGCACGGGCGCTACGCAAGTGTCGACCTTCGCCAGCGCCTCCAGCCACTCGCCGAGCGTTCGCTCGCGCAGCCGCGCCGCAACGCGTTCGATCGTGTCGTGTGCGGCTTGCGAGCCCGGCGTTTCTCCCAACGCCCAATGCCGCTTCGCAAGGTCGCTCAATCCCGCGCCTTCGCAGAACGCCTGCCAGAACTTCAGCTCGAGCGCGCCAAGCGCAAGGTGCCGGTCATCGCGCGTCTCATAGATTCGGTAACACGGAACACCGCCGGTCAGCAGCGTTTGCGACGGCACCGGCGTGTCGCCACCGTCGAGGACCGCATGCGGCATGAAGTGATGCACCAGCAGCGCGTCGGTCATCGCCACATCGACGCGCGAGCCTTGTCCGGTCCTTTGCGCGCCGATGACCGCCATCAGCAGCGCGGACAAGGACGCCAGGGTGCCGCCGAGCAGGTCGCCGATCTGCAAATTCGGAATCGCCGGCGCGCCCGTGCTCGATGCGCGATTCTGGTCGAGCACTCCGGCCAGCGCGCAGTAGTTGAGGTCGTGACCCGCGGCCTGCGCCAGTGGACCGTTCTGACCGTAGCCCGTCAGGGAACACCGCACGAGCCGCGGATTGCGCGCATGCAGGACGTCCCAGCCCAGGCCAAGCCGATCCATGACGCCCGGTCGGAACTGCTCGATCAGCGCGTCGGCGGTTTCGACAAGGCGCAACAGCACGTCACGCCCGCCGGCGGTCTTCAGGTCGACTCGCATCGAACGCTTGCCGCGATTGACCGCCGCAAAAACCGGATTGACCGATTCACCGTCCGCGTCCGCGACGCGAGGCGGCATCACGCGCATGTAGTCGCCTTCGCCGGTGTCTTCGATCTTGATCACCTCGGCCCCGAAATCGGCAAGATGCATCGTTGCTGCGGGACCCGGTAGAAGCCGGGTCAGGTCCAGAAAACGCAGTCCTGACAAAGGTTGAGTCATGTGATGCCCTCGATTTCGGTGGTCAGTTCGAGCCAGCGCGTTTCGATCGACTCGAGCCGTTGCGCCAGTACGCTGCGCCGTTTCAGCGATGCGGCCACCTCGTCCACGTCGCCGGCGTGATAGAAGTCCGGCGCCGCCAGTTGCGCGTCCAGTTCGCGAAGTTCTGCGGAAACGCGCGCGAGTTCGGTCTCCAGTGTCTCGAGCTGTTTGCGCAACGGCCTGCGCGCAACCGCCAGTCGTTCGCGTTCGCGCGCCTGCTGCTGCCGGAGATCGCGCCGCTTCGGCGTGGTGCTTTCGCTTCTGCCGTCGGCGCCCTGTCTGCGACTGGCAAGCACGAGTTGCGCATAGTTGTCCAGATCGCCATCGAACGCCGCGGCGCGGCCATCGTGCACCAGCCAGAGCTGATCGGTCGCCGCGCGCAGCAGATGGCGGTCGTGCGACACCAGCAACAGCGCGCCTTCGTACGACGACAACGCCACCGTCAGCGCCTCGCGCGTTTCCATGTCGAAATGATTGGTCGGTTCGTCCAGCAACAGAAGGTTCGGCCGCAGCCATGCGAGCAGCGCCAATGCGCAGCGCGCCTTCTCGCCGCCCGACATCGGACCTACCGGCGCGGTGGCCATGTCGCCTGAGAAACGAAAATTGCCTAGAAAATTGCGCAACTCCTGCTCGCGCGTGTCCGGTGCAAGGCGGCGCAAATGTTCGAGCGGACTCTCGTCGGCGCGCAACTGCTCTAGCTGATGCTGCGCGAAGTAGCCGATTGCGAGCCCTTGGCCGCGCCGCAGTTCTCCCGTGCGCGGCGCGATGTCACCGGCAATGCATTTGACGAGCGTCGACTTGCCCGCGCCGTTGACGCCGAGCACGCCGACGCGGTCGCCCGCGCGCACCGCGAGATTGATGTCGGCAAGCACGGTGCGTTCGCCATAGCCGAGCGCCAGATCCTCGGTATCGAAGAGCCGCTCGGGCACACGCGCGGGATCGGGGAATTCAAAGCGCCACTCCCGCCGCGCGCGCACCGGCTCGATGACTTCAAGACGTTCGAGCATCTTCAATCGACTTTGCGCCTGGCGCGCCTTGGTGGCTTTCGCGCGGAAGCGTTCGACAAAGCTCGCCAGATGCGCGGCGGCGCGCGAAGTATTGCGAGCGGCGGCGTCCTGTTGCCGCTGCTGCTCGAGCAACGCGGACTCGAACGCGCTGTAATTGCCGGCGTAGCGGCGAATGCCGTCGGTCGTCACATGCCAGGTCGTTTCGGCGCAGCGGTCGAGAAACTCGCGGTCGTGCGAAATGACGAACACGGTCGCGTCCTGGCGCTTCAGCCACGCTTCGAGCCAGATCACCGAATCAAGGTCGAGGTGATTGGTCGGCTCATCGAGCAGCAACAGATCCGCCGGCCGCAACAGCGCGCGCGCCAGCGCGAGCCGATTGCGCCAGCCGCCGGAGAATTCAGCGACCGACCTCGTTCTGTCGGCGTTCGCAAATCCCAAACCGTTCATCACGACTGCTGCGGATGCGGCGATCGCGCCTTCGTTCAACTCGGCCAGCGCAGCGTGCGCGTGCGCGAGTTCGAGTTCGTCATGGCTGGCTTCGGCGGCGCGCAGCGCGGCGCGCGCGGACGTTAACGGCGCGTGTCCACCGAGCACGTAGTCGAGCGCGGAGTCGGCGCCACCAGCGATGTCCTGCGCAACGTGCGCGATGCGATCCGCGCGCGGCGCTTCAATCGCACCGGCCTCCGGCTCCAATTCGCCGAGCACCGCAGAGAAAAAACTCGACTTGCCGCTGCCGTTGGCGCCGACCAGTCCGACGCGTTCGCCAGGCGACGCAACGAGCGAAACGCCCTTGTAGAGCGTTCGTACGCCGCGGGCGAGCGAGAGATCGAGAAGGCGAAGCATTGAATTCAGGATCGAGGAATGAGGATCGAGGATTGAGCGGGCCGAGGATCAAGCAACGGCACCACGCGCGTGCGACGCCTTTGCTCAGTCCTCAATCCTCCATCCTCAATCCTGCCCTCAGGGCAATTCCTCCTGCCGCGTCAAGAACACCATGTCGTCGCCTGCGGTCGTCGTGAGCCACGTCATCGGAATGTCCTTGAACTGCTTCTCGACCGTCTCGCGACCGCCGCCGACTTCGACGACAAGAATGCCGCCGCGCTTCAGATAGCCGCGCACTTCGCGCAGCAATCGCTTGATGACGCTCATGCCGTCGGTGCCCCCGGCCAGGCCGAGTTTCGGTTCGTGCGTGTACTCCTTCGGCAGTTTCGCCATCGCTGCATCGGTCACGTACGGCGGATTGCAGAGGATCACGTCGTAACGTTTGGCCGGCACCGCGTCGAAGAGATCGGACTCGAGCAGCTTGATGCGGGATTCAAAGCCGTAGTCGGCGACATTGCGCTTGGCCACCACCAGTGCTTC
>Ga0187893_10014330_pt1 | contig 10834 bp, 8 predicted proteins | sample MA1701074metaG_FD_139574 | JGI IMG/M metagenome (GOLD analysis project Ga0187893, IMG submission 139574) | White microbial mat communities from a basaltic lava cave in the Kipuka Kanohina Cave System on the Island of Hawaii, USA - MA170107-4 metaG ...
TAGTTTCTCTGACCACATGACCGACATGGGGAGCGTCCAGAGCCTTTACGCCTTTGTTAAAGTATTTACCAGATGCCATTCCGAATAATGACTTCATTTTCAGACTATTTATAGCTGCTCTTCGCTAGCAGTCTAAAAGTGCAAGGCTTTTCCTACCGTACATAGCCTACTCCATTACGCAGATGCGCTACCGCTTCCGATAAAATAGAGAACAGGTTGGCGAGCGTAATGTCCCCTGATAGTGTGCGTAATTTTCCACACATACACACTACATCTTTTAAGGAAAAAACATGACAAATGCTTATGTGGTTATTGCAAATAAGCAACGAAGCTGCAATCGGTCTTGGTTCCTTACTTGCAATCATTATTGCGTTCATGATTTCAGCCATCATGTATTTTGTTGTACGGCGTGGACTGAATGATTTAAAGAGCCAACTGAGTCCTATACCAGCACAAATTCAACAAACGAACTCTGAGATAAACAGTTTGAAAATGGATCTACCACGATTTCAGGAAATTAGTGATTTAAAGAACCAACTCGGAGCGATGAATCAGCAACAAGAAACCTTCATGACTTCAGTTTCATCGACTATTGACACCTACAAGCGTGCAAGTGCCGAAGAGATATCCGGTATTCGAAAGGACGTAATCAGTAATGCTGAAGCCAGATCGATTGAGGTCGCCAAGGCGCATGTTGAGTCAAATAGCGTCAGCCGAGACGAATTTGATGGACTGAAAGATCGGGTAGAAACAGTATTAGCATCTGACGAAATCTCTGAAAGAGTCGAGCTGCTGGGATCGTTGTTCGATTCCGCCAACATCAGAACTCTTGTATGGCAATGCAAATTGATTCGGTTGGCGCAAAACGGAATCGCGCCAGATGCAGAGGAAGACGTCTTGATCCAAGAGGGCATTCCTGTTCCAACCGGAAAAGCATTCCTAAAGAAATTAGTTGATAAGGGTATTCTAGATTCAAAGAAAGTGGATTCATACTATCTAATGCCCGAATTCACGTGGCTAACTTCATACGCTGAAGATCCCGATACGCTTCAGCGCAATTTGGAGAATCACATAAGGAAGGAACAAGAGTATCAAAAGTATGTAAAGGACAACGTTTCTACGATAGAGGAGGGGCTTCTTGTAGTAGAAGAACAGTATCAGGTGGATTCTGGACGCATTGATATCTTATGCAGAGACAAGAAGGGTCTCGATGTAGCGTTGGAACTTAAGTATCCTGTCGCAAACAATGAAGTTATCGGACAAATTCTTAGATATAAGGAGGATCAAAAAAGGCGTTCAGGTAACGGGCATATGCGGTTCGTATTGGTAGCTCCGAAGATTAGTACGAAACTAAGGGAACTCTTAGTGAGTAACACAATTGAATACAAGGAAATCCCATTCTGACCAGAGGATCGTCCATGAACTCGGGTCCCACACGACAATGGCGCCTCACATTCGAAAGTTAAAATAAAGTTGCATGCCTTCCCTTTACGTCATGGTGCAGGTAAAGGTCGAAAAAACCAGGATCGACCAGAAACAAACATCGCTTCTAGCCATCGGAGTCTTTGAAGGCGAGCAGGACTTTTCCCAGTCAAAGGAGCTGGACCCTGTTGTCCTTGCATCCATCAAGGAATCCCTGGACAGCAAAGAGTTTCGAGGAACCTTTGGATCGAGCATGATGGTCTACACTCTGGGCAAAGGCCCGATGAAAAAGGTCATGCTTCTGGGGCTGGGCAAGCGCGAAAAATTCTCGGACGAGGGCGCGAGAATTTCCGCGGGCAAGGCTGCGCTAAAGGCCAAGGAGCTCGGGGTAAAGGAATTTTCCATTCTGCAATTCTCCAACCTTGACGAGGGACTCATCGAAGCAATGACGGAGGGAGTTGCCCTTGCACTCTATTCCTTTGACAAGTACAAGGCAAGGGACCCCGCCAAAGATCCTCCGGCAAAGGTGGAAGAAGTCTCTATCCTGATAAATTCCGATTCGCCTAAATTCCAGACAGTCGCCGAGAGGACCGGGTTGATAGTTGACGCTGTTAACTTTGCACGAGATATTGGCAACCTCCCACCAAACGACTGCGCACCGGCACAGCTGGCGAGTATCGCAACTTCGCTTGCACAGGAATACGGAATGAAGTCCAGAGTGATCGATCGATACGAACTCGAGAACATGGGCATGGCCGGGATCGTCGCCGTGGGCAAGGGCAGCAACAACCCTCCCAAGCTGATCATCCTTGAATACAACGGCGCCCCTGCCGGCGATCAGCAGAGGCCATACCTGCTGGTGGGCAAGGCAGTAACATTTGACACGGGTGGGATTTCAATAAAGCCCGGCGAAAAGATGGATGAAATGAAGTTTGACAAGTGCGGGGGATGCACTGTTCTTGCCGTCATGCGAGCTGCCGCTTCGACCAAGATTGCCGTAAACATTGTCGCTATCGTGCCATCAGTCGAGAACATGCCTTCGGCCACTTCGTACCGCCCCGGTGACATCATAAAGATGTACAACGGCAAGACCGTCGAGATCCTCAACACCGACGCGGAAGGGCGCATGATACTTGCCGACGCGCTTTCATATGGAATAGCCACCTATTCTCCCAGGACTGTGGTAGATCTTGCCACGCTGACAGGCGCAGCCATTATAGCTCTTGGCTCAAATGTGGCTGCAATAGTCGGAAGCAACAAGCAGCTGACGGACAGGCTGCGCAAGCTTGCCGACAAGACAGGCGAAAAGATGTGGGAGCTCCCGCTGTACGAGGAATTCCACGAGCAGATAAAGAGCACTTTTGCGGACATACGCAACATCGGAGGCAGACCTGGCGGCGCCATCACCGCAGCAGCGTTTCTTTCCAATTTCGTCGACGGGGTGCCCTGGGTTCATATGGACATTGCCGGCACAGCGTGGACTCAGGACGGGACGTTTGAGAAAAGCTACAACCCAAAGGGTGCGACCGGCTTTGGCGTCCGCACACTTGTAAAGATGTTAATGGAGGACGAAAAGCCACCGCAGCCGTGATATAATGTCTGGCTTTCAGCTGAGCGAGCTTGTCAATGCCCTTGAGGACCAGGGCTTTAGCTGCAGGATAGGGAGCATGGAACTTGACATCCATCCGGTAAGGAGACCCTATTTTGATCGCTGGCTCTCAAACAGGGAAGGCTTTGTGAGGATGCTCAGCGGCAACTTGGACTATGTCGGAATTGAAGATGTGGTTCGGATGGGCCCCTTTTACAATGTCTACTGCCTGGTAGAGAACGACTCTGTCATTGACACAGACGACAATTCACACAAGCTCCTGGACGCCGGGCCATACTATCAGCTGTTTGAAGGCAGGGTGGCCAGCAAGGGATGGAGCGGAGGGATCCTCGCAGACATCCTGGCAAAGGACATGGTTCTGTCGGAAGAATTTTCAAAAAACATAATGAAAGAAGAAATGAAAAAGGTAACCGTCAAGGCGTCGAACTATTGCTGCGTCATCGAGACTAGGACATGGGATGCTGCCGGGCTGGCCCGTGCGTTCAAAGTGCTTGATCGCATTGCGCTTGACGTCAGGCGGCTCATAAAGTCGATTCATCTTGGGGAAAATGTCGGAGGGTAAAAGGCGCCAGCACTGCTGCTTCCCGACCGCTCACGCAGGTCAGTAACACAGCAGCGACGGCAGGTTTGACTTCCGGGTTCGGAATGGGACCGGGTCGCACCCTGCCGCTATGACCGGCTGTCCACAGATTCCGTCAAGGGGTAATTTAACCTTGCTGAAAAGGGCAGCCGGGTTTCATTTTTGAATTCGTTGCACTACAGTCATTACTGACCGGGGTGGCATGCTGTGAAACGAACAACATTTCGGTTCAAATCTTGATGAACCCTTGGCCATGAGAGGATATCAATATGGCGTACCAAGCTGGGTACCAGAAAGATGTAGGGACAAAACACCCATTACGATGAGTTTTATTCCATGATATATAGAATCGGAACTATCGAACGGTTAGAACAGGCATGAGATTACTGGTTAAACTGCGATGCACAGAAAGTTGCTCGTATGAAATGCAGTACCATTACCACTTGCAGGGGTTTATCTACAATCTATTAAAAGGAAGTAAATATGATTACGTTCATGACAGAGAAGGATATAAGTTCTTTTGTTTTTCAAACATCTTTCCGGCAAGTGACCTTGAGAAAGATGATACTCGCACTTTGCTGATCTCTTCACCTGACAGCGGATTAATAGATTATCTTCACGGGGTATTGCAAAAACCGTGGAACCAATACGCGATGATAGGGAAAATGAGGTTCAAAATGGAATCGGTAGAAGAGTTTGCAGTATCGCCTCCAGAGAATTATCTCATCTCTGTGATTACTGGTACTCCAATAATAATAAGAATAGCACGCGAAACGATGCAAAAAAACGGCATAGAAGCAAAGGGCAAATACCCTTACATTTACTGGAGAAACAACTATCCGGTAGGAATATTTATCAACCACTTAACTAACAATTTGCTAAACAAATATGCCGAATTTAGCCGGTCGGATGAAAGCAAAGGGTTCACCCTACTTGATGAACGATTAGAGAGCAAACCCATTTTTGACCAATTTGTCTTCAAGAAACAGGTATCAACGCGAGTCTTTCTGAAGGGGTTTGAGCAGGTAGTGATAGGGACAGTATGGCAGTTCAGATTCTCTCCTGGTACAAGTCGAGATTTGATTCACTTTGCTATGGATGCAGGTTTTGGGGAACGGAATTCCCTGGGTTTTGGATTCATGAATTTGCTATCCAACAAGTAAATAAGAATGACAGTGAATATCGCCTTTCATGCTAGGCGCTATAGCCTTGCTTGGGAGTTCGGTCAAAATTGACAGCGTGAAGAACCTTGCTGACAAGACGGGTGTGAAGGAAGTATTCGTAATCAATTTAAACAGTAAATGCAAATATGCAAAGTTCAGTGTGGAAAAAAATGCAGGAGAAGATAGGTATCTCTACAGGCGGGAAAAGGGCGGCCTCCCCGGCAAATTTATCACAGGTAGGATAGGGGCGTTTGATGTTCGAAACCTGAAGAAATTGATAACCCAAAATTCAGGCAATTATTCTAAAATATCAAAGGACTCAGATTTCAAAAATTTTGTGAAGAAAAAGATTGCGTGGATAGATAGGCCATCGATTCTGAAAGACGAGGCTGCCCTTGGGCGCATTCCAAAATCCAGCCAAAGAATCCTCGAATCCTTGGTGAATGAAATAATGAAAAAGCAGGATAGGATTGCCAAGGATTTTTGCAAGAAGCTCTCCAAGGGAGAGTATAGTGAGATCCTAGTCACCGTCAAGATTGGAACAAAATATCTCAAAGATATTGAAGGTTTTTCAGACTTATTTCGTATGGCTGCTCAGGGCGGCGACGTTAACGAACACGAATCCGGCGAAGAATCCACTCACACGTGCATGATTTGCAACAATCCTGCCTCCAGGCGTGAATTGAAGGAGCCTCTACCATTCTTTACACTTGATAAGCCAAATTTTCTCCCCGGTGGTAGCAAATACAACTTTCACAAAGCCTTCCCTCTGTGCGTCAAGTGTTACGGTAACTTGCAGAAGGGTTCGAGGTATGTCATGGAGAATATGCTATTTGCTATCCCCAATACTTCCGGCTCTTCACGGATATTTTTCTGGCTTGTCCCGGTATTGAGTGACCCCTCGCTGGTAAAGGATTACTTTACGAAATCCCCAAAGGGACTTGCTTCTTTCAAGGAAATGATGAAGATGTTTCTTGGCCTCGAGCTTGCCCGCAAAATAGATACAATCAATCAGCAACCCGAGTACCATGAAATTGCTGAAAATGATGTAGCCTCCAGGTTTTTGAGTTATGTCGCGATATTCCATTACTACGACAAACAGAAGAACATGAGGCTTTTAGGTCATGCAGAAGGAATCTACCCGCCCAGGCTAAGAGAGTTAGCCGAGGCCAAGTATCTAGTCGACAAGATTGCCTATTCTTCAGGCTCAAAACTAAAGTTTCACTTTGGTTTAATGACTGATTTTATTGAGAAGGATACTGAGGGATGGATGAGAACAATGACTCACATCATGACCAATGTATTCACGGGAAGACCGATAGACATTAGATTGATAGTCAAGATCCTGATGGACAGGGCGAAAGACCCATTTCGCAAAAGGGATTTGGCAACCTGGAACGAGGAAATGTTAAAAGCGACTATCCTACTAGAATATCTTTACAGGGTGAAAGCGATAGTGTCAGAAAATTCTGTTGAAAAAACTACGTTGCCAGAGGAAGAAAAATCCAAGGCGGCGGCAGGTTTTCTAAATTCACACTCGGGAATCCTTTATACAAAGAATCTCAGGGCAATTTGCTCAATAGGCCTGGCGATTGGGATAGTGGTAAAGGCTCAACAGAGATATATGAGATCGGATTCGTTTTTAAGTAGGCTGGGTAGACTAGAGATGGATTATCCGAGGCTGCAAAGCCTATTCCCACAAGCCCTCCTTAAGCTAAAGCATTACAAAGCCGAAGAATACACAGATTTAGTCTCATATCTGGGGAGTTCAGAAATTTCGAATCTTGACGTTTCTCAGAAAGTGCCCGAAGAATTAATGAACCTTGTTTTCGCGGTAGGAATGTGCCAAGGATTCACCATGTTTAAATCTGCGGCCAAGAATCCTGAAACGCAGGTTACACAGGCGTGACAACCCCCGCCCGACGGTCTGAATTTATCTTTGCCTACGATACGCGAATGGCAAATCCCAACGGAGATCCCGATGAAAATAGGCCGAGAATTGACCCATATTCTGGGAAGAATTTAGTTACAGATTACAGGCTAAAGAGGACTATCAGAGATTACCTAAAGACTCAAGGCAAGGGGATATTCATTCGTGAAGACCTTAACAGTGACGGGAGCAGAAAGACGATAGAAGTACTTGCCGAACCCTACATCACAGAGAACAAGAAAACCAAAGCCGTTGATAAGGACAAGCTAATCAAGGAGCATATCGATGTAAGGCTCTTTGGGCTGATCTTTCTCGTTAAGGACATAGCTTTCAAGAACATCGGGCCCGTGCAGTTTTCTATTGGTCAGTCTCTAAACAAGGTTCAAGAGCTTGAAATACGGAACACAAGGATTGTCCCGACCAAAGAGGATGCCAAAGCGGGCACTTTTGGTCATAAGAATATCCTTCGGTATTCGCTTATACTCTTTCACGGCTTTTTGAATCAACTACCTGCTAGGGAAGTCAACCTTTCTGAAGAAGATGTAAACGATATGATGTTAGCCATGTGGCACGGGACAAACAACCTCAGCTCGACATCAAAGTTTGGGCAGACATCCCGCCTGTTAGTTAGAATAGTCTACGCAAACGATAAGGCGTATATAGGGAATATGGATAGAGGAGTTACGGCATCAAAGACAGAAGCAGTTGAAGACATTTCCGAAGTGGGTCTTGGTATCGACAAACTCTTGACCATGATTGCTGAGAACAAAAAACAGATCGCAGAGGTACAATATGCTATCCATGACGGCGTGACATTGAATAATACAACAAGTGCAAAGAAGCATCTGGTTGATTGGCTTTCCGAGCACAGCATAAAGCACAAGGATATTCTTGCGGGCTAATCATGGACCCCATAGGCAAGAGAGTCTCACCAAACGAAAAATTTGGGCAAGTAGTGGTTTTTGACATTTGGTCAAATTTTGCCTATTTTAGGCGGCCCTATACAACTACAAATGCCCTTACGTACAATTTCATTCCAAGATCTTCGATAGAAGGGCTAATTGGCGCAGTTCTCGGGATTCTAATAACTGAGGTCTCGGACAAACTCTCAAATTCAAAGATAGGTCTTGGCATACTAAGTCCGATTAAGAAAATCCCCTTCTCCACAATTCATACCCACACAGACTTTTGGTTTGAAATGCAGGCCTATCTCGAAGGGAAGACTGTGAAGAAAAGGGACTTTAGGGCTCGTGTGAGCTTGGAATTGCTAGTTGAGCCAAAATATCGGGTTTACTTTTCAGACCCGAACTTGGGAAAGGAACTTGAAGAAAGGCTGAAAAAACACGAAACAATCTTTACACCTTACCTAGGCACCAGTACAATGTTGGCCGACTTTATGTATGTTGGCACGTTTGACTACAATGTGACGAAAAGGGAGACATCCGAGCTATCAAGTATCATCCCATACCGCGATCGATTCCCCGATATAGCAGTTGAAAAGCAAATGTTGTACGCTGCAGAGCAAGATATACCGGGAAGAATTAGCAAAGATAGAGACTTGCTTTCAACCTATTGCGCCGTTTACAGTCCGGAGGGTAAGAAAATCAAGGTTCGAAATGTCGCGGTCAACGCTTACGCGGACAGCAGTGGAGAGCAGAATTTTGTGTTCATACCAGCTTGAATCCCATCCAGGAAATCCACTTCAAAAACATCTGTCAGAAGTGGCTGAAGACACAGTAAGGATAGTAAGAGAGCTCCAATCAATCTGCCCTTTTTTAGTGGGAAATGACGTTATAGCTGCAGCCCGAATAATTGGATTCTGTCATGACATAGGCAAGAGCACATCGTTTTTTCAAAACTACCTACGCACCCACAAAATCATAGGAGACCCATTCCTAAAGTCTCACAGCACATCCTCATCGCTATATGGATATCTCGTTTCAAGTAAGAATGCGTCGGACCAATTTCTTGGTTTTCTGACAATGATGTTAATCCAGGGCCACCACGGCAAGATTCCCAGCCCCAAAGATGCTGTCCTCAGAATCTTCAAGTATTCAGAGCAATTGAAAAGGCAGGTTGAAAGCGTTCAGAACAAAGAGGAGCTGGGCTCCATTTTATCAGAGCAAAGTTACCCGAGTTTTGAGGAGTGTAAACCGCTGGCTACTGCTCTTCTGTCTTTCCACAAGAGCATGAGTGAATTTGTCAGGCATCTTGAAGAAAAGATATCCTTGGGGCCATACTTTCTCTCCAATCTTCTTTTTTCGGCGCTCTTGGATTCCGACAGGATGAACGCAGCTGGAATCATGATCCAAGAGAGGGCACAAATTGAAGGTGGACATATTGTTAGGTTTGCGGAGAAGGTAGACAGAGAGAATAAAGTACGGCTAGGTAAGGATTCTGAGATAATTAGGTTGAGAGATAAGTTAAGGGAAAGTGTTCTTGCAAACCTAGACACCGAAACACGAATATTTTCGTTGACCGCGCCTACAGGTTCTGGTAAGACTCTCGCAAGCCTCCTCTTTGCTTCACGACTCCGAGAAGAATTAGCCAAGAAATCTGGGAGAAATGCTAGAATAATCTATGTTGCACCCTTTTTGAGTATCATAGACCAGAATGCAAGTGTGATTCAACGGGCTCTAGGTGTAGAGGGAGCTTCCCAGTCGCCTGTAATGATAACGCACCACCATCTATCGAGACTTTCATACCAAGATGTCAGGGAAGAGACCTACTCCACATCGTTGTCAGGACTCTTGATTGAAGGGTGGAATGCAGAAGTCATCGTGACCACATTTGTCCAGTTTTTTGAAACAATCGTTGGAGCCAGAGCGTCATCTTTGAGAAAATTACACAACATAGCAGGTTCAATCATAATACTAGATGAAGTTCAGGCAATAGACTACATGTACTGGAAGCTAATCCATGATTGCCTAGATTTCATTTCTCAGGAACTTGATGTTAGGATAATCCTAATGACTGCCACGCAACCCTTGATATTCAAAAAGAACGAGGTCAAAGAGCTGTTTGACACAGGGTTCAAAATCAAAGACAGGGTCACTCTAAACGTCAACATTCGGAAGGGAATATCTCTCGATCGTTTCTGCGGCAGGGTGCAAAAGATAGTCCAGGACAACCCTACAAAGAGCATTTTGATAATCATGAATACAATCCAGTCAGCAGTTTCTGTTTTTAACAGTCTTCCCTTTGAATCTGGTGAGGAAAAGTTCTTTCTTTCCTCCCAAGTGATTCCCGCCGAGAGGCGAGAGAGAATAAACACAATGGCACGTAGACTCGCTGAAGGGAAACCAACCATCCTCGTGTCAACTCAAGTAGTTGAAGCAGGAGTCGATATTGACTTTGATTTAGCTGTAAGGGATTTGGCCCCCGTAGACTCGATAATCCAGGCTGCTGGGAGGTGCAACCGGAATGGAAAGAGAAACCCGAAGGATTCCATGGTTTATGTATATGCAGTGCATGATGGCGAAGAGCACTACTTTGCAAACAGAATTTATGGAAACGTGCTTGTTGAGAAAGCAAGGGAGACGCTTGGCTCTAGAACAAAAGACCTTGCACAATTAGCCGAGGATTACTACCGGAATGTCGCTGAAGGAGCCAATAATACATACAGTGAAGAGTTGTTGCAGGCTATAGCACTCCTGGATTACGAAAAGGTTGATGAGTTTAAGATCATTGATGAAGAGCCTACCGAGAGTGTATTTGTAGAAGCTGATGAGAGTGCAGGACAATTATGGCGGCAATATAAGGAAGTAGCCCGGGAATTGGCTGCTGGCCCAATCCGTGCTTTTCTTCGTGCGAATAGGGAGTCATTTCACAGTTACGTGATTAACATTCGGGCTGACGGCTCGTTAACGCGTCAAATCCCATTTGAGAACGGATTTTACTACATTACGCGGTCTTCAATTTCAGACCATTATTGTTACACTGGTCTAGTGGAGAGCAGTAATATCATTTGAAGGGAGGAAGCGGCAAGACAGTTTAGGCAGTTTTTACTAGAACTCATCTCACAAACACCTCCTGAGCAAGATCATCATGCATCCGAGCTGGACAAAACCCAAAAAATTCTCTGGATAATAGTCATAACGTACCTGGATACGACGGAAATTCTGCAGCCA
>Ga0187893_10014331_pt1 | contig 10833 bp, 4 predicted proteins | sample MA1701074metaG_FD_139574 | JGI IMG/M metagenome (GOLD analysis project Ga0187893, IMG submission 139574) | White microbial mat communities from a basaltic lava cave in the Kipuka Kanohina Cave System on the Island of Hawaii, USA - MA170107-4 metaG ...
AATTCCTGCAGCCACGGTAACGTCCTGGAAAGAGCCTTTACCGTTACCGTGAAACAGAGTGCAGACGACATCGCCTCCCTTTGGAAACTGCTCAACGGTCGTGCCACGAACCAGCAGAACGTCCAGGTTTCCGTCGCGATCGTAGTCGAGAAAAGCTGCCCCGCCGCCCATGGTCTCGACGATGTGCTGCTTGGACGGAGAACCTTGAATATTTCTAAAATTGGCCAGGCGGGATTCGCGTGTGACGTCGACGAAGATCGGATTTTTCGCATCGGTGAGATGATCCTCGGAGAAGAAACTGGCAATGCCGACTAGCAGTACGACCAGAAGCTTAGTCGCACCAAGACCAAAGCGAGTAGCTGAACTGAAAAAGGAATTAGAGATTTCATCCAAAAGCAAAGGAATACACCGTGCTATTGCGCGCAAGGATTGTCCGCCTCGAGACTTTGCTTGAACCTGGGTACAATCACTCTAGTAGCGAATAGGCTGTCAGCATCCGCATGGCGGGCTTGCCAACAAACTTTGCTTGCAGTTCCAATCAGAACACCCCACCCGGCCCAAACGGCCAACGCTAATACAGCCCAGGGCAACGCCCTGGGTCATTAAAAAGCCAAGATGCAAGCCCTGTAAGGGCGACTTATCCGGACGACCTCACAGTCAGCCTTTGAATGCCAGTGGTTTTGCGAAATTGCTCTCGAATGTACGTCCTTAGGCCGCCCTTACAGGGCTTAGACACTTGAGGCGTGCCCAAACCCAGGGCGTTGCCCTGGGCTTGACTACTTCGGCCTTTCAGGCCGAGCGGGGCTGAAACCAATATCTAGGAGCAGAAACTGGCCAGGCCCCCCTTCCTGGGTGCGTCGGTTGGACGTGGCATCCCTCCTTGATCCATGGAAGGAGGCGTTCCCCTGCACTGTGCTCCGCCACGCCCGGCTACTGATGCATCCTCCACCCGCCGCCGACGTACAGCAACTGGCCTGTTAGCCAATGGGCCTGTTCGGAAGCCAAAAAAACCACAACATCGGCAACATCTTCCGGCCGGCCCACGCGGCGCAGAGGAGTGTTGGCAGCGATTCCAGCTTCCTCTTCGGGAGTGAGGTAGCCGGTCTGGATGGGACCCGGAGCGACGATGTTGACCGTGATGCCGTACTTCCCCATCTCCGCCGCAGCCGAACGGCTGTACGACTCAATCGCATGCTTGCTGGCAGCATAGCTAATGTTGGCTATGTGGGCATGAGCCGCATCGGTGCTGACGTTGATGACCCGACCCGACTCACCTTGGCGCTTGAGATAGCGCTGGAAATACTCCGACATCATCACCGCAACGGCACGACTGTTGACGGCGAAGTGCGCATCGATGCACTCAGACGTCGGCAGGTGTACGCTGAAGCCTTCCTCGGTGACGAGCGCCGGATCAAAGGTTTCGAGCACACAGTAGGTGTGGTTGTTGACGAGAACATCTACCGGTCCGAGTTCGGCTTCACAGCGGTCGAATATCAAAGGAATATTCGCCGCGTTGGCGAGGTCAGTCTCATGGGCGGCGGCGAAGCCTCCCTGCGATACGATTTGAGCGACAAACGGATCTGCCGATTGCTGGTGCATCGCTTCGTAGAGCGATGGGCCACCGATTACAGTTTCCCGCAACCGTCGCAGCTCTTCTTCTGAAAGCTCAGACGGTGGGCGGTAGTAAGTGATGAATACCTTGGCGCCTTGTCTGGCAAATGCTCCCGCTGTGGCTGCGCCAATTCCATGATTTGCGCCGGTAATCAGAACAGTCCGGCCCTCGAGTCGAGGGTCAACCACGAGAAATCCTCCCAAAAGAATCCCCTCCTTGGAGGGGTGGCGGCGATAGCCGCCGGGGTGGGTTCGTTGGAACCTCCACAGCCCACCCTAGCGCCTCCGGCCCTTGCCCCTCCCATGGAGGGGACTTGAGCATTTCCTTTCTCTGGTAGGAATCACATCAATACTGATCAACGGGAACTTTCTCTCCGCCTGAAAACATCACGGCCCTGCGTGCGGTTCTACTGCAGAGGGTTCCGGTGCATAGAGTTCTTTCTTCTGGTGAAAGCTATTCAAGAACGTCTTGCCTCTGTCGGGTTTTCCGTTTCGCATGCAAACCAAGCCGTACTGATAGTAAGCGCCCAGCAACCGGGAATCGAATTGGATCGCCTTTTGTAAAGACTGCTCGGCGCGATCATAGGCCGCTTGCTGGAAATAGAGCTTCCCCAACTCGAAGTGCCCCTGTGCCAGCCTCGGGTCCAGGCTCAGCCCCTTCAAAAACGAACTCTCCGCGTCCTTTGCGTCGCCGCTCGCCTGCTGGGCGGTTCCGAGCTGAATCCAGTCGAGAGGCAACTTGCGAGACCCACGCAGCTCCATGGCTTGTTGAAATTGGCGAACCGCCTCGTTAGGCTGGCCAAGCGACTGGAAGACCAACCCCAAGTTAAAATGGATATCGGCTGATCGAGGATGTAATACGAGTCCCCTTTCGAGAAAGGCTCGCGCCTCGGCGACACTGTCCATCTCTGAACAAATTCTTCCAATTCCGGAATACGCTCTTTCTGAACTCCCATCGGCCTGCACGGCCAGCAAGAACACTTCAAGGGCCGAACCGCTCTGTTGCCGTGCATAGAGCTGTTCCGCCAGCTGGCTGTAGAGTTCGCTGCGAGTCGAATCCGCCCCGGCGAGTGCGTCCGTCGGTCGAAGACCCTCGCAGTTCTTGCGAGACCGAATGGTATATACAATCTTGTTGCCTCTCGTCTCCAAACGAGAGCCTTTGTCGAACAACTCCATAGCCCGCGTTGTATCGCCGCGCTCCAAACAGAAAAGGCCCAGGTTGAGGTATCCGTCGGCCCGCTGAGGAAAACGCTTCGTCACCTCTTCGAATTCGTTGCGAGCTTCGTCCCATTTACCCAAGCCTGCGCGAACGGATCCCAGTAACAACCGATACTCCGAGGATGCCTCTGGAACAGCCTGCATCACCTTCAATACGTTTTCACTCTCCGTATAGCGTTCTATCAAGTAATGGCAAAGCGCCAGATACATGCCGGTATCGTAGACGCCAGGTTTCTGCTGCCAGACCTTTTGAAGCGGCGTCAGTGCCTGCCGATATAGAGCCTTTTCAAAGAGGAGTTTTCCCACCTCAAACAAAGGATCAATGGCTGCCGTGGTCGCGGTAAAACCGCTCAGGAGTTCGACAGCTTCAACATCCTGCCCCGCTGCGAAGCGCGCCCGTGCGAGCTGCAGGACAACACCGCTGTGTCGTAACCCTTGCCCGTAGACCTTTTCCCAATGCGGCCAAGCTTCCTTCCATTTTCCCTGCGTGGAGTAACTGCCAGCGAGGCGGTAACGGAGGTCCGTTTGAGACGGATCCTGAACGAGGGCTTTTTCCAGTAGCACTCGGGCCTCGATGTGCCGCCCCAAGGCAAGCAACGCCGCAGACCAGTCCTTGGTTAATTCGAGGCGGGAACGCCCCTTGTCGCTTGCCGACTGGAAATGGGCAATGGCCTCCTCATTTTTTTTCTGTCGATAACTGATGTGCCCCAGCAATTCGTGCGCAGCCGCAGCGGCAGATGAATCCTGCAGTGCCGACTCTGCGGTTCGACGGGCATCGTCCAAGTCTCCCCGGAAAAGCGCCCCTTTGGCGCGGGCTTGCCAGTCGGCTGGGACGGCGCTGATCAAAGGAGGTGAAGCTAGGAATACCGAAAGGAAGGAGATGAGGACAAACATAGGAAGCCGCGAAAAACATCGAGTTCGCCTCTCTCCTCTCCCCAACGCGGGAGAGGAGTCGGGGGTGAGGGGGAGAGCACCGAGCGACCATCTCTTGGGTCGCGCAGCCCAGGCACGGACACGGAGCCTTGGGAATTGATCCAATCCACGAGAGACCCCCTCACCCCCGACCCCTCTCCCCACTGGGGCGAGGGGAGCCGACTTCAGTCTGTGACTGCATTGAGCAAGGCTGGCAGACAAAGTTGCAGGTCGATTCACAATCAGGATGGCCATCCTTCCTCGATCTGAAATAAGAGGATAACTCATCACCGTGTCCTTCATCTCACGGGCAATTCCCTTCCCCCTTCGTGATCGCGTCGCAGCATGCGCTGCTGATTGAGCTGCCGGAAGGTGTCCGTTTCCTGTTGTGCCTTCTCTTTGTCGCCCAAACCCACAAAGGCCTGCGAGAGGTGAAAGTGCGGTTGCGGATTGGCCGGATCCTGCTGAATCACTCGCTGCATCTCAGGAACGACCTCCGCATAGCGCTTCAACGTCAGCAGAGATTTGGCCAAACCGAGCGCGGCTTCCACATGCGAAGAGTCTCGTTCCAGTGCCAGACGAAAGTTGCGGATCGCTTCCGCGTGATTGTCCTCCTTCGCCAGCACCTCTCCCAAGGACACGTATCCGTCCGGAGGCTCGGGGTCCAGTTGAATGGCTTTCGCCAGATAGGACTTCGCCTGCTGCATGCGTCCAAAGGCCAGGAGCTGGTAGCCCATCTCAAAGTTCGCGCGGGCTGCATTTGGAAACTGCACAAGGGTCTGCTCGGCAGCTTGCACTGCTTTTTCGTACTTCTGGTCCCGATGATAATTTTGAATCAACAGCAGACGCAGATCCAGACTCTCCGGCCACCGTCTTACCGAACGGTCCAACAGCCTCACAGCCTCGGTGTAATATCGGCCTTCAGTCAGTTGCAGAGCCAGCAGAGTCGCTACTTTCAAGTCGTCCGGCTTCAGGATTTCTGCCCGTTGCAGGGCTTTGATCGCTTCGTCGGTTTTTCCGTGCTGGCTCAAGACGACTCCCAAGACAGAGCTGGCTTCGAACGAGTACGGACGAAGGGCCGCAGCCGACGTGAGGTGCGTCTCGGCCTGGTCTTCCTTCCCCGTACGCAAGAAACTGAGTCCAAGGTTGAAATGCGCTTCGAACAAAGCGGGTGACAGGCCAAGTGCCTTGCTGAGCAACTGCGTCGCCTGTTCGTGCAGGCCATGCTGTCCGAACTGAATGCCAAGAGAAACCAGGTCGTCGATGTCGTCAGAATTGAGAAACCATTGGTATATTGGCAACGCTTTCTCGACGTCCCCGGCTTTCAGGAACTCAGAGCCTTGCAGCAGACGGCTGGTCGCTTCCCGCTGATAGTCTCGCAGCTCATTCGACTTGGCTAGAGCCGCCTCCGCTTCTGGCTTGCGGCCCAAAGAGAGATAGGCTCTCCCGAGCTGGGCATAGAGACGATCGTCGCGGGGTTGGACCTTGACGCCTCCTTCCAGAATTCGAATTGCATCTGTGGTTCTCTTCAGAGTCAAGTAAGCCTTGCCCAGTTGGAAATACTCGTCCACGACGGGTTTTCCGCTGCCCGACTGAATCACCTTCTCAAAGGATTCGATGGCTTTGGGCAGATTCTGAGCTTGAAGAAAAGTGCGGCCAAGGTAGTACCGAGCCAGGGCGTGATCCGGCGCCAACTGAAGCGCCCGGACGAAACTGGCAGATGCTTCGGTTGGCCGGCCGAGTTTCCATTGGGCGAGGCCGAGTTGATAGCGAGGTTCCGCCTCCTTAGGGTTCGCAACAATTGCCTGGTTGAACTCCTTGATGGCATCTTCATGACGGTCTTTATCCATATAGGCCAGACCGCGCAGCAGGTGAGCTTCTTCATTCTTGCTTCGCTGGACAGCGTGACCGGGAGCCGGCTGAGAAACCAGAGTGAGAATCAGCAGGATGATTGGCGGAGACAGCCGAACATTCCTCTGGAACGCGTCCCCCCTGGGGATGTGAAAAAAATGAGCGGCCATCGGGAACAACGTCCCCCTTGGACAAGGGGGAGCACAAGGGGTTTTTGGAATAGTGATCTCCAGACGCTGATTCAACGATGCTTAACCCCCTCTAGTTCCCTGGAGCCGTAAAAAAATTGAAAATCTCGGTTCCTCTCACCTCCGAGAGGGGGAGAGAGGCTAGGAGTGAGGGGGCGGTACACGCTCTATCGATTCCGGAAACGATGCCGAAGAAGCACGCCAGATACGGAAATACAGCCGCATGCTGTCACAGCGTGGTAATCCCCCCTCACCCCTCAGCCCCTCTCCCGCGCTGGGGAGAGGGGAGCCGATTTTTTGCTAAATCTCAATTTTTTCACTTCTTCCCTCTTGGAAAGGGGACGATCTGGAGCGGCCGGATTGGCCGCCCTTCTTCAGCTACGGCGTTGTCGGCTGATCTGGCGAAATTCGCTTCTGCAAATACTCGCGTCTGACGCGATCCTGCTTGGCACGCAGTTGCGTGAACGCCTTGAGCTCAGCTTCCGCTGCTTCCAGCTTTCCAACTTTCTTGTAAGCCCCTGAAAGAAGGTAGCGGATCGAAGCATCCTCTGGATCGGCTTGAGCAACGAGCTTTAATTTCGCAACGGCATCATCATGGCGGCCGAGGCTGGTATAGGCCTTTGCCAAGTCCTGCTGTGCACCTAACATGGCCGGGTTGGCCTGAACGGCTTTCTCGAGAAACGGGACCGCAAGATCTGTGCTTCCCTTGGAGAGATAGATGGTTCCGACGCGGTAGCTCGCTAAAGCGTGATGAGGATTCCTGGCAAGCTCGTCCTTCAGCCAGACCAAAGCCTCGTCCAGATTCTGCATCTGCCAATAGGTGTTCCCGAGCGCAAACCGGACGCCCATCAGCTCTGGAGATAGTTGCAACGCTTTCTGGTAAGCGTCAATGGCCTCGGCATACTTTCGCTTGTCCTCGAGAAGCGCACCAGTCATCTGATGCACTCGATAAGAGTTCGGATCGATGCCGATCATTCTCTCAAGGGTCTGGGCCGCCTGCTCTTGATACGATTTCCCCGCCCAGTACAATGCCTCCAGTTCATGACTTCCAAACTGGCCTGGCTCCTTCAAGAGATCAGTGGCTTGATCGTAGTTTCCCGTCGCGAAGTTGCAGCGCGCCAGATACAGCCTCGCGAGTGTGTCTTTCGGACTTTCCTGAACGGCACGACTTAACAACACCTGCGCCCCCGCGAAATCGCTCGCCCGGAACTGGCGAACTCCCCGTGCAAGCGAATTCGATGGTGTTCCGGCACTTGACGCGTCCGCACGCGTAGTGTACTTGAAGGTCTTCGCTTCGGGACTCCCTTGGGAAGCGATCTCCAAGCCAGGTTGGGTCGAACTGAGTTTTGCTTGCACGCCCTGCAACAACTTGACGACGGTTGGGTCGTCCGGAGCGAGGCGGCGCTCTTCCTCAAACGCACGAGCAGCCTTTACCAGTTCGCCCTTTCGCAGATAGAGATTGCCAACCGTCAGGTGTATTCCTTCCCAGTCTGGACGTGCCTTGAGCACCTGCAGGTATTCCCCAATGGCTTCGTCCGTTTTCTCCTGCCATTCGAACCACTCCGCCTGCAGCCTGTGAGCCTCCGGGGATTCGGAATCCAAAACCGTGATCCTTTCGAACAACCCAGAGGAGTACCGATTACAAGCTTCCGCCAGATTGTAGAGCGCTTCCAAATCCCGTGGCTTGATCTCGGACAACCTCCGGAACTGCGGAAGAGCCTCTTCGAAACGGTTGAGGGCGAGAAAACTGGAGCCCAACCAAAGCCGGGCTTCGCTCTCAGCCAGCTTGGGATTGAGTTTGATGGATTGCTCCAGGGCTGCAATCGCTTTGAGAAATTGATTGGTTCGGTAATAGCCCATGCCCAGGAAGAGCTGCGACCCCCACAAGGAAGGGTCCAGTTTCAATGCCTTGGTCAAAGATGAGATCGCTTCAGGAAAACGGCTCTGCAGGTGGTAGACCACTCCGAGGCTCTGATGGATAAGCGCCCACTGAGGGCGGAGCTTCAGAATGCTCTGATAGGCCGCGACAGCACGGTTATAGTCCTTGTCTTTTTCCGCCGCCTGCGCTTCCTGCAAATGACGTTCAACCTGCTTCTCAGGAGAGGTCTGGGCAAAGCTCGGTCGGAGGGCAAGACCTGAAATTAGTAGGAAAATCGTCAGAACCAGCGCCACAGAGCATCGGCGCGGACATCGCGTAGTTAACCAAGCCATAGATACAAAAGTAACACAGATCGTGATTGCTTAGCGGGACTGGAGTGCTGTGCCTTGTAGGTCAGGCTTTCGAGCCTGACAGTTTGGTTCTCCGTGGCAGCCAAGTCAGAGCTGGAAAGCCTGACGTACAGGGCTTCCACGCCGCTAAACAATCGCCACCGATCCTGAGGCTTCTTCCTGGTTCTGAAACAAACCAATTGGAGGGGTGAGGCGTGGCCGGTCGAGGTACTTGATCAGCCTACAAAAAGAAACAGGGTGCGCCGGGCCAAATGCTCCCGAGGCACCCTGTGAAGCAAACAACAGCCGTAAATCTAGAAGTAATACTTCAACCCAAACTGGATCTGACGCACTGGCTGGGCGCTAAATATGCCGCCGAAATTCGGTGAATCAAAGTTTGTATTCGGATTGTCTAGGTTCACATGGTTAAAGGCATTAAACATTTCGACCCTGAACTGCAGTGAATGCGGTTCCGCGATCAGGAAGTTCTTGTAGAACCCTAGCGTCCAAGTCTGATTCGCTGGTCCTATGACAAGATTCCTGCCCGCGTTCCCGTATGTGAATGGAGCAGGCTCAGAAAAGACGGATTTATCAAACCAACGCGTAGAAGTAGGATTGTCAATGTTCGGATTTCCATTGACGTTTGGTCTCTGTGTGACCGAGCGAGCTCCAATATTGGCGACATCGCGAGGAATAGTGATGTTGTTCGGCTGACCCGAACTGGCCGTGATGATCCCGTTGAACTGCCAGCCCCCCAAGATGTGATTGGCAACTCCGCTCAGGTCCGACCCGTACGACTTGCCCTTGCCAAAGGGCAACTCATAAACAAAGTTCATCGCAAAAATATTCTTTCGATGGAAGAGAGAGAGCGCACGATCACATTCAATACAATTTGGATCCTGCGGTGAACCGCTCAGCGAGAAGCCGTCACCGCCGGTGTTGATGTTCCGGCTGAACGTATAGCTACCAAGGAAAGCCAATCCCTTGGAAAACCGCTTCTCCGCTTTCACTTGGAGACCGTGGTAAATGGAGCTGGCGATGTCCGTCATCACACTCGTCGGCCCTAAGATGGTGAATGGCCGTCGCGGTTGCACCGGTCCAGACCCTGGAGGCGCGGTGTTGCCGTTCGCAAAGATCGAGGCTTTCGAGCCCTTGGTCCCAACGTATCCAGCCTCAAGAACCAAACCGCCCGCCACCTCCTTCTGCAGGTGCAGGTTCCACTGCTGCATGTAGCTCACGCGCCGGTTGCGATCAGCGATGTGCTGGGCATCTGCCGGGACATTCGTCCCAGGCCCTGTCGAGAGCTGCGGTGAGAAAGTGGTCTTGAGTGGTGAATCAATAAAGGTGTCGTTCAGATTTGTCTTGGTTTCGCTGATGGCGAAGGGCCAGTTGCCGCGAATTCCTTGGGCCTCCCAAAGGAAATTCGTGTTGTAGAACCAGCCATAACCCGCTCGGACGGTTGTTTTGTTATCCAAAAGGTAAGCCATACCCATTCGAGGCGCGAAGTTATTCTTGTCCGGATGAATCACGGTTGGGAATGTGTTGGCTGCCTCTCCAGTAATCGGGTTAGTCGCTGCCCAGAGATATTTTCCGGTTTCCAGATCGAAGGACCCTAGCTTGTTGTCACGGTGCCGCGGCCATTGAGTGTAGTCCCATCTCAATCCAAGGTTCAACGTGAGTTTAGAGTTCACCTTGATGTCGTCCTGAAAATAGAAGTAGTAGCCGCTCCAACGCATCAAAGCGGTAGTATCGCCGATGTTTCTTAACGCCTGCGTCGGCAATCCAAGCAGGTAAGACGCAATCGACTGTCCCGTTCCGGCCGCATTTTGCGGGTCCGATGTCGGAGTCCTGGAGAAGTGGAAATTGGCGGAGAACAAGCCATCGTCCAGGTTGCGGCGGTTCTGATAGTCCATGCCAAACTTCAAGAAATGCTTGCCCTTGGTCTTGCTCAAGCTCGCCAGAATCTGATAGGTGTCATCCGGGAACGGGTATCCGTCCTGGTTTGGATTCGTATACCCGTCACCTGGATAAAATTGGGGATAAATCGGGACACTTTCATTCTTGACCGGAACCCCCTGAATCCCGGTAGTTTGCAACCACTGTTTCACAGTGGCCAGATCGCTGGGCCCCTGCTCCGCAATCTGGAGGTTGTTGCGGTGATAGGCAAGCCGGACATCCAGGATCGTCGTCGCATTGAACAGATGCGTGTCGCTGATCATGAAGTTTCGGAAGGCGTTGCTTGTAGATTCGAGAGAAACACCAAGCGCCCGAGGGTTGAGCTGTTCAGCCTGAACGTAGGAGAAACGGCTAAAGAAATTGTTGTTCTCACTGATCTTGTGGTCGGCTCGAATCGTGTACTGATTGCTATCAACTGAACCCGATTGGGTATTAATAATGTTGGCGGCTTGTCCAGGCCGGTTGGGCGCCCGATAGAACAGCGCGGCATACGACTTGATGATCGGATCAATACGCGCGGCTGGGATGATGTTCCCCGGGAACGGATCCCTCACCAGTCGGCCGTTCTCCATTCGGGTGGTAGCTGGATCGAAAATAGGTCTCGCCGGCGCGCCGGTGTGATCGAAGGCCAGATTCCCGTTGAGCATTTCCGGCGTCGGAATCGTTCCCAGTGCTGTTGCCCCCCTGCGTCTGCGGAACCCCTCGTAATTGAAGAACCAGAATGTCTTATTCTTGATAGCAGGACCGCCCACTTGGCCACCAAATTGATTCTGTCGGAACATGGGCCTCGTGGGCGCAAAGGCATCACGTGCATCGAACACATTGTTCCGCAAGAATTCGAAGAGCACCCCATGGATGTCGTTCGTCCCGGACTTCGTCACCACGTTAA
>Ga0187893_10014334_pt1 | contig 10831 bp, 12 predicted proteins | sample MA1701074metaG_FD_139574 | JGI IMG/M metagenome (GOLD analysis project Ga0187893, IMG submission 139574) | White microbial mat communities from a basaltic lava cave in the Kipuka Kanohina Cave System on the Island of Hawaii, USA - MA170107-4 metaG ...
ATAGAAAGGGCCCTCCGAAAGCGTCCGGAGAGCCCTATCCGTCTACCCGTCTACCCGTCCAGCCTTTAGTACATCCCGCCCATGCCGCCGCCACCGGGCATTGGCGGCGCCTTCTCCTTTTCCTTCTTTTCGACCACGACGCACTCGGTCGTGAGCAGCAGGCCCGCGATGGACGCGGCGTTCTGCAGCGCCGTACGCGTGACCTTGGTCGGATCGATGACGCCGGCCAACACCAGGTCCTCGTACTCGTCGGTCTGGGCGTTGTAGCCGTAGTTCAGCTTCGCCGCCTCCCTGACCTTCCCGACGATGATCGCGCCTTCGGCCCCGGCGTTCTGGACGATCATGCGGATCGGCTCTTCCAGCGAGCGCCGCACGATGTCGATGCCGATCTTTTCGTCCTCGTCGGAGCCCTTGAGCTTGTCGAGGGCCTTCTGGGTCCACAACAGCGCGACGCCACCGCCGGGCACGATGCCTTCCTCCACCGCGGCGCGCGTCGCGTGCAGCGCGTCCTCGACCCGAGCCTTCTTCTCCTTCATCTCGGTCTCGGTCGCCGCCCCGACGTTGATCACCGCCACGCCGCCCGCGAGCTTCGCGAGCCGCTCCTGCAACTTCTCCTTGTCGTAGTCGGACGTCGACTTCTCGATCGCGGCCTTGATCTGGGCAATGCGACCCTGAATGTCGCTCTGCTTGCCCTTGCCGCCGATGATGGTGGTGTTGTCCTTGTCGATCACGATCCGCTTGGCCTGGCCCAGATCGCCCAACACCGTATTCTCGAGCTTGAAGCCGAGCTCCTCGGAAATGACCTTGCCCGAGGCGAGCGTCGCGATGTCGGTCAGCATCTCCTTGCGCCGGTCGCCGAAGCCCGGGGCCTTCACCCCGCACACTTTCAACGTGCCGCGCAGCTTGTTCACCACGAGAGTGGCCAGAGCCTCACCCTCGATGTCCTCGGCGATCAGGAGCAACGGCTTCCCCGACTGCGCCACCTTCTCGAGCAGCGGCAGCAGGTCCTTCATCGCCGAGATCTTCTTGTCGTGGACCAGGATGTAGGCGTCCTCGAGCACGGTCTCCATCTTCTCAGGATCGGTGATGAAGTAGGGCGAGAGGTAGCCGCGATCGAACTGCATCCCGTCCACGGTCTCGAGCGTGGTTTCGAGACCTTTTGCCTCTTCGACCGTGATCACGCCGTCTTTGCCGACTTTGTCCATCGCGTCGGCGATCTTGTCACCGATTTCCTTGTCGCCATTGGCCGAGATGGCGCCGACCTGGGCGATCTCCTTCCGGCCCTTGGTGGGCACGGAGATCTTCTTCAATTCCTCCACCACCGCGTCGACGGCCTTCTCGATGCCGCGCTTCAACGACATCGGGTTCACGCCGGCGGTGACCGACTTCAGGCCCTCGCGGAAGATCGCCTGGGCGAGCACGGTCGCCGTCGTGGTGCCGTCGCCGGCCAGATCGGAGGTCTTGGTCGCCACTTCCTTCACCATCTGGGCGCCCATGTTCTCGATTTCGTCCTCCAGCTCGACTTCCTTCGCCACCGTGACGCCGTCCTTGGTCACCGTGGGATTCCCGAATTTCTTGTCGATGACGACATTGCGGCCCTTGGGGCCGAGCGTGACTTTCACGGCCTCGGCCAGTTGATCCACGCCGCGCTTCAGGCGCGAACGGGCTTCCGTATTGAATTCGAGGTACTTCGCAGCCACTTATGCCTCCCGCTCTTAGCTGAGCTTGGCGATGACGTCGGCTTCCTTGATCAGAATGATCTCTTCACCTTCCAGTTCGACCTGTGTCCCGCTGTACTTCCCGTAGACCACCCGGTCTCCCACTTTCAGCTCCATCGGGACCTTCTCGCCCTTCTCGGTCCGGCCCGGGCCAACCGCGATCACCTCGCCTTGAATCGGCTTCTCCTTCGCGGTGTCGGGGATGTAGAGACCACCCTTCATCGTCTCCGTCTCTTCCATTGGCCGGATCGCCACGCGATCCGCCAACGGAAGCACCTTCAGCTTCGTCTTTGTCGCAGTTGCCATGACGTTCTGCCTCCACTGAGGTGGACCTTGTAAGTCATTGTGGAACATGATTATTAGCACTCTTGGCGACTGAGTGCCAGAATCAGATGGCGGGGAATCTCTCGCCCCATGCGCAAGATGTCAAGTGGGGGCGCGAACGGCTAACAGTCTGTCAGCCTTACGGTTCCGAGCGACGAGACGCGGCCAGCCCGAGCGAATCGAGGATCAGCTCCGCCACCCACCCCCCCCCGCGATGCCGTGGGAGCGAATCCAGGAGCACCGCGGCGTCGGCCACGACGGCCCCAGTGCGCGTGTCCGCCAGCTGGACATGCAGCGATACGGCGGCTTCGGGATCGGCATTGCGAAACGTGAAGTGAATCAGCGCAGCCACAGGACCACCCGAGCCCCGCAATCGTTCCAGCACGGCGACCCCGCGCCGCCGCAAGGCGTCCGCGAGTTGCGAACTCAGCGTGTCTCGCCCGGGGACGTAGATCGCGTAGCCGCGCACCGACGTCGGCATGCGATAGCGCGTCGCCGGCGCGCAGCCGATCACCATGACGCACGCCAGGACCCGCCTCAGGGCAAGATGCGTCGCACCCCCACCCAACGCGGCATCCAGTAGCGCCCGTCGGGATCATCGCGATCGAGGCGCGAGGTGCGCACGCCCGTCGACGAGCTATGAATGAACTTCCCCGCGCCGATGTACAGCCCGACGTGGGTGACGCCTCCGCCGGCACGCGCCGCAAAGGCGAGAATGTCGCCGGGTCGCAGCGAATCGAGAACGGCGGGGACCGCCGACCCCGCCCCGGCCTGGTCCCGGCTCATGCGCGGCAGGCGGATGCCGTGGCGACCGTAGGCGTACTGGATCAATCCGGAGCAGTCGAATCCGTTCTCCGCCGTCCCACCCCAGTGGTAGGGGCTGCCGACGACCGCGAGCGCGGTTTGCACCACATCGCCGCTGCGACCCACCAGCATCAGGGGAGGACGGACCGGATCGGCGACGGGGCGAGCCGGAGGCCCTCCCCCCGGGTCTGTGCGCGGCACCGCAGCGGTTCGCTGACCCGCCCCCCCGCTTGACCGGCTTCGGCCCAGTGCGATGGAGAGCCCCACCGTCGTGCTCCACCACGTGGAGGGCGTACCCGGATTCCAGAATCCGCGCGGGCCTCGGTCGCTCACCCGGTATCGCTCTTCGACATCGATCGCGAAAAACCGGACCGGGCGCCACTCCAAACCCACGCCGGCGGTCCAGAGCGCCGCCAGTCGTTGCCCGAGGGTGTCCGCTTCCGCCCCGAGCGCGCCGCTCACCACGGCGTAGGGGCCGAGCACCGCGCGCCCGCGCAGTACCTCGAGCTCATATCCCACGCCGTAGAACGCCCGGCCGGCCGCCCCACGGTCACTGGTGACCTGCAGCGCGATGCCGTGGCGCAGGTACCGCCCCCAGGGGCGGTCGATGCGGGCTTCATAGGTGGTCGTTCCCCGCTGGGCGCCGCCGGTTTCCCAGCTTCCGAACAACAGCCCCAGCTCCCGCTGCGCGGTGAGGGGTGCCGTCAGACAGCACGCGATCACCGCCGCCGCGATCGGCGCGTGACTACGGTGGTCCATCAGCCGATGCCTCCGGGGATCGCGACGCCATGAGGTGAGCCAGCCGATGCGGCACCCGCCGCATGAACCGCACCCACGCCCACAGGACGCCGAATCCGCACAGCGCCGCGCCGAGCAGCGCCGGCACGAGCATCCCCACCACGCTCGCCGCCCCGACGCCGAAATGCGCGCCGACCCACAAACCGAAAAACGAGGCTCCCCACGCCAGCAGTGGCGTGAGGAGCCAACCGATCACCACCAGCGCGTGGGCCAGCCAGCGCGGCACTCAGGCCTTGCGCACCAGAGAGAACAGCGCCAGCGCGGTCAGCGAGACCGTGTAGGCCCCGCCGACCAACACGGAGACCGCGACGCCGCCGGCGATCAGCTTGGCCACGGCCGTCAACACGATCGATCCCAGCACCAGCGGCAGGGCGATTTGGCTCAGGCCGACTGCTGCGTGCGCATTGCGGGCCGCGGTAACCAGCCCTCCCATCCACGCCAGGTAGGTACCGAGCATCCACCAGACCGGGATGTACCACCAGGTACTGCCGCCGCCGATTGCATCCCACGTCCAGGGGTACGCTCGGAACGGGCGCAGCAACACGATGTCGATCGCCATAAAAGCCACGGTGCCCCACAACCCGATCGCGGCCGCTCCCGCGACACCCTCGGTATTCCGCGACACCGCCCAGTGCCCGGGCAGCAGGCTGGCGAGCACTCCAGCTCCGAGCACGACGAGGGATAACGCGAGATCGCGGGCCAGGCCCGCCGGCAGCAGGCGCGTCAGCGCCAGCGCGAGGATGACGGCCAAGCCAGTAATCACGCCCACCTTGGTGCCGCTCACCAGCACGTGCTTGAAATCGGAGCGATCCGTGGTCGTCACGGCGCTGGTTGCCATGCCCTCTCCGTGGCTATCCGGTTGGTGCATCGGAATCTAGCGTCCCCGGCCCCGCCCTACCAGCCGAGCCCCAAGGCCTCAGCCGCCAGGCGCAGGCCCAGCAACGTCAAGTCCGGCTGCACGGATTCGATCTCTCGGCTGAGCGGAGCGACGAGAGTGGCCAGCCCGCCCGTCGCGACGACGAGCGGCCGGTCCTGACCCCGCGTGGGCCACTCGTCCCGAATGCGGCGAATCAGACCGTCCACGGCATCCGCCGTTCCCCACAACACGCCCGCTCGAATGCAGTCCTCGGTGCGCCGGCCAATGACGTGGTCCGGGGCCGTGAGCTCGGTGGCCGGGAGCTTGGCGGTGCGCCGCACCAGCTCGTCGGCCGCGGTGCGGATCCCGGGCATGATCACGCCACCGATGAACCGGCCGTCCGCCGTGATGCAATCGAACGTCGTGGCGGTGCCGAAATCGACCACGATCGTATCCCGCTCGAACAGACGGGTCGCCGCGAGCGTGTTGACGATGCGGTCGGCGCCGACGGTGAGCGGTTCGTCGACGTCAAGCGTGATGGGGAGCCGCGACCGACCGTCCACTTGCACCGGCTCCACGCCCGTGGCCGCCGTCACTCCCTCGCACAGACTCTGAGTCACGAGCGGCGCCACCGAGGCCACGATCGCGGCCTTGATCCCCGACGGCGAATACCCGGCGTTGGTGAGGTACGCGGACACGAGGGCCGCCCACTCATCCGGCGTGCGCGACAGCGTGGTGGTGAGACGCCAATGCCCGGCGAGACGGTCGGTGGTGAACAAGCCGACCGTGGTCTCCGAGTTCCCGACGTCGAGCGCTAGCAGCATGCAAAGAAGCTAGCTGGCCGAGGTCTCGACATGGCCCTCCCGCACCACCGCGAGCGCCCCCGCGACCGCCACGAGCAACGCACCGTCGTCACGCACGCCCGCCCCTCGACCGGCGATGGGCCGCAGCAACGCGCGATCCCGCAGCCAGTCACGAGCGGCGAACGCGGTGCACTCCTGTTCCGAGAGCCGCGAGGTCGGCGCTCCCAATCGCGCCACCGGCGGCACCAGGCGGTCCAGCACGTGGAGCGGGCGGATACCCGGGAGCCGCTCCGCCAGCGTGATCGCGGTGGCGTGCAACGCGGCAGGGATCGCGTTGGCCACGTTCACGCCGAGTCCGACGGCGAGCCATTGCAGCTCCTCGCCATGCCACCGCCCCTCGCACAAGACGCCCGCGAGCTTGCGGTCCCGCAGTAAGACGTCGTTGGGCCATTTGAGCCGTGCCTCCGGAGCGCCGACCAGGTCGTCGACGACATCCGCGACGATCAACCCGGCCCGGATCGAGACGGTTCCCATCGGGCCGCCGGCCGCGCCCGCGCCGGTCCCACCCGTCCCTCCGATGGGCCGGAGCAACACGGCAATCCACGCGCCGCCCTCGGGCGAAAACCAGGTCCGGCCTTCGCGACCCCGTCCCGCCGTCTGCTCCACGGCCACCACCACGCTCCCAGCGGGGGCCCCCGCTGCTCCGAGATCGTGGACGACATCCAGAACAGACCCGACCGAAGACAGCACCCGGCACGTGGGCACACCCCAGCGCCGCCCCAGCACCGCGGCCGGGACGCCGTCGAGCGTCACCCCTGCCACAGCGCCCACACCAGCGTGAGGAGGCCCACGGCCCAGCAGTACGGCGCGAAGGAGTAGAAGCGGCCGCGACGCAGCAGCGCGACGAGGAAGCGAATCGCGTACACGCCGCTCACGAACGCGAGCACGAAGCTGACGATCAGGGGCCCGAGCCCGACGGTGGCGATGTTGACCGTCGCGTCCCGTGCCTCGAGCAGTGCCGCCCCGGCGATCACGGGGACCGAGAGCAGAAAGCTGAACTCCGCCGCGGCGGCGGGGGTCAGACCGGCCCACAGCGCCGCCGCCACGGTGGCCCCGGACCGCGAGATGGCGGGCAGAATGGCCACCGCCTGCCCCACGCCAATGCCCAAGGACGTCCCCCAACCCGGCTCGGTCTTCTCACCGCCCGAGCCACGCGTGGACCACAGGATGAAACCCGTCGCGATGAACTCGATCCCGAGCCACGGCAGCGAATGGAACCGGGCCTCGATGGCCTTCTGGAAGAACACGCCGATGACGGCGGCGGGAATGGAGGCCACCGCCAGGAGCCCGATGTAGCGGATCCGGTCCGGGGAGCGCCGGAACAGCCCGACCGCGAGGTCCCACAGGCGGCGGCCGTAGACGATGAACACCGAGCCCAGCGTCGCCACATGCAGCACGACTTCGACGAATACGCCCGGTGGCTCGACGCCCGCGATCGCTTCGGCCAGCACCAGGTGCCCCGAGCTCGACACCGGGAGGAATTCCGTCAGTCCCTGGACCAACCCGAGCAGCGCGCCCTGCCAGTAGTTCACGCCATCCTCCCCAAGACCAGAGCCACCATTCCGACGACCATCGCCGCCTTGAGCAAGACGCTTGCCCGCGGGAAGCGGTCCCGCCGCAGCGCCACGGCCGCGAGCAGGACGAGAAGGGCGGCGATGCTCACCACGGCGAAGTACACGTCGCGGTAGCCAGCCAGCCGCGGCAGCACGAACGCCCAGGGCACGAAGGCGATGCAGACCCACCACGTGACCGACCTGGCGCGCGGGCGACCGACTCGCACGGGCAGCGTGCGCCGCCCCGTCGCGCGATCACCGGCCTCGTCCTGGAGGTCCTTCACGAGCTCCCGGCCCAGGTGGATCCAAGCGGCGAGGGCCCACGGCACCAGCCCCGCGCCCGGCCGGTCGACGCTCAACGCTCCGTAGAACAGCGGCACACCCGCCACCGCCGCGACCGCCACGTTGCCGGGCCAGCCGGCCCGCTTGAGGACCGGCGAGTACGCGACCATGACGGCCGCGGCCGCGAGGCCCACCAGGAGCTGCATGCCCGACACGAGCGCCGCGCACCCGAGCCCACCGGCCAGGCCGAGCCACACGAGCAGGTGCGCCGCGTCGCGGCTGATCCGACCCGCCGCGATGGGACGCTCGCCGCCGGGATAGTTGATGCGATCGGTTGCGGCATCCTGCAGATCGTTCACGACGTTCCCGGCCAGGCCGAGCCCGATTCCGGACAGCGCCGCGAAGACGAGCAGCTTGGGGAGCGCGATCTGGCCGAGCGCGATCCAGCCGCCGGCCAGGACGCCGCCGCCTGCGATGAGCACATTGGGTCCGCGGACGAGCCGCCACCCGTCAATCACGCAGGACGTCCTCGTAGAGGCGTTCGTACAGCGGCACGATGTTCTTCGCGCCGAAGTCGGCCGCGCGCGCCACGGCGCCACGCCGCAGCGCGTCGAGCCGCGCCGGCTCGCGCAGCGCCTCGAGCGCCCGCGCCGTCATCGTCGCCACGTCGCCCACCGGAACGAGAAACCCCGTCTGTCCGTCGACCACGACCTCCGGCAGCCCTCCCGCCCGGCTCGCGATCACCGGCACGCCGCACGCCATCGCCTCGAGCGCGGCCAGCCCAAAGGACTCCGTCTCCGAAGGCAGGAGAAACAGGTCGGCCCCCCGGAGCAGGTCGGCCACGTCGTCCACGCGCCCGAAGAACCGCACGTCCCGCTTGACGCCGAGGTGGGCCGCCTCCCGCTGGGCCGCGTCGCTGTCCGGCCCATCGCCCACCAGAATCAACTTGGCCTTGAGCTCCTTGCGCACGCCGGCGAAAACGCGCACCACGTCGAGCAGGCGCTTCACCGGCCGAAAATTGGAGACGTGCACGATGACGCGGTGGTCCGCGGGCGCCAGCTGGCAGCGCGTGGCCGGATCGGTGGCCGGATAATACTCCTCCGGGTTGACGAAATTGGGAATCACGAGCACTTCGCAGCCGTCGCAGCCGAACGTGCGGTAGGTCTCGTCGCGCAGGTACGCCGAGACGGCAGTGACGCGATCGGACCGCTCAATCGAAAACTTGGTGAGGCTGAAGTACGAGGGATCGCGGCCGACCAGTGTGATATCGGTGCCGTGCAGCGTCGTGACGATCTTGAGATCGTGCTCGTCACCGAGCATCTGCTTCGCCAGCCAGGCGGTGGCGGCGTGGGGGATCGCATAGTGAACGTGCATCACCTCCAGCTCTTCGCGCAGCGCGACCTCATGCTGCTTCACGGCCAGCGCGAACGCGTAGGGCGAATGCTCGAACAGCGGATAGTCCGCTGGCACCACTTCGTGGAAGGTCACCCGCTCGGTGACGCCGCGCAGCCGGAACGGGCTCGCGTACGAGATGAAGTGGATCTCGTGACCGCGCCGCGCGAGGGCAAGCCCGAGCTCGGTGGCCACGGCCCCGGAGCCGCCGTAGGTGGGATACAGCGTGATGCCGATGCGCATGCTACAAGCTATCAGCCATCAGCTGTCGGCTGTCAGCTTGATGGCTCGCCAGCGAGCGGCAATGACGTCGGCGAGCTCCTCCGGCGGCTTCGTGGCGTCGAGCGTCCAGGCATTGTCCGGCTGACGGCTGATAGTTGAGGGCTGATCGCGCAGTTGATGTCTAAACCATGTCTCCTGCCGTTTGGCGTAGGCGCGGGTCGCGCGCACGATCGCGTCGCGCAGCTCCGCGGGCGCCAGCCGGGCTTCGAGCATGGCGACGGTCTCGCGATACCCCACGCCATCGAGCCCGGCCGCGGTGGGCGCCGTGCCGCGTGCGAGCTCGGCCCGCACCTCGTCCACCAGTCCCGCCGCCAGCATCGCGTCAACCCGCTCCGCGATGCGGCGACGCAGCAGCTCGCGCGGCACGGTGAGGACGACGTACCACGGTCGCATCACGCCCGTCGCCCGCGCCATTTGCTGCCACAGCGACAGCGGTCGCCCCGTCAGCAAGGCGACCTCGAGCACGCGGGCCGCCCGCTGACGGCCGCCGCCGGAGAACCGGGGATCGAGCCGTGACGCCCAGCGCACGAGCGCCGGGCCCGGCACACCGGCCGCCCAGGCTTGCAGCCGCCCGCGCCGCTCGGGATCGAGCGGCGGCTCGTGAAACAGGCCATCCGCCAGGGCGCGGACGTAGAACCCTGTGCCGCCCACCACCACGGGCTGCCGCCCCGCCGCGAGCGCTTCGGTGATCCATCCGGCGGCATCACGCGCGAACCGCCCGGCACTGTACCGCTCGCCGGGTACGACGACATCGAGGCCCGCATGCGGCACGCGCGCCCGCGTCGCGTGGTCCGGCTTCGCGGTGCCGATGTCGAGCCGCCGGTAGACCTGCCGGGCGTCCGCGGAGATGATCGTGACCGGCAGCCGCTCGGCGAGCGCGACGGCCACCGCCGTCTTGCCGGCGGCGGTCGGCCCGACCAGCACGGGCACCAGCGGTCGTGTGGAACGCTCCGAAACAGTCATTGCGATCCGGCTACCGGCCAAAGCGGCGCTCGAGCTCCCCTTTCGGCAGCTGTACGATCGAGGGACGGCCGTGCACGTCGTGCGCCGGCAACGTCGCGCCGAGGAGACGCCGGATCAATTCCCGCGCTTCCTCCGGATCGAGATGGTGCCCGGCCTTGATCGCCGCCCGGCACGCGAAGGTGGCGGCGAACCGTTCCAGCCGGTTGGCCCAGCCCCCGAACCGGCCGCCCGCCAGGTCGCTCACCAGCTCCTGCAGGCAGCGCGCCGCTTCGAAGCGCGGGTGCGGATTGGGAGCCGTGTGCGCGACGACGGTGCGACCCGAAAACGGCTCCAGCTCGAACCCTACTCGACGCAGCAGCTCGCGGTGCGCCTCGATCGCTTCGAGCTCCGGCGCCGTGAACTCGAGCGTCAGCGGCAGCAGCAGGCGCTGCGCCGGCGCGCCGTCGCCCGCGAGCTGCTGCATGACGCTCTCGTACAGGACGCGCTCGTGAGCGGAATGCTGGTCCACGATGGCCACGCCTTCGTCGGTTTGAAACAACAGGTAGGTGTCGAATACCTGAAGCAGCTCCGGTCCGCGCGGGCGGCCCGCCAGCGGGGGCGGCTCGGCGGCGAACAGCTCGACCGGCACGCCGGCCACGATGGTCCCGGTGCCCTCCCACGGCGCGGCTTCGAGCGTGCGCCCAGCCGTGCCCAGGGGCGCCGCCGCATCGAGCGGCGCCAGCGCCCCGCGCACGGCCGTCTCCACGGCCCGCTCCACCTCAACGCGGTCGCGAAACCGCACCTCGGCCTTCGCCGGATGCACGTTCACGTCGACGGCGTCACCGGGAAGATCGAGAAACAGGAGCAGCGTGGGCCGATCGCCGGGCGCGATCGCCGAGCGGTAGCCGGCTTCGGCCGCGCGCAGCAGGAACGGGTCCTTCACGGGCCGCCCGCGCACGAACACGTACCCTTTGCGCCCAGCCGGGCGTGCCTGGGACGGGCGTTGAGCGAACCCCG
>Ga0187893_10014335_pt1 | contig 10831 bp, 13 predicted proteins | sample MA1701074metaG_FD_139574 | JGI IMG/M metagenome (GOLD analysis project Ga0187893, IMG submission 139574) | White microbial mat communities from a basaltic lava cave in the Kipuka Kanohina Cave System on the Island of Hawaii, USA - MA170107-4 metaG ...
CACGATGTTCGCCTGCGTCAGGCCGGCCGCCACCAGAATCTCGCGCTCGAAGCGGCTGGCGCTCACCGTGGCCGCGACCTCCGCGGGCAGCACCTTGATGACGACTCGCCGGCCCAGCTTGAGCTCGAGGGCGACGAACACCCGGGACATTCCGCCGCCACTGAGTTCGCGTTCTATGGCATAAGTGCCTGCGAGTGCGTGCTGAAGGTTCTCGCGGACGTCCATGGCGCTGGGTTCGGCGTTGTCCCCAAGTCAGGTTAAGGTAGCGCCTGAACGGGACGCCGCATGGCACCGCGTGTTCAGCGGTAGTTGCCGAACTTGAGCTCCACGCCGAAGTCACCGGCGCGGAGCAGCGCCATCGCGTTCTGCAGCTCGTCCTTGCTCGGCGAGCTCACGCGCACCTGGTCGCCCTGAATCGCCGCCTGCACTTTCTTGAGCCTGGCGTCCTTGATGGCCTGCGCGACCTTCTTCGCCGTCTCACCGTCGAGCGCCGTCTTGAGCTTCACCTCGCGCCGCACCGTGTCGTTGCCGGCGGGCTGGATGTCGCCGATGTCGAGGTTCTTCACCGACACGTGGCGCTTGATGAGCCGTGTCTGCACGATGTCGAACAGCGACTTCATCTGGAACTCGTTGTCGGCGACCAGCACCAGCATCGCCTCGGCGCGCTTGAATTCGAGCGAGGCCTTCGAGCCCTTGAAGTCGTAGCGCTGCGCCAGCTCCTTCTGCGCCTGGTTGACCGCGTTGTCAACTTCCTGAAGATCGACGCCGGTGGTGACGTCGAAGGACGAGTTCTGCGCCATAGGTAGTGAATGTAGCGCGCGAGCGATGCCGTCCCGTCCGACGGATCGTTGCGAGCGCAGCGCCGAGCGACAGCGAGGCGCGCTCTCGCGAGCGCGCCATGGATCAGCCGAGGTAGGACTCCAGCGCGCGCGCCCGCGAGACGTGGCGCAGGCGCGAGAGCGCCTTCTCCTTGATCTGGCGCACCCGTTCGCGGGTGATGCCCAACAGCGCGCCGATTTCCTCGAGCGTCATCGGCTCCTCGTCGTCCAGCCCGAAGTAGAGCCGCAGGATCTTGGCCTCGCGCTCCTTGAGGTGCGACAGCGCGTCGACGATCGACTCGGTGAGCGCCTTCTCGAACGTCTGCTCGTCGGGTGTCAGATTCTGCGTGTCGGGCAGGTAATCGAGGAGCTTGTTGTCCTCGCCGGGCGTGAGCGGCGCATCGAGGGAGAGATGGGTCTGCGAAATCGACATCGTCTTCGCGACTTCCTCTTCCGTGATCTCCATGCCCTCGGCGATCTCGGCGTGCGTCGCCTCGCGCCCCAGTTCCTGCAGCAGGGCGGACGCGCGCTTGCCGATGCGGTGCAGCGTGCCGGCGCGGTTCAGCGGCACGCGCACGATGCGCGACTGCTCGGCCAGCGCCTGCAGGATGGCCTGGCGGATCCACCACACCGCGTACGAGATGAACTTGATGCCCTTGGTCTCGTCGAACTTGTGCGCCGCGCGGATGAGGCCGAGGTTGCCCTCGTTGATCAGGTCGGACAGCGACACGCCCTGGTTCTGGTACTTCTTCGCGACGCTGACGACGAATCGCAGGTTCGATCGCACCAGCTTGTCGAGCGCTTCCTGGTCGTTGACCCGGATGCGCTGCGCCAGTCGCACTTCCTCCTCACGATTGATCAGCGGGTACGCGCTGATGTCCCGAAGGTACTGATCGAGCGAGCCTTCCTCGTAGGAAGACTTTCGTGTGGCTTGTGCCATGCGACTACCTGGGGGCGGGGGCTGCGAAAACGTGGACGCCGGCCGCGGCGGAGGACGCGGGCCTGCTCTTGCAACGGGACTGATTTATCACTCGTCCGGTCACGCCGACAGTGGCGTCCAGCGCGACCGTAACAAACAACACTAGCGGACCAGCTCTCCCAGCCTGCCCCAGCGGATCCGCGTGAGCCACGCGAGGCTCTGCGATGAATCCGGCGCATAGCTGTAGTAGATGACGAACGGCCTGCCCTTCACCAGCGAGTCCGGCACGAAGCCCCAGTAGCGGCTGTCGCTCGAGTTGTCGCGATTGTCGCCGAGCACGAAGTAGTTCCGCGTCGGCACCACGAGGGGACCCCAGTTGTTGCGCGACGGAAAGTAGCCGACGCTCGCGTCAGCGTTGACGACGAAGCGCCGCTGCCAGCGAAAGCGGTCCTCCACGCGATCGACCTCGGGCGCGGTATGCCACACGTACTGCTCGTCGAGCCGCGCGCGATTCCGCAGCAGCTTGCCATCCTTCATCTCGAGCGTGTCGCCCGGCACGCCCACGAGGCGCTTCACGTACGTCTTGGACAGGTCCTCGGGCGACTCGAAGACGATCACATCGCCGACGCGCGGCTCGCGCAGCGCGGGCAGCCGCTTGTGCGTGAACGGAATCTCGGCGCCGTAGGCGAGCTTGTTCACCAGCAGGAAGTCGCCGATGAGCAGCGTGCGCTCCATGCTGCCGCTCGGGATCTTGAACGCCTCGACAATGAACGTGCGGAGGACGAGGAAGAGCGCGACCGAGATCCAGAAGATCTTCGTCCACTCCCACAGGAACCCGAGCGTGCGGCCGCGGGTCGTGTTCACGTGCCGAAGCGCGTCGGTGCGCTGTTCGGGTGTGATCCCGCTGGGAGCCGGCTCCGGCTTTGAAGCATCCTGCATCTGGTAATCAGTCTACTCGGTCTCAAAAACAGAAGCTAGGAGCTAGGAGCTAGGAGCTAGGAGCTAGGAGCTAGAATCTGGCGACTCCCACCTTCTAGCTCCTAGCTCCTAGCTCCTAACTCCTAGCCCTTAGCCATACATACCCACGGCAAGTTCTGCTTGGCGTAACCGGTGCGCGGGAGTATCTCGGCCGACGCAAGCACCAGGCCCCAGACGATCAGCAGCAGCGACAGCGCGTGCGCACGCGCCGTGCGATGCCGCCACGTCCATACCGCGCTCCAGACGCCGCTGGCCGAGACCGCGGTGACAACGGCGAGGTACCCCGCGAGGCCCGCGCCGCAGCGGTTCTCGTAGGGCCAGAACAGGACGCCGAGGCCAAGCGCGGCCGACAGCGCCAATCGCACGATCGCGGGCCACGACTTCGTCGTGTCGCGGGCGGCGGTGGTCGCCGCCTTCTGCGCCGGCGCCGCGCCCTTCTTCTCGGGGAACATCTGGGCGTCCGACACGGACTCGATCTGCTTGTCGACCTTCGCCATCAGCTTTTCCCATTCCTTGTCGCTCACGTGCTCTCCCGGCTCAGGGCGTATCGCTCGATCTTCTTGTAGAGATTGCTGCGTGGCATGTCGAGCGCGCGCGCCGTCTCGCTCACGTTCCAGTCGTGCAGCCGAAGCTTCGCCAGCAGGAACGCGCGCTCCGCCGCCTGCTTGAACTCCTCGAACGTCCGGCTCTCGAAGAGCGGAGCGGCGCCCGCGTCGCCGGCCGGACGCGAGCCGGCCAGCCGATCGACGTCCTCGACGCCGATCCGGGGACCGGTCGCGAGAATCAGCAGCCGCTCTACGGTGTTCTTCAGTTCGCGCACGTTGCCCGGCCACTCGAACTGCTCCAGCCGTCGCGCGGCGTCATCCGTCATGACGCGCGGCGCAACGCCGGCCTGCGACAGCTGGTCGAGGAAGTGCGCCACGAGTCCGGCGATGTCCTCGCGCCGCTCGCGCAGCGGCGGCACGTGCAACGGCACGACGTTGAGGCGGTAGAACAGGTCGTCGCGGAAGCGGCCGGCTGCGATCTCGGCGTCGAGCTGCTTGTTGGTCGCGGCCAGGACGCGAACGTCCACCTGGATCGGTTTCGCACCGCCGATGCGCGTCACCACGCCGTCCTGGAGCACCCGCAGCACCTTGGCCTGCGCCGGCAGCGCCATGTCGCCGACTTCGTCGAGGAACAGCGTGCCGCCGTTCGCCTGCTCGAACTTGCCGGCGCGGTCGGCCACCGCGCCCGTGAACGAGCCCTTGATGTGGCCGAACAGCTCGCTCTCGATCAGCTCGGACGGAATCGCGGCGCAGTTCACCTCCACGAACGGGCCCTTGGCGCGAAGCGACTGACGGTGGATCGCGCGCGCCACGAGTTCCTTGCCCGTGCCGTTCTCCCCGGTGATGAGCACGCGCGCCGGCGTCTTCGCGACCTTCTCGATCTTGTCGGTCACGCCGCGGATGGCGTGCGACTTGCCGACCAGCTCGAAGCGGGATGCGATCGTCTGCCGCAGCCGCGTGTTCTCCTCGTGCAGGTCGAGGTGCGCGAGCGCGTTGCGCAGCGTGACGAGGATGCGGTCGGTGTCGAGCGGCTTTTCGAGGATGTCGTACGCGCCGCGCTGCGTCGCGTCCACCGCCGTCTGGATCGTCGCGTGGCCGCTCACCATCACCACCACGCTCGCGGGGTCGATGTCCTTGAGCCGCTTGAGCGCCTCGAGCCCGTCGATGCCGGCCATCTTCACGTCGAGAAACACCAGGTGCGGGCGCCACTGCTCGTACGCGGTGATGCCGTCCGTGGCATTGTCCGCGGATTTCACCTCATAGCCCTCGAACTCGAGCAACTGGCCGAGCGCCTGGCGGATGCCGGCTTCGTCGTCGACGATCAGGACGCGGCGGCTCATCGATGGCGACTCGTCACTGCCCCTTGTACAGCGTGATCCTGCCGTTGGCGACGCGCACGTCACCAATGTACGTCGGGGTCACGAGCGGCAAGCCGTCGGGCGCCAGGCCCGCCGGACGCTCGCTCGACAACTGACGGACCAGCGCCGGCAGCAGGGCGTCCGGCAGCGGGAACGTCCGCACCTTGAACGACTTCACCTGGAACTCGGAGAACCCGGGCGTGATGACGTTCAGCGTGCCGCCGAACTCGACGCGCTCGCGGTCCGACACCAGCGACGCGAGCGGACCGATCGAGGAGCCGAGGTCGGCCGTCCGGATGCGCGCGCGGATGTACAGGCGATCGCCGACGATCGCGCCCTGAATCGAGTCCGCCGACGGCGGCAGCGAGCGGGCGAACTCCTTCATGATGTAGGCAAGCAGGTCGCCGGGCGCGACGTTGGCAAACACCTGGCCGCGCGGCCGCTGGAGCGCCTCGAGCGCCGACTCCACGCGCTTCGCGCCCTCCGGGGTCGGCGCCTGCCAGGCGGCGTCCTGCGCAACCGCGCCCGCACCGAACGGCAGCAGCGGCAACCACCAGCGGCGCGTGAACCACGCGACGCCACCAGCCACCAGCACGAACGCGAACGCCGCGAGACATCCGAGCCGTCGCAGGCAGCCCATCATGCGTGGCGCAACCCGGCGGCATGAAGCCGCTCGTAGCGCGCGTTGGCGCCCGGCACGCTGCGCATCACGTCGACGCTCGACACGGCCGACTCGGCGTCGAACCCGATCGCGTCGCTCGCAGCGCGCAGCTTCTTCAACTCGGCGGCCGGAACCGCGTCCTTGACGCGCGCCAGCGTGATGTGCGGCCGGAACGGCCTGCCGTCGAGCGGAAACCCGAGGCGCTCGCACGCCACTTCCACGTCGTGATGCAGCAACTCCAGGCGCGGGTCGGGGGCCACACCCATCCATACAACGCGTGGCCGGCGAAAGTTCGGGAATGCGCCGACGCCGCCGATCCTCATCGCGAAGGGCTTGTGGCGTCGCGTGACGTCGGCGAGCGCCGGCGCAACCGTCGCGGCTGCATCGTCCGGCTGCTCACCGAGGAACTTGAGCGTGAGGTGCAGCCTGGCCTCGCGCGACCAGCGGAGCGACGGCGCCGCCGCGGCCAGGGGCGCCGTCGCGGCACCAAGGGCGCCCTGGACGTGCGGCTCCAGGTTAATCGCGAGAAAGAGCCGCACCGCTCCCGCCCACCTCGAGCACGTTGAGCGAGCCGGAACGGAAGCCACGCGGGTCGACCTCGACGCGGGCGTACCCGGCGCCGGAGACCGCACGGATGACGGACGCCAGCGCCGCCCCAGACCCCCACGCCGCCAGCCGGTCGCGGTCGATCTCGACGCGGGCGAGGTCGCCGTGGTGGCGAACCCGGAGGTTCCCGGTGATCCCGATCGCCCGCAACGCCGACTCGGCGGCGTCCACCTGCCGCAGGCGGTCCCGTGTGACCTCCGTACCATATGGTAGTCGGCTCGCCAGGCAGGGCGACGCCGGCCGGTCCCACCACGGCCATCCACGCGCCTGCGTCAGGGCCCGGATCTCCGGCTTGGTGAGCCCGACCTCGGCCAGCGGGCTCGCGACGCCCTGCTCCACGGCGGCGCGACCACCGGGCCGGTAGTCGCTGAGATCATCGGCGTTGGTGCCGTCGATCAGCGTGTCGAACCCGGATGCCCGGGCGATCGGCAGCAGCGTCGTCCACAGAACGCGCTTGCAGAAGTAGCAGCGGTTGGCCGGATTGGCCGCATAGCGAGGGTCGGACAACTCACCGGTCTCGACCTCGCGCACGGGAATGCCGATGTCCCGCGCGATCCGGAGCGCATGGTCCTCCTCGCTGCCGGCGAGCGAGTCGCTGCGCCCCACGAGCGCGAGGGCGTCAGCGGCGCCCACGGCTTCGACCGCAACGACCGCCAGGAACGCGGAGTCGACACCGCCGCTGAATCCGATGGCGATGCGCCGTCTCATGCGCATCCAGTCGGCGAGCGCGAGCTCCTTTGACGCGGCGGTTTGGTCCACCATTGCTGGAAAAGTATCCAGCCAGCGGATGGCAGTCATGCCGCGCGACCGTTGCCGCCCCTCGGTGGCCAACGGCGCGCCCGGCCGTTGACAAATCAAGTTCGGTTGATAGGTTCCGGCCATGGCAACCGCAGCCGCACCGCAACTGACCCGCGCCGCGGAGATCTTCCACGCGCTCTCGGACGAGACCCGTCTCTGCATCGTCCAGATGCTGCGCTCGGGCGAGCGCTGCGTTTGCGAACTCCAGGACGAGCTCGACGCGGCGCAGTCGCGGCTGTCGTTCCACCTCAAGGTCCTCAAGGACGCCGGCATCGTCCACGATCGGCGTGACGGCCGGTGGATCCACTACCACATCAACCGCGACGTGTTTGCCGAAGTACAGTCGCTCGTCGGCGACCTCAGGCCGTCGGCGCGCCGGCTCACGGTCCGCGACGACTGCTGCTGATCCCCTTTTTTTCATCCATCCATCAACCTTTCTTGATTGACCAATGACGACGGCATCGCTCGACGAGATTCGCGCCACCGTGCAGACCCGATACGGCGCCGCGGCACAACGAGCTTCCGGGGGCGCGCCCAGCGTCTGCTGCGGCCCGGCTGGTGGATCCAGCGGCTGTTGCGGCGCAACCTCCGAGTCCTGGGATCCGATCACCGCCGACCTTTACGACGCCGGCCAGACTGCCGGCCTGCCGCAGGAGGCGCTGCTGGCGTCGCTCGGCTGCGGCAACCCCACCGCGCTCGCCGAGCTCAAGCCCGGTGAAGTCGTGCTCGACCTCGGTTCCGGCGGCGGCATCGACGTGCTGCTGTCCGCGCGCCGCGTCGGTCCGACGGGCAAGGCCTACGGACTCGACATGACCGACGAAATGCTGGCCCTCGCCCAGGAGAACAAGGCCAGGGCCGGCGCCACGAACGTCGAGTTCCTGCGCGGCCACATCGAATCCATCCCGCTGCCGTCCGGCAGCGTGGACGTCATCATCTCCAACTGCGTCATCAACCTGTCGGGCGACAAGCGCACCGTGCTCAAGGAAGCATTCCGTGTGCTCAGGCCGGGCGGCCGGTTTGCGGTGAGCGACGTGGTGACGCGCGGCGAGATTCCGGCGCCGGTACGCCAGAGCATGGAGCTCTGGACCGGTTGCGTTGCCGGCGCGCTCGACGAACACGAGTTCACGGCGCTGCTTGCGGAAGTCGGCTTCGAGAACGCCGCCATCGAGCCGACGCGCGTGTTCGGCGCCGAGGACGCGGCGGCGCTGCTCGACGGCACCGGCATCGACCTGGCCACGGTCGACGTCGCGGGCAAGTTCATGAGCGCGTTCGTTCGCGCCACCAAACCCGGCGCGGCGCGGCCGCTGCCTGCGGCGCCGTCGCGCAGTTGCGGTTGCGCCGACAACTGCTGTTCGTGAGGATTCGTCGATGATCGCGCCTTCCGTATCCACGACCGCCAACATTCGCGCCGCGACGCCGGCCGACCTGCCGGCAATCGAACGCCTGCTTGCGGCGAACGACCTGCCCATCGCCGGCGTGCGCGCGTGCCTCGACACGCTGGTCGTCGCCGAGTCCGACAACGAGATCGTCGGCGTCGCCGGGCTCGAGTGCTGCGCTCAAGACGCGCTCCTCCGCTCGGTGGCGGTACGGTCAGAGTGGCGCAGCAAGGGGCTCGGCCGGGCGCTCGTTTCGCGCGTGATCTCGGATGCGGAGGCGCGCGGCATGCGCGCGCTGTACCTGCTGACGACGACCGCCGAGCGCTACTTCCCGACGTTCGGATTCCAGCGCATCGAGCGAGCCCAGGTACCCGAGGCCGTTCGCGCGACCGAGGAGTTCACCTCCGCGTGCCCGGACACGGCCGTGGCAATGACGCGGCCGCTCGCCCGCACCTGAGGCGCCGTGGGCGGACCGGCGTTGCCGCGGATCCTGTTCGTTTGCGTCGAGAACTCGAACCGCAGCCAGATGGCCGAGGCCTTCGCGCGCCTCCATGGCGCCGATCGCGTCGAGGCCTTCAGCGCCGGCTCGAAGCCGTCCGGCGTGGTGAATCCGGCGGCGATCGCGGCGATGCGGGAACTGGGCTACGACCTGACGCGGCACGAGTCCAAGTCGCTCTCCGACCTTCCCGACGGCCATTACGCAGCGGTCATCACGATGGGCTGCGGTGACGCCTGCCCCTGGATCCCGGCGGAGCGTCGCGAGGACTGGGCCCTGCCCGACCCGAAGCACCTCGCCCCGCCGGAGTTTCGCGCGGTCCGCGACGAGATCGCCCGTCGCGTCGGGCTGCTGCTGGATTCGATCTCGCCGCCGCGATAACGCCGGCGCGCGGCGCGCGTTTGCCACCATCGGCAATCGCGCGATGATGGCGGTGGGCGAGGCCCTGGTACCATGGGGCATGCTTGCCGCGGTCCGATCGGCCGCCGTCCTCGGCGTCGAGGCTTTCGACGTCACCGTCGAGGTCGACTGCACGCGCGGCCTGCCGCAATGGACCATCGTCGGCATGCCGGCGGGATCGGTGCGGGAGAGCCGCGAGCGCGTGTCGGCGGCGCTGGCGAACGCCGGCATCGAAGTCCCGCCGCGTCGCGTGACCATCAACCTGGCGCCCGCGGACGTCGCCAAGACCGGTACGGCGTTCGACCTCCCGATCGCTATCGCCGTGCTCGTGGCCATCGGCGTCGTGGACCAGGAGCGGGTGCGCGACCTGGTCTTCCTCGGCGAGCTCGGACTGGACGGCAGCGTGCGATCCGTGCGGGGAGTGCTGCCGGTGGCGCGGCGCCTGGCGCCGAATGGCCGCCAGCCAATGCTCGTGATTCCGCCGGCCAACGTTGCCGAAGCGACGCTCGTCCGGAACCTGCCGGTCTCGGCGCCGGCATCCGTTGCCCAGCTCGTTGACTGGTTGCGACGCGGAGAGCTTCCGGCGGCGTGCCGCGCCGGTGAGCCGCGGGCGGACGCGTCGACCGCCGACTTCGCCGATGTCGTCGGGCAGGACAGCGCCAAGCGAGCGCTGGAGATCGCCGCGGCCGGAGGGCACAATCTCCTGCTCATCGGACCGCCCGGCGCCGGCAAGACGATGCTGGCGCGGCGGCTGCCGTCGATTCTTCCGGCGCTGACCGAGGACGAAGCGCTCGAGGTCACGGCGATCCACTCGATCGCGGGCCTCCTTGGCGATCGCGCAACGCCCATCGGACGGCCGTTCCGCGCGCCGCATCATTCCGTGTCCACGGCCGGGCTCGTGGGCGGCGGCAGCACGCCGCGGCCCGGCGAGGCGAGCCTGGCGCACCACGGCGTGCTGTTCCTCGACGAGTTGCTCGAGTTCCCGCGCCATTCGCTGGAGGCGCTGCGCCAGCCGCTGGAAGACGGCCGGCTCGTGATCGCGCGGGCGGCGTCGGTCGTGGCGTATCCGGCGCGCTTCACGCTCGTGGCCGCGATGAACCCGTGCAAGTGTTCCTATTTGGGACATCCGACGCGCGTGTGCACGTGCTCAGAGGCGGAGGTCAGGAAGTACCGATCTCGGTTGTCAGGACCGCTCCTGGATCGGGTCGATTTGCGTCTGACGCTGCTGCCCGTTCCACCTCGCGAGCTTCGTGATGGCAGTACCTGTGAAACATCCCGGGTCATTCGATCGCGCGTCGAGCGGGCCCGTTCGGCCCAGCGAGCACGATTCGGCGTATGTGAAGGAATCTCATGCAACGGGCACGCGAGTGGACGGATCTTGCTCCGCTCGATGCGGTCGGACGCGCATGCGCTGCTTGCCGACGCGGCCGAGTCGCTGGGCCTCTCGGCCCGCGCCTATCATCGCGTCATCAAGGTCGCGCGCACAATCGCAGACCTGGATGAACGGGGCGACGTTGCCACCGAACACGTGCAGGAGGCGCTCCGGTACCGTTTGTAGGTGTCTCGTGAGGCATGAAAGAATGAGCTCGCGGCGGGCGAACCACGATGAACGCCATGGCACCACGTCGCGCATCTTTAGCGTCTTGGCGCCGAGTGCGGCCCGTGGCCCCGAGTCGACCCAAGCTGCCACGCTCACAACTTGTCGACAATTCCTAAACGGACTTTAATGTTTGGCTACGGCCCCTTACCCCTTGCGCCCCCCCCCCCGCCCCGCCGCGGTCTTCCCAACCCCCCGCGGGCGCGGGCAATGTTCATTTTTTGCGACAGCCTCTTTATTCGGCCCCCTAGCCTTTGGTTGGCCCTGAGCGCACCGATAA
>Ga0187893_10014336_pt1 | contig 10830 bp, 14 predicted proteins | sample MA1701074metaG_FD_139574 | JGI IMG/M metagenome (GOLD analysis project Ga0187893, IMG submission 139574) | White microbial mat communities from a basaltic lava cave in the Kipuka Kanohina Cave System on the Island of Hawaii, USA - MA170107-4 metaG ...
AGAGGGTCGCCTTCGTCGCGGCTCCTGGCATCCAACGGCGCGGCGCTCGCAACGCGACCCGAGCCATGACTCGGACGGGCTCCTAGTGCCGTCCCCTCCCCCCGAGGAGGTCGTCGTCGGGCGGGGCGTCATCAAATCGTACGGTGCGGCGCGCGCGGTGGATGGAGTTGATTTTCGCGTCCATCGCGGGGAGTGCCTCGGGCTGCTGGGCCCCAACGGAGCCGGGAAAACCACCACGGTTCGCATCGTCTGCGGATCCTCGCCGCTCGACTCGGGCGAAGTCCTCGTCTTTGGTCTCGACATCACGAGAGACCCTTCCTCGATCAAGAGACGTATCGGAGTGTGTCACCAGGAGGATAACCTGGACCCCGATTTCTCCGTCCTGAAGAACCTGACGGTCTGGGGCAGGTACTACTCGATCCCGGCGGCGGAGGCGCGCGCGCGCGCGGAGGAGCTCCTCGAGTTCATGGGGCTCGAGGAGAAGAGAGATTCCCGCATCGCGGATCTATCCGGGGGGATGAAGCGGCGGCTGATCCTGGCTCGAGCGCTGATGAACGCACCTCAGCTCCTGGTGCTGGACGAGCCCACTACCGGGCTCGACCCTCAGGCCCGCCACCAGGTCTGGCAGCGGATCCAGACTCTGGCTCGATCGGGCACGAGCATCATGCTCACCACGCACTACATGGAGGAGGCGGCCAGGCTCTGCGACCGGCTCGTGATCATGGATCGCGGGCGGATCGTCGCCGAAGGCCCTCCCGCCGCGCTGGTCCAGCAGGTGATCGGCAAGTCGGTGGTGGAGGTCCAGGGATACGATGACCGGCTGGCCGCGTACGTCGCCGAGCGATCCTGGCATGGAGAGGTGCTCCAGGACAGACTCTGCATCTATACCGACGACGGCGAGCAGACGCACCGGGACCTGATGGCCCGCTTCTCTCCCGAGCAATGCCTGTTGCGTCTTGCCACGCTCGAGGATGTCTTTCTCAAGCTGACGGGCCGGGACCTGAGGGACTGACTCTGGCCGGCCCCTTGATCCCCAGACCCTCGTTGCGCCTGGCTCTCAAGGTCTGGCAGCGCGACGCCGACGTCTATCTCGTCACCTGGAAGACCAACGTGGTCCCTCCCCTGATGGAGCCGATCCTGTATCTCGCCGCATTCGGCGCGGGGCTGGGGACGCTGATCGCCTCGGTGACGTGGCGCGGGGAGCCGGTCGGGTACGCGGCCTTCATCGCTCCCGGGATGATCGCCGTGGGCGTCATGTTCCAGGCCTTCTTCGAGAACACCTACGCGACGTTCGTCAGGATGCGGTACCAGAAGACCTTCGACGCCCTGCTGTCCACGCCCCTCGGGTCCGACGAGATCGTCCTGGGCGAGCTGCTGTGGGGCGCCAGCAAAGGAACGCTCGCGGGGCTGGTGATGATGCTGGTGATCTCCTGCTTCGGCCTGCTCGAATACCCTTCGGCGCTGGGGATCATCCCCTATTCGTTCCTCAACGGCCTCATGTTCTCCGGTCTGGCCCTCTGCTTCACGGCCAAGCTGGACAGCATCGACGCTTTCAACTTCCCGACCTTTCTGCTGATCACGCCGATGTACTTGTTCTCGGGCACCTTCTTCCCGCTCGAGGTCCTGCCTCCCTGGGCGCGGACCCTGGCCTGGGCTCTCCCCCTGACCCACGCCTCCGCGGCGACGCGCGCGCTGGGGCTGGGGACGATGAGCGGCTCGCTGGCGATCTCGGTCGGATACACGATCCTGTTCGCGGCGGCATGCTGGTGGATCGGTTTTCGCTGGATGCGTCGCCGGCTCATCAAGTGAGTCCAGCCAGCAAGTGAGCTCCAGTGATCGATTCTGATCGCTCGTCTTGACAGCCCAAGGGCACCTTTGCATAATGCGGCCGATCCCCTCAGGGCCGGTTTCCTAGTCCATCGCATCGTGAGGTGTTTCCTGTGGCCACCGTCGCGGCCTTCCGCGGCCTTCTCTACAGCGCCTCGCGAGTCCCCGACCTTCAGCCGGTCGTCGCCCCTCCCTACGATGTGATCGCACCCGAAGAGGCGGAGCAGTACCGCTCGCGAGACGCTCACAACATCGTCCACGTGGATCTTCCGCGCGGGGAGGCTCCCGCGAAGTATGCCCAGGCGGCCCGCCTACTGTCGCAATGGCAGCAGGAGGGGGTCATGGAGCGCGACACCGCGCCCGTGATCTACGTCACCTCCCAGCGTTACACAGTGCGCGGGATGCCCGAGAGGACCCGGTGGGGGTTCATGGCGCTGCTGCGGATCGAGGCCGACGAGGCGGGGGTGGTGCTGCCGCACGAGCGAACCATGGATGCGCCGCGTCTCGACCGGCTGGAGCTCGCCGAGGCGACGCGTGCGCAGCTTTCCCCCGTCTTTGTGGTGTACACCGACCCCGGCGGGACGGTCTCTCAGACCGTGCAGGCCGCGACCCATCGTCCTGCGGACCGGTGGGTGGTGGATGATGCGGGGGTCCAGACCAGCCTCTGGCGCGTCCGGGACCAGAAAGCGATACAGCCGATCCTGGACGGGCTGAAGTCCCACAAGATCTGGATCGCCGACGGACACCATCGCTATGCGGCATCGCGCGAGCTGCGGGATCGGATGCGCGCGAAGGAGCCCGGAGCCGCGCCGGGAACGCGCAGCTACGACTTCCTGCTCGCCTACTTCAGCGACGTGGATGCGCCCGGATTGACCATCCTCCCCTACCACCGTGTGCTCAAGGGTCTCAAGCGGCTCGATGCCGGCGCGCTGGTCCGGAGGGTCTCGGGTGATTTCGAGACCAAGCGCTTCGCGTTCGATGGACTGAGCCATCGGGCCGAGCAGGTCCGGCGGAGGCTCCACGAAGTCGCTGACCGTGGACGGGTCGCGTTGGCTCTCTACGCCGGAGGGACGGAGTTCATCCTGATGCTGCTGAGAGAACAGCCCAAGGTCATGGCCGCGATGCAGGATCTTCCCGAGCCTTTGCAACGGCTCGACATCTCGGCGCTGCACCGAGGGGTCCTCGAGTCCGCGATGGGAATCACACCTGAAGCTCAGCGCGCCGTGGGATTCCTCCGCTACACCGAGGATGCCGAACGAGCGATCGATTGGGTGGACGCGGGCGAGGGCCAGGCAGCTTTCCTGCTGAACCCGCCGGTGAAGGAGATCCTGATGTCCGTCGCCGAGGCCGGGCTCCAGATGCCGCAGAAGTCCACATTCTTCTATCCCAAGGTCCTCACCGGCCTCGTTTTGAACCCCCTCGACCCGACCGATGAGGTGTTCGCACGGTAAGACCGAGATGACGTCGCTGGTTCTGGACCGCAAGAAGGCGACATCGCCAACCTCTTCCCATGGGAAGGCATCCGCAGGATGCTGAGAGCAAGCTGGTGACGACGATGGTCAAGACAACGCGCGCTGGGGCTCCTCCCGAGAAGCCGCGCGTCAAGAGGATCCTGGGGCTGCTGGCGAGCCATTACCCGGAGCCGAAGTGCGCCCTGCGCTACTCCAGCCCGCTGGAGCTGCTGGTGGCCGCGGTGCTCTCGGCTCAGTGCACCGACGCGCGGGTCAACGAAGTGACGGCCGATCTTTTCCGGCGCTACCGATCGGCGAGCGACTACGTCGTCGCCGCTCCGGCCCAGCTCGAGAGCGATATCCGGTCCACCGGCTTTTACCGGAACAAGGCCAAGGCGATCCGCGCCTTCTGCCGGGCTCTGGTGGAGCATCATCATGGAGAGGTGCCCAGAACCCTCGAGGAGCTGGTCCAACTCCCCGGGGTGGGTCGCAAGACCGCCAACCTGGTCCTAGCCGAGGCGTTCGGGATCCCCGGGATTGTCGTGGACACCCATGTCAACAGACTCTCCCAGCGACTCGGGCTCACCCAGAAGCGGGAGCCGGAGAAGATCGAGAAGGATCTGATGGCGATCGTCCCCAGAGACCAATGGGACGGCTTCTCGCTACGGCTGATCCAGCATGGCCGGCTGGTGTGCAAGGCCCGAAGGCCGTTGTGCCACCAGTGCTTCCTGCTCAAGAACTGTCCCACCGGGCTCTCGAGGATCTGAGGGAGCCAGCTTGACTGTCGCCGCGGCGGGAACTCTTGACTTGATCCACGGCCCCGCTTAGTCTGCCGGTCATGACGCAGCCAGAGACAATGCGCTGCACCTTCCTGAGCAGCTACGGGGGGGTCTATCGCTGCCAGGACCCTCTGTACTTTCTCGGGTACTGCGAGTTCCACTACGAGGCGTACAGGCGCGGAGAGATCAACGCCCTCGGACACATCTCCGACAAGCTGGATGACCAGGATCGCCGGCGTGAGATCAACTTTCACGGTCTCGTGATCCCCGAGGATCTCAAGCCCTCCTTTCCATGACGGTTGTTTCTCTTCCCCGCGCCCTGAAGGAGAAGGCTCTCCAGCTCGGGTTCGACAGAGTCGGGTTCGCCGATGCGAGACTCCCCGAGGAGGCGCGCCACTTCGACCGGTGGCTGGCTGCAGGGATGCACGGGGAGATGTCCTGGCTCGAGAGAGGGCGCCGGCGACGGCTCGACCCCGGCCTCGTGCTGGAAGGGGCGCGGTCGCTGATCGTCGTCGCGCTAGCCTACGCGAGCCGCTCGACGTCTCCTGAACCGACCATCGGCGAATCTCCCCGTGGCGTCGTCGCCCGATACGCGCTGGGGGATGACTATCATCGGGTGATGGGGGATCGGCTGGCTCAGCTCCAGCGATTCCTGGAGGCCAAGGCTCCCGGCCATCGGGCGAAAGCCTACGTGGACACCGGACCTCTTCTGGAGCGGATGTGGGCCGCTCGGGCCGGTATCGGATGGGTCGGGAAGAACTCGCTGGTGCTGAACAAGGAGATGGGGTCGTACTTTCTGCTTGGCGCCATCGTCACAACGCTGCCGCTGCCTCCCGACTCTCCCGCCACAGACCAGTGCGGGGCCTGCACGTCGTGTATCGAAGCATGCCCGACAAGCGCCATCGTCGAGCCGCGCCTGGTGGACAGCCGCCGGTGTCTCTCCTATCACACGATCGAGCTGAGAGGCCCCATCCCTTTCGAGTACCGGGAGAAGATCGGAAACCGCGTCTTCGGGTGCGACGACTGCCAGGACGCCTGCCCCTGGAACCACGAGGGGACGGCCCCGGAGGGTTCCCAGGTGCTTGCGGCGCGGCCCGAGTCTGTCTCTCCTTCGCTTCTCGACCTGTTGTCGATGACGCGGCAGGAGTATCAACGCAGGTTTGGAGGCTCGGCCATCAAGCGCGCCACCTACAACGGCCTGCGGCGCAACGCCGCCGCCGCGCTGGGCCACGCCAAGCCTGAACCGTCGGTGATCGAGGCGCTCCAGGAAGTCACCCACGACTCCTCGGACGATGCCGTTCTGAAAGAGCAAGCGGCATGGGCCGCCGCGAGGGTGAAGGGCAGGCTGGCGTCAGGGCCGGGAGGCGTCTCCTCGTAGCCGCGCTTCCAGCTCTTGGATCACCGATTCGTTGGCGCGGATCAACCGGATCGACCTGGCGCAGGCGAACAGATTGGACGCCAGCGCGGCCAACGAGACGATGTGATGGACCCAGGAGGGAAGCGTGCGGGTGTGGCTCCCTCCTCCCAGGATCGCGGCGGCCATCAGGGTCACGAGAGCCAGCCCCAGGGGAAGCGCCAGCCGCCGGCGCATTGACTCGGCCTGCTCGAGAAACGCCGAGCCCGATCGAACGCCCGCCGCCGCCCGCCTCATGCTGACCCCCATTCCGGCGAAATAAAACAGCGTCATCGCATGGGTGAATGAGATGACCAGGGCGAACGCAAACCCGTAGGCGATGTGCGCGCCTGCGCTGACGCGCCCGAGCGCGACACCATATCCCATGAGGACGGCTGCCAGGATCAGCACGACGGATGCGCGGTGCAGCAGCTTCAGGATCATGCCGATGAAGCTCATCGATGCTGCAAAGGCCGGTCCGGGATCAGGCGCGCCACAGCCCGGCGCAAGGCGCGGTCGCTCCAGTTGGCCAGCGGCCGCGAGACATCCTCGATGAGGGGCCTCGCACCGCCCCGGACTGCGGCTATCTCGGCCGCCATGTCATCGATCGGGGCCGCGGACGCTTCGTGGTTGTTGAGAACCACCAGGTCCGCGCGACGGATCAGACCCCAGGAGTCGGGCTTCCAGCGCTCCCGAGGGACCCTCGGGCTGATCACCATCACCAGCAGATCGGGTGACAACACCGGGATGACCGTGTTCCCCTCGGTGATGATCGCCTCTTCGCGCGCCAGGAACTCCCGGCACAGGTGGTTCCACGCATCCTGGTGCGCCCCCGGCAGCGCCAGGCACCAGAGCACAGACCTCGCCCCCGCCCGCCCGAGCCGTCCCGTGTCCGTCTCCTCGGTCATCAGCACATCGGGATCGGTGACGATGTTGAACCGTCCATGAAGCGAGCGGCAGGCGCAGGATCTCTCGGTCCGCGGGCAGTTGACCCCATCACGGAACACGGTGGTGAACTTGACGGCGCTGAGCTGTCTTGGAAACGCCCCCAGGATGGCGGCAACGGTCAGCGTCTTGCCCGACCCGTTGCCCGGGGCCGCCACCGAGACGATCTTCATGCCGAGTGCCTGCGGAGATCCTCGAAGGTGTTGATGTTGTCGAACGATCGCTCCGCTCCCTCCAGGTCGCGGAACACCTCCTCGCGGATGTAGTCCACAGGTATCCTCTCGATCAGATGGAGCATCATCCGGATCCCTTCGCCCAGCGCTCGCTCCACCTCGGGCAGGCTGGAGACCGGGTAGATGGCGTGGAGCGGCTCTGGCCTGCCTCGGCGGACCGGCACCAGAGCCCAGCCCTGACGGACTCGATCGGCCAGCAGGTCGAGAAGCGGTCCCGAGAGGGACGGCATGTCGCCGCCGCAGACGAACGCGAACGGCGTCGCCGTGGCCGCCAGCCCGGCCTGAAGTCCACCCAGAGGACCGCATCCGATGACCCGATCCTGCGCGAACGCAATCTCGAGGCTCGACTCGGGAGGTTCCATCCGATGCCTCGATTCGGGGCAGGCCACGATGACGCATCGAGCGAAGCGTCCGGTGAAGGCATCCAGGATTCGCGATAGAGGCGTGGCGCTGCTGTCGGGGCTCAGGGGAAGCGTCGCCTTCAAGACTCCCCCCATCCTGGTGGCGCGACCGCCGGCCAGAATGACGCCGGTGATGTCCGGGTGTCGCGTCACGACCGGAAGACCGGGGTCGGGATCTCGTCCGGCTCGTCCTCGGGCCCATCCCCTTCACGGGGATACTCGGTATCGGAGACCAGGATCACACCGTTCTCGACCTTTACCTCGAAGGCGCGGACGCATCCCCAGCTCTTGTCGTGACACTGTCCCGTGGTGATGTCGTATTTCCACCCATGCCACGAGCAGGTGAGCGTCGTCCCGTCGACGCGTCCCGTGGAGAGGGGGGCCTTCATGTGCCGGCAGGCGTCCTCCAGCGCGTACAGCCTCCCGCCCACGTTCCAGACCGCCACCCGGCGCAGCCCCACGCGCAGGCTCACGCACTGGCCCGGCTTCAGCTCATCGAGGCGGGCGACTCGCGCGAAGCTCATCGGTCAGGCTCCTTCACCGCGAGCCGCTCGGCGATGGCGGCCGCCACCTGCTCCAGCTCGACCCGGTCGGAGTCATCGAAGGCGGCTCGCGTGTGGCTGTCAATGTCGATCTCACCCAGGACAATGCCGTCCTGCATGATCGGGACGACGATCTCCGACCTGGTCCGGATGCTGCACGACAGATAGCGCGCGTCGGCCAGGACGTCCGGCACGATGACCGTGGCTCTCTCGCGCGCCGCCGCGCCGCAGATCCCGCGCTCCAGCGGGATCCTCACGTGGGGTGATGGCTCGCCGATGAAGTGCGCGAGGACCAGCTCCCGGTCCCCTTCCATCAGATAGATCCCCGTCCAGTCATGCCGGCTCGAGGCCTCGTGAACGACCTGGACCGCCGCACGGAGGGCCTCATCGGCGCTGGCCGCGCTCGCCATCGCGCGCCGCACACGGGCGGCCAGAGGATCAGCCGCCATACGACCAGCCAGTGTTTGACATCATCAAAGGCTCCGAGGCGCGCCTCACACCCGCCTCCACGACCTCGGCGAGGACCACGTCATGATCTCCCGCGGTGACGATCTGTCTGACCTCGCACTCGACGTAGGCGGGGGCATCGGCCAAGATCGGGGCACCGGTGACTCCCGTGACGAAGGGGTGACCCGCAAGCGTCTCCCCCTTGGGGCCGTGCCATTTGATGAAAGATGCCGCGATCTTCTTCTGCCCCTCCCCCAGGAAGTTGACGGTCAGGACCCTCTCGCTCTCGATCAGCTTGCGCGGCCGCGCGCTCACCTTGACCCCGAGCATCAGCAAGGGCGGCACGAACGACGCCTGACAGACCCAGTTCGCGGTGTAGGCTCCGGCGTCCTGGCCGCGGCCCACGCCCACGACGTAGAGGCCGTACGGGATCATCTCGAGCGCCGCTCTCTTGTGCCGTTCATTCACGCTTATCATGATAACTTCCGTCCTGCGGGCAGACAATGCGCTTCATCTTGCTGATCGGAACGGGTCGGCGGCTCCGATCAGATTCGACGCCTTCATCCCTTTGGCCAGCAAGAGCACCTTGAAAACCTCTCCCATCCCTCCCGGAGCCGTCAGCCCATGAAGCGCCATCTGGTCCCTCGCCTTCACGAGAGCCGGTCCCCCCGATTGGGACAGATCCGCCAGCATCCGCGCCAGACCCAGTGACACGAGAAACCGCATCTGGGTCGTCAGCGGGGCCGCGTCGAAACCCGCCTCCCGCGCGCGGCGCTCCACCGATGTGAAATCCACGTGGGCCGTCATGTCCTGCTCCCCCACGCGCGCATAGAGGTTCTCGGTGACGCGATGCCTGTGGTAGCTCAGCAGCGTGCCTCGATGGCGCGTGGAGTCGTACAGCTCTTTGGCCGGATGCCCGTAGTCGATCAGGATGACGCCTCCTCGACCTTCTTCTCCGAACAGCCGCCCCAGACTCGACACCCAATCGAGCCCCTTGAGGCAAACCTCGGCGCGCTGTCCTTCCTTCAAGGACACTCCCAGCTCGCTGAGGTGCCGGGCCAACCTCCCCGTGCTGGGCTCGAGAAGCAGCTCGCGGAAGCTGCCGGCTTCCAGCGTGACATATATCTCTCTGAGTTCTCCGGCGCTCTGCTCCACGACATGGACAGGCAACGCGTCGACAAACTCGTTCGCCACGACGCACCCGGCGAAGCGGCCGCCGCCGGCCCGCTCGATCAGGCTGGACCATGAGGCCCACTCCACTCCGGCCCATCGATGCGCGGCGCCGGCATCTCCGAGGATCCGCTCCTGCGCCTGCCGCATCGAGGGGCTGACCTCCACCAGCGTGTATGTGGCCCGCCGGGCCAGATCGGGCAGTTCCGAGCCCAGACCGGCCATGATGTCGCGCGCCAGTCTTCCTGAGCCGGGCCCCGCCTCGATCACGCGGACCGGTCCGTCATCCTGCGCCGCTTTCTCCAGGATCTGAGCGATCTGCCGGGACACCAGCGTCCCGAAGGCGGGGTGCAGGTCGGGGCTGGTGTAGAAATCACCGGCGGGCCCTGTGCCGGCGCCGGGGCGGCAGTAGTAACCGTGGGCCGGGTGGTAGAGGGCCGCCTCCATGAAGTCGGAGAACGGGATCGGACCCCTCGAGCCGATCCTCTCCTCCAGCCAGGCGAGTAGAGCCGGGTTCCCCCCGTTCACATCACCTGCTCGCTCTCTGCAGCCTCTCCTGGATCAGAAGGAGACCGTACAGAAGGGCCTCGGGCCTGGGCGGGCACCCCGAGATGTAGACATCCACGGGGACAATCTGGTCGATCCCTTGCACCGTCGGGTAGGACCGGAACATCCCCCCCGATGCGGCGCAGGCCCCCATGGCGATCACCCACTTCGGCTCGGGCATCTGGTCGTAGATCATCCGGAGGGCGGGAGCCATCTTCTTGCTGATGGTCCCCGCGACGATCATCAGATCCGCCTGGCGCGGGGAGAACGACAGCCTCTCGGCGCCGAACCGGGCGATGTCATACCGAGGTCCCGCCGTGGCCATCAGCTCGATCGCGCAGCAGGCTGTCCCCAACGGCATCGGCCACAAGGAGTTCTTGCGCGCCCATCTCACGATCTGGTCGAGGCGGGTCAGGAAGAGTCCCTCCTGGGATGACTTCAGCGCGTCCTGGACCTTCGCGCGCGACGGGGATGCCAGCGCCGCTGCGGGCACGGCGTCCAGAGCCGGAGGTGCGGGAGGCTGAGTCATTTGCGCGCCCATTTCATGATCGGGTCGGGGCGGACCCCGCCGATCTCCAGCAGCTTCTGCTTGCCGTAGATCAAACCGGTCCGCGTGGAGGCGGCCACCTCGTACTCCTTGGTCAGGAAGATCGCCTGCTCGGGACATACCTCCTCGCACAGCCCGCAGTAGATGCACCGCAGCATGTTGATCTCGAACTCCTCGGGGTACTTCTCCACCTTGTTGCCGGGCATCTCCCCCGCGGTGATGGTGATCGCCTTCGGCGGGCAGACGAACTGGCACAGGTAGCAAGCCACGCACTTGACCCGCCCCTCCTGATCCTTGACGAGGGCGGGCACCCCGCGGAACCCTTCGGGAAACTTCCAGCGCTGCTCGGGGTACTGGAGCGTGACCTTCTTGCGGAACAGATGCTTGAGGGTGATCCACATCCCGCGCGCGATCCCGGGCAGGTACAGTCTGTCGAGCCATCCCAGCCTGCGATCCACGACGATGGCCATGGGAAGACCCCTAGGAGCCGGTCCGAGTCATGGCCCGGGTCGCGTTGCGAGCGCCGCGCCGTTGGATGCCAGGAGCCGC
>Ga0187893_10014338_pt1 | contig 10830 bp, 9 predicted proteins | sample MA1701074metaG_FD_139574 | JGI IMG/M metagenome (GOLD analysis project Ga0187893, IMG submission 139574) | White microbial mat communities from a basaltic lava cave in the Kipuka Kanohina Cave System on the Island of Hawaii, USA - MA170107-4 metaG ...
ATTCTGAGTTCGCGCGTCTAGATCTTACAATCCAATAAAATTTCATGAAGATGAAGTGTAGCATGGCGGGGGGAGTGGTCAGTATGAAACTCTGCGTCTGGATGCTGATCGGAGGTTTGCTGTCTTGCCTGGGCATCAGCTCGGCAATGGCTGAGGCCACGTCCGGTCAGATGCCGGGATCTGTGCCTGGGCAAAATCGGTCTTTGGAAGCCGCAGAAAAGTCTTCTCTTATTGTCACATCTGACTACACCATTGGTCCCGAAGATGTTCTTGAAATAACGGTATGGAGAAACACCGACCTCTCGAAAGTGGTAGCGGTAAGACCCGATGGCCGTATTTCCTTACCCCTTATCGGAGATGTAGGTGCAGCTGGTAGAACAGCGGCACAACTTGCAGAAGCCATCGCGGAGAAGCTGAAAGAATTCAAAGAGAATCCTCAAGTCTCGATTGTCGTCAAAGAAGTAAACAGCTACGCCATCTATGTTCTCGGAGAGATCACGAGACCAGGCAAGTACCCCCTGAAAAGTAAAACCACGTTGCTTCAGGCGATTACCTTGGCCAGCGGATTCACTCCCGCAGCAGCGCGCAATAAAATTGTAGTCTTCCGGTTTGGCGAGCAGGGCGGGAAAGACATCAAGATAAAAGCGAGTTATGACGACATCATCATGCGCGACGAATCTCCGCAGAATATTCAGCTGAAACCAGGGGATACGATTGTGGTTCCATCCGAAACGATGGTGCTGATTAAGTAGAAGAGAACGCCTAGTCCAAAAGTTAAACAAGTTGAAGCAGGGGAGAAGTTACGGAAAATGATTCCAGTCAGAGTGCTTGTGATTGCTGGGGTGTTGCTCGGTATACCAATGGGTTGTGCTCCTGTCTCCAAGGAGGCTTTGAATGAGGCTGCAAAGCCAGTCTCAAAAGAATTCCTGCTGGGGCCTGAAGATGTACTTGAGGTGACGGTCTGGCGCAATCAGGATCTGTCTCGAACTGTGGTGGTTCGCCCGGACGGAAAAATCTCTCTCCCCTTGATTGGGGATGTCCAAGCCAGCGGACTCAATTCTTCTCAGGTTGCAGCAAAGATTGCTCAAAGACTCACAGAGTTCAAAGAAAATCCCAATGTTTCGGTGAGCCTCAAAGAAGTCAATAGCTACTTCATTTACGTACTTGGCGAGGTTCTGAGGCCAGGCAAGTACCCCCTCAAGTCATATGCAACAGTTCTCCAAGGTGTTTCAATGGCAGGCGGGTTCACGCCATATGCGTCAAAGAATCGAATGCAGGTCATTCGAACGCTTACGAACGAGGACGGAAAAGAGAATCAGATCCGGATCCCCGTTCCGTACAACGAGTTGGTCTCCGGAAAAGGCGAGATAGAGAATTTCATCCTGAAGTCAGGGGATACCATTGTTGTGCCGTAACAGTGGTGGGTATCAATGGAGCGTATCAGCGAGCCTCCTGGTTATCCTAATCCTGGGAATAGATAGCATGGCTCATGGCCAGTATGTTCGCTCTTGTGGAACGCCTTCACCTCTTTCACCAGTATCAGGTACGGGCTCCTTTGAGGTCGTTCCTTCCATGTGTGTGTCTGAACGGTATGACAGCAATGTCTTCTACAGGCCCTCTACGCCAGGCCTTCAGAGAGACGACTTTGTGACAAACGTGAATCCAATGCTACGAATAAGCCACAATGGAGACTATGCCTCTGGTGTTCTGAACGTGGGGGGATTTAGTGAAACCTACATAAGAAATCAAAATCTTAACTACCTTGGCACGAACGACACCCTCTCCCTCAATCTCGACAACTCCATAAAGAGGTGGCTTCCCAATGCAAGCTTGAGCGTCGTGGATACTTTCAGCTATACGCCGTTACCACCTGGGTTTGTGAACCCGGCAGCTGGAACGAGTCCAGACGCTCCCGGCAATATTCAGGACGTTTACGCACAAGGAATTCTGGGTTTTCGGACTAACAACCTCAGAAATAACGGGACTGTGTCGACGTCATACGCCACCACCGCTTCGACTAGTCTCAATGCTTCATACAACTACTCGATTCTAAGGTTCAAAGGGTCTCCCTCAGCACAAGGGCAGAATCTGTTTAATACGACAGCTCAAGCTGGAGCAGTGGGAGGAATAGCTCGATTGAGTGATGTTGACACACTGAATGTCAGGTATTCTCACACGCAAACCGAATTCACGAGGAGCTCCACATCATCTCTCTTTATAACAGACAGCGCGACCATCGGATGGTCACGAACGCTGACCCCCAATCTCAGCGCTGAGCTGGGAGGTGGCGGCATCCTGATTAGTCCCGGGCTAACAACCTATGCTGCGAATGCAGCACTGATCATGAATTTTTTGAACAATACCGCAACAATTAGTTATTCACGCTCAGCCTTTCCGAGTTTCATAGGTGCTGGTGAACCACTGATTGGGAATGTGTTCTCATTGTCCGCCGTCCAGCAGATCGATCGACAATGGCAGCTCGCCGAAACGGCGAATTATGCGCATAGTTCTGGTGGTAGTGGTCTCAATGCGACGACATTTGATACGTATTTCGCCTCGGTAGATTTATATTATTGGGTGACCCGGATCTGGTCGACTGCACTGAGCTACGACTATATAAAATTCAACTCAGAGTTCGGATCGTTCAAGAGGGACTTTGACCGCCATGTCATTACGCTTAGCGTAAGAGCCACCTGGGGATAGGATGTCGGATCAAAATATTTCACCACCACTTGCACCTATCGATTACTGGCACATGATTCTCCGGAGAAAATGGATTGCGCTTGCCATTATCTTCGCGTGCGTCGCGGGGGGCGGCATTTTGTGTGTTGTGTGGCCAGAGAGCTATCGTTCCAGCACCTTGATCCTCGTTGAAAGCCAAAAAATCCCTGAAGACTATGTGAAAGCCCTTATAGGGCCTAACATCGAAGAGCGGTTGAATTCAATTCAGCAGCAGGTCATGAGTCGAACGTTGTTGACGCAAATGATCCAGGAATTCGACCTCTATCCAGATGCTGTGCGCCGGGATGGAAATGAAGCCGTGATTGAGCGTCTACGAAAGGACATCCGTGTGACCACGAGCGCTACACACTCGGCGCGAGGGGGTGTCGACGCATTTGCGATCTCGTTTGCGCACCAAAATCCGCAGCTCGCTATGAAAGTGACTGCCAAACTCGCCTCTCAATTCATCGATGAGAATCTCAGATCCCGGGAGCAACTTGTAGAGGGGGCTTCCGAATTCATCGAGCAAGAACTTGCAATGGCCAAGGAACGTCTTGAAGCCCAAGAGAAGTCCCTCACTCTTTTCAAGACGAAGTACATGGGGGAATTGCCTGAACAGGTGCAGGCGAATCTCAGTACGCTCGATCGGCTCTCCCTTCAGCATGGGACAACGCTTGACGCGCTCCAGAGAGCTGCGGACCGGCTGTCACTCATTGAAAAAACATTCAAAGAATACGAAGCATTAGGGCCAACTACGGCAGGTACGGTGCAGGGTCCTGGAGGAGCAGTCGTGGTGGACACTCCTCTTCTTCGCCTGAAGGAACTTGAAAAAACTCTCACGACTCTAGCAGCTGAGTATAAAGACAACTATCCGGACATCATTGCCCTTAAGCAGGAGATTCAGTCCCTCAAGGCACAGATTGGGAAAACGGCAAGGGAAAACAAGGAATCTGATAAAGCGACGACTGTCATGAAGGAGACGAAACAACCCATAGATACCTACCTGAGAGAACTGGGCCGACAGCGTGAGGAGTCGAAGCTGGAGATTGCATCATTGAAGGAGCGCCTTCTCCGTATAAAAGATCAAATGAAAGAGTATGAGGCTCGGGTCGAAAAGGCACCTGCGCGGGAGCAAGAATTGATGCTTCTGAACCGAGACTATGGAAATTTGAAGGAGAATTATCGTTCTCTTCTGGACAAGAAACTCAATGCGCGACTGTCAGAAAACCTTGAAAAACGTCAGAAAGGTGAACAGTTTCGAATCATAGATCCGGCTAACCTGCCCCAAAAGCCGGAGACGCCGGACCGGCTCAAGATCATGTTACTTGCTTTGGCGCTCGGATGCGGGTTGGGGGTAGGGGCGGTCGTGGCTCTAGAATCCTTCCGACCTGTGTTCCGACGATCGGACGACGTAGAGAGTTTCTTGCAGCTGAGGGTGCTCGCATCGATTCCCAATTTTAGTAGCGCCTTGGGTCGCATGCATAAACTCAGTTCGGGGCGTGCGATGACTTCCAGTTCCGTCGAAGTGATGAAAGGTCGATCGTTGTCTGCTCGCACGCCTGATGATAAGCCCAACGGAACCTATGTCGAAACGAGAGCTCTTTCCGGTAAATTGGGCACCGGGCAGGAGTTGGATCTTATAGCAAAGTGGAGTCCATCGTCGGTTGTTGCCGAGCAGTTCCGCGTAGCAGCTGCACGGCTAGTGCTCCTGCAATCTACGGCAGGTAATAGGGTGACGGTCATCACCAGCGCGATAAAGGGGGAAGGGAAATCGGTCGTGGCGGCCAATCTTGCGTATGTCTTTGCCTGTAATTTGGGCAAGCCGACGTTGCTGATCGATGGCGACTTGAAGTGTCCCACGGTCCACCAATATATGGGAATTCCCCAGTTCCCAGGTCTTCGGGATGTGCTTGAAGGAGAGCGATCGGTCGACTCCTGCCTCCACCGCGCGGGGGAATTACCCCTTTGGATTCTTCCGTCCGGCGTTGCCTCCGGTCGGAAGCTGGAATTGTCAAATATTCATCGAATTGCCGGCATGCTGACAGAGCTTAAGAAGCAGTACGAGTATATCGTCATCGATGCCCCTCCAATCCTACCTCTTGCAGACATGCATATGTTGGCAGGATTGGCTGACACGCTGGTTCTTGTGGCCCGTGCAGGCCTCACTCCGCGGGGTATAGTGGAGAAAGCCGTTCGAACAATTGGTGCGACAAGCACCGCCTGTATCATTCTGAACGGGCTAGAGGCCGCGGGAGTTCCTTACTATATGCGGGACGCCTACGACTATCGGTCCAAGAAGAAGGAAGTGGGTTCCACATGACCATCCAGAATGATTCTGTCTGGTTATCAGGTCTGTATGGTTGATCTGGTTTGTTTCGTTTATCTGGCTGATTTGGTTCATCTCGTTAGTGTCGTTCAACCAGACAGACGAGATAGACCAGATAGACCAAATAAACAAGAGTTGTTGCGGAAGCATTGTCATACTCTCTGAGTTTCTTCGTCTGAGGTCATGCGAGGTAGTGGGGAGGAGAGTTATTCAGCAAAAACCGGAATTGCACCGGAATGGCGGCAGCCCATTTAACACGCGAGACTCGCGAGACTTGCGAGAAAAGCGGGACGGGGGATACGGGGAGGGATGGAGGTCCGAAGTTTGAGGTTTTTTGAACTTCGAACCGCGCCTTGTCCGCAGGCAAGTCCGCAGCTCCGCGGCTGACCCTCGTTTCACGCCTCACGTTTCACGGTTGTCGATGAGGAGTAATCGAAATGCATTGGTATGTAATCAGCACAAAGCCTCACCAGGAAAAACAGGCCGAATTGCACATTAAACAGTGCGGCATCGAGTGTTTCCTGCCGCTGCTGAAGGAGAGCAAAATCATCCGTCGGATGCGCAAGACGGTCATTGAACCCCTTTTCCCTGGATATCTCTTCGCGCGATTCGACCTAGACAAGCACTACCGGGCTGTGAGCTATGCCACAGGTGTGCGTAAAATCGTGGAGTTTGGCTCGGGACCGGTTGAGCTGGACTCAACCATGATCGACGCCATTAAGGAAAGGCTGAACGATGGCTATGTGACGCTGATGCCTGTACGCCCGGTCCACGGACAGGTCGTGCAGATCAAGGGTGGTCCGCTTGCGGGGTTGCAAGCGGTATTCATGCGGGAAATGACGAATCGGAATAGGGTGCTCTTGCTGCTGAATACACTAGGGCTTCATGCGAAGGTGACGATGGACATTGACCAAGTAAGCCTGCCTCAGGCCCTGTAACGACTGATATAACCTGCCGTCTCTCGGAGAACCACATGAAAAAAACGAGTGCGAAGCCCCGCAATGGGATAGCCGCGGTAAAGCGAAAAGCAGCGCGAGAGCCGAAGAAGGTCTACGAGAATATTACGTGCGATAATGGCGCACCAGACTGCAGCTCGATGAGCCGTGCCTTGCAGGTCAACGGCTATTGCTGCATTGCGCAGGATGTCAAGGTGGGGCACAACGTGAAGTTCTCGCAATTCATCAACCTCTACGGTTGCGAGGTTGGTGATGAGACGAAGATTGGGGCGTTTGTTGAGATTCAAAAGAATGCCAAAGTCGGTCGGCGGTGCAAAATATCGAGCCACACCTTCATTTGTGAAGGCGTGATGATCGAAGACGAAGTCTTTGTCGGACACAACGTCACGTTCGTCAACGACTCCTTCCCTCGTGCGACGAGCAGGACAGGTGCACTTCAGACAGAACAGGATTGGAAGGTCGAAGTCACGTTGGTCAAGAAGGGGGCGTCGATTGGTTCGGGAGCGACCATCCTGGCGAATGTGGTGATCGGCGAAAATGCGTTGATCGGCGCCGGCTGTGTTGTGACACGCGACGTGCCGGCGAACGCGATCGTGGTCGGTAACCCAGGGACAGTATTACGTCACCTTAAATCGGGAGACAAACATGAGTGATGAGAAAGTTCCCTTCCTTGATCTGGTCACGGTCCACCGGGGGCTGCAAGACGAGTTTGTCGACATCCTCAAAACAGCCCTCAGTACTGCTGGATTTATCGGTGGTCCTATGGTTCAAGGATTTGAACAGGACTTTGCTCAGTTTTGCGAATCACGGTTCTGCGTGGGTGTCGGCAGCGGCACGGATGCCTTACGGTTTGCGCTTATCGCTGTGGGTATACGCTCCGGCGACATCGTGGTCACGGTGCCGAATACGTTTATCGCCACGACCGAGGCCATATCCCAGGCGGGCGCCCATCCTGATTTTGTCGACATCGACGAGCGGACCTACAGCATGGATCCAGGAAAGCTCCGCCAGTATTTAGAGAAGGAGTGTTCGTGGGATTCGGGCGCGAAGCGGGCCTTCCACAAGCGAACTGGCAATCCGGTGACAGCAGTCGTTCCGGTGCAGCTCTATGGGCAGATGGCCGATATGGACCCTATTCTTGATCTGGCCGCCCAATACAATCTCAAAGTGATTGAAGATGCGTGCCAGGCACAGGGCGCGGAGTATTTCTCTCAGAAGGGAAACCGCTGGCGCAAGGCCGGCTCCATGGGACACGCGGCTGCATTCAGCTTTTATCCAGGCAAGAACTTGGGCGCATGCGGGGAGGCCGGCGCTATTACAACCGATGATGAACAGTTGGCTCAGACCTGCCGGCTGTTGCGTGATCATGGCCAGTCGAAAAAATATTTTCACGACATTGAAGGCTACAATGGCCGGCTCGATGCCATCCAGGCCGGCTTTCTGCGGGCTAAACTCCGGCACTTGAAGAAGTGGAATGGACAGCGTAGAGAGATTGCGGAGCGCTATAACACACTCTTTGCCGGTGCGGAGGGAGACGTGACACTACCCCATGAGCCAGACTGGTCTCGTTCGGTCTACCACCTGTATGTATTGCGGGTGGGCGATCGGGCGCAGCTCCAGAAACGTTTGGACGAGGCCGGCATTAGCACAGGGATTCACTATCCGATCGCACTTCACCTCACGAAGGCTTACGAAGGACTTGGTTTCCGTGCCGGTGATTTTCCGGTTGCGGAGAAAGCCGCTTCACAAGTGCTGTCGCTACCCATGTTCCCGGAACTCACCGCTCGCCAGCAGGATCGCGTTGTGGCTGAAGTGCTGAAGTCTCTCGCCGTTGCCTCCAGCAGCGGGTCGAGGTAGGGGAGTCCAGATCCTTTATTGGTACTAGCCAACCAGATTTGAAGAAGAGTAGAGCAGCGCAGATCATAGCGGCAGTCGCTTTAGCAGACTGCGAATAAACGATGCCTGCCTCAAATCCATTGGTCTGCATACCTGGCGCAACAGGACACGACCACGCCGGATGCTCTAATAGTTAGTCCAGGAAGGCCGCAGCTCCGCGGCTGACCCTCGTTTCACGCCTCACGTTTCACGGTTCTTGGGAGCGATGCGAAAACGCCGCTGGCGGACTTATTTCAGCATCTTGTCAACGATATTGGCAACAGCGATAGTGCTGGCCAACGTACCGCCGCTTACTGAGTGTCGTTCGGAAGTGCCGGTTGGAGCGAAGCAATATTGGTTCCGCGCGACGCAGACGGTGGTTCAACCATGGCGAGGATCGCATCACGTGTACGGTATATTTACGGTGCCTGATCAATATAGGCGCAATCGTCTCTACACAGCAAGATTGATGATTCAGGGATTCGCCGAAGAATTCCCCGAAACCAGCCCTGAAGGCGGAGACAGTTACAATGGTCGAGCCGAGCTCGGGCATTACATTAAGCGCGTCTATCTCCCAACGCGAACAGCGCTGTGGTTCTTACTGACTGGACGATTTGGCGACCTGAATGTGCCCTGTCACTGGTGGTTAGTAATTGCGGATCGGACGGGGTGAATACCCGTCGTGTTTTGCAGGCTGCGGAAAAACTCGGTTTATACCCAAAATGCCGATGGAATCTTCCATATGGCGCCAATGTCAAAATAGTCTCAGGATGCTCAAAAAGGCTGTCCGCAAGGCCGCAGCGAGCGAAGAGGCGAGGCGTACGCTTCGGTACGTTGAACCTCTGAGCGACGCGAGAACGCCGCTGGCGGACTTTTTCAGCATCCTGTTAGGTGCTTGCGTCAACCGCTATGCCTATGCAGCACACCTCAATAACGACGGATTTCTTGGTGGTCGGCGGTGGCGTCATTGGGATTAATATTGCCCGGGGCTTGAAGAAGCGCTATCCAACATCCAAGGTGACGCTGATTGAGAAGGAAGCTTCTTGCGGAATGCATGCAAGCGGGCGCAATAGCGGAGTCCTTCACGCGGGCTTCTACTATTCACCGGACAGCCTAAAAGCGAAATTCACTCGGGAGGGCAACGCCCAGTTGACAGCGTACTGTGAGGAGAAACGGATATCCCTAAATCGTTGTGGGAAATTGGTTGTGGCGAAGGATGCTACTGAGTTGCCCGCTTTGGATGAACTGCTGAAGCGGGGAAAGGCGAATGGCATCAAATTAGAAGAATTGGACGAGAAAGATGCTAAAAAGATCGAGCCGCGTGCAAAAACTTATCAGCGCGCCCTCTTCTCTCCAACCACTTCAACGGTTAATCCGAATGCGGTCCTCCAAGCGATGGTGGCCGATGCCATAGCAGATGGTGTTCAGATTAAAAGTGGGGTTGCTTTTGTTCGCAAGACAGGTCGTCTGGTTCAGACGACAGAAAGACAATATGAAGCTGGCTACGTGGTCAACGCAGCGGGATTGTACGCGGATCAGATAGCCAGGCAGTTCGGATTCTCAGAGCGGTACCGTATTTTGCCTTTCAAGGGTCTCTATCTCTACTCGGATGAGCCGCCTGGCGCACTGAAGACGAATGTTTATCCTGTGCCAGATCTTCGGAATCCATTTCTGGGAGTGCACTTCACAGTGACGAATGAAGGGAAAGCGAAGATTGGCCCAACAGCAATTCCGGCCTTGTGGCGAGAACAATACGGCGGCGTATCGAGGTTCTCTCTTGCAGAATTTATCGAGATTGCCGGGAGGGGACTAAGTTTGCTGGGTAATGCTGGTTTCGAGTTTAGGCGGTTAGCTATTGAGGAAGTCAAGAAATACTCGCGGCGACGGATGGTTAGGTTGGCAGGCGAACTTGTTGAGGGAGTACGGTCGGAGGATTATTCAAAATGGGGAAAGCCGGGGATTCGTGCTCAGCTACTCGATATCAAGAAACGCCGACTTGAAATGGATTTTGTCACGGAGGGAGACGATCACTCGATGCATATACTCAATGCCGTCTCGCCGGCCTTCACCTGTTCATTTCCGTTTTCCCAGTACGTGTGTGACCGGATTCAACAGGCCGTCCACTGAAAGGAAGAAAAGCATGAAGATTCTTGTTGTAGGGAATATGGGCTATGTCGGGCCTGTGCTTACGCGGCATCTTCGTCAAGCCTATCCACATGCAACTCTCATTGGGTTTGACGCAGGAATGTTTGCCCACTGCCTGATTGGCTCCTCACCTCTTCCAGAAATCTATCTGGATCATCAAGTCTTCGGAGACGTTCGCCATATCGACAAGACAGTGCTCGAAGGAGTTGATGCCGTTGTCAATCTGGCGGCTATCTCCAATGACCCGATGGGCAATCGATATGAGTACGCAACGCTTACGATCAACTATAAAGCTGCTGTGGAGCTTGCCGCAATGGCTAAGCGGGCCGGTGTTCGGTCTTACGTTTATGCATCGAGTTGTAGTGTCTATGGCTGTGCCGAAGAGGAAGCGAAGCAGGAATCGTCGAAGCTGGATCCGCTGACAGCGTACGCTCGGTCGAAAGTGATGGCCGAGAAAGAACTGATTCCAATGGCGGACGACCGATTCACCGTGACCTGCTTGCGATTCGCTACGGCCTGCGGGATGAGCGATCGGCTGAGGCTCGACCTTGTTCTCAATGACTTTGTGACCGGCGCGCTGGCTCAGAAAAAGATCGTGGTCATGAGTGATGGAACGCCGTGGAGGCCTCTTATCAATGTAAAGGATATGGCAAGAGCGATCGAATGGGGGATCATGAGGGGGGCTGAGCAAGGTGGAAATGGATTAGTCGTGAATGTGGGGAGCAATGAATGGAATTATCAAGTAAAGGACCTGGCCGATGCAGTGGCTCAAGCCATTCCCGGCGTCGAAGTATCCATCAACAAGAA
>Ga0187893_10014339_pt1 | contig 10830 bp, 7 predicted proteins | sample MA1701074metaG_FD_139574 | JGI IMG/M metagenome (GOLD analysis project Ga0187893, IMG submission 139574) | White microbial mat communities from a basaltic lava cave in the Kipuka Kanohina Cave System on the Island of Hawaii, USA - MA170107-4 metaG ...
GAAGTCGTCGTACGGGTGCACGATGCCGCGGCCGAAGAAGCACGCCCACGCGCGGTTCACGAACGCGCGCGAGAACTGCTCGTGCGACGTGACGAGGCGGCCGAGGTCGCGCCGCGCGTCGGCCCGCGGGCGCTCGCCGAGGAACACCGGCTTCGCGACGTCCGCGTTGCGACGGGCCGCCTCCGGCCGCCGCGCGTTCGGGTACGTGCCGTCGAAGAACGCGACCAGTCCGTGGAAATCCTCCATCGTCCAGCGGTCGTGCGGATGGTCGTGGCACTGCGCGCACCGGAGCCGCAGGCCGAGCATGGCGCTCGCGACCTTTCCCGCCGCCTCGTCCGCACGGAAGACGACCGCGTTGTTCTCGTACCGGAGGAACTGCGCGAAGAACGCCGTCTCCGACTTCGTGCCCGCGGAGGCCGTGCCCGCCGCCAGCACCTCCGAGACGATCGCGTCCCAGCCGGCGCGCGCGGACAGCCGCTTGCGCACCCAGGCGACGAAGCTCTCGCTCACGCCGGCCTGGCCGAGCATCGCGTCGCCGCTCCCGAGGAGCGACGCCGAGAGACGGCGCGACCAGAACTCGAGGAACGCGGGCGACGCGAGCAGCGCGTCGACGCGGCGGTCGCGCTTGCCGGCGGACGTGTCCGCGCGCCACGCCTGGACCTCCTCCAGCGTCGGCGGCTTGCCGGCGAGGTCGAGCGTGACGCGGCGGAGGAACTCGAAGTCGTCCGCGCGGTCGGCCGGCACGACGTTCGCGCCGCGCCAGAGCGCGTTCGTCTCGGCGTCGACCACGTTGTCGAAGACGGCGGCGTCCTGCGCGCCGAGGGGCAGCGCGAGGATGGCCGCTAGACCGATGGCCCTCACGATCAGTGGACGCCGCGGGAGCCGCGCCGTTCAGCGATTGAACAGGAACTCGTCCGTGCGGCTCGCGACCCTCGAGATGCCCCCGGCAAACGCGCCCGCTCCCCCGGGGTCGGCCGCCGCGACAGCGCGGCGAGACAGCACGTAACCCGACCGCTCGCGCTCGACCCTCGCGCCGCTCCCGCGAGATGATGCCTCCTCAGACCGGCGATCAAGGGACGCCGTGAACCTCCCGGCCGCGGCACGGTTTGTCCATCGGAGGCTCACCACGCAGGTCGACTGATCTCCTTTCCAGCGGACGCTTGCGAAAGGAGACACTCTATGCACCTGCGTCCGCGGCTCGTGAACGAGCACAACGATCGCGCCTGCTTCTGCTGCGGCGAGACGCACGACCTCCACGTCTGCGTGGAGCCGATGCGCGAGGAGTTCGTCGCGTGCCTCTTCTGCGCGCGCCGCTGCCCGAGGCCACAGCCGTGGTGGCTGCTCCCGCCCCGGTTCGCGTCCTCCCGACTCGGGACTTGGGACGTGGGACTCCGGACTCCTACTCGACGAGCGCCTTGATCGCCTTCCCGTTGTCCGTGATCCGCACCGCGCCGACGTCGTGCGCCGCGTAGCGCTTGTTCGGGTCGATCCCGAGCACGTGCACCATCGTCGCGAAGAGGTCGGGGATCTGGCAGGCGTCCTTCACCGTCTGGCCGTCGGCCCCCGTGTCGCCGTACACACGGCCGCCGCCGATCCCGCCGCCCCACATCGCCACCGAGTAGCCGTTCGGCCAGTGGTCGCGGCCGTTCCCGCCGTTGATCGTCGGCGTGCGCCCGAATTCGCCCATCCACACGATGAGCGTCCTGTCGAGCTGCCCCGCCTTCTCGAGGTCCTCCATCATCGACGAGAGCCCCGGGTCGAGGATCTTGCAGAGGTTGCCGACGGCGTTGAAGTTGTCGCCGTGCGTGTCCCAGCCGCCGAGGTTCACCTCGACGAAGCGGCACCCCGCGCCGACGAGCCGCCGCGCCAGGAGGCACCCGTGGCCGAACTGCGTGGGCGACGCCTGGTACGGCCCGGCGGGAGCGCCCGGCTTGTTGTCGCCGCAATAGCGAGCGAGCGTCTCGGGCGAGACGTCGCGCAGGTCGAGCGCCTTCGCGAAGACCGAGTCCTTGATCGACTTCATCGTCTCGACCATGCTCTCGCGCTTCTTCGAGTTCTCGCCCGGCCGCTCCGCGCGGAAGTCCTTGTTCAGGTCCTCGAGGAGCTCGACGCGCTCCTTGATGCCGTCGCCGAGCGCCTTGATGGTCTCGTACGGCTTCTCGGGCTTGTCGATGATGAAGGGCGAGACGTCCGGCCCGAGGAACCCCGGGCCCGGGTCCTGGTTGAACGCGAAGGCGGCCGCGCTGCGTACGGAGACGTACGCCGGCATCCCCTCCACGCGCTTGCTCTCGTAGGCCGCGATGGAACCGAGCGTCGGGTGCGTGAGCATCGCCGTCGGCTTGTAGCCCGTGTGCATCATGTAGGCCGCGCGCGCGTGGTCCTGCTCGTTCGACGTGACCGAGCGCACGATCGCGCCCTTGTGCATCCACCTCGCCGTCAGCGGCAGGTACCCGCTGATCTTGACGTCCTTCGCGCTCGTCTCGATCGCCTTCACGGGGCCGCCGTTCTTGTGGCCTTCCTTCGGGTCCCACGTGTCGAGGTGGCTCGGGCCGCCGTCCATCCAGAGCACGATGCAGCTCTTCGCGTCCTTCGCCTCGTCCTGCGCTTCGAGGAAGTTCCACCGGTGGTGCATGAGCATGCTGGCGAAACCGCCCGCGCTCACGCCGAAGAAGTTGCGTCGGGAGAACTCCATCGCGCACCTCTAGTGGTTGAAGATGAACTCGTCCGTGTTGAGAAGCGCCCAGAAGACGTTCTCGTAGCCCTTCTCGCCGCGGCCCGCCTGGTGCTTGCGGCACCGGTCGCGCTCCTTCTCGGACGGCAGGCGCCCGAGCGTCGACAGGAAGAGCTGCTCGAGGATCACGTCCGGATCGTCCTGGTAGAGCAGGAGCTTGTCGAGGAGCCCGCTGCCCTTCGAGCGGATGCCCGCCCAGATCGGCCCCTCCGCGTTCATCGCGTAGAGCACCTGCTGCACGTTCGCGCTGTACTGGCCGAGGTTCGCCGGCGCGTCCGGGTTCGACGTGCGCACGAGCATGCCGAGGAACCACCCGCGGAGCATCTCGTACGTCGACCGCTCGCCCATCTGCGCCTGCTGCGCTCCCGCGAGCCGCCGCACCGCCTTCCAGTCGAGGTCCGCGTTCTTGAGCCCCGTCGCGCGGTCGATCGCGTTCCAGAGCTGCTCGGGCGCCAGCGGCCGCGTGCGCGAGCGCGCGAAGAACTTCTCCTGGAGCGCCCCGTCCTGGCCCGCCGTCGCGCGCGACGTGCGCTGGTACGCGTTCGACGTCACGATCGTCCGCACCATCGCGCGCACCGAGAAGTTCCGCGACCGCGCGACGCCGACCAGGTCCTCCATGAGCTCGGGAGCGACCGGCCGGTTCTTCGGGCTGAAGTCGTCGTACGGCTCGACCAGCCCGCGGCCGAAGAGGTACGCCCACATCCGGTTCGCGAACGCGCGCGCGAACTGGTCGTGCGCGACCACGACTTCCGTGAACTCGACGCGCAGGTTTTCGGTCTCCGGCGGGCGGCTGTCCAGGAAACGCGGCGCGAGGTCGCCCTTCCAGTGCTCGAACTTGTAGCCGACCGGATCGCGGAACGTCCGCACCGCGAGGCCGCCCTGGGGCTGCGCGTCCGCCTGCGCGGCGACGGCGCCCGTCCGCTGGAAGAAGCCGACGACGCCGAAGAAGTCCTCCTGCGTGTAGCGGTCGAACGGGTGGTCGTGGCACTGCGCGCATCGCAGGCGGAGGCCGAGGAAGGTCGTCGCGATCTTCCCCGTCATCTCCTCGATCTTGAGCCCGTACTTGCGGCCGTCCTCGCCGAACTCGAGGAACTGCGCGAGGAACGACACTTCCGGCTTCTTGCGCGCGTCGCCGCTGGCGGTGAGCACGTCGGAGGCGATCCGGTCCCAGCCGCGGTCCTCCGCGAGCTGCTTGCGCACCCACTCGTGGAAGCCCCGGCGGTTCGTCAGGTACTCGAAGTCGCGCGAGTAGCCGAGCAGCGCGTTCGTCACGCGGTGCGACCAGAAGTCGAGGAACGCGTCCGACGTGAGCAGCGCGTCGATCCTCTTCGTCCGCTTGTCCGGGTCCTTCGACTTGAGAAAAGCGCGGATCTCGTCGGGCGTCGGGATCTCGCCCGCCAGGTCCAGCGTCACCCGGCGGAGGAACTCGGAGTCGTCGGAGATCGCGGCGGGCGCGACGCCTCGCTCCGTCCAGAGCCGCTCGAGCGACGCGTCGATCGGGTTCGGGGGATCCTGCGCGACCGCGGGCGCGAAAAGGACGAGGGCGAACAGGACGGCGCGTCTCATCGACTCCCCCCGATGACTCTAACTTATAGGACGCGGGAGGGTGCGGATCGGTCGCGAAAATCAGCGGACCGCGGCCGTCGCCTCCGCGGCCGTCCTCTGTTTCACTTCCGGAAGTCCGGGTCGCCTGGCCGTCCGCCGCTCTCAGCGTCCTCGGTTCCCGTAACGCCTTGCCTCCCCGCTTCGTAATACTCTAAGATACCCCCGATGTCCCCCATCCTCAGCCTGGTCCTGGCGACGACGCTCTCGCAGGCCGAGCCCACCCGCGAGCACGCGGAGCTCCTGGCCGCCGCGATCGAGCTCCACGCCGCGATCGAGCACCGCCACGCGCCCGACGACGCCGAGACCGCCGCGCGTTCGACGGCCCTCCGCTACAGCCCGCAAGCCAGCGCGCGCCACGACGGCATCGCCCCCGCCGCGCGCGCCCCGATCACCTATACGCTCGCCACGCCCGTCTTCCGCGATCTGCTCTAGTCGGCCCGCCTTCGTCGGTCCGTCCGCGTTCCTCCCGTCTCCAGCGTTGCGAAGGCGCCCCCATGGTCGACATGGAATCGTTCATCGAGTGGATCGGCAGGATCCTCGGCTGGCTCTTCGGCAGCCAGAACGAGCGCATGCTCCGGAAGTACTGGAAGCTGGTGCACGAGCGCGTCAACCCGCTGGAACCGGAGATGATGAAGCTCGCCGACGCCGACTTCCCCGGGCGCACGCAGAAGCTCCGCGAGCGGCTCAAGGCGGGCGAGACGCTCGACGACGTCCTCCCGGAGGCGTTCGCGCTCTGCCGCGAGGCCGCGCGCCGCACGATCAAGATGCGCCACTTCGACGTGCAGCTCATCGGCGGCATGGTCCTCCACGGCGGCAAGATCTCCGAGATGGCCACCGGCGAGGGCAAGACGCTCGTCGCCACCCTCCCCGCCTACCTCAACGCGCTCACCGGCCGCGGCGTCCACATCGTCACCGTCAACGACTACCTCGCGCGCCGCGACTGCCAGTGGAACGGCCCCGCGTACGACCTCCTCGGCGTGTCCGTCGCGTCGATCCAGCACGAGGAGTCCTTCATCTACGACCGCATGCACAACCCGTCGGACGAGCGCCTCCATCACCTGCGCCCCGTCAGCCGCAAGGAGGGCTACGCCGCCGACATCACGTACGGGACGAACAACGAGTTCGGCTTCGACTACCTGCGTGACAACCTGAAGGTACGCCGCGAGGACCAGTGCCAGCGCGGCCACGCCTACGCGATCGTCGACGAGGTGGACTCGATCCTCATCGACGAGGCGCGCACGCCGCTCATCATCAGCGGCCCGAGCGACGAGAAGGTCGACAAGTACTACACCGCCGACCGCGTCGCCAGGCGCCTCACGCGGGGCGAGGAGCTCCCCGGCAAGCCGGGCGAGCCGAAGACGCACACGGGCGACTTCATCGTGAAGGAGAAGGAGCACGTCGTCTTCCTCACCGAGAGCGGCATCGAGAAGGCGGAGCAGGCCGTCGGCGTCGGCTCGTTCTACGTCGGCGACAACATGGAGTGGCCGCACTTCATCGAGACCGCGCTCAAGGCGCAGAACCTCTACAAGAAGGACAAGGAGTACGTCATCAAGGACGGCGAGGTGATCATCGTCGACGAGTTCACCGGCCGCATGATGCCGGGCCGCCGCTGGAGCGACGGCCTCCACCAGGCCGTCGAGGCGAAGGAGGGGCTCAAGATCCAGGAGGAGTCGCAGACGTACGCGACCGTCACCCTCCAGCACTACTTCAACATGTACGACAAGCTCGCCGGCATGACCGGCACCGCCGCGACCGAGGCCGTCGAGTTCGAGAAGATCTACAAGGTCGAGGTCTGCGTCATCCCGACCAACCGGCCGATCAACCGCACGAACTTCCCCGACGTCGTCTTCGGCACCGAGAACGAGAAATGGGACGCGATCGAGGAGGAGATCGCGCACATCCACGCGACGGGGCGGCCGATCCTCGTCGGCACGACCTCCGTCGAGAAGTCGGAGCTCATCAGCGAACGGCTCAAGCTGCGCGGCATCAAGCACGAGGTCCTGAACGCGAAGTACCACGAGAAGGAGGCGTACATCGTCTCGCGCGCGGGCCAGCGCGGCGCGGTGACCGTCGCCACCAACATGGCGGGCCGCGGCACGGACATCCTCCTGGGCGAGGGGGTGGCCGACATCGGCGGCCTCCACGTGCTCGGCACCGAGCGCCACGAGGCGCGGCGCATCGACAACCAGCTCCGCGGCCGGTGCGCGCGGCAGGGCGACCCGGGCTCCAGCCAGTTCTTCATGGCGCTCGACGACGACCTCTTCCGCAAGTTCGCGCCGCCCTGGATGAAGGCGATGCTCCAGAAGATGGGCCTCAAGGAGGGCGAGCGGATCGAGAGCCGCCTCGTCACGCGCTCGATCGGCAAGGCGCAGAAGAACGTCGAGGGGCACAACTTCGACATCCGCAAGAACCTCGTCGAGTACGACCAGGTGCGCAACGAGCAGCGCAAGGTCGTCTACGGCATGCGGCAGAAGGTGCTCGAGGGCGGCGACGTGCGCGCGCAGATCCTGGACTTCCTGCGCAACCGCGTGGCCGCGGCCGTCGACCGCTTCTGCCCGAAGGGCGACGAGCCGGACATTGACGGCCTCTGCGCGTACTTCGAGTCGAAGTACGGGATCCGGCCCGACGTGAAGGGCGAGACGGACCGCATGAAGCTCGAGGAGATGCTCATCGAGTGGGCGGAGGACGAGTACGAGGAGCGCGAGGTCGTCCTCGGCAAGAACGAGGTGCGCAACCGTCTCGAGGGTCTCTCGCGGCGGCACCTGCCGGAGAAGGGGGCGTCGCTCGAGGACGCGGGGCGGTACGCGCACGCGGTGCAGGCGGAGTACCAGGTGGCGGTCGACGCGCCCCAGGTCGTCAGCCGCTCGCGCGCGGACACGGTCTCGTACACGGTCGAGAAGATCGCCGCGGGCAAGGCCGCGGAGATCGAGAAGTTCGGCGGCGGGCTCATGCGGTCGGCCGAGCGGCACGTGCTGCTCTCGAAGATCGACGAGAAGTGGAAGGACACGCTCTACAACATGGACCAGCTGCGCGACATCATCGGGCTCCGGAGCTACGCGCAGGCGGACCCGAAGCTCGAGTACAAGCGCGACGCGACCGCGCTCTTCGGGAACATGATGGAGTCGATCGAGGAGGACACGACGAGCCTCCTCTTCCGCATGCAGCAGGTGGCCGTCGACGAGGAGCGGCTCGCGCGGCGCTGGGGCGCGGCGCAGGAGTCGAAGCAGGACGTGAAGGCGTTCGCGGGCGGGCGCGAGGAGGAGGGGGGCGGGGACGACAAGCCGAAGCCGATCGTGTCGGGCCCGAAGATCGGACGCAACGAGGCGTGCCCGTGCGGGTCGGGCAGGAAGTACAAGCGGTGCCACGGAGTGGGGGCCGCGTCGTGAGGAGGCGGAGAGCATGAACAGCAGAGGACTCGGAGGCCCGCTCCAGAGATTCATCTCCGCGTCCTCTGCGTCCTCTGCGTCCTCTGCTGTTCACTAATGGGGATTCTGCTGGACGTGGGCTACGCCGTCGGTTCCGCTCTGGTCTCTCCATGGCTCCTCTGGAACCTCGCCACCGACCGCCGCTACCGTCACCGCCTCGGTGAACGCTTCGGCTCCGTCCCCGAACGCTCCGGGGATTCCCCTTGCCTCTGGCTCCACTGCGCCTCCGTCGGCGAGGTGAACGTCGCGAAGCCCCTCGTCAGGGAGCTCAAGCGACGGCGACCGGACCTCGCGCTCCACGTCTCGACGGTCACGATGGCGGGACGCGAGAACGCGGAGAAGGCGTTCCCCGACGCGCGCGTCCGCTACTGGCCGCTCGACTTCTCGTTCGCGTGCCGGCGCGCGCTCCGGCGCGTCCGCCCGAAGGCCGTCGCGCTCGTCGAGCTCGAGGTGTGGCCGAACTTCACCGCCGCGGCCGAACGGCTCGGCGTGCCGATGGTCGTCGTCAACGGCCGGCTCTCGCACCGCTCGCACCGGCGCTACCGCCGCTTCGGGTGGCTCTTCCGGCCCGCGTTCGCGCGCATCGCCCGCTGGGGGGCGCAGGGCGAGGGCCACGCCGAGCGCCTTCGCGAGCTCGGCGTCGATCCGTCGCGCGTCGAGGTGACCGGCAACCTGAAGTACGACGCGGCGATCGCGTTCGACCCCGCGGCGGCGCGCGCGGAGTTCGGCGCGGCGCTCGGCCTCGGCGACGGCGCGCCCGTCCTCGTCGGCGGCAGCACGCACGACCCCGAGGAGCGGATCCTCCTGGAGACGTACGCGAACCTGCGCGCGGCGCATCCGTCGCTGCGCCTCGTCATCGCCCCCCGCCACCTCGAGCGGCTCGCGGACGTCGAGAAGGCCGTCGCCGCGGCCGGCCTGCCGTGCGCGCGGCGGTCGGCGGGCGTGCCGGCGCGCGACGCGGTCATCGTGCTCGACACGGTCGGCGAGCTCGCGAGGGTCTACACGCTCGCGACGGTCGTCTTCATCGGCGGCACGTACTGCGCGCGCGGCGGTCAGAACATGCTCGAACCGGCCGCGCTCGGCAAGCCGGTCGTGTCCGGACCCAGCCTCGACAACTTCCGCGAGGTCGCCGACGCCCTGGTGGCGGCCGGGGGCATGCGCGTGGTCCACAACCCGATCGACCTCCCGCGCGCGACGGGAGACTTCCTGGCCGACCCGGAGCTCGCGCGCACGACCGGCGAGAGCGCGCGACGCGCGGTCGAGGCGGGCCGGGGCGCGATCGCCGCGACGTCGGACTTGATCGAGCGCGCGCTCGCGTGATTCGGCCCCCCGCCGGGCAATTCGTAAGTTATGATTCATAACGTCAGAATTGCCGGAGGACGGCATGCTGCGCTCGCTTGCCTTCCTGGGGGTCTTTCTCACCGCCCAGGATCCCGCCGCACCTCTCGAGGACCCGGAGGACGTCGTCCTCCGACTCTCCGCCGACGATCCCGGCGAGCGCGAAGCCGCCTCGAGCACGCTCCGCCGCATCGGTCCGCGCGCCATCCCGGCCCTCGAGGCGGTCGCCCGGGGCGACGACCCGGAACGCCGCGCCCGCGCCCGCTCGCTCCTTCGGGAGCTCGATGCCACCTCCGCCCTCGTCGAAGACCTGGCCTCCGACGACGTCCCCGGCAACGCGAAGGCCGCGCGCGTCAAGCTCATCCGCCGCTACGATCCGTCCGTGCGCGACGCGCTCGCCGCCGTGCTGAAGAGCGCCGACACGCAGCAGGTCGTCGAGGCCGCGTTCATCCTCATCGACCGGGGCGATGCCGCGGTCGTCCTCAAGTCGGCGCCCGACGTCCACACGCGCGCCGCCGCGGCCTGGATGCGCGGCGAGACCGGCGGGTTCGCCTGGCTCGCTTGCCAGGTCGCCCTCAGCCTCGACGCCGAGCTCGATCCGCGCGCGCGGCAGGCCTCCTGGCGCCGCAGCCTCGCCGGCATCGCCCCGCATGCCCTCACGAACCTCGTCCGCGACGCGTGGAAGCTCGCGCGCGACCTCAAGCGGCCCTTCCCGGCGCCGCTCCTGCGCCATTACCTGCTCAACCTGCGGCACGACGACCAGTGGATGAACGCGTACTGGACGGAACCGTTCGTGCGCTCGCTCGGCGAGGCGGCCGTGCCCGCGCTGCGCGAGATGCTGGATGACCACGACCTCCAGGCGCGCACGACCGGCGCGCAGCTGCTCCTCCAGCTTCGCCCGGCCGACGATCTCCCGCCGCGCTCGTGGGCCGACCTCCTGCCGCATCGCGAGGAGGCCGCTTCGAAGCTCGCGGCCCTCGGCGAGGAAGCCGTGCCCGCGCTCCTGGAGACGCTCGACAGCGAGGATCGCGACGCCGCGCTGCGCGCCGCCCGACTGCTCCTCCAGCGCGACCGTGCGAAGCACCTTCGCGCGGCCGGCGACGCCCTGGCCGATATCGCGCTTCACCACCGGGGACGGCGCCTGCGGCCCGAAGCCGTCCGTCTCCTCGCGGACCTGGGCGCCGACGCGGCACCGACGCTCGTCCGGCTTGCACGCGATCGCGACGGCAAGATCGCCCTGCTCGCGGCTTCCGGGCTCGCGGCCGCGGACCCCGCCCGCCACGCGCCGTCGCTGGCCCCCCTGGCCATCGCCAACCTCGCCACCGACGGATTCGAGGGCAACGCCGCGCTGGCCGTAGACGTGCTCGTCACCCTCGGAGCGCACGCCGAGGAGCCCTTGCGACGGGCGCTCGAGTCCGAGGACGAACAGACCGTGGCCGGGGCGGCGGCCGCCCTGGCCCGCGGCCGCCGCCTGGGCACGCCGGGCGAGCGGGCGCGCGCGCAGCTGCGGCGTGTCGCGGCCCGCGGCATCGATCCCGACGAGGGCGACGACCTCCTGCGCATCCTCGAAGCCGCGCGACGCTGACGTTCCTCATATAATGGCCGCGTGCGCCGACGCATTGTCATCGCCGCCGCCGCGGTCGTCGTCACCGCGCTGATCGGTCTGGCCGCGTGGAGGATCGTCCGCTGGCGCTCCTTCTCCAGCGCCCGCGCCGAGGCGCGCCAGGCGCA
>Ga0187893_10014340_pt1 | contig 10829 bp, 10 predicted proteins | sample MA1701074metaG_FD_139574 | JGI IMG/M metagenome (GOLD analysis project Ga0187893, IMG submission 139574) | White microbial mat communities from a basaltic lava cave in the Kipuka Kanohina Cave System on the Island of Hawaii, USA - MA170107-4 metaG ...
ACTAGTGTTTAGACGGTCAGTTCCAACTAACTGCTTATAGACAGACGTTTCCATCTACGAAGTCCCCTTTAGGGGGAACGCCTAATTCAATTAGGACGTTAGGCGGTCATAGGTTAAAATAGATAGAAGTTACGCAGTTGACAAGTTTTAGCACCACATTTGGTGTTCATAATCCTTAGAAAACGGCATATATGGGTTTTTAGGTGTTCAACTGCGTAAGTCCTAACAGAATGAGTAAATTATAAACCTCCGAAAATGACTGGTCAACATGCAAAATTACACATCGCCCACCGCGCCGAAAGAAAAGAAATTACTCGAACAAGTGCAGGACGCCATCCGCGCCAAGCATTACTCACTCCGCACAGAAAAGACATATCTGGACTGGATACGACGCTTCATCCTGTATCACAACAAAAGGCATCCTCGCGAAATGGGAGTACCCGAAGTGCAGGAATTTATTGTACACCTTGCCACAAAAGGCAATGTTTCCGCTTCCACCCAAAATCAGGCGCTCAGCGCGGTCACATTTTTGTACCGCCACGTTCTGCAAAAAGAACTTCAATTTCCAACCGACACCGTCCGCCCCGGCAGATCGAAGCCTCTCCCGGTCGTACTCACCGTGCAGGAAGCTCGTGCAGTCATCAACAGCATGAACGGAACTCCGAAATTAATGGCGAAAATCTTATATGGGAGCGGTTTGCGGCTCATGGAATGCTTGCGCCTCCGTGTCAAAGACATTGACTTTGGCAATCATCAGATCGTTCTTCGGGAAGGCAAAGGCGAGAAGGATCGCTTTACGATTCTGCCTGATTCCATTACCGATGTATTACAGGCACACCTGATGGTTGTTAAAGCCATACATGAGAAGGATTTGAAAGAAGGCTTCGGCGAAACATCCCTGCCGTATGCGCTTGCTCAAAAATACAAATCCGCAGCGAAGGAATGGCTTTGGCAATATGTGTTTCCCGCCTCCGCCCGATCTATTGACCCGATATCGCAAAAAGAGAAGCGGCATCATCTTGACCCCGGCGTTTTGCAAAAAGCCATCCGAAAAGCCGCGCAAATGGCAAAAATTCAAAAACCTGTTTCCCCTCATATCTTCCGCCACTCCTTTGCCACCCATCTCCTCCAAAACGGTTATGACATCCGCACGGTGCAGGAACTACTCGGTCACAAGGATGTGAAGACTACCATGATCTACACTCACGTTCTCCAACGCGGCGGGCTGGCTGTCAAATCCCCGCTCGACACTTGATCTCTATTCATCACTCCCTATGAAACTCCACTCCTTCTCCCTCCACCATATCTCCATGCCTCTCGTCGCTCCGTTCGAGACCTCGTTCGGGCGCGAGACTGTACGCGAGTGCATCATCGCCGAACTCCACGCCGAAGGATTGACCGGCTACGGCGAGTGCGTCGCTTCGCGCGAGCCGGGCTACAATTACGAAACGACCGGCACCGCGTGGCATATCCTCAAGGATTTCATCGCGCCTCTGATTCTGGGGCAGGATGTGAAAGACGCGGCAGATTTCCAGGCCCGCGTCGAGCGGATTCGCGGTCATCATCTCGCCAAGGCAGGCGTCGAGATGGCGCTGTGGGATCTGCTCGGCAAGCGAGATGGCAAATCGCTGAAGCAGATGTTCGGCGGTATGCACGACAAGGTAGAGGTGGGAATCTCGATTGGGATACAGGAGTCCGCTTCGGCGCTCGTGAAAACCGTTGATACCTATTTAGGTCAGGGTTACCGCCGCGTCAAGATCAAGATCAAACCCGGGCGCGAAGTGGAAGAGACAGTCGCCGTCCGCAAGGCGTATCCTGAATTACGATTACAAGTGGATGCTAATTCCGCATACACCGTTGAGTCTGCGCAGGTCTTGAAGAAGATCGACGATCTGGATTTGTTGCTCATCGAACAACCATTATTCGAAGATGACATCTGGGATCATCGGCTACTGCAATCTGAGTTCAAAACCCCGATCTGTCTGGACGAAAGCGTGGTATCGCCGCGCCACGCGCGTTACGCGCTTGAAATGAAAGCGTGCAAGATCATCAACATCAAACCTGCGCGGGTGGGTGGCTTGAGTCAGGCGCTTGAAATCCACGGCCATTGCCTAGCCCAGAACGTGCCGGTCTGGTGCGGAGGTATGCTCGAAACAGGAATCGGACGCGCCTCGAATCTCGCGCTGGCATCACTGCCCGGCTTCATATTGCCCGGCGATATTTCCGCGTCGGATCGTTATTATCATCGCGACATCACGAACGAACGATTCGCCTTGAACGATGACAGCACAATTACAGTTCCGAATGGTCCGGGCTTGGGGGTAACGATTGACGAAAAAGCTCTCGAAGAATTCTCTCTTGCCACAGTTACACTCAATCCCTAATGTTCCCCTCTCCTGCAGGAGATCGCGAAGCACTCCGAAGGAGGAGTTAGGGGTGAGGTCGGTTTATAATGCCTTCGCCATGAAAAATCATATTGTCATTGCGAGGAGCGCCGGAGGCGCGACGAAGCAATCTCCGCGCTTCATTCTGCTGATTGTTGCATTAGCCTTCTCCGCCTGCTCACCTCAGACAACGCAAATGCCGCAAGTCACGCCAAGCACTTCAACGCCGGTAGCGCCAGTTCAAGTACTTGTATCAACGCCGAAACCTGCCGGCAACCACATCGGAAGTTCAGTTCCCGCAACATTGCGTGAGCAAGTGCAGAGTTTGAATCTGCAAAGTTACATTCTCGATGCGTCGCCGTTCGTCGAATCGAAACCAGCATTGAATGAAGCAAGAATCCAGTGGGTGTATACGCTCGTCGCGCCGTTCCCAACGGTCACCGATAACGTTACATTCGACGAACTTCATACCGCGTGGACGGAAGGCAATCTGCTCAACGGAATTCCGCTGTTGATGGAAGAATCTACCCGTGACGCGTTGACCGTCTTATGGGACGCGCCAGCCGCAAATGCGGCTCGAATCGTTTCCACGGGCGAACTGCTCGACACCGCGTGGAGCGAGTCTGCGTGGGCGATCATCCCATTCGAGGAGCTTCAACCAAAATGGAAAGTGTTGAGTATTGACCGACAATCGCCGATACGCAAAGGCTTCGACATTTCCTCCTATCCGCTGATCGTTGATTTCACCCTTCAATCCTCAACCACTCCTCAATTACCGATTACCAATTACGAACCATCGAGACTCACAACCGTCATCCTCACCGGCGTCACTGCGCTCGTGCGCGCCACCGCTTTGACGATGGAATACAAGGGAGTGACGTATCCCGGAGAAAAGATCCGCGATGTTCTGCGCGAAGCTGATATTGCGCACATCAGCAATGAAATTCCATTTTTTACGGGCTGTGAATTTCCGAAACCCGATGCGTCGGGTCCACTCGTGTTTTGCAGTGACCCAAAGTATATTGCCTTGCTCACGGATGTCGGCGCGGACGTGGTCGAGTTGACCGGCAATCACTTTGCCGACCGCGGCGCGCAAGGCATGTTGGAGACCATCGAAATCTACAACGAGTACAACCTGCCTTATTACGGCGGCGGCGCAGATTTACAGGATTCGCTCGAGCCGGCGCTGTTTGAAACGAACGGAAACAAGCTCGCGTTCGTCGGGTGCAATAAACCCGATGTGGATCGTTTCTCGACGGCGCGCGATTTTCGTCCCGGCGCTGCGCCATGCGACTTTAACTATCTCACGCAAAAGATCGCTGAATTGAATTCGCAGGGATACGTGGTTGTTTCGACATTTCAGTGGAACGAGAGTTACGATCCGCGTCCGAGTCCCCAACAGATGACCGACTTCCGCCTGATGGCCGAATCGGGCGCGTCCATCGTCAGCGGCAGTCAGGCGCATTACGCGCAGACGATGGAATTCTACGGTGATGGATTCATTCACTACGGACTGGGAAATCTCTTCTTCGACCAGATGGGCGATCAGGATTGGATGCCGCCCGGCATTCGACGCGAGTTTTTGGATCGGTACGTTATCTACGACGGGAAACTTATCAGCATCGAGTTATTGACCGCGTTGCTCGAAGATTATTCGCGTCCGCGCTGGATGGCGGAAGGTGAGCGGGCAGCCTTTTTGCAGGAATATTTTTACTATAGCGGATGGATGCCTCTTATCCCTACACCGATTCCCACGATCACGCCAACGCTCACGCCGATGTCCATTCCGACACCATGAAGTGTAGAGCGAACGGCCGTTCGCCCCTTCAAAATTATCGTTTCGGCATGAACTTACAACGGACGAGCCATGCCAGAACGGGGTAAGATGGTCGAAATTCAACCGTTAGCTTTCGGAGAACAGATGGACGAGCCTCGTAAATATTTCGGCATGACCGGTCCGCAACTCGGCATTCTCGCCGGCCTGGCTGGCGCGCTTTGTTTGATCCTTTGCGTTTCGGGCTGGCTGATTTTTGGCAGTGGGTTGAACATGGCGCGTCCACAATCAATTCCTTCAACGGTCGTCAACCCGACCGCCACACGGATCTTGACTCCGACCGTTACGCCTACTATCGCGCCGACCGCCATTCCTTACGAGCAACTTATTCCACAAGGCTGGGTACAGCATCGCACGGCGCTAATGGAGTTGTGGTTGCCGAGTGGTTATCGAAAATCTGATACTAGATATCCGTTCCTTTCTTACGAGCTTACGAAGGTAGATCTGACGCTTTCTCGCGCTCCGTCAGACACTTCGCTTTACAATGTTTATGTGATAGTTGCGTATGAACCGTTGCCGCAAGACTCGCTCAACTCGCATTTGGACGATCGTGTCGTGGAAATACCGGATGGCGTTCGGCTTGTGGAGCGTAGGGATGTCTTCGTCAACTCAACGCCGGCTGTGCGCCTCCTGTTTGAGGGGAAGTCATCCGATGGGCTCGATGTTAACGCTTTAATGTATGTCTTTCTAGATGGGAATACAGTGTGGTATGTAGAATACTTCACACAAATCAATGAGTTCTACCAGCTGTTAGAAGTTTTTGAAAAAAGCATAGCCACTTTTCGGCTCTCGAAATAGTTGTGTGATGGGAGCTGGTTGTACAACATCAGTCGAAATAAATATTCAAGTCTGAGCAATCGAAGCGGTTCCCGCAATTGGGACAGGTGACCTTGCAATTCTTTTCGTGCATTTCACTCCCGCATCGGTCACAGATGTAGACGTGTTTCTTCGGGGATTCCTGCCACAGCACCGGCTTCAACAAACTCAAATCAAACTCCGCAATTCGTTCTTTGCCGAGCGTTATCACCGCTTGAATTACTGCTTCTGCGTTGCGGCGTAGTTCTTCCACTTGGATTCCGCGGCACACATCTGGCCAGTCCTTCAACCATCGCTGACTGCGCTTGTACACTTTGATCGCGCCGTTGTAATTGCCGCGCGTGATGTGTAAATAAGCCACGCCCACCTGCAAAACCCCGCGATACAAATCTCGGACTTTTCCTTTTTCCTCCAGCCATGCCACTTCCAGCGCCTCATGCGCTTCGAAATATTTCCGCGTATTGAATAAGTGAAGTCCCTCCACCGCGTGCGGGTGAAGCGGAGCGTTGCAGTCAGCGGATAAATCAGTCATGGCGAGGGTGTTTGTCATTATAGCCGGGATGGTAAAATCCTTTGCATCCATGCGTTCTGTTTTCGAGCACAAACTTTGGGTGATCTTCCTGTCCCTGCTGGGCTTGGGCGCGCTGACCATGCTTGCCGTTGGGTTGCGTGACCTGTCGTTCCGCGATGGACAATCTTTTTTCGGCGGGAATCAGATCGGGGATGTTCGCACCCTGCCGGCGGCGATTGCCCGTTCCATTGGCGAAGTGCCGTTCCTCACCCAGTTAACTATGTGGGGAATCTTCGTTCTGATGTTCGTCCTGCTGGCTCTGCTTATGTCGCCGGAGTGGCGGAAACGACTGATTCGCATTGTGATTCGGGTGGCGGTCATCTATTGGGCTTTGTATATCGTTTTTACACGCTATGGCGAAATGCTCGCGGAGATGGGCGTTGACCCGCAAGCCGGGAATGGCGCCGCGCCGGTCTCGGCATCCGCTGATGGCGGTCCTCCGGCGTTTCTCACGCCGCAAACACTGTCCGTTGCGTCATACATTTTCAGTTTTGCCCTCGCACTGCTCCTGTTGTTCGTGACATGGAAGACGTATCAATTTTGGAAGGAAGTCAGGGCGGCGGCATCGAGCCAGCCATTGAAAAAGATCGCGAAGATCGCGCGGTCGTCCATTGACGACCTATCCTCGGGCAGGAATTCATCGGATGTGATCATCAACTGTTACTTTCAAATGAGCGATGCGGTGGCAGACGCGCGTAAGATTCAACGCGACGCTTCGATGACGCCGGGTGAGTTTGCCTCGCGCCTTGAAGCGGCGGGGTTGCCCTCGGACGCGGTGAAGCGGCTCACGCGCCTCTTCGAGGGCGTCCGCTATGGGGGTCGCCGATCCAGCCCGCCCGAGGTCAATGAAGCGGTCGCTTGTCTGACGACGATCCTGAAACATTGCGGAGCGTCTGCGTGAATTTGAGGCGCTGGCTGGTGATCGTCGGAGTTATTGTGAGCGCGGCATTGCTGGCATTCCCGCTGCGCGGCGTGGTGAATCAATTGATCATTATCCCGCTCGCTTATTTGTTGTGGGCGTTGAAGTTGTTTTATCTCTCGGTGCCGCAGTTGGTCTGGTGGATTCTGATCTTTGTGGCAGTTTCGCTCATATTGGTCGCCAGTTTGTTGCCCGAGCGGAAACCTGCAAAGAAGAACGCACACGAAGATTTACAGCGCCGCGGAGCCGTGGAACACCTTGCCGCGGCGATGCAAAAATCAGGCGAAGGGATTTATTTCAAATGGCTGGTGGCGAACCGCCTCGGCAGGCTCGCACAACAAATGTTGGAAAAACGCGAACATGGCAAACGGCGTTCGGCCTTTGCGCCGTTGACCGGCGACGGTTGGAATTCCACCTCAGAGGTGCAGGCATATCTCGAAAAGGGACTGCACGGCTCGTTCGCGGAGTACCCGAACAGCGCCTGGGGATATTTCTCGCCGCGGCAGAGGTCTGCATTGGATCACGATGTGACCGATGTGGTGGAGACTCTCGAATCGAATTCGGAGAATACGTGAGTCCGGTGGTCGAGTAGTCCCGCACGCGCTGAGCGAAGTCGAAGCGTCGCGGGACGTATCGAGACCACCACTGGCATGGAGACAATGTGGCAGACATAAAAAAAGTTTCAAGCGTCAGCGGGCAGGTGATCACCGAAGTCGAGCGCGCCGTGGTGGGCAAACACGCCCTGCTCGAAATGATCATGGCGTCGGTGCTGGCGGGCGGGCACATCCTGCTCGAGGATTTTCCCGGTCTGGGGAAAACATTGATCGCGCGTAGCTTTGCCAAAGCGCTTGGCTTGGAGTTCAAACGCATCCAGTTCACGCCCGACTTATTGCCCGGCGACATCACCGGCGGATATATCTTCAACCGCACGAAGAACAAATTCGAACTCCGCAAGGGACCCGTCTTTGCGAACATCGTGCTCGCCGACGAGATCAACCGCGCCTCGCCGAAGACGCAGTCCGCTTTGCTCGAAGCGATGCAGGAGGGACAAGTCACCATCGAAGGCGAGACATTGCCACTGCCCGAACCGTTCCTTGTGCTTGCCACACAAAACCCCATCGAATATGAAGGCACGTTCCCGCTGCCTGAAGCGCAACTGGATCGTTTCATGTTGAAGCTCTCTGTCGGACACCCGAATCTCGAAGAGGAGAAATTGATCTTGCGCCGCCGTCGGGAGCGGAAGCAAGATGAGGTGGAGTTGCGCGAGATCACTAAAACCAAACAACTTCTCGAACTGCGCGAGGCGGTCGAAAGTATCCATGTGGATGCCGACCTCGAAAACTACATCGCATCGCTGATCCATGCCACGCGCACCGATCGCCGTGTGGCGGTGGGCGCCAGCCCGCGCGGGTCGCTGGCGTTCCTCAAAATGGCGCGCGCCAATGCCGCGCTCGATGGTCGCGACTTCATCATTCCCGACGATATCAAACGCTACGCGACCGCGGTTCTGGGTCATCGTGTCATCCTTCAGCCGGAGTATTGGATGGCGCGCTCGGTGAGCGATGATGTCATTCGTGATTCGATTGAGAAAACACCGGTGCCGGTAATCAAATAGCCTTCACGTTCCCTCTCCCTTTGGGAGAGGGTTAGGGTGAGGGAGCGCTATTATGTCACGACCTCTGATCCTTGGATTGCTCACGTACGGTTTACTCCTCGCAGGCATTGCGATGGTGCGCGGCGAGTTCATCGCGCTTGCCTTGCCGCTCGTCGTGTATTTGCTCGCGGGATATCTGATTTCTCCGACTGACATCAAGCTTGAAGCGACGCGGCGCCTCAGCGTGGAACGCGCCTCGCCCGATGCAGACGTGAACGTGACGGTCACGGTGACGAATCGAGGCTCGCATCTCGACGAAGTGTTGCTGGATGACGCCCTGCCCCCGGATCTGAATCTGCGCGTCGGACACACCCGGCATCTGATTCGCCTGCGGCAGGATTCATCGTACACCTTCGAGTATCGCGTGGCAGGTCCGCGCGGCGGCTACGGGTTCGAATCCGTTCGGGCGGAGGTGAATGATCCGATGGGCGTCACCAGCCGAACCGTGGAAGTCGAAGCGAAGGGACAGTTGTTCGTCTTCCCGCCGGTTCTGCGTCTGCGTCATGTCGCGATCCGTCCGCGGCGGACGCGCGTCTATGCGGGCTCGATCCCTGCGCGCGTCGGCGGCACGGGCACGGAGTTCTTCGGCGTGCGCGAATATCAACGAGGCGATTCGCCGCGCATCATCAACTGGCGCGTCAGCGCGCACCAGATGGATGCGCTGTATTCCAACGAGTTCCAACAGGAGCGTGTAGCAGATGTGGGGATCATTCTCGACGGGCGTTTGCGCACGAATGAGTTTCCGCGCGGGCACTCGCTTTTCGAGTTTTCGGTGCAAGCCGCCGTGGCATTGTCGGACGCGCTGTTGATGCAAGGCAACCGCGTGGGCTTGTTGGTGTACGCGGCGTTTCTGCGCTGGACTCTCCCCGGTTACGGAAAAATTCAACGCGAGAAAATCTTGTTCTCGCTGGCGCACGCACGCCCCGGAGGGAGCGAGGTCTTCGCCGACTTTCAGCACCTGCCGACGCGTTTGTTCCCGCCCGAGTCGCAGATCGTGCTGGTCTCGCCGTTGCACGAGGATGACCTGATGCCGCTGGTGTTTCTTCGCGCGCAGGGATATCAAGTGCTGATCGTCAGCCCGAATCCGGTGAAGTTCGAGTTGTCGTATTTGCCGAAGGATAAGAATATGGAATTGGCTGGGCGTGTGATTCACATGGAGCGCGCTTTGCTGTTGCAAAAGATCCAGCGCGCGGGGATTCAAGTGTTGGATTGGGATGTCGCGGAGCCGTTCGATCAGGTCGTGAAGCGGATGTTGTCGCGCCCAACGGGGCCCGCGTGGTTGAGGGCGGTGGGCAGGTGACTACGGTGGTCGAGTAGCGGCGCTTTGCGCGGCGTATCGAGACCAACGATGTATTGAGGTTATGAATGACAATCGTCGCGATGATCGTCGGCATCTTCCTCGGAACAGGCTCGCTTGCGTATGGATACTCACAAGCGGACACGACGGGTCCCGCGCGCTGGTTCGTCCTGCTCGGCATCGCGTGGATTCTCGCGCACTGGCGAAAATATCATTGGGCTTCGTCGGTCGCGTTCTTTCTGACGCTCCTTGGCGCGGCGTACGGCGTGTGGAACGGACTCGCCACCATCTGGATGCTCCTCGGCGCGCTCGGCGGCTTGTTAGGCTGGGACCTCGCGGACTTTGCGCGCAGGTTGAGTTACGCCGCGCCGACGGACGACATCGCCGGCATGGAACGCCGTCACTTGGCGCGCGTGGGCGTGGTCGCCGCGCTGGGCTTTGGATTGGCGCTCCTCAGCACACGGATTCGAATTACCAGATTGGCGTTCGAGGTGGCGGTGGGACTTGTACTCTTAGCCGCGCTTGGGTTGACGCGGTTGGTGATGAGGTTGAAGAGGTACTAGGCTAACGGTTTGCGTTACATACGTGTGGGCGGGCGTGGATTTTGCTTAGGGGCAGGAAAACCCGGGCCAGAAAATTGCTCATAAATCGCGCCGAATCCCCAATGTCTAGTGCATGCTGTGTTGGGCAAACCCGATAAACGCAAGACTTGCCAATCTAAAAAGAACGGACAGAATTAATCTACTGTTTGATTTCTTATGGTGCTGTACATTCGATCGAATAGGGCAAGAATTTCTGGGTCATCACCAATTTCTGACAAATATCCATGGACATCATGATAGTTGATATGTAGGAACCTATCAAACAATTGAGATCCGCGCATTATATTTCTACTTGGTATGTAGATCGGTCCGTATCTTTTTCTTGGGTTGAAATAATACAAGATTGGAAGTAACTGATCTTTTGATCTAATTTGATACCGAAGGGCTAATCCAGCCCACGTCTTAATGAATTTTCTGTTTATGTCAACAAACTTGCCCGTATCATGGTCGTCGTTATACTTCAACTCCGTGAAAACAATTAAGCCATCATCTGTTTGAAACAAACCATCGACATCTTTGGTAATACCTTGTCTCTGTTCATCGGTTGCTGCACTTTCTATTTCCAAAATTCTATCCAGTAAATTTGAAAATACTTCAGAACTATCGTCTGGGCTGTTAGGAAGTTGACGTCTAAGTAGGTTTCCAAAAAATATGTCATACTTTTGGCGGGAAGACATCTTGGAGCCAAAAGTGTTCGGAAAGAATGCCAGCTTTGCGTAAGCATTCGCGTGGCGAGAGATCGTCGAGATAGG
>Ga0187893_10014341_pt1 | contig 10828 bp, 8 predicted proteins | sample MA1701074metaG_FD_139574 | JGI IMG/M metagenome (GOLD analysis project Ga0187893, IMG submission 139574) | White microbial mat communities from a basaltic lava cave in the Kipuka Kanohina Cave System on the Island of Hawaii, USA - MA170107-4 metaG ...
AAGAGAGTCCGTCATAAAGGGCCCGGCCGGTCTAGCGCAAATCATTTATACATCCGGATCGACCGGGCAACCCAAGGGCGTCATGCTGACTCACCGGAATCTGATTGCCAATACGAGATCGATTCTTCAGTATCTGCCTCTCACCTCGGAAGATTCAGCGATGGCCGTTCTTCCGTTCATGTACGCCTATGGCAATTCGGTCATGTTGACGCACCTTTTTGTTGGTGGAACTCTCGTGATCGAGAATAGCTTTCTCTATCCTCATGTTATTCTGGAAAGCATGAGGCGGGAAGGAGTGACAGGGTTATCCGGTGTGTCCACGACCTACGCCATCATGCTGAACCACTCGAATCTGAAGTCATATTCGTTTCCGACCCTCCGTTACTTGACTCATGCGGGCGGTCCGATGCCGTCTGAGTTGTTGATCCGCATTCGATCGGTATTTGCGGGGAAGAGCATTTTTCTCATGTACGGCCAGACTGAAGCCTCTGCACGATTGACGTTTCTCCCCCCCGACCTTTTAGATGTGAAGAGAGGATCTGCAGGACGAGCAATCCCTGGTGTGGCTCTCAAGATCGTCAAAGAAGAAGGAGTGGAGGCACGTGTAGGTGAAGTAGGCGAAGTGTGTGCGTCGGGTGACAATATCATGCAAGGCTATTGGCAAGATCCGCATACCACGGCTGAGATTCTCCGCGGCGGATGGCTTCATACAGGGGACTTGGGACGATTAGACGGTGATGGCTATTTGATCCTCGACGGGCGCAATAGTGAAATGATTAAGTCGGGTGCGTACAGGATCAGCCCCGCGGAGATTGAAGAAGTGCTCTTGCAGCACCCTCAGGTTCAAGAAGCTGGAGTTATCGGCGTCGACGATCCGATTTTAGGACAGAAGATTTGCGCTGTGGTCACACTGAAAGAAGCAGGGTGTGCCACCGACCAAGAACTGCTCGCTTATTGTGCCCAGCGGTTAGTTCAATATAAAAGGCCTAAGTCGGTTGCCGTAGTCACTGCATTGCCCAAGTCTCCTTCCGGCAAGATATTACGGAAGAACCTTCGTGAGATCAGCTTGCTTTCTGTTCGATCACCGGCGACGACCACGTCGTAGCTCGGGTCTCATACAAGCGTACATCAACACATAGTCAGAGAAGTGATTGGGACATGCTCAGAAGATGTGTGACATCTAGTATCTGCCGATATGAGTGGCTGTTTGTCTTGCGTTGTATAGGAATTTGTCGGGGAGGTTCACGATGAAGAATGAGCGAAGCGTGTTTTCGGCGGATCAACTGAAGCTTGATGTCGGCAGGGAATCGGACCGGATTGGGGTGTTCATGCGCGATGGGGTGTTCAAGCTACTCAGACGGAAAGGAGTTGTGGTGGGACTGTCCGGAGGTATCGACAGCAGTGCAGTCGCCGCCCTTTCTGTGCATGCCTTGGGGGCAGATCGCGTCGTGGGATTGTTCATGCCGGAAGCCGACTCCTCTGGGGACAGCTTGCGCTTGGGACAACTACTTGCGGAAAAGTTAGGGATTAGGACATTTAAGGAGGATATATCAGGCATTCTGCAGGGGGCCGAATGTTATCGGCGACGTGACGACGCTATCCGGGCCGTGGTTCCCGACTATCATACAGGGTATAAATCAAAACTTGTCCTCTCCTCTCTCGATAGTACGGAATTCAGAATCTCATACGTGGTAGTCGAGGCTCCCGATGGGAAGCAAACGAAGGTGAGACTGACGGCGGATGCGTTCCTGGCGCTGGTTGCTGCAACGAACTTCAAACAGCGTACAAGGAAAATGATGGAGTATTACTACGCCGACCGGTTCCTGTATGCAGTGGCCGGAACGCCTAATCGCCTTGAGTATGATCAGGGTTTTTTTGTCAAGAACGGAGATGGCTCCGCAGATATCAAGCCGATAGCACATTTATATAAATCGCAGGTGTATCAACTAGCCCAATTTCTTGGGGTCCCAGAAGAAATTCTGAGCCGACCTCCGACAACGGATACATACTCTCTGGCGCAGTCCCAGGAGGAGTTCTATTTTTCTCTCCCCTACGACAAAATGGATCTCTGCCTCAACGCAAAGGATCGACATGTCCCGGCGGGAGTAGTGGCGGAGGCGACCGGATTGATGGAGGCTCAGGTTGAGCGGGTCTACCGCGATATCGATGCAAAGCGTGCCGCTGCGCGGTATCTGCACATGGAGCCTTTGTTGATTGAAACGGTTGGCGAAGCGAGAAAAACCTCTTAGGTTTTTGTGGGGCGTAAACTGACAACCGAGTGCACCTATCTTCGGTTTTCCCTTATGGGAAAGCATCTGGACAAACAGGCAGGTCGTGGTTCGTCAAGGATACCCGTTTCAGATCGAGCTTCTGCCTCAGTTGGAGTGCTTGTGTGATTAGTGGATGACCTTGCCTCGGATTAAGCGGCGGGACTGTGACGATGGTGACTAAATCTGACCGATCAATGTCGCTCCCCTGGAATGGACTGGCACAGATGAGGGTGTGTTTCGGTCATCAGTCGGTTGGGCTGGACATTACGAAGGCCCTTTCAATATTGACGAAGCGGCGTCTTGAAGTGATTGAAACCACTGATCCTGAGACATTTCAGCGCCCTGTATTTGCGCACTTCCGAGTGGGGTGCAACGGAGACCCGTTTTCAAAATGCCAGGATTTTGCGCGGGTGATCGAGTCGGGTGTTGGGCAGCGAGTGGATGCGGCATTTTTCAAGTTCTGCTACGTTGACATCTCCTCGAATACCGATGTCGATGCGCTGTTCAAGTCTTATCAAGACACGATCGCCTCGCTCAGCGATAAATATCCCAAAGTTATCTTTCTCCATGTCACCGTGCCGCTCACTCGTGTGCCGACAGGAGTGCTGGGATGGCTGCATGAAAAGACCGGACGTGGCAATCGTGAGCGGGAGGACCAAGCTCGGCGCCATGCGTTTAACCGATTACTGAGGGGCGCTTTTGGTCGTTCAGGCCGACTGTTCGATCTTGCCGAAGCAGAAGCGACCTTTCCTGACGGGACGCCCGCCTTTTTTCTCCACCACAGCGATCCGGTTCCGACCATCGTGCCGGCGTATACCGACGATGGGGGCCATCTGAATCAATACGCCGCTGAAGTTACAGCGCGGCGATTGTTGTCATGTCTGGAGGCAGTGTGTGAGCAACCGGCGAAACTGGGAACATAGACGGGGGAAGAGGGACATTCACGATGCAGATTATCCAGTGTGATGAGAGCCATGCAAAGGCCTGGGATGATTTTGTGGGCAACCAGGAGCAGACCTCTTTTTACCACTTATTCGGCTGGAAGGCTGTGAACGAATCTTGTTTTGGGCATGAGACGTTTTACTTGGCTGCGGTCGATGAAGGGCAGATTCGCGGCGTGTTTCCGCTCGTATACTTGAAGGGGAGAATATTCGGAAAAATCCTCTGCTCCCTTCCTTTTGTGAATTACGGGGGGCCTTGTGCCGATGAGCCGCACATTGAACAGCTCCTCCTCAACGAAGCGAGAACAATCGTCGATCGACACCGGATCGATTATCTCGAGATTCGCAGCACGCGAAAACTTGATGGAGACCTGCAGACATCAGAACACAAGGTCAGTGTCACAGTGACGCTTGATAACAATCCGGTCGTCATTTGGGATGCATTCAAGACGGGTCATCGCAAACATATTAGACAAGCATACAAGAAAGGTCTGACTGGTCGGTGCGGTGGATCCGAGTTGCTCGATACGTTTTACGATATTCTTAGCGAGAGTTGGAAAAATCTAGGGACACCGCTCTATCGGATGAGTTACTTCCAGGACGTCATGAAGACCTTTCCTCAAAGTGCAAGAATCTTCATCGTTGACTTCGAAGGTGTTCCCGTGTCTGCTGCATTTAATGGGTATTTTGGTCGTACGGTTGAAGGAATGTGGCTGGGAACCAAGCCGAAGTATCGACAGCTCGATTCGAGCTATGTCCTCTATTGGGAGATGATAAAAGACTCATGCGAGCGAGGTTATCAACAGTTTCATCTTGGGCGATCGACGGTCGATTCGGGGGGAGAAACCTTTAAACAGAAGTGGAACACATACCCCACGCAACTCTACTGGCAATATCTCATCCGGGACGGTCGCCCGATGCCCGAGCTGAATGTCGGCAACCCTAAATTTAAATTGGCCATGAACGCGTGGCGAATGTTGCCTATGCCGATCACGCGCGTGCTCGGACCATTGGTGGCAAGAGAGATTCCATGAGTGCGTTACTGAATATTCTGGCGCCTGAGCGGCTATTTCCCCAAGGGGGTTTGGTTCGATGATGCCCACTTTTCGATTTGTACCGCCGGCGGGAACTCCAATGGGGATCGCCGATGTCGCCTGGTGGGTTCGTCACGCGCTGACGGATTACGATACAGAAAAAGGATTCGAAGCAGAGGTTCGCAAGCATTTCGGAGTACAGTACTGCGCATTTGTCTCAACCGGACGCGCTGCCCTGACACTCGCCCTTCTTGCTCTGAAGGCGTTGGATAATAAGCAGCGTGATGAAGTGGTCATCCCGTCGTACACCTGTTTTTCGGTGGCGTCCTCCGTGGTCAAAGCCGGACTGAAGGTGCGCCTCGCTGATGTCGATCCCACAACGCTCGATTACACTCCCGACGCGCTTGAGATGTTGGACGAGTCGAAGGTGCTCGCGATTGTTGCGACCAATCTTTATGGGTTACCGAGTGACCTTCCTGCCATCACACGATTGGCTCATGATCGTGGCGTGTTTGTCGTGGACGATGCGGCTCAGTGTTTCGGGGGATCGATCGCGGGCCGAGCATCGGGAACCTGGGGTGATGTCGGGATCTACAGTCTGGATAAAGGCAAGAGTATTACATCGATAGACGGCGGGATCATTGTGACAAGCTCGGGACGGGTGGCGGAGGCGATTGCCGACCGCGTCAGCGTCTTGCCGAGATGTCCATCGGGTGAGTCGATGGTCCATATTGCAAAGCTGCTGGTCTATGCAGCGCTCTTGCACCCCCGGAGGTATTGGTTGCCCAACGCGCTCCCATTTCTCGGGTTAGGAACCACCGCATATCGGACCGATTATCCGCTGGCACAATACGATCCATGGATGGCGCCGATGGGCCGACGCCTGTTCGCTCGCCTGGATGCCATCATCGCACAGCGCATGACGAATGCCGACCAGTTGAGGAGGGAACTCCCGTGGGGGCCGCACCTCGCTCCCGTTTTGCCCAACCAACGAGCAGTTCCGGCCTATCTTCGTTTCCCGGTGCTGATCAATCCTCAATATCGGGATGCCGTGGTAGCGGCGCTCCGCGCCAACGGGATTGGAGCGACCGCTTCATATCCAACCGCTATCAGCGAGATTCCTGAACTTAGAGGTCACTGGCGAGGCGGAGAGCGGGAGGCGGTCAGGGGACAGGAGATCGCCCGTGGCATCGTGACCCTCCCGACACATGGGTATGTAACGAAACAGGATCAGGATCGGATGGTGAAGGTGATCACCGACATTCTTGGGTCTGGTACGGTCAAGCGAGGAAAACAGTCAACATAATGGAGGCATTAATCGGGAGTAAACTCAGCGTGATGGAAGGGCGACTCCTATCGGGGGCTGGCCGAGTAGGGCTTGATGAGAACGAGTGGAATGCCTTGACGTCTCTGAGTGAGACGAACACGGTATTCCAGACCTATCAATGGATGAAAAGTTGGCTCAAGGCATTCGGAGACCAATACGAGCAGCTGATTATTGCCATCGCTGCCTCCTCCAAGGTGGTGGGCATAGCCCCCTTCATAGTCGAAGAAGGATTTGCCGGGGAGCGAATAGTTAGGTTTCTGGGAGACGGTAAGGCCGACTATTGCGATTTTATTACGACGAGTGACAGGTCTAAGGTCCTGGGAGCAATCTTTGACGCGCTCTTTGTGTCGGCTGAACGCTGGCATGTAATTGAGCTGAACAATATTCCGGCCGAGTCGTCGACGATTAAGCTGGTTCAAACCATCTGTCACCGCTCAGGCTATCGTATCCTGGAGCAAGAGCAATATAGGTGTCCGACACTCGTAATCACAGGACATAAGGATGAAGCGATTGAGATATTTAACAAGCCTGCATTGCGGCGGCGGCAACGTTATTTTGAGAAAAACGGCCTCCTTACGTTTAAGGATTTGACCGGTGCTGCAGCTATTTCGTACCTCGGTCGTTTTTTTGATCAGCACGTCGCTCGATGGGCTGGTAGCAAGAGTCCGAGTCTCTTCCTGGATGAGCGCAACCGAACATTCTATCGTGAGCTTGCCGGTGCCATGGCCGACAAGGGAGGGCTCCTGCTTTCAGTTGCTGAGTTCAACGGCCAGCCGATCGCCATTCATTACGGGTTCGATTACAACGGAAAATTACTGTGGTACAAACCATCATTCGATGTGGCGTATGCAAAACATTCTCCCGGGCTCGTTCTGATTCGGCACTTGATCGGGTATGCAATCAAGCAGGGGAGAGACGAGTTCGATTTTACGATCGGAGACGAGCCGTTTAAGAGTCGCTTTACCAACTATGTGCGAAAGACGATGACTCTCAAAATTTTCAGGAACTCAGGTCGGTATTACTATGAGCATTCGAAGCATCGGTTTCTTGCCTCGGTGAAAAAGCTGTCATGAATATGAGTGGGTGTACCGGGCGTAGCCTTCCAGTCAATGTGAGTGTGATTATCCCGACATACAACCGTGGCCCCTTCCTTGGCGAAGCGATTAACAGCGTACTTACACAGACCTACCAGAACGTCGAAGTTATCGTAGTCGATGATGGTTCAAGTGATGACACCCTTGATCGGCTTCAACCGTACGGGTCGAGAGTCTCGGTCGTCATAACGAACCACGGTGGGGCCGCTCATGCAAGAAATGCCGGGCTGAAAGTAGCCAAGGGGAAATATGTGGCATTCCTGGACTCCGACGACCGGTACCTGCCGCACAAGCTTGAGTTACAGGTTCAGATTCTGGAGAAATTTCCCGACGTTGGCTTGGTGTATTCGGAATTCTCGGGATTTGGCGAAGGAACAACAGAGGAGTTTCATCTGAAAACGTATCACTCTCCTGCTTTTCGAAACGGTGAGACCTACGATCACTATTTCGACAAGGCGATGACGTTGAAGGAGACAGGCATCGATTGTCCGCCATGGTCCGGCCAAAAGATTTATTTCGGCCACATCTTCGATCAATACCTCAATGTTCTGTTCGTATTTGTCAATTCCATCATGGTGCGTCGGGAAGTTCTTGACTCAATCGGGTTTCATGATGAGAACCTGTCCTTATTTGATGGGTATGACTTGGTGCTGCGTATTGCCAAGCGAAATCGGATCGCTTTCGTTGATCTGCCGACCTATCAGCTTCGATATCACGATGATCAGATATCGACAACGAAGAGGCACGATGGGCCCGCAGTATTGGTGGCGAAACAGCGTCAGTTACTCACTATCGTAGAGCGTCACGGGGTTCAAGACATGCTCTATTATCAAACACACAAGAAAACGGTTGATGGCACGATGGGGAAACTCCACAGGGCTCTCGGAGTTGCGCTCATGTGTAATCCCGGGGATGAAGCAGAAGCCCGACGAATTTTCTTGGCAGGCCGTCAATATGGTCTGTCGGAGCCGTGGTTCGTGTTTCTGACGTTTTTTCCTGGTTTTGTTCGTCGGGTGGTGATGAAAGTACATGAGATTGTACATTGAGCTGGGAAGAGGGGCTGAATGGTTGTGGCGGAAATTCTTCCAGGCCGGACTAGGCTCAATGAACTGCGAGCTGACTGGGACCGACTCATGGATAGAGGGGGTCGTGAACCGTCGGTGTCTTTCGAGTGGACATTGGCGCTTATGGAGTCTCATGTCCAAGAAGTTGATGACATTGTATGTATCGTTCTAAAGCGGCGAGAGGAAATTGTTGGGATTGTCCCCGTCGTGTTGAGCCCGATAAAAAAACTTGGCCATACGTTTATAAGGGCGTTCCCGCTTTCTGAGCTCTCCAACACCCATAGTGATTTGTTGATCGAAGAAGTCTCGGAACCTCTTCTGGCCGCCTTAGTTGATGCGCTCTATCGTCCTGATCTTCGTTGGGATGTGTTTAGTATGACACGGCTGCTAGAGAGGCAACCACTTGGCGCGATATGGTGCGGGATCTTGCGCCAACGTCGAAAGCCGTTCGAGTTTGCGGAAGAGCAACCGTCATTTTTCTTAACGCTGGATCGAACCTTCGAGGGATACCTCCAACGGAGGTCGGGCAGTTTCCGGAACGCCTTGAAACGAACCGAGCGAAAACTGATGAGCCATGGGCGCCTTGAAGTTCGGAATCAGGGAGACTTTCCCGGCATCGATGAGGCCTATCAGGCCCTCCTTTCCATCGAACAGCGTTCATGGAAACAGGCACATGGCACTTCCATTGCCGCCGTGTCTCGCCAAACAGTCTTCTACAGGCATCTCTGTGAGCGGGCGTTCGAGAGGAGCTGGCTTCATCTGGGGTTTCTCTATCTCGATGATCGTCCGGTTGCTTATAATCTCGGGCTCATATTGAAAGACACGTATTTCTACTTGAAGACGAGCTATGACTATTCCGAGCGGCCTTTGAGCCCATCCACGTTTCTCAGGGCAAAACTTGTGGAGGAGCTCATAGGGCGAGGAGTCAAGCAATTTGACTTTCCCGCCGAACCGTATGAGTGGGAACGCCAGTGGACTGACGAGATGCGTTGGCACCGGTCGCTCACTCTGTTTGCACCTTCTATCAAAGGATTTGCGTACGGTGTATATCGAAAGGCCAGAACCCTGGCTCGACAGAATGACAGTCACCAGGTGGCGTATGTCAACCCTCGGGATGTCAAACCCGGACTTTCGTAGAATAGGGCCGGCACCTTCGCGATGGATTCACATGGTTACGAAGTGGATGTCCTCACGCGGGTTGGCGAAATGCAAGCCGTGGCGCCTAGCTGGGATATGCTCGCCGGACGGTCGGAGAGCCCCCTGCTACGGGCGGATTGGTTTCTGGCCTGTGCGGAAACCCTGTGTGCCGAATCTGACCTTCGTGTCGTGGTGGTGCGATCGAAGGACAGGATCTGCGCAGTGGCGCCACTGGTCGTTGTTCAGCGCGATGGGATTGAATGGTTGGAGTTGCTCGGGGTGTCGGCGCTCCATGAACCGGGCGGGTTCCTCTACGACGGTGTTGAGTCGCTCCACCACCTGATAGAAAAGATAGTCAGCCTTCGGATGCCGACCGTGCTTGACAGGATTCCCGCCGAGTCCCTGATTGAAACCAAGTTTCGCGAACTGGCTCGCTATCGAGGAGTTGTATTCAATCGAAGGACCGCGAGTGCGGCCTATGTCAGCACCAATGGGAGCTGGGAGGGCTATTTTCAGTCAATTTCCGGACAACGCCGCTACGACTATCAGCGAAAGCGTAAGCGAACGGAGCGGGGCGGTCCGGTTACGGTTAGGATCGAACGTCCTCAGGGCCGAGACGGTCTCCTCGTTATGCTTGAAGAAGTCTTCCGGGTCGAGGGGGCCGGCTGGAAAGCACGAACTGGCTCAGCACTTCTTTCCAACGAGCGCGTTCGAAAATTCATTGCGCGGTACAGCGAACTGGCGTGTGATCGAGGGGATCTCCGCTTGTGTTTTTTAGAGGTAAAAGGGCATCCGATTGCCGCAATTCTCGCCATCCAGTATGCGAAAAGGTTTTGGGTCCTCAAAATTGGATATGACGAAAAGTGGGCTCGATGTTCTCCAGGGATTCAAATCACAATGGAGACAATCCGGTACGCATTCGAACAAGGGCTTGAGGCCTATGAGTTCCTCGGGTCCGAGGAGCCCTGGCAAGCTATGTGGCCACGCAGTCGTCACTCGTTGATCTCGTTGGCTCTGTACCCCGTGTCTATCCGTGGTTTCCTGAGTTTCAGCGGAGACTTCCAACGATTTGTTATGAAGCGGGCGCAACACACCTTAGGAAATTGCGCCCATTGGACAAGCAAGCATGTTGCTAAGTAACAAAATCAGAGCCGGGACTCAGCCCTCTGTTAGGTTAGGAGAGGGTTGTCATCGGCTGGCTATAAGATCGTTCGCGGATCGCATGAGAATGGGAATCCCGTGGTGGATGGGCCTCCTTATACTGGCAATGCTGTTGGTATTACCGGACGTCATGGCGGGACACCTATCGACGATCTGGTTGCGGTTTCCGGGTTTGGATAAACCGACTCACTTCTTTGCGTTCATGGCGGTGTTCTTGATTGCGTATAGTGTGATGCGCGGCAGTGCATGGCCCGGTAGCGAGCGGGGGAATCTGGGCATCGCAGTCTGCCTCTCCCTTGTTATCTCAGTAGCTGACGAGGTGCAGCAGGCTGTGTTTGGGCGCGGAAGGACAGCTGAATACGGCGATCTAGTAGCAGATGCGGCTGGCGTCCTAGTTGGGTTGACATGGGTCACGGCAGGCCGACTGGGGTTGGGCCGAGCCGTTGCGATTGTGGCGCTTCTCCTTGTCCCGGTGGCTGCGGTCACTGCCAAAACGTACCATGATCTAAAACATTTCAATCGCGGAATGGTGTATGAACGGGAACAGGACTATCAACGAGCCAGGACTGAGTACATGCTTGCATTGGAGAGTGGATTTCAGTCTGCAGAACTTTACAACACGATCGCATGGATTGACATTGAGTTTCTCGGCGAAGATCCAGAAGAGGCGGAACGCTATGCGGCGCAGGCGCTCGCGATAGATCCGAACAATCCTGACATATTAGATACCTACGGGTGGGTTTTGGTCCGGGCGGGCCGAGCCCGCGAGGGGCTGGCATTTCTTGAGCGGGCCAAAACAT
>Ga0187893_10014342_pt1 | contig 10828 bp, 10 predicted proteins | sample MA1701074metaG_FD_139574 | JGI IMG/M metagenome (GOLD analysis project Ga0187893, IMG submission 139574) | White microbial mat communities from a basaltic lava cave in the Kipuka Kanohina Cave System on the Island of Hawaii, USA - MA170107-4 metaG ...
CGGACATGATCTGGCCCGACTGGCAGTAGCCACACTGGACCACTTCCAGATCCAGCCAGGCTTTCTGCACCTTCTTGCCGCTCGGCGTTTCGCCGATCGCCTCGATGGTCGTAACCTTCTTTCCGCCGACGGCCGATACCGGCGTCACACACGAGCGTGTCGGCGTGTCATCCACATGCACCGTACAGGCCCCGCACAGCGCCATGCCGCAACCGAACTTGGTGCCGCTCAGACCGACCACGTCGCGCAGCACCCAGAGCAAGGGCATATCCGGCGGTACGTCGACCGTGTGCTCCTCGCCGTTGATTTTCAATGTGACCATGATCATGTCCTCCAAATATCCGTGTTATTCCGCTTCCATTCCATTCGTATAACTTTGTCGCCTTCCTCGCTCGCTCCTCGCCTACCTATCACGGTATGTCGTCGCTCGCTCGTCGGCTTCGCGTTCTACTTTTGAAATGGAACCGGAATTACAAAGCAGATGAGCTAGCTGATGTCTGGGCATGATGCGACAGCGCCTGCCGCAGCGCCCGCAGGGCCGAGACCTCGCACAGCACGCAGCCCTGTACCGAACAAGCGATCTCGCGGATCAAGCCCGCTTCGAGGTGGACGTCAAGCCGCACCTCATCGCCGCAGAAGCGGTTGCTCAGCGCCGTCGCCCGGGCCGTCGGACGCTGCACCGGCACCCGATCGCGCGTTTCTCGGACCAGTTGCGGGATCGGCTGTGCATAGAGCTCTCCAATGGACATCCTGTGTAGCCTCCGCTTGCGCGAACCGGGTTCGCGCCGAGCCCAGGGCCGCTTGGGTGTTGATATCCACCAAGACGGCGTCGTCCGGCATTTCCACTTCGAAGATCTGCTCGGCAAGGTCCTGGAACAGCACCCTCGCGCCCTGATCGCCGCGTAGCTCTGACAGGCGCGGGAAGTACTGCGCGCTCCACAGTACGGGATTCCCGCGCTTGGTGCTATACGTGGGAATACAGATGCTATGGCCCTCTGCGGGGGCGAATGCGGCGAGCAGTGGACCCAAATGGCGAGGAGCGATCAGAGGCATGTCTCCGAGCAGAAATACGGCGGCGTCGACCTCCGCCGCGATCGCCGCTACACCGGCACGGATGGATGAAGCCAGGCCCTCCTCGTAGCCATCGTTGCCGACGATCCGTACCGGCAACCCCTCCAGGGCCGCGCAGAGTGCTTCACGATCGTGCCCGACAACCACGGTCACCGAATCGAGACCGGCATCGAGCGCCGTCTGGACCACATGCCGGATGGCGGGGCGACCGCCCAAGGACATCAGCAGCTTGTTCACCGGCGCCATGCGCGATGAGAGACCTGCCGCGAGTACGACTGCTCCGAATCCCATCGCTACGCCTTCGTTCGCCGCATCTGGGTGATCTGCGCCATGATCGAGATGGCGATCTCGGCGGGCGTCACCGCACCGATGCTGAGGCCGACCGGGCCATGGATGCGGGCACAATCCGCTGCGGAGAAGCCGCGCTGTGCCAGGCGGTCCAGCCGGCTCTCATGCGTTTTCCAGCTGCCTAGCGCGCCGATGTAAGATGCGGGCGAGCGCAGCGCCCAGTCGAGCGCCGGGTCGTCGAGCTTGGGATCGTGGGTCAGGGTTACCAGCGCGGTCCGCCGATCGGCGATGACCTCGGCCAGGGCGAGATCAGGCCAGCGGGCATCGACCCTGAGCCCGTCGAAGCGCTCGGCTTCGGCAAACGCGGCGCGCGGATCGATGATCAGAATGTCGTAGCCGGCGAGAGCGCCGAGGCGCGCCAATGGCTGCGCGATGTGCACGGCGCCGACCAAGATCAGCTTGAACGGCGGATTGAAGACCTGGATGAAGACCGGCCCCGAAGTCGAGTCGAACCGCTCGCTGCGGTCCTCGGCCAACAGTTCTCGGCTCCGCCTGATCGCGCCTGGGTCGATCTCAGTATCATAGGACACTGACGCCAGCCCGACGACGATCTGCTCGCCGGTGCGAAGCTCTGTCAGCAGGGCGACAGGAACCTTCGCCCTCTTGGCCTCGAGAATCGCGGATAGGACGTCAGACTTCATTCGGCTGACGGGCTCGACAAAAACCTGGATGCGGCCCCCGCAGCTGAGCCCCACCGACCAGGCATCCTCGTTTTTAATGCCAAAATCGAGCAGCGCCGGTTCGCCGGTCTCGATGACCTCCAGTGCGCGGCGCACCACTTCCGCTTCGATGCAGCCGCCCGAAACCGAGCCCATGAATCGCCCCGAATCATCCGCCAGCAACTGACTTCCCGGCGGGCGCGGCGATGAGCCCCAGGTCGCCACAACGGTTGCGAGCGCGACGTGCCGCCCTTCACTCCGCCACGCGGCTGCCAGCTCCAACAGGTCCATCTCATGCGCCATATTGACCCCTACGTTCCGGCGCGGCCAAACCTTGGCAATGATCTCTCCTGTCGTCGCGACCCTGACACTGGGTTGCGCGATGACAGGCCACAAGCGCCCCCTTCTCGCCGTGGCACGTAAGACCGCGAGGAGCACGAGCTTCATTTGCAACAAGGGCGACGTTCTCCGATTGTTCGTTCATCAGTTGACTCCGCGACGTCCTATGCTCGCTTCTCCCGCAGCGGCTTCAACGCGCCGCCCCAGGCGATAACCTGGTCGAGCATAGCGTTGACAGACTTCCCGTGCTGGGAAGCCGGCTTGAAGACGCTGAAGTTTTCAAAGTCGGTAAACATGGAGAGCAAGACTTGGTTGCGCACCGTGGCGATTTGCACCTCGGCCATCACCAAGCGTAGCTGCTCGACCGCGCGCGCCCCGCCGACGCCGCCGTAGCTGACGAAGCCAGCCACCTTGTCGTTCCACTCGCGGAGCAGAAAATCAATCGCGTTCTTGAGCGCGCCGGAGATGCCATGATTATACTCAGGCGTGACGAAGACATAGCCGTCGCCGATCTTAGCGGCCCATACTTTGGTGTGAGGCTTATTGTATTGCCCCATTATGGGCGACACCGGCTCGTCGAGGAGCGGCAGGTTGAAGTCTTTGATGTCCACGAGTTCGAACTCGGCGTCGGTACGCTTTTGTGCGATTTCGTAAACCCATTTGGCCACGGCCTCGCCCTTGCGACCGGGCCGCGTGCTTCCGATGATGATGGCAATTCTAAGCATAAATTCCTCCTGTGCGGTTTCCGCTACCAATACTCTATCTTTACCCTTTTCCTTTCGAAGCTATGGGTAAGGTGGTTGCGTACTCGTCGTCTGTGTTATAAGGAACCAGAACGCGCACATTCCATCATGGCCGGAGCAGCTACCGTGCTCACCAACAGGCCGGATACATACATGCAGTCTTCCTTTGCACGACAGCATCGATCCTCACCTTGCAAACCGGGTGGAGTCCGTATATAAGCTTGCTGACAGCAGTCGCCACCCGGTTAGGCGAGTGTTCCACTTGAACACGAGAGGAGACTAAACATGGCTTACATGCTTATTCGACACAGAGTCCAAGACTTCGGCAAATGGAAGCCAGTGTATGACGCGCACCGACAAACCCGTGCAGCGGCGGGGTTGAAAGATCTCCACCTTTGGCACAACGTCGATGATCCGAATGAAATCTTCTTGTTGTTCGAGGCCTCCGACGTGGCAAAGGCGAAGGCTTTCGCAGCGTCCACGGATTTGAAGGAGAAGATGACGGCCGCAGGCGTACTGGGTTCACCCGACATCTTCTTTCTCTCGGCTGATTAGGACTACTATCATCAGGTAGATCGTACGGCAGAATAACCTCTCGCTCAACACGGATGCCGTACCAACGCTGCGCCATTGACGACGCTGCGCCGGTTACGTCCAACGTTTACGCCACATTTCGAAATACTCGATTCCGCGGTAGAAAAAGCAAAGCCAGAATGAGCGAAAACGAAAGAACGAGCACCGTCCTCACACCCGAGCAGCAGGTCCTCAACAATCTCTGGGAAGAGCACGTCCGGAGCGAGTTCGCGACGCGTGATACGGATGCGACTCTCCACACAATGGTGGCCAATGCCTACGTCAACCATGTTCCCGTGATTGACTGGTGGCGTCGGTCGCGAGGAACTGCGCGAGTTCTACTCGCGGCACTTAAGCATAAATTCTCCCTGTGCGGTTTCCGCTACCAATACTCTATCTTTACCCTAGCCCTGCTAATAGATTTATACGTCGCATCGTTGCTCCTTCGTCCGTGAAATGCGGTGAGCGATTTGTGCTGGTGTCGCGGTGGGCCAGGCGCCGAGTTACTGCATCACGGAGAAAAGATTCGTCGCGCCCCAATGCTCGGTGATCTTGCGGTTGTGCCGCCGTTTGCCACCGCACCGATCTCAATGATCCGGGCGCCCTTCAGGCGTGCGTCATCCAGCCAACCCAAGAGCCGCGCGTGGTGGCAGGCGTTGACGATCGACGTGTAGTCGGGTTCGCGGCTATATTCGGATAGAGCTTCGCGACCTCCCCGTGTTCGCGGCAACGAAATCCTCGACGACGAACTGGGTGGGAGCGGTAATGTGGGTATAACTAGTCATGCTCGGTCTCCGCGCATCGCATGGCCGATGCCGTTGGCGCACCAGCCCCTCTTAGTTGTCGTGACGCTCATAAGGTGAGCTGCGGCAAAGGGCGAATCGCCTTTTCTTCGCGACACCCACCACTTTGCCCCGGAGCCATCAATGTGAGGTTACCGGACCACCGATGGTCCCGGCCTGAGAATCGTTGTCGCGGAGCGGCGCCTTCGGCGGCCTAAGTTGCCCAGCGTCGTTCCAGCCTTTCGGTGGACGCGGGGGTTGGCCGTGCATGATGTCATCGATCTGCTCTGCGTCGATGGTCTCGTACGTCATCAAGGCCTCGGCCATCGAGTGCAGAGTGTCGAGATTCCCTTCGAGGATGTCCTTCGCACGCTGATAGTTCCGATCGACGATCCGACGGATCTCCTCGTCTATCGAATGCGCGGTCTCATCGGAGACCGTCTTCTGCTGCGTCACGGAGCGCCCGAGGAACACCTCCCCCTCGTCTTCCCCGTAGGCCAAGGGCCCTAAGCGCTCCGAGAGGCCCCACTTGGTCACCATGTTGCGCGCAAGCTCGGTTACCCGCTCGATGTCGTTCGAGGCCCCTGTCGTCACCTGCTCAACCCCAAAGATAAGCTCCTCGGCCACCCGACCCCCAAAGAGACTCGAGATCTGACTCTCCAGCCGCTCCTTGCTCGCACTGAAGCGGTCCTGCTCGGGCAGAAACATCGTCACTCCGAGCGCCCGACCCCGCGGGATGATGCTCACCTTGTAGACCGGATCGTGCGAAGGCACGAGCCGTCCCACAATCGCATGCCCCGCCTCGTGGTAGGCTGTCAGCCGCTTCTGGTCCTCGCTCATGACCATCGACTTTCGCTCGGCCCCCATCATGATCTTGTCTTTGGCCTTTTCAAAGTCCTCCATGTCCACCAACCGCTTGTCGGAACGCGCGGCAAAGAGCACCGCCTCGTTCACGAGATTGGCCAAGTCCGCCCCCGAAAACCCTGGCGTTCCACGCGCGATAATCGCCGCATTCACATCGTCCGCCACCGGCGCCTTGCGCATGTGTACTTTCACAATCTGCTCCCGACCGCGGATGTCGGGCAACGGAACGACCACATGCCGGTCAAACCGGCCGGGCCGCAGCAGCGCCGGATCCAGCACGTCGGGTCGGTTGGTCGCGGCAATGATGATGATCCCCTCGTTGCCTTCAAACCCGTCCATCTCGACGAGCAACTGATTGAGCGTCTGTTCCCGCTCGTCGTGGCCGCCGCCGAGCCCCGCACCGCGGTGCCGGCCCACGGCGTCTATCTCATCGATGAACACAATGCAGGGGGCACGCTTCTTCGCCTCCTCGAACATGTCACGTACCCGAGAGGCACCCACCCCCACGAACATCTCGACGAAGTCCGACCCCGAGATGGTGAAAAAGGGCACCTTGGCCTCGCCCGCGATCGCCTTCGCCAAGAGCGTCTTGCCCGTGCCGGGCGGGCCGATCATTAGCACTCCGCGCGGGATCTTCCCGCCAAGCTTCTGAAACTTCCCCGGATCACGCAGGAATTCCACCAGCTCCACGACCTCTTCTTTGGCCTCTTCCACACCGGCCACATCACTGAAAGTAATCTTCGCCTGGTCCTCGCCCATGAGCCGCGCACGGCTCTTGCCGAACGACATCGCCCCGCGGCCGCCCATCCCGCCCTGCATCTGGCGCATGAAGAAGATCCACACCGCAATCAAGAGCAGCATCGGGAACCAGGAGATGAAAAGCTCCGTCAGAAAACTTTGGTGTTGAGGAGGACGCACCTCGATCGAGACGTGGTTGTCCAGCAAATCCTTAATCAAGGGGCCGTTATCGGTTTCAGGGCTGTAGGTGTAGGCACTGTTTCCATCAGTGAGCTGGATGGCGATAGCCGATCCATCGATGAAGACCTTCTCTACGCGACCGCTGTTGACGTCGCTAAGGAACTGAGAGTACTCCATTGCGACGCCACTGCGACCACGATGTTCGCTGTTCGCGAACAGGAGATAGCCTATACCTATCGCCACTACAACAACCAACATCACGTTCTTTGCTTTATCGTTCATGGTTCGGTTCCTGTTTCAAATTCACGGTAACGTCACGTTTTGACCACGCGACTGTGCGCTGACCGAGACAGGTATAAGGCATTCCGCTGAATAGCCCTTCCCGTAACACTCGCATTGCCGCGCGGGTGCTTAAACCAGTGTACGCAGGTGATCGCGGCCATTCTTAAATAAGGGTCGTAACTCTTGTGTATCCATATCCACTAGAAAACGCGCTTGCCGGGTTTATAGATGATATGAGTAATATATATTTAGATTATGATACAAATGTAAATAAATCAAGAGGGGGCGGCAATGATATTTTTCTACCCATTGCTGGACTCAAAGAGAATCACCAATGCGACGTTCGAGAGAAGAAGCCGCAAAGACGCGGCAAGAGATTGTTAAGGCCGCCTTTTACACGGAATTAGTGTGGCCGAGCTGACGAGCGAGATCGGACTTTCCATAGCGGATTCTACCAGCGACTCGCAGCCAACTTCTCGGGAACCAGAGTGCGGCATCGAGATCCCCGAAGAAAGTGATGAGCCGGTCTTAGAGGTATCAGGCAGCATCGCGGGTGGATTCAGTGTACGGTCGGCGTCACCAGCACATGCAGGATCTCGAGAACGCCGGCACGGGGGCGCAAGATCTTCAATGGCAGCACCTGACCGGCGGCGCTGCCACCCAGCCAATTCAAGAGATCCGAAAGCTGCGACACCGGCTTGCCCTGCACGCCGACGATCCAGTCTCCCGCGCGCAGTCCCGCACTCGCGGCAGCAGAACCTGCTGCGACCTGTTGCACGCGCATCCCCGTTGCTACCGGCCAGTCGTGCTCGCGGACCCAGCGCCGTGGCAACGGCGCAGAGTGAAATGGGGCCGAGCCCCCCGTTCTTCAATCGCCGGTCATGTCCGAGGACTGTCCATTTGAGTAATCGTTCAGCGCTTCGCATCACTCACCGGGACACCGCCTCCCAGGGCTTTGTAAATGGCCACTAAAGCCGTGACTGTCGCGTCTCGCTGGCCGCGAGCCGGTCTAAGCCACTGGATCATACTTCTATCCATCTTTGAACTCGGTCGCGACCGCGGCGGGCCTCAATGCAAAATCGACATGCCAACGAGCGAGGCTGGGATGCGAGGCGCGCCATCCTCGCCCAGTTCCGCAACGGAGTAGGCGGGTCCGTAAAACTGATGCAGACTGATAATCACTCGCCCATCAAACGTCACGGTAATGTTTCCCGGTGCTGCGTCGAGCCGCGTGCGAATATCATAAGGTTGCTCGCTAAGTGCAGCGGTTTCTAAATTAGCCACAATGACAAAGCAGAGCGCCAAGAGGAGGTTTTTCAAATGCCGGCCGTTGCGCCGGCGGGGTTTGCAGTGTTTCAGAGGCAGGTCAAAGATCGGTTTCGCTTCGCCTCCCAGCTCTAAATTCGGCCCACACCGGTCCAACCCACGCAGAAATTGAAACATAGCTATCCAAGACGCCAGCTCTCTATTCATTCGAGAAAAGATATTAATCATGGCACTCGCTCCTAATCCTTCTCACTCTCGAGCTATCAATGTTATAAGGAAACGCGCATCGTTCAAACATTTAGATGATGCGCATAAGCTAAGAAAAGCTTATGATAGTAATCTAAATATATCAAGGGGTACCGCAAGGTTGTTTTTGGTCGGCGTTCGGTAGGCGCCTCCCGCGCCGGTGGGTATTGACAAACTGGGTCATTAGAGAATCACTATGCGACGGTCAAGAGAAGAGGCGGCTAAGACGCGGCAAGAGATCATTAAAGCCGCATCGACACTCCTTCGCGAACGAGGGTTGCATGGGATTAGCGTGGCCGAGCTGATGAGCGAGATCGGACTTACCCATGGCGGGTTTTATACCCATTTCGACTCCAAAGAGGCGCTCGCCTCTGAGGCCATAGAAGCCGCATTCGGTGAATCGGTGCGTGCTTGGCATAACGTACTGGAGAGAGTACGGACCAAGAGCGGCTTCGCCAGCCTCGTCGATCTTTACTTGGGAGAAAAACACCTGAGTGATCCGGGGACGGGTTGCGCCGTACCCGCCCTTGGAAGCGAAATCGCGCGGGCGGGTCCTGTGGTGCGGGAAAGCGTCGCCAAAGGGATTAACGAAATGATCGAGATCTTTTCGAAACAGATAGACGACACATCGCCTGAACGCAAAAAGGAGCGGGCAATTGCTACCGTCGCCTGCCTGGTTGGCGCGATAGTTATGGCCAGATGCGTCAATGACCGAACAACCGCACAATCGTACTTGGAAGGCACCCGCAGACAATTGTTAAGCAAGCAGGCGGCAACCCCATCAAGATCGAAAAAAAAGCCCAGCCGTTCCTAACGTAGCTGTGTCAATCTCCATGCAGTTCAAGGCCCGCGGCGAGCCGGACCACGGTGCGGACAGCCGTTCTCCGGGAATCCGCACTCCGATCGCGTGGGACGACCCGTTGCCGTGACTGACCGGAAGAGGTGCGAGACGCCGCGACCGGCGCCATCCAGGTAGCTGCCGACTACAGCCAGTTCGGGAGCGTGCTCATGGTGCAGATCTGCTTGGCCTCGCCCTGCCCTTCGGCGCGATCTCTTCGCCCAACTCTCCAGCCTCCGCAGCACTTGACGCGGTGCCCGCGCGACTGCCAGGATCAAGCCCCGAGGTGGGAATCATCGCGGAGGCGGAGCTATGCTGGATGCGATCAAGGCGTTCTTCGAAGAACATATTGCGCTGTGTGGCCCCGACGCGCCGCAGGACGAGGGGCACCGGCTGCGCGTGGCGGTGGCGGTCCTACTCGCAGAGGTAGTGCGCATGGATGAGGAGATCGCCGAGGCTGAGCGGGCGCAAGTTCTCGCCTCGATCGCCGAAAAGTTCGAGCTTGACGCGAAGGAGGCCACAGAGCTCATGGCGCTTGCCGAGGAGGAGGCGCGGGAAGCCACAGATTTCTATCAGTTCACCTCCCAGATCAACCTTGCCTTCAGCCCCACGCAGAAGGTGAAGCTCATCGATCACCTGTGGCGAGTCGCCTACGCCGACGGCACTCTGCACAAGTACGAGGAGCACCTTATCCGCAAGGTCGCAGATCTTCTCCATGTGCCCCATGAGAAGTTCATCGCCACTAAGCTCCGTGTCCGGGGTGACGCCTGAGCAGCTTGCCGATAACGGACCCCCGCGTGCAATCCCGACGAAAACTAATTAGGCCACCGTCCGAGTGACAACGGCAAGCCACGGCTGTGCAGCGCAAGGTAGTCCCTGCGGTCGATAGTAGTGTTTTATGATCTCGAAACCGGCGGATTCCAGCAGTAGCTGATAGGTAGCGAGTTCAAGGTAAGTGCCGTAGCGATCCCCCTGCCATCCCTCGCTGTTTCCTCTGGGATTTGAAAAAAAAGTACTCCTCCGGACCGCACCCCAGATCCAAAAGCGATAGACCTTTTTGGTTGGGCAAAGCCGACAATAATGCCTCATAATTTTGCGTCACATCGTGATCTTTTGTCCCCTGCCAAAAACTATTGGCATTTGCGTTGTAATGTTCAATCGTAGCGGAGCTGATCCTTTCAACTCATTGGGCGACCAGAACTTACGCATGGCAATATCGCCTTACCAAATAAAGATCTTTTATTCCATGAAAGATATTCAGAAACTGGACTGGGGTCAAATAACCTCTCTTAATTTTCCATTTTCAGATTACGAATACCTACTGGCACTTGAAACGAGTCAGAGTGTTGGGAGCGAAACGGGCTGGATACCTCACTACCTCACTGTATGGCAGGGAGTCGAGCTTGTGGGAGCAACCTTCGTTTATCTGAAAACTAATAGTTATGGAGAATACATTTTCGACTGGGAATGGGCGGCTGCCTATCATCGGTACGCGTTGCCATACTATCCAAAGCTGGTTTCTGCCATACCGTTTACTCCTGCTACGGGTGCCAAGATCCTGTTACGCCCGAATGCGGACAGAGAAGCTGTCTCACGCGCACTAATTTCTGCGATGCTGGCATTGGCTGAAGAAAAAGAGTGTCATTCCGTGCATTGTCTTTTCCTCCCGCCGGAGGAAGTCCCTCATTTCTCTGAAAGAGGTTTTTTAATCAGACATAGCTTTCAGTACCACTGGCTTAATAGAGAGTATCGGGACTTCCCCGATTTTCTGGACCATCTTAAGACAAAACGAAAAAAACAGATTGTACGGGAACGAGACCAGTTAATGGCACGAGGGCTTGAGATCCGAGTTGTTACAGGTGAGGCTATTCGTCCTAGACATGCCGGCATCATGTACCG
>Ga0187893_10014346_pt1 | contig 10826 bp, 11 predicted proteins | sample MA1701074metaG_FD_139574 | JGI IMG/M metagenome (GOLD analysis project Ga0187893, IMG submission 139574) | White microbial mat communities from a basaltic lava cave in the Kipuka Kanohina Cave System on the Island of Hawaii, USA - MA170107-4 metaG ...
AATAAAATCTTCCAGTTGTTTAAAGCTCTCTGCGTGAAGATCAGCCGGAAGTCGTTTGCGCACCTGCGCATCTAGAAAACCAGCGCCCCCCAACACAATGGAAGCGCCAATACGTTGTGCCAGCTTGTGAAACTGCGCGTAGTCGCGGACGGCGCGCTCCAGATTCAACGGAACTGTGGCGGCCACACAGACTAGCTGCGGGCGGAACCTTCCAACCGCTTCAGCAAGCGCGAAGAAAGGCGTACTCGCCCCCAAAGTGAATACTTCAAACCCGTGCGTCTCAAGCATAACCGCCGCGAGTTGCACTGGAAGTTCGTGATAGTCCCCCTCGGCGCTGCAACAAAGGGCAAGTAGGCTTGAATTCTCGGCAACACCCTGTACCGTGCGAAGTCTTTCCAGTCCTTCCATGGCCGTGCGCGTCGCTACGTGTTCTGCTGCGACGCTGAGTTTGCCGCGGTACCATTGTTCGCCAACGCGGCGCATCGCGGGACACAGGAATCGGTCGGCAATGGCAGCGACGCTGAGACCATTCAGGTTCAGATTTACCAGCAGCGGAGAAAGATCCTCTACTCTACCTTCGATGAGCATCCGAAACGTCTCCTTAACCAACGCCTTCGCACGTTCGGATGAAAGGTGAGTCTCCGTTCGAGGGCTTCGGAGAGTTCGGGTGACAATTACCTTTTTGGATTCACCGGAGTCTTTATCCTTTATTGATGCTTTTCCCTGAAGCCCTCCGCGTCGCAATATCGAGACGTCTTCCGGGCGAAACCTTCGATGCCCTCCGGCAGTTTTCTCCATTGGCAGCAACCCGTTATCCGCCCATCGTTTGACGGAGGCTTCGCTAACCCCAAGAACCCGTGCTGCCTGCTTGCTGGTTAGTTTTCGACCTCGAATACCTTTTAAGGGCTGCCTTTGTCTCATCTCTCCGCTGACTCATCTTTCCGCTCAAATTTAACAGAAACCCCCTCGATCTGTAAACAGAAACGTCCAAATCGTTCGCTTGGGAACAAATGAGAACAAAATACAATCAATTTGACAATCTTTGTGTGTTAGCATAAAACAGTCAAAACGTTCACGTAGCAATAGGCGAATTAGCGCGGATGATTGCTGGAGGGAACGTTGGAAAGGGAAATAAGTGAAAACACAATCTAAAACAAAGGAGTTCAAATGAATAGTCATCGTTCAATTCGTTCAGCCATCATGGTCATGGGGATAGGATTCTTAGCACTCGCAATCGTAACGTTAGGGGCAATTTGGCAACCGGCTCAGGCCGAAAAGAGTCAGGGGGCTTCCGACGACATCGTTGATACCGCAGTGGCTGCGGGCAGCTTTAAAACTTTAGTGACGGCGTTGCAAGCCGCCGATCTGGTTGATGCTCTTAAAGGCGACGGACCATTTACGGTGTTTGCGCCTACCGACGAAGCATTCGCAAAGCTGCCGGCTGGCACGGTCGCCGAGCTATTGAAGCCAGAGAATAAGGAGAAGCTTAAAGGAATACTTCTCTATCACGTCGTGCCCGGCAAAGTTGCCGCTGCTGATGTTGTCAAGCTAAACGGGCAAGAAGTGGCGACCCTGGAAGGAAGCAAGGTCAAGATCAAAACCAAGCATGGCGTGATGGTGGACAACGCGCGGGTTGTCAAGACAGATGTGATGACCTCAAACGGCGTCATCCATGTCATTGACACTGTAATCATGCCGTCGGCGAAGCACGGAATGTGAAGAAAAAAGCGGGAATTCATTTCGTCGCTATCAGTCTTATCCCGCTGTGGCCGGTAAAAAGAGACGGAATAGCGCGGGGCTGCCACTGGTCCAGAGAGACGGGCGGCAGCTCTCTAATTTCAACTAACCAACAGTTCAACTAAACAAAAGTTCAAATAAACAAAGAAGGAGAATAAATGGCAACAGCACAAAGCACAATAACTGGCACAAGATCACAGTACGGAACCAGCGGAGAGACGTTAGTCCAGAAAGACACGGCGGAGTCGATCCTGGAGTCGGTCGATAAATCGACGTTGGGGACAACGGGCATTAGCCTGTTTCACATGTTGACCTTTGCTTCAATTGGCGCATCGATCGCGCTTTACGTTGCGGGCCAAAAGCAGGCCGGCATTTTTGTAGGTCTCTGGCCCCCAACCTTTCAGGCACTTAAGGCTGTGGTTGCTAAGAAATCGCAATCAAGGTAACTTGCAACCAGGCGCACGAAGGAAGACGAAACCTATAATCGTTCGTCTTCCTTCTTTTCTTTGCCTTCCCAACACTGGGGATATTGGACAAACCGAGCAGTCCTGTGGCAGCCGAACAACTTATTCTTGTTGACGCTGAGGATCGCGAGCTTGGAGTTGGCGACAAGTTGCAAGCTCATCTAATGGGAACGTTACACAGAGCGTTCTCGATTTTTGTGTTTGATAGCCAGGGGCGTTTGCTGATTCAGAAGCGCGCGCTGACAAAATATCACTCGGGAGGACTCTGGTCTAACACCGCCTGCGGCCATCCGCGACCAGGCGAAAGCACTATCAGCGCAGCACATCGCCGCCTCCGGGAAGAGATGGGTTTCGATTGTGATCTGGGTTTTGCTTTTGGTTTTCTTTATCGGGCGGAGCTGAATAACCGGCTGATTGAGCATGAGTATGACCACGTCTTCGTTGGAAGCTTTGACGGAGAACCGGCTCCTGAACTCTCGGAGGTTCAAGCCTGGCGCTGGATCCCGATGACGGACCTCCGGACAGAGTTGCGTGAACATCCCGAAAAGTATAGTTATTGGCTGAGAACGGCGGTTGATAAAAAAGAGTGGGAATGTTTGACTCGCTGATTCTTCATTCACTTGCAGGTAAAGAAATAACTATAACGTCGCCTTCCAGAATTACAGAGAAGCCACCTGATCGACTCGGATTACGTCAGGCTGCCTCGGCGCAAGGCACTATCCTCATAACTTCCGCTGGAAGAAACCTTGCCACTGAGGACAGGACATCCTGTTCAGTCGAGATCTCAAAAACAGCATTCAAGCACGTCAGCTCCAGCACCTGCTGGATCAGGTTTGTTACGTTCATGAGCTTGAAATTAATCCCCTTCGACTGGGCTTGCTCGCGCAGCTCCAGCAATGCACCCAAACCCCGCGCATCGACCCGGCTTACTCGGGAGAAATCAAGAACCACTGAGCTGACGTCAGATTGAGAATTCACGGCATTCGCCAGCGCACTGATGTAACCAATCACTACCCGGCCTTGTAGACATAGGATGGTGACGTCTCCTAACCTTTGAACATGTACTTTCAACATAAATCGTCTCCCCTGACTTAACGCACCGGCCTGGTAAGGGTTGCGTTTTACGAAAAGCCTCGAAATGAGTAGTGCCGGTTGCGCTTCAAACCCTGAGTTGTGAGACTCAAAAAACCTGTCGAATCCGTAAACACCCTACGACGATCTTGAGACAAAAGTTGTGAAAATCACGTTGAACTGTTGTTAAATCTCGCTCAGAATGGATCTGCACTTTTAACACGCCGACAGCTAACAAAGGAGTTATTTCGCGCCTTCATTGGCCGAAACCTGGCGCGAAGCTGTCAAGCATCAATTCGGACTGGGATTATTTATGGAACGGGAGCTTAAGCTACGAATTTTAGTGGAGAGACCCCCCGCTGGAGTCGACTTCGGACTGCAAAAGGGCCGTGGCATTAAATTACGAAACGATCCAGACGCAGCGCTCAAACACTAAAGACCTGCACTTCGAGTTTTCTGTCCACCTGAAACCGGGCAAAGGTAATCTTCCGAACTTCCTGGGTCCTTTCGTGCAGGGTCCACCCGGAGAACGATTTGTCTACCTCGACATCGGCGCCTTCGCCGGCCAGGCAAATTCGTGCTGGAACCGGCGCTTGAAAATTCCGCTGCGCGGGATCACCTGGGACATGATCGATAAAGTTGCGGATGCTTCACCGAAGTCGCAATCGTCGAAGGCTCTTGAAGCTCGCGTCCCCGGCACCGGCTCGGACGGTGGCCCGAGTTGTGGAACAGTGAAACACTTCCCCGGCTGGAAGTTATCTCGCTGAGAGTAAGCTAACCACCTCGTTACCCAATCGTTGAGAGCTCGATTCGGTTTGGCCTACTTTGAAACGGGTAATGATGACTGCGACTCTCCGTACTGACAGCCAAGTCCATTTTCAAGAAACGCGGTTCGCCGCGGAGGCTGAATCGGTGATCCCGCTGCGAAGTAGACCGAGAGAGACATCCTTAAAGGGAAATTTAAAGACGTGTACGAAGAACTTTGGCCCGCTACCTTGCAGGCGCTGACTCGGAAGTCACACTTTAGCAGTGCATCTGATCTCGACCATGAACTCAGGGAAGGCTAAACGTTGAATTTGCACGATGGTGCTGGCCACCTCCGGACTGCCGGAGAAAATTTCGTCGCGGCATTTCACTCTGGCGGCAAAGGCTGCATCCATATCCGTTACCAGGAGCACCTCATCTACCACGTTATCAATCGTGGCGCCGTATTTTGCCAACACCTTCTCAACATTATTGTAGGCCTGGCGCATCTGTTGGTTCATATCCCCCACCCCGACAATATTGCCGACGTCGTCGTGACTCACCTGCCCAGACAGGTAGATTGTGTCGCCCACCTTTACTGCCTGCGCATAGCCGTACTCTTTTTCCCAAGACATGCCAAGGCTAGCGGTCTCTTTGTTGATTGTCATTTATCTATTCCCTTTCCCTATACATATCGCGGGTAAACTAATCCCAAATTAGCGAATCTATATTAATTCCGCACCCTCGATCGAAGGGCACCGCCTTCGTACTGCCGTCTAACTGCCGTTCCCTGACTGATCTCCAGACGTTGCTAACCAGAAGCGTCAGTCAGCGGCCCGGTTCAGCGCGCGCACTGCTAGGGTCAGGCAAATTATCGCGAAGAGCCCGAGCGCCGCGCCTTCAAGCAGTAGGGGAGTAACTGAGCCTACTCCGAGCAAACTGAAGCGTAAAAGGTCTACCTGCCAGGTCATTGGATTGATGTACGCGGGCACCCGAAACCAGACTGGCAAGTCGCTTAACGGGTAGAACATCGAGCTAAAGAACATTAGCAGGATATACGCCGCACTCAAGACCGTGTTGAACGCATCCATGCGGGCGAATCTAATAGCGAACACACTAAAGAGAAAAAACCACCCGGCTGTTGCTGTAATAACGATGATGGCGGTTAGCGGAAGCAGGTCCCAGCGGATTGGAGCATCCAGCGCTAAGTGGCCGAGCGCGACCACCAGACCCGATCCGATGATCGCCAACAACACATTAAAGCTGATCTTACCAATCAGAAGCTGGGCCCTCGTGATTGGATAAGTCAGCAACTCGTAAAAGATTCCGGAGTCTTTGTCCATGAAAAATCCCCAGGAGGTGTTCATCGCGACCGAGAAAGTAACCATCCCGAGCACCCCCGGCGCCAGGAATGCGGTATATCTAAAAGCCTGCTCTTCAATGCCAATCGAGCTACCCAGCATCCGCTCGAACCCCAGTCCAAACAGTACCAGGTAAGCGAGCGGCACGAAGAGATCCCAAAAGACGAACCCGATATTGGTCATGCGCTGGCGGTAGTCGCGGTAAAAAACCGCCCTAATCCCACTCATCTTGACTCCTTCATGAGCGTAATAAAGATCTCCTCGAGCGTGGGGCCACGCACCTCAAACTGAAGGATTGGCGTATCTCTTGAAACGTCCGCAAGCTTTGCGAGCAAAGAGGCCTCTTCGCCGTGAAAGACCATCTCGACGGCATTTCCGTCAACCTTCAATTGGATGGGGTTGAGCGCTTCCAGACGGCCAACCAGCTCTCCGTTAGTGTCCGCAAACGAGAGGTTCACGCGAAACATATGGGTGGAGAGTGTGCGTAGCTCACGCAACGTGCCCGAGGCCATCGTCCGGCCGCGATCGATGATCATGATTGTGTCGCATAACTCTTCCGCCTCGCTGAGAACCTGCGTAGTCAAAAGGATCGTCCGCCCTTTGCGCGCTTCTGCCCGCAACCGATCCATCACGCGTCGCTTCATAAGAGGATCCATGCCGGTCGTGGCTTCGTCAAGAATGATTACCGGCGCGTCCAGCATGAAAATTTTTGCCACCTGAATGCGGCGTTTGGTTCCAATGCTCAATTCTTGCACGGTATCGCGGAGCAGTTGACCGAGCTCAAACTCCTCGGCAATGTTTTGCATTCTCTTCTGCGCTTCCTGTGACTTGACCCCATGAAGGTAAGCATAGATAAGCAGGTTATCTCGAACCGTCAGCAAATTCTCGGTGGCCGTTTGCTGTAGTACAACTGTCAACTGCTGTCGTGATGCTAATGGCTGGCCGGTCACATCAAATCCCATTACCTGCGCGCGGCCCGAAGTTAGCGGCGTTATCGTACTCAGGATCTTTACCAGCGTAGATTTGCCGGCGCCATTAGGGCCAAGTAGGCCATAGATGCGGCCTTGTGGCACCTGAAACGAGACGCCGTCCAGGGCTCGCACCGGCTGGCTGGTATTGGTGCGGTAAAGTTTCCGCAGATCTTGAACTTCAATTGCGCTGGTCATCTCCGAAATCCTTCTTAACCTTTCAGACCTTAGCATCAAGCTCGTCAGGCGCGTCAACTTCTCGCAAAGTGTGAGTCATTCGCGATTCAACGGTACTAGTTCAGATTTGACCAGGCAAGCTTACGGGGCAACTGAGTCTATTAGTAGCCCTCCTCCAAAAGTCTTCCCATCTGAACGGTTTTTTTAAGTTGAGATAAGTTGCACCGAAGTGGAGGCCCTGATATGAAATGCTTGGGAAGCACGCGGATTGGACTGGAGTGCGGGACATCAGTAGAGTAAACAGAGTTTAGACCGAGAAAACGCATTGGCTGAACATCAGAAAACAGAGCGCACGCGGACCGTCAACTGGGAAGATCCAAGGCCGCCACCCGAAGCCGCAAATTTATCGGGTTTGGAGTTTCTCCAGAAGATAATGGCTGGTGAATTGCCGCGTCCACCGATGGGCATCCTTTTAAATTTTGTTTTGCTGGACCTCGGAAAGGGTCGCGCCGTCTTCACGGTCGAACCCGCTGAGTATCATTACAATCCGATTGGCGTTGTTCATGGCGGTCTGGCCGCCACACTACTGGACTCGGCGATGGGATGCGCAATCCATTCGACGCTGCCCGCAGGCGCCAGCTATACCACTTTGGAGATCAAGGTGAACTACATTCGGGCCATGACGGCGGAGACAGGAGCTGTTCGTTGCGAGGCTAACGTAATTCATGCCGGCGCACGTACCGCAACCGCCGAAGGGCGGATCCTTGATCAGGCTGGAAAGCTTTATGCGCACGCCAGCACTACTTGCCTGATCTTTCGGACCTGAACCCAAATTGCTCGCGCTCACCTCGGTCGAAAGGCTGTGTGGGAATCGCGCGCGGCTTAAGATTAAGTCTATGAATCTTCCAGTGAACCCGCCAATCCTGCCGATGCTTGCCAAGCGAGTTACCGAACTGCCGCAAAGTGGATCGTGGATATTCGAGCCAAAGTGGGATGGGTTCCGCGCCCTGGTCTTTTGCGATGGTCAGGAGATTCTAATCCAAAGCCGCGACACGAAATCGCTGAACCGCTACTTTCCTGAACTGCTTAAGCCACTTCAGTCGCAGTTGCCCGCTCGCTGTGTGCTCGATGGTGAAATCGTCATCGCAAGGAATGGCGGGCTCGATTTCGATGCGCTGCAACTTCGCATTCATCCGGCGGCCTCGCGGGTCAAGCTGCTGTCACAGGAAATCCCTGCGTCGATCGTCTTTTTTGACCTTCTTTGCCAGGGTGCCAAAGATCTGCGAAGTATGGCCTTCCAAAAGCGTCGTCTCAAGCTGGAATCGCTCCTCTCATCCGCGGCGCCGCCGATACACCTGACGCCCGCCACCAGTGAGTTAAGCGTAGCAGCCGATTGGTTTCGCCGCTTTGAAGGCGCCGGTTTCGACGGGGTCATCGCTAAGCCTGTTTCAGGAATCTACGAGCCGAACAAGCGCACGATGCTTAAGGTCAAGCACGAGCGCGAGTGTGATTGTGTGGTCGCCGGCTTTCGCTGGCATAAAAAAGGTGACCGTGACGCGGTCGGCTCGCTCCTGCTCGGCCTCTTCGACGATTCAGGCTCGCTCCAGCACGTCGGTGTGTGCGCGAGCTTTACGGACAAAGCTCGGCATGAGCTTGTGAAATTCCTTGCCCCTTACCGCAAAGGTGCGCTTGTGGATCATCCATGGAAACAGTGGGCCAATTTTGCAGAGTCAAATGGTGAGACTAAGCGCATGCCTGGCGCTCAAAGCCGCTGGAGTCAGGGCAAGGACTTGTCGTGGGAGCCGCTGCGTCCCGAGCTGGTGCTCGAAGTTGCTTACGATCACATGCAGGGCGATCGCTTCCGTCACACGGCGCAGTTTCGAAGATGGCGCACCGATAAGAAGCCAACCGACTGCACGTATGCGCAACTCGAGGTGGTTCCGCCACAGGAACTGGAAGAGATATTTGGCGGCTGAGACTTAACTGCTCTTCTTCTTTTTTGAGGCGCGCGCCTCGCGCCATTCACGGGTTGGATCGTCATCCGGGTCGGGAGTTTCCTGAGGTGGTCGCAGCTTTTCGGGCACGTTCCGCAGATTCACTCGGATGCGAGTCCAGGTGGATGATCTTCCTCGCATCGAGTCGATCAGCACGTCGTCAACGGCCAGCAGCTTGGCCACTTTGCGATGTTTGCGCTTCCACCGTTCCAGACCGGCAAGAGCCGCTTCTTTGTCGGGTGAATTCGCGACTACGAGAAGCGGGTGCCTGGTTCGCGGTTTCTTCGCTCGGGACTTCTTTGCGCTGGACTCCTTCACTGCGGAGCGGGCCCGCGAAGGCGCCACGCGCGGCGCTTCACCTTCCATCTTACGAAAATGTGGAGGCCAGGGCGCGTCGCCGAGACCCGCTGACTCGTCCTCTGCGGCGAGATCAAGCAGCTTATCGAGCGAACCAGGCGCGGCGTCCATGCCTTCGTGAGGATCCCTGATTTCCGCGAAGCGCTGAGGAACGGTCAGAACCGTAAAATCCTCTGGTTCACAATCGGCAACCTCATGCCACTGAAGCGGAGTTGACACACGGCAGTCGGGAAGCGGGCGTACCGAATACGCCGAGCACGTCGTGCGGTCCTTCGCGTTTTGGTTGTAGTCGAGGAACACACCGTGACGTTCTTCCTTCCACCACTTCGACGTGGCCAGTTTGGGCACGCGCCGTTCGATCGCACGGGAAAGCGCCAGCGCCGCGCGACGCACCTGAATGAAATTCCAACGCTGTTCGATCCGGACATTAACGTGCATCCCGCGCGAACCGCTCGTCTTGGGCCACCCGCGAAGCCCCATCTCTTCCAGGAAACCTTTTACCTCGAGCGCCACGGTCCGCACGTCTTTCCAACTGACGCCAGGGCCTGGATCGAGATCGACTCGCAACTCGTCCGGATGGTCGAGATCGCCGGAGCGTACAGGGTGAGGATGCAACTCGATGCAGCCCAGGTTCACGATCCATGCCAGCCCGGCGGCGTCATCAACGACGAGCTCTTCAGCTTTGCGGCCCGAAGGAAACGACAGCGTCACCGTTCGCAGCCATGAGGGCCGATTGTCTGGGGCTCGCTTTTGATAGAACGCCTGACCCTCGGCGCCGTTGACGAAACGCTTGAGAACTATCGGGCGATCCCGGATTCCTGCGAGAGCGCCAGGAGCAACGGACAGATAGTAATGCACGAGATCCAGCTTTGAGAGCTTTGTTTGCTTAGAGAAATAGAGCTTGTCGGGATGGGTGACGCGTACCTCGCGTCCTTCAATGGTGAGCACCTCGGCTGTTTCGTCGTTTTTCACCTCAGACAGGCTAACATGCAGGGCTTCACTCACAGAATACAGCGACAGCGTAAATTGCCTACGCCTGGAACTGAATGAATCGAAATATTCAACCTCCTTACCCAGTAAAGAGGTTGAGAGTGGGGGAAAAGCCTTCTAAGATTTTTTCCTTAGACCACCCGCTCAATTAAGATAGAAGTCTGAGAACCGTTTGCTATGAACATCGCCAAGCTACCAAAGGTCCGTAAGGCCGCGTTGCCTAAGGTCGTTTCACCGCAGCTTGCGACGCTGGTGAAAGAGCCGCCGTCAGGTGATGAGTGGTTGCACGAGCTGAAATTCGATGGCTACCGAATGTTGTGTCGGATTGATCGTGGCCGCGTGACCTTCTTTAGTCGCAACGGAAAAGACTGGACTGAAAAGTTTCTGAACGTCGTCGAAGCGGTTAAGGCGCTTAAGGTCACGAGTGCGATCATTGACGGCGAGATTGTCATCGTTGATGCGCAGGGCCGATCGAGCTTTCAGAAGCTTCAGCGAGCAATGGGTAAGGCCGTGACGAGTGGATTTGCTTACCAGGTGTTCGATCTGATTTACCTCGATGGCTTCAGTCTGACAAAGACTCCATTGACGCACCGGAAGGATCTCCTCAAGAAACTTTGTGATTCGGGTCAGCGCGATGTGCTGCGCTACAGTGAGCACTTCCAGGGCAACGGAGACGCGTTCTTTAAGCACGCCTGCGAGTATGGGATTGAGGGTATTGTTTCGAAGCTGGCGGGCTCCTCTTATGAATCGACGCGCAATCGAAACTGGCTCAAGGTGAAATGCAGTAAGCAGCAGGAGTTCGTGATCGTTGGTTATACGCCGTCATCAAAAGGTCTGCCCGGATTCGGTTCTTTAGTTCTTGGAGTTTATGAAAAAGGGAGGCTGGTTTACGCCGGACGGGTAGGCACGGGCTTTACATTCAAGCAGCGCAGTGACTTGAAGAGGCAACTCGACAAGCTATCG